>Ga0256405_10000599_pt1 | contig 116357 bp, 91 predicted proteins | sample RumenRJG_02DNA_FD_189096 | JGI IMG/M metagenome (GOLD analysis project Ga0256405, IMG submission 189096) | Bovine rumen microbial communities from Lethbridge, Alberta, Canada - RJG_02 | ecosystem: Host-associated > Mammals > Digestive system > Stomach > Rumen | place: Canada: Alberta...
AGAAAAAGATATTCAGGTGGTTATAGCAGTGAGGTTCCACCTCTTCCCATTCCGAACAGAGAAGTTAAGCTCACTCACGCCGATGGTACTGCGATACAATGTGGGAGAGTAGGTAGCCGCCGTTTTTCAGTAAGAGTCCTCCTCAGGTCAATGCCTGAGGAGGACTTTTTGCGTTTGTACATATCTCACAAAACGAATGCTCCTTCTGACAGAAATCAAAAGGAGCATTCGTTTTATTCGTGATGATATGGCTCGTTGTTCAGAATAGTCATTGCACGGTAGAACTGTTCGGTGAATATCATTCTTATCATCTGGTGAGAGAATGTCATCTTGCTGAGCGAAATCTTCTCGTTTGCGGCAGCATAGACGGCAGGAGAGAATCCGTAAGGTCCTCCGACAATGAAGATGAGCCTTTTGCTGCCGGCATTCATCTTCTTTTCGAGCCATTGGGCAAACTCTATGCTTCGGCGTTCTGCTCCGGCTTCATCAAGAAGGATGACGTAATCGCCGGGCTGAATGGCCTTCAGAATCTGCTCGCCTTCCTTTTCTTTCTGTTGCTCTTCGGAAAGATTCTTCGTATTCTTCAGCTCGGGGATTACGACCATCTCGAAGCCCATATAATGCTTGATTCGGCTGATGTATTCATCGGTCGAGGCTATGAAATGCTTGTCAACCGTCTTTCCTACGACTAAAAATATTGCTTTCATGTAATCCTTAAATCATTTTTTTCCGATATAATCATTTAGATTCATCAGAATGATAAATTTCTGCAAAGATAACGATTAGTTGCGACTCATGAAAGCGTATGCGAGGCGAGAATGATAATCTTGCCGAAAAAAGCTGTGTCGTCATTTTCTTGGCGTTTAGGGTTGCACAATTAGCAAAAAATATGTATGTTTGCATTTCAATAAAATTTAAAAAGAAAAAATATGTTGTCAGTAGACGAATTAAACGATAGATTGATTGACTTGGCTTTTGCCGAGGATATAGGTGATGGCGATCATACAACCCTTTGCTGCATTCCAGACGATGCAATGGGCAAGAGTAAGCTTTTGATTAAGGAAGACGGCATCCTTGCCGGCATTGAGATAGCTAAGCAGGTGTTCCACCGTTTTGACCCTACAATGCAGGTTGAAGTGTTTATAAACGACGGAGCAGCCGTAAAGAAGGGCGATATAGCCATGATTGTTACCGGAAAGGTTCAGAGCCTTTTGCAGACCGAGCGTCTGATGCTGAACATCATGCAGCGAATGAGCGGTATTGCAACAATGACCAACAAGTATGTCAAGAAACTCGAAGGCACAAAGACACGCGTTCTTGACACTCGCAAGACAACTCCAGGTATGCGTATGCTCGAGAAGGAGGCTGTTAAGATTGGCGGAGGAGTAAATCATCGTATCGGCTTGTTCGACATGATTCTACTGAAGGACAACCACGTTGACTTTGCCGGCGGGATAAAGAATGCCATCGACAGATGCCACGCTTATCTGAAGGCAAAGAACAAGGATTTGAAGATTGAGATTGAAGTCCGCAACTTCGACGAACTGAATCAGGTTCTGGAGATTGGCGGCGTGAACAGGATCATGCTCGACAACTTCACTCCTGCCGACACAAAGAAGGCTGTTGAACTTATCGGCGGAAGATTCGAGACTGAGTCATCTGGCGGTATAACATTCGACACTTTGCGCGACTATGCTGAGTGTGGCGTAGACTTCATCTCGGTTGGCGCGCTTACTCATTCGGTAAAGGGACTTGACATGAGTTTCAAGGCTTGTTAAAAGCGTTGCTGAATAGAAAATGAAAAGATTAGTATGTAGCACACTCGCTCTCGTGGCGAGTGTCTTTGCTACTGCTCAGGATATACAAAGCAAGATACAGTTTGAAGCACCATTTAAGTTCCCGCTTTTCATAGCGGGAAATTTCGGAGAACCAAGACCGAACCACATGCATGCCGGTCTTGACTTCAAGACTCAGGGAGTTGAAGGTAAGGAGTTGTATTGTGTGGCTGACGGATACATTTCGCGTATCACCATTGGCTTGTTTGGGTTTGGCAATGCGTTGTATGTAACTCATCCTAACGGATACACATCGGTCTATTGCCATTTGCAGAAGTTTACTCCTGAGATAGCAAAGTTTGTAAAACGATACTGCATTCAGCACGAACTGGATATGGTCGACATAAAACTCGGCCCTCGTGAAATAAGGGTTAAGCAGGGCGAACTCATCGCGTACAGCGGAAATACGGGCGCATCGCATGGCCCTCACCTGCACTTCGAACTTCACAACACGGCAACCGATGAACTTGTTGACCCTCTGCCTTATTTCAAGCATCTTCTGCAAGATACAATACCGCCGCACGGCAACGAGATTATGTTCTATCCGCAAAGAGGCGAAGGCGTGATAAACGGACTCACGACAAAACAGCGATACAAGGTAAAAGGCGGAATAAGAGGAGTGGTTCGCGATACCATAAATGCGTGGGGAAAGATTGGCGTTGGTATCTACGGAGAAGACATGATGAACAAGACGTTCAATCACTACGGCATCTACTCGATAAAACTCTTCGTAGACGGAATACAGCGGTTTGAAAGCCATCTCGACAAGTTCTACCCGATAGAGCACAGAATGGTTAACTCGTGGGGCGACTACGATGTTTTCAGGAAAAGCCGAATTTGGTTTCTTAAATCTTTTGCTGCGCCGGGAAACTCGTTGCAGATGCTCAATCTGGACAAAAACAGAGGTGTTATCGATATTAACGAGGAAAGAATCTACAAGTTTAAATACATTCTTGAGGACCATTACGGCAACCGCGGAACTGTTGAGTTCAATGTGTTTGGAAAGAAAAGTCCGATACCAGAATATCAAGTTCCGAACGTAAGGCACTTCTTGCACTGGAACCGTACGAACGTGGTGCAGGAGCCGGGAATGGAACTGGCTATTCCGCGCGGACTGCTCTACGACGATGCTCTGCTGAATGTTCAGACTATCGTGTCGCCAAAGTGCATCTCGAACACATACCGATTGCACGACGATGTGTTTCCGCTCAACACATGGGCAACGATAATGATTGCCGTGCGCAATCCGCTGCCGGTAGAGACTCGCTGCTATTATGTGGCAATGAAGACCGCAACGGGATGGCGATACATGGGCGGACGATACAACAGCGACAACGGATGGGTGAGCGGCAGAGTGCGCGACCTTGGAGCAACCTACACGGTGCAGGTCGATACGATAGGTCCTCGGTTCAATCCGATAGCGAAGAAGAACTGGAGCAGGCTTGGAGTGGTTAAGTACGTCATCTCCGATAAGGAAAGCGGACTTCTGCACTACAAATGCAAGATTGATGGCAAATTCGCACTTTTTACAAACAAACGTGGAGTGCTGACGTGTCATCTCGAAGATGTTGATATTCAGCGAAACATAAAGCACCGACTCGAATTTGTGGCAACAGATAATTGTGGCAACAAGACGGTCGATGTACAGGAATTTGTATATTAGCACAAAAACAAGAAAGAAATTGTAATAGATGGGGAAAAGGTTTACAGTACTGGTAGGACTGCTGCTTTGCATGATTCCGATGCGTGCATGTACCAGTCTGATTGTCGGAAAGAAAGCTTCTGTCGACGGCTCGGTCATTGTGTCGTACAATGCCGACAGCTACGGACTCTATGGCTTCCTTTACCACAGAAACGCAGGAAAACATCTGCCGGGAAGCAAACGGCGAATAAACTGCTGGGATACCAATGAGTATCTCGGTGACATTCCAGAACAGGAATACACCTACAACGTTGTAGGAAACATGAACGAGCATCAGGTAACGATTGTTGAGTCGACCTTCGGAGGACGAAAGGAACTGCTCGACACTCTTCGCGGTCCGGGTGCGCCTAAGATTGACTACGGAAGCCTTATCTACATAGGCTTGGAGCGTTCAAGAACGGCGCGTGAGGCAATAAAGGTCATGACCGACCTTGTGGCGCAGTACGGCTATGCCAGCTCGGGCGAATCGTTTACCATTGCCGATGCCGAAGAGGCGTGGATAATGGATATGATAGGCAAAGGTCCGGGCGGACACGGGGCCGTTTGGGTTGCCGTAAGAATCCCGGACGACTGCATAAGCGGACACGCAAACCAGAGCCGAATTCGCAAGTTTGACATGAGCGACAAGGAAAATGTCATGTATTCTTCGGATGTCGTCTCTTTCGCACGCGAGAAAGGCTATTACAAAGGACCGAACAAGGATTTCAGCTTCAGCGATGCCTATAGTCCTACCGATTTCGAGAGCGCGCATTTCTGCGATGCACGCATCTGGAGCTTCTTCAGAGCATATAATCCCGAGATAAACAAGTATCAGGACTATATCATGGGCAAGAGCAAGGAGGCGATGCCGCTTTACATCAAGCCAAACCGCCTTCTGTCGGTAAACGAGATTTGCGAGTGTATGCGCGACCATTACGACAATACATTCATGGAAATGGCTAAGGATGCCGGCGCAGGAATGTACGAGTCACCTTACCGTCCAACGCCGCTCACATTCAAGGTCGGCGACAAACTCTACTACAACGAGCGACCAATCTCTACCCAGCAGACTGCTTTCACAACCGTGGCGCAGATGCGTTCGTGGTTCCCTAGTTGGATTGGCGGTGTGCAGTGGTTTGGCACAGACGATGCCAACATGATTGCCTACACTCCGGTGTATTGCTGTACAACCGACATTCCAAAGTGCTTGGCTGGCGGAACGGCTTCGGACATCAAGTTCTCGTGGGATTCGAGTTTCTGGGTGTGCAACTGGATTAGCAACATGATTTACATGAAGTATAATCTGATGATTGCCGACCTTCGCGAAGTTCAGAACGACCTCGAAGGCATGTATCACAAGGAGCAGCCTAACGTCGAGAGAAAGGCAAAGGAACTTTACGACGACGACCCTCAGCTTGTGCAGACATATCTGACCAACTACTCAAACGATTGTGCAAACAAGACGTTCAAGAGATGGAAGAAACTGGGTGAGTTCCTTCTGGTAAAATACAATGACATGACCGTGAGACCGGTTAAGAAGAATACCATCGGAGAATGGGAGTTCAAGAAGACAAAATTCGGCTACGGCGAAGAGCCTACGAGGGTGGGCTATCCAAAGCCTATGCAGGAAGACATTGTAAAGAAGACCGGCGACAGGTTTTTGGTTCCTTCGGAAAATCATGACAAAAAATAACAAAAAGGTTGCGAGAAATTATTTTTTCTCGCAACCTTTTACTATATTTGCCTTATATTTTGTTAAACTAACTATTGAACAAAGTCATTATGGAAAATGATCAGTTAATAAAGCAATGCACAGAAGAGGCTAAGAAGTGGCTTTCTCCTGCATTCGATTCAGAAACACAGGCTGAGGTTAAGGCACTTCTCGAGGCCGAAGACAAATCAGCATTGATTGATGCTTTTTATCGTAACCTTGAATTTGGTACAGGTGGCTTGCGAGGAATTATGGGTGCTGGTACAAACCGCATGAATAAGTACATCGTAGGTATGGCTACTCAGGGTTTCGCAAACTATATAAACAAGGCTTTTGCAGGCAAGAAGGATATTGCAGTTGTGGTTGGTCACGACTGCCGAAACAACTCTCGTCTGTTTGCCGAGACTGTTGCCGATATCTTCTCAGCCAACGGCATTAAGGTTTATCTCTTCGAGGGATTGCGTCCAACTCCTGAGATTTCGTTCGCCATCCGTCAGCTTGGTGCTCAGGCTGGTGTTAATATCACGGCGAGCCACAATCCACGCGAGTATAACGGCTACAAGGCTTACTGGGACGACGGTGCTCAGGTTCTTGCTCCGCACGATACTGGCATCATCGATGAGGTTAACAAGGTTTCAATCAACGATGTTAAGTTCGAGCCAAATGAGGATTTGATTAAGATTATCGGCGGTGAGATGGATATCGACTACTTGAAGGCCGTCCATGAGGCTCTTGTAGACCAAGACGTCATCAACCGTCAGAAGGATCTCTGCATCGTTTATTCTCCGCTTCACGGAACAGGTAGAGTTATCATCCCTGCGGCTCTCCGCACTTGGGGATTCCAGAATATCAACGTAGTTAAGGAGCAGATGGTTGTAGACGGCAACTTCCCAACAGTTGTATCTCCAAACCCTGAGAACTCTGAGGCTATGACTCTCGGTATGAAACTCGGAACTAAGTTGAATGCAGACCTCGTTCTTGCATCAGACCCAGATGCCGACCGTCTTGCCGTTGTGTGCCGCGACTCAAAGGGCGAGTGGTACATCCTTAACGGAAACCAGACAGCCCTGATGTTCTCTTACTACATCATCGAGAACAAGAAGAAACTCGGTCAGTTGAAAGGCAACGAGTTTATGGTTAAGACAATCGTTACAACCGAGACTATCGCCGACATCGCAAAGAAGAACGGCGTTGAGTTGCGCGACTGCTACACAGGCTTCAAGTGGATTGCACGCGAAATCAAGATTAGTGAGGGCGAGAAGAAGTATATCGGCGGTGGCGAGGAGAGTTTCGGCTACTTGCCATACGATAAGGTGCGCGACAAGGATTCGCCAGCATCAATCTGCTTGCTTTGCGAGATTGCTGCATGGGCTAAGGACAACGGCATGACTCTGTACGACCTCTTGATGAAGATTTATCTTGAGTACGGATTCTCTTATCAGTATGCAATCTCTGTAACAAAGCCGGGTAAGAGCGGAGCAGACGAAATCAAGGCTATGATGGAGAACTTCCGCAACAACCCTCCAAAGCAGATTGCTGGCTCGCCTGTAACTGTAATCAAGGATTACAAGACTCTGAAGATGGTAAACAACGGCGTTGAGAGCGATTTGGTTATGCCAGACACAAGCAACGTTCTTCAGTGGTTTACAGCAGATGGTCTGAAGATTTCAGTCCGTCCTTCTGGAACAGAGCCTAAGATTAAGTTCTACACCGAGATTCCGGGTAAGATGGAATGTGCAAAATGCTACGACGGCGCAGTCAAGGAGGCTGAGGCAAGAGTAGAATTGATAAAGAAAGACCTTGGCTTGTAAAAAGAGCAAGGAATAGTCGAATTTTTAGATTTTCTTGGCCCGATGTGGATAATCTCTCCGTCGGGCCTTTTATTATTTTTCTGATGAAAAGAATTTTTTGCATATTTTTGTTGTTCATGGTGCTGCTCTCATCGGTCAGCGCACAGTACAGGCATCGCCGAAAACAGGTTGCCGTTGTGCTGAGCGGCGGCGGAGCAAAGGGAACGGCACACATCGGCGCGCTAAAGGTTATCGAGGAGGCCGGAATTCCCGTAGATTATGTCGTAGGCACATCTATGGGAGCCATCGTGGGCGGACTGTACTCGATAGGCTACAATGCACACCAACTCGACAGCATATTGTCAAATCAGGACTGGTCAATACTTCTTGCCGACCAACTCAACAAAGATCGATTTCCTTATTACCGAACAAAGGAGCTGATGCCTTTCATCCTTTCTGTTCCGTTCATGAAATTCCCCGGCGAGGTTGTCGAGGGCGGACTGCTGAAGGGAAAGAACATCGAAGCTCTCTTCAACCAACTTACGGCACAGTATGCCGATTCGCTCGATTTTGACCAACTACCTATTCCTTTTGCCTGCGTGTCGCAGAATCTTGTAAATGGCGATGAAGTTGTTTTCCACGACGGATATCTGGCAAAGGCGATGCGCGCAAGCATGGCTATTCCCGGAGTGTTCACGCCTGTTTACAAAGATTCGCTCGTGCTTATTGACGGCGGAATGATTAACAACTATCCGGTTGATGTGGCGCGCTCGATGGGAGCCGACATCATCATCGGCGTTGACGTTCAGAGCGACCTTATGGAGGCGAAGAACCTCTCGTCTGCCATGAGTGTGCTCGGGCAGCTTATAAACATCTCGGGAAAGGCGCAGTATCAGCTTAATGTTGACCAGACCGACATCTATATAAAAGTGAATGTTGATGGCTTTTCGGCTGCAAGTTTCAACAAGACGGCGATAGATACGCTTGTGGCTCGCGGAGAGGATGCTGCGCGCGCCAAGTTTGACGATATGGTCAAGCTGCGCAATATGCTAGGAATTGAAGATGTAAAGCCGCGGCCCGACTATATTGTGCCCGATTGGGCTTTGTACTTTATGCGCGACAGCATTCAGCAGCACAAAGCACCTTCGAACTATCTGAGTCTCGGTGCACGGTTCGATAACGAGGATATGGCAGCCCTTATTCTGAACGGAGCTATTCAGGTGCCTAACCTGCGAAACGGCAGTTATGCTTCGCTTACGGCGCGCCTCGGCAAGATTCTCGATGTTGAGGCAAAGTTGGCTTACGAGCCGATAAAAGGCTGGTTCATCTCGCCTTCGTACATCTTCAACCATCGCGATTTCTCGGTCTACGATGCCGACGTGAAGTGTTCTACGGTTACGTTCAACCGCAACATCCTACAGCTCGATTTCATTCATAGTTGGCGACATCTGCTCATAGGCTTCGGAATGAAGTATGACAACGTGTACTATACCGATTATCTGTCGAGCGATGGTGTTGCTTCGGTTCTCGACAACGAGCATCTGATAAAGTATTTCTTCAGAGTTGAGGGTAATACGATGAACAAACGCTCGTTCCCAACATCGGGTGGTAGATTCAGGACTACATACGAACTTGTTACCGACAATATGTATAAGTACGACAACGAGGCTCCGGTGAGCACCATTGCGGCGTTTGGCGAGGTGGCTTTCCCGATAAGCAAGCGATTCACCATCTTGCCGTCGGCAGCAACGCGTTTCATAGTGGGCAACAACTATTCCATGACGATGGCAAACTGGATTGGCGGCAGAAATCCGTACGGAACGTATCTCGACTCGCAGATACAGTTCTATGGAATAAACAAGATGGAGGCGATAAACAAGATTTTTGTTCAAGGCTCGTGCCGTGCCAACCTCAGGGTTATGGACAACAACTATCTTGTTGCTGCCACAAGCGTTGGCTGGAGCGGTCTGACGCTGTCGTCGGCAATAGAGAGCGAGGGCGAAACTCTTTACGGCGGCATGATAGGATGGGGCTACAACACGTCGCTTGGTCCGATAGAGGCAAGTCTGAATTTTAGCAACCGCACGAAGAACGTCGGACTGCTTCTCTCGTTCGGACTAATGTTTTAGTCGCCTCTTGACTCAGGGCATAATCTTGCTCACGTTTTGCAATATAAATAACGGTTCGTTTTTGTGTATTGAATAAAATGTCTATCTTTGTGCTCTGATAACGAATAAAAACTATAATACAAATATACCAATGGAAAAAACCTGGAGATGGTTTGGAAAGAATGACAAAATAACTCTTTCCATGTTGCGTCAGATTGGCGTAGAGGGTATTGTAACAGCATTGCACGATGTCCCTAACGATCAGATTTGGACTGTTGAGAAGATTATGGACTTGAAGAACTATATCGAGTCGTTCGGCTTGAGATGGTCTGTTGTCGAGAGTCTTCCTGTCTGCGAATCAATCAAGTATGCCGGTCCAGACCGCGACGAACTTATCGAGAAGTATAAGATCAGTCTGGCAAATCTTGGCAAGTGCGGCATTCACACAATTTGCTACAACTTCATGCCTGTGCTCGACTGGGCGCGTACCGAGTTGTTCCATCCAAATCCAAATGGAACAAGCAACCTTTTCTTCGACAAGGTTAAGTTTGCTTACTTCGACATTTACATCCTTCAGCGTAAGGGTGCCGAGGCTGATTATACCGATGAGGTTCTTGCAAAGGCTGCCGAACTGAAGAAGACTATGACGAAGGAGGACGACGATGCTCTTGTTGATACCATCATCGTTAAGACTCAGGGCTTTGTGAATGGTAACATCAGCGAGAACGACTTCAACCCAGTTCAGAAATTCCGCGACTTGCTGGCACTTTACGATGGCATTACAAAAGACCAGCTTCGCGAGAACATGAAGTACTTCTTGAGCGCAATCATGCCAACATGCGAGGAGTGGGGAATGAATATGTGCGTTCACCCAGACGATCCGCCATTGCAGATTCTCGGATTGCCTCGCATCGTCTGCAACGACGAGGATATCAACTGGTTCTTGAGCGCGGTAGACAATCCGCATAACGGACTCACATTCTGTGCCGGCTCTCTTAGCGCAGGCTTGCAGAACGATGTTCCGGCATTGGCTCGCAAGTATGCAAAGCGCACTCACTTCGTTCATCTGCGCAGTACTCAGGTTCAGCCAAACGGCGATTTTCAGGAGGCATCGCATCTTGGCGGTCGTGCCAATGTCATCGAGCTCGTGCGCATCTTCGAGCGCGAGAATCCTTCTCTGCCAATGCGCGTAGACCACGGTCCGTGTATGCTTGGCGATGAGAACGGCGGATACAACGCTGGCTACAGCTTCCACGGTCGTATGTTCGCCCTTGGGCAGGTTGAGGGCGTTATGGCAACCGTTAGAAGAGAGATTGAAGAAGGTAAGTAATAATCAATAAAAATAGAAAGAAAAAGATGAATAATCTGTTCGATATAAAAGGTCAGGTAGTAGTTATCACTGGTGGAACAGGCGTGCTTGGCCGTTGCATTGCAGCTTATCTTGCAAAAGAGGGCGCAAAGGTTGTAATCATGGGTCGTAAGGCTGAGGTTGGCGAGAAAATCGCTGCCGGCATCGTTGCCGAGGGTGGCGAGTGCATCTTCCTGAAGACCGACGTTATGGACGAGGCTGTAGTTAAGCAGAACTGCGCCGACATTCTTGCTAAGTATGGCAAGGTTGACTGCCTTCTTAACGCAGCAGGCGGAAATATGCCGGGTGCGACAATCGCTCCAGACGGCAATTTCTTCGACCTTAAGCCAGAGGAGTTCCAGAAGGTTCTGAGCCTTAACCTCACGGGTACGGTTATCCCAACTCAGATTTTCCTTGAGCCTATGGTGAAGCAGGGCAAGGGAAGCATCATCAACTTCTCGTCAATGGCTGCTTTCCGTCCTATGACACGTGTGTGCGGCTATGCTGCTGCTAAGGCTGGTATCTCAAACTTTACGGCGTTTATGGCTAACGAGGTGGCTTCTAAGTTTACCGAGAAGATTCGTGTAAATGCCATTGCTCCTGGCTTCTTCCTTACAGAGCAGAATCTTCGTCTGCTTACAAACGAGGACGGCAGCCTAACCAAGCGCGGCGAAGACGTAATCCGTCAGACTCCGTTCAAACGTTTCGGCAAGCCTGAGGAACTTTGCGGAACAATCCACTATCTTATGAGCGACGCTGCTGCATTCGTAACAGGTACTGTGGCTGTTGTAGACGGTGGCTTCAACAGTTTCGCAATGTAATTTCAGAAACAACTTTTTTAAAATAAGCAAGTTTTAAAGGAAAATGTGGAGGCGCGGATTTCGTGAGAAATCTGCGCCTTTTTTTAGTGTCTGAATGTTATGAATAATCGTTGCTGAACTGCTGTTTCTTGTATTCAGATATGGTCATGCCTGTAAGCCTCTTGAAGTATCTGCCCAGATGGCTCTGGTTTGTAAACCTGAACTCGTCTGAAATCTCCTGAATGCTGTTTGTCGATGTCCTTATCTTAATTTTTAGTTGCGTAATTACGCGCTCATCAATGTATTCCTTCGCAGTTTTGTGCTCTATTTCCTTTACTATGGTGTTAAGGTATTTCGACGAGATGCACATCTTGTCGGCGTAGAAGTTGACCTCTCGCTCTCTTGCCGAGTATTTTATCGTCAGTTCTACGAATTTATGGAACAGTACGGTGCTGCGTGTCAGCGTTTCCTTGTACTTTATTCCGTTTTCGCGAATCCATTTTTTGCCGGCGCTGTATATGCCAAGATAGATGCATCGCAGTTGCATCAGCATAAGTTCGTGCTTAACCTCCTTGTCGGCGGTTATGAACATGTCTTTTATAAAGTAGAACCATCTTTTTATAACCGTGAGGCTCTCGGGCTTTGGCTTAAGGTGGAAGTTGGCGTGCATGAATCCCATAACCACGTTCTCGATGTTTACCGATGCCATGCACATAAACTCGTCGCTGAAGGTGAAGCACAGCACCCTGAAGTCGGGACTTTTGCGGCAAATCGAAACCGTGTCCGACGGGAACAGGCACAGCACCTCGTCTTGTTGCAGAAGAACTTTGCTGAGGTTTACCTGAATCTCGGCAAGTCCTTGCTCGCACAAGATGATGTATGCGTTGCGGCTGACCGTTGGTGTGCCGATGCTAAATTCTTCGAGTAAATTTTCTGTTATCCTGAAGTAATTCGTGTTTAGATTATTTATTTTGTGGGTCATGATGAAACCTAATTTTTGTACAAAAGTATGCAAAAACATTGTTTTGAGCAAGTGAAATGAATAGGAAATGTAAAATTACTCAAAAAATAATTAAAAAATCTGCCTTAAATATTTGCTGAATTCAAAAAATGTAGTATCTTTGCATCGCTTTTCGAAAGAAGAGTACTTCTCAAAGAAGTTTGGAGAGGTGGTAGAGTGGTCGATTACAGCGGTCTTGAAAACCGCCGAACGGCGACGTTCCGGGGGTTCGAATCCCTCCCTCTCCGCTAAAAAGAGCAATCAGATAATGGTTGCTCTTTTTTTGTTTTTTCGTGTAAAAATGATTGACTTTTTCTGTTTTTTTGTTATCTTCGCTACTGTTTTTTACTTTGAATAAAACAAAAATACAATAACAAAATCTTTGTAACTGAAATATGCTTAAAAGCGAGAAGAGAAAAATAATATTTAAGCGTTTAGATGCGGAACTGAAACCTCTTGGATGGAAATCACATAAGTCTGCGGACTATCCAACTTATGTGTTTGAAACTGATGTATATAAACTTTCATTCGGTATTGGACTGTATGATCTTGGATATATTCAGTTTAGCAACATTAGTGTTGTTGTTAAGGAAATTGAACCTTACATTTCCGAATGTATTGGAGATGAAGAGGTTGTACCATCTGGCCGAAGAATTGACAATAAAATAATATTCCGCAAAACAATAGAAGATCATAGCGATATAACCAAGTATTATTATCACGTTGCCGATACAGAAGACGATGTAAACATGGTTGTTGATTTTTTCTTGGGTTATCTTTTTGATGCTGCCAAGATGTTTGTAGAGACATATTTGTATCTGCCAAATATAGTCCGAAAGATAGAAGAATTTATATCGGAGGACATAGATTGGAATTACAATGATGATACAGTACTTTCTGGAATGTATGACGGATATTTCAGAGGACTGATTATATCAAAACTTTGCAACGACCCAAAATTCGAGGAGAAATTCAAGTATGTAGATGATATGTTTCAAGAATACGGGGCTAACTTTTGGGGCGGAAATTTCAGCTCCGATTACGAAAAGTTGAAGCAACTTCTTCCAACCATCGAGCCAAAATACAGCATGGACTCGCCAAACGAAGAGGCAGAGATGGAGAAGATAAGGGCAATGGTCGCAAAAAACTTTACGCCAATATCTGCCCCAACAGATAAACCTAAAAAGAAGACGGCAAAGAAATTTGTGCCAACTCCGCCAGAGCAGGTAAACAAAGAACTTCTGTCTTTGCTCAATCCCGAACGCATCCCGAAGGAATCCCGAAGCCTGCAAAAGCAGTTTATGGACTTTTTCTTTGGTAAGAAAGATAACAAAGAAAAGGCAGAAAACGCCCAATTACAGAGGAACACAATAGAGATTGTTGGCAGTTATCTCGACGCGAGTCTGCGCAGCCACGGTTTCTGCAACGTGCATCGCTATAAAAACGTGTTCTACTACACACGCCCAACAGATGTTGGCAACCTCATCTTCTCGTTTATGGTCGGCGACAACGGTAGCCTCCGCATCTATCCGCCAAGCATCCGTCTCGACAAGGTCGAAGAATGGATGCAAAAGGTTGATATTCCGCTAAAATCGCGCGACGGCGACCATCAAGGAACGATAGAACTCGAGCTTTCAAAGAAAATAGCTAAACTAAATGATAGTGAATGCGTTAGCGACGAGGACGTAAAGAAGCTCTGCCTTGCCACATGGCAGTTTGTCGAAGAAAAGTTCGGCGACTTTGTAGAGGATTATTCGTCTCCGCAGTTCCTGTGGGAAAGGCTGTGCTCAGACATCAAAGCCTATCCCGACTGGGTTAAGATAATCCGCGGCATCACAGCTCCAGAGCAGATAATCCGTGGCGTCGTGTTCCTGCGCCTCTGCCGCGACAACGATTTCGAGGATAAGTTCGAACTTGTAAAGAAGTTCATCCTAACGGAATACAAGAGTTTCATTCCGTCGGTAAACCAACTCAAGCATCTGCTTCCCGAAATGAAAAAGGAATACGAAGTTTGTTGTTAATCCTTCGGGATGCCTTCGGGTTTCGTTCGGGTTTTCTACGCAGCCTTGGTTCTCTTGTTCCGATTTGGTATCCAAATCATTCTAAAGGCAGTAATGCCGTTCTTTCTCAAAAAAAATGTAACTTTGCATTCAAATGTAAAAACTGATTGATATGGCTAAAATTGTTGTTCTCGACGGATATGCCCTCAATCCGGGCGACTTGTCGTGGAAGGGACTTGAAGAAATTGCAGAAGTAAAGGTTTACGACCGTACCGACGCTTCGGACGTGCTGAAACGCGCCGACGGCTTCGACATAATCTTGACAAACAAGGTGGTAATCACGGCTGAGCACATAAAGGCTCTGCCAAGTCTGAGATACATTGGCGTTACGGCTACCGGCTACAACGTGGTAGACACCGAGGCGGCAAAACAGGCTGGCGTGGTGGTTACAAACATTCCGGCATACAGCACCGAGTCGGTGGCGCAGAAGGTTTTCGCCCTTATTCTTGCCGTTACAAACCACGTTGAGCACTATGCCGACCTGAACCGCTACGGCCGTTGGAGTCAGAATGCCGATTTCTGTTACTGGAACACTCCCCTCACCGAACTTCACGGAAAGAAGATGGGCATCATCGGATTGGGCAACACCGGAATGGCTACGGCCCGAATTGCTCAGGCTTTCGGAATGGATGTGTATGCCTACACTTCAAAAACGCCGCTTCAGCTTTCGCACACGGGCATTCATAAGGCTGAGTTCGAAGGACTGCTTTCAACCTGCGACTTCGTGAGCCTTAACTGTCCTCTCACCGAAAGCACTCGCGAGATGATGAACCGCAGCACCATAGAGAAGATGAAGAATACCGCCATGCTGATAAATACTGGACGCGGTCAGCTGGTTAACGACGAGGAACTTGCACAATGCCTTAACGAGCGCGTTATTTACGCCTACGGAGCCGATGTGCTGAGCGTTGAGCCGCCATCAAAAGACCATCCGTTAATCCGCTGCCAGTATGCCTACATCACTCCGCACATTGCGTGGGCAACAACCGAGGCGCGACAGAGGCTTATGTCGCAATGCGTTGAAAACGTAAAGGCATACATTGATGGCAAACCGGTAAATGTGGTTAATAAATAGAAAATGAGAAATCCGTCTTTCGGCAGTCGTGATTTTGGGCAGAAAGATGGATTTTTTATTGTTTTTTGAAAGCCATTCTTTTGCAGATATAGAAAATTTGTGTATTTTTGCACAATCGGAACGCTCCCAAAGATATTAGAAGTAATCTGGTGCATTCGCCAGAGCTTTTTTACGAGACTATATTAAAAGGACTGTTGCAAACTTCGTATAGCAACGACCTCACAAAGTAATAGGGGAGCGTTCCTTTTATTTTTATAAACAAAGACCTATGATACACCAGAAACAAGATTTGTTTTTTGATAAGGAAGCCGTCCATAACCAGCTGAAAAACTTGGAATCGGCAGAGCAACTTGCGCAGATATTATATGATGCTGTTAATGATGAACGGTCAGGATCATATTGGTTAAATGTAAGTTTTTTACACTGGGGAGAAAGATGTACTGTTGGATGGGGCGTGAATTGCTGCGCTTATAAATTAAAATATTTTGCAGACACCTCGAACGGCGATTATGACAGATTAAGAATATTCAACATACCAAAGCGAAAGGGCGGTTTTAGAGAAATCGTTGCTCCGAAGCATGCTTTTAGAGTGCGACTGAAAGCTATTCTGAAAATTCTGCAATCGTACGAGGAAGCAACTCCGTGGGCTTATGGGTTTGTGCAAGGACGCTCTGTTGCCGATAATGCCGCGCTGCATACTGGCAAGAATTTCGTGCTGAATATCGACCTTAGCAATTTCTTTCCAAGCATTACGCGCGAGCAGGTAAAGCAAGTCCTGTCAGCAAAGCCTTTCGAGTTCTCGCCGTTTGCAGTTGACTTTATTTCGGGGCTTTGCACCTATCGCAAAGATGGTGTTGACGTTTTGGCGCAGGGATTCCCAACATCGCCGTTGCTCTCTAATTTTGTGTGTCGCCAGATGGACGAGGATATTGCAAAGGTGGCTGCCGAAAACAACGTAACATTCTCGCGCTATGCCGACGATATCACGTTCAGTTCGGATGTAAACGTGTTCGACTTCAACGGGGCATTCTATAACAGAATTAAGGAGATAATTTCGTCATACGGCTTCGTTATAAACCAAAAGAAGGTGCGTTTGCAGTCTAAAACACGCCATCAGGAGGTTACGGGCATCGTTGTAAACAAGAAGCTGAACGTTTCGCGCCGTTACATCCGCGAGATTCGCACATTGTTGTTTGTCTGGAAGAAATACGGCTATGAGGCGGCTTGCTGCTGTGCGTATCGAAACAACCGAAAGAAGGACTATCATAAGTATTACTATAGCATAGAGGAGAGCAAGTTTCTAAGGGGTAAAATCAATTATCTCGGAATTGTTCGCGGAAAGGATGATTCTATCTATCTTCGGTTCAAGGCACAGTTTGACGAGTTGTACAAAAACGAGTCGAACGTGATGAAGAGTTACAGCGATATGCTCGAAAAACATCGTCTTCGTCGCGAGAATAATTCTGAAAGTGAAGAGCAGTCTGATAAGTTGTGCGGAGTTTCTACAAACGATGAGGCTGGCAATTCCGTTTCTGCAAATTCAAGTACTGACGGCAATGGCTATCAGACAAGAATTGACCGCAACTCGTACTTGCGCGATGCAGATGATAAAGAAAGACGAAAAAAGGACAGAAGGACAATTATCCTGATTTGTTTTGCATTCCTTATAATTTTTAGATTGCTTGTCTTTATTTTCTTTAAGGCATAAACTAAGATACATTTCAAAAAAAATCGCCGTTCTTGCAAGATACAGGAACGGCGAATTTTTTATATAAAGCAGTCGAATTCGTCAACAATGCCAAGCAGATTCATCTTCTCGTCAACTACCAGAAGCGAGTGGATTTTGTTCTTGTGAAGCGTCCGCAGCACATCGTCCACCTTAACCGTTGGGGCGATAGTCTTCGGCTTCTTCGTCATCACGTCGCTCACGTTAAGGTTGAAGAAGTTCTGCTGATTGTTCTGCATGGCACGACGCACGTCGCCGTCGGTAACAATTCCGTCTATGCGGCTGCCAGTCATTATTATCACCAGTCCCACCTTTCCTTGGCTTATGTGCGTTATCGCCTCGCTCAGTTTCATCTCTGGCGGAACGATAGGCAGATTCTCCTTGCGCATAATGTCCTTGGCGCGCGTCAGCAGTCTGTGGCCAAGCGAGCCTCCCGGATGGAACTGCGCAAAGTCTGTTGCCTTAAACTCGCGCATCTCTATCAGGGCGCAGGCAATGGCATCGCCCATGGCAAGTGTGGCGGTGGTAGACGACGTAGGCGCAAGATTAAGCGGACAAGCCTCGCGCTTCACCTTTATGCAGATGTGGCATGTGCTGTGCTTGGCAAGAAGCGATTCGGGATTGCCCGACATGCCGATAACCGGAATGTCATTCTCGTTAAGATACGGAATTATGCGCAGAAGTTCGTCGGTCATGCCAGAGTTGCTGATGGCCATAACCACGTCGCCCGTGCGAATCATTCCGAGGTCGCCATGATAGGCATCGAGCGGATTGATGAAGAACGACGGTGTGCCCGTACTGGCAAGCGTTGCGGCAATCTTCGCGCCTATGTGTCCCGACTTGCCCACGCCAGTAATAACCAGTTTGCCTTTGCAGTTGAGAATGATTTCAACAGCCTTGTCGAAATCGTCGGTAAGCTGCGGAATGAGGTCGAGCAGAGCCTGAGCCTCATCTTGCAGGCATTTTATGGCATATTCCTTTATCTTGCTCATCGTCTTGTTACTTTTCTATGAGTTTTCCGATGAGTTCTTCCAACTCGTTAAGATACAGCATGTTCGGACCGTCCGAAAGAGCCTTCTCCGGGTCGGGATGTGTCTCGAAGAAGAAGCCGTTTGCACCGAACGCCTTGGCTGCCAGAGCCATAGACGGCACAAACTCGCGGTTTCCGCCAGTCTTTCCACCAGCTGCTCCGGGACGCTGAACGCTATGCGTGCAGTCCATTATGACGGTTGGCGTAAACTGTTTCATGTCAGGGATATTGCGGAAATCTACCACCAGATTGTTGTATCCGTAGATGTTTCCGCGCTCGGTAAGCCAGATGTTGTCGTTTCCGCTCTCGCGCACCTTCTCTACGGGGAACTGCATGTCGAGTCCCGAAAGGAACTGCGCCTTCTTTATGTTTACCGTCTTGCCCGTTTTTGCGGCAGCTACCAAGAGGTCGGTCTGTCGGCATAGGAAAGCCGGAATCTGAAGCACGTCAACTACTTCGGCGGCTGGTGCAGCCTGATGGCTCTCGTGAATGTCGGTCAGAAGTCGCAGACCGTATTTCTGCTTTACGTCGGCAAGCATCTGCAAGCCCTTTTCGAGTCCCGGACCGCGGTAACTCGATATCGAAGTTCGGTTAGCCTTGTCGAACGATGCTTTGAAGATTATGTCGATGCCGTATTTCTTGTTTATTCTTACAAGTTCCTGCGCAACGATGTCGAGACATTCAGCCGACTCGATTACGCACGGTCCTGCTATGAAAACTTGCTTGTTCATTTTTGGTATGTTTTAAATATAAGGATTCATTAGTTTTTCCTCGCCGATGTTTGTTTCTGGGCCATGACCGGGGTAGGCTGTGACATCATCGGGCAGAGTCATTATCTTTGTCTTCAGCGCACGAGAGAGAGCCTCGTAACTTCCGCCCGGAAAGTCGGTTCGTCCGATGCTCATGCGGAAGAGCGAATCGCCCGTAAAGAGCACCTTCTCAGCCTCGCAGTAAAGGCAGATGCCGCCGTTGGTATGTCCCGGCGTTTCTATGATGCTGAATGTGTGCGAGCCGAATGTAACCGTATCGCCTTCGTTAAGGCATCTGCCAAGCGGAACGATTTCCTCGTGCGATTCATCGCCCATGAACATTACAACCTGTTGGTCGAGCCGCTGGTAAATGTCGATGTCGCCGCCGTGAGCCTCGGGCTTCAGTCCAAATTCGTGATTGATGAAGCTGATGCCCCACGAATGGTCGAAATGCAGGTGCGTGTTGAGCATGTGCTTAAGCGTCAAGTTATTATCGTTGATAAACTTTTTGACGGCTTCCTTCTCGTTGGCATATCGCATTCCGGGGTCGATGATTACCGCCTCGTTGGTCTCGTCCCAAACGATGTAGCAGTTTTCCTGCAATTCGTTGCAGCGAACGATGTGAATGTTTAGCATTTCGGATTTTGCTTTAAAGTGAGACGTAAACCACCTTCTTTGTCTCGAAGAATTCCTCGGTAAACTCGTCGCTGAGGCTTGTTATCGTGGTGTGGTTCTTGAATTGCATTGTCTCGTTCTCCAGTTCGCCGCCCTTCAGGCAGATGACACCGTTTGGAAGGGCGTTGCGCTGCTCTTTTGCTATGTTCTTGCGCACAATCTTAATCATGTCGCCAAGCGGCATCACGGCGCGGCTCACAACAAAGTCGAACTTGCCATTCTCCTCCTCGCCGCGGCAATGGCAGAAATCGATGTTCTTCAGTCCTATCTTCTCCGAAATATCGCCGGCAACCTTCAGTTTCTTACCGATGCTGTCGATAAGGTGGAAGTGTGTGTCGGGGAACATTATTGCCAGCGGCACGCCCGGAAATCCGCCTCCGCAGCCAAAATCCATTACCTTTGTGCCCGGCTTGAAGTTGATGACCTTGGCTATGCCCAGAGAATGAAGAACGTGGTGTTCGTACAGATTCTCGATGTCCTTGCGCGAGATTACGTTAATCTTCGCGTTCCAGTCGGTGTAGAGGTCGTAGAGGGCTTCGTACTGTTCTTTCTGACGGTCGGTCAGGTTGGGAAAATATTTTGTGATAATATCAATCATTTTTCTTTCGAATAATAGTTTATAACACGTTTAATCGACGAGTCGCTGTACTTGTCCTTGAAGTCGTCGCGCAGAATGTCGTCGAGGTCGCTGTAACTTATTGTCAGTTGCGTTGCTCCAAGAGCGTATGGCGCAATTTCATACACGTTGTAGTAGTAGAGTATTCCTTCTTCCTTCAGAAGAAAGTTGTCAGGAGGATAGATGCTCGTTGTGCTCAGATATCCCAGTTTCTTCAGTTCCTGAATCTTGCTTATGTGCAGTTTCTTCATCAGGGCATCGAGCAGCAATTCGTTGAGTTTCTTCTCGTACCCTTCGGCATAGATTGAGTCGGCTGTAAGGAGTGCTCCCGAGTTCTTGTCGAAGTTAAGGTAGATGCACATAGGTATGCTGTGTGCTCCGCCTTCGTATTCGGTTGTCTGGATAAGATAGTTGAGTACTCCGAAGCAGCCGTTGGCAAACTTTCCGTCGGCCTTGTAACTGTAGTTGTACCAGCCTTCAACGTGGCTTCCTGCCTCTTCCTGAGCGTAGAGCGGCGCGATGTCGGCAATGTAGCGGTCGCGATACTGCTTGGCAAAAACCTTGCTCTGCTTCTCCAAGTTGTTAGCCTTGTCGAAGAGTTTCTTGCTTATCGTCTTGTTTATCAAGTCCGAAGCCTCGTTGAGCGGCGTTTTTATGTATTGCAGACTTATTTTTATGCTGCATGCCGGGTTAGGCACGAGGTTGTTTAGCGGATGCCTTTCGTCTATCTTCACCTGCTCATACTGATATTGCGGCAACTGCTTGTCTATCTGCTGCTTTCCGTACCAGAAAAGTCCGCTCGACACGCATATTAGCAACATTGAGCTGATTACGAATACTACACTTTTTTTCATTGCTGATGTGCGTTTACTTGTTCCAATGTTGTTCGAGGGCGAGTGCCTCGTCCTTTGTGAGCCAGATAACTGCGCCGTGCTTCTGCGCGTTGAAGTTGGTGCGCGTCATAGGCGAGCCTTTCTGGTCGAAGTATCCTATCGGCTTGTATGTCTTGAAGTCTGCCGTCTCTACAAATCCGAAGTTGTGCGGATTGGTGCGGTAGTTGTCGAACATCACGATGTACTTCTCCTCGCCGATGCGCTTCCAGCAGTTTGGTGCTTCGTGTCCGCGCTTCTCGCCGTCCTGATATAGTGTGTCGATGGCGTAAGGTCCTGTTATCTTCTTTGCCGTAGCGTGAACAGGCGTTGCCGTATGCTCGTGGCTTACGTAGAAAAGGTGATACTTGCCTTTGTACTTTATGATGTCGCTGTCTATCACGCTATACTTGTGGTCGGGCGCAGAGAACATCTCGATAGGCTTTGTATCCATGCGGGTAAAGTCGTCGTTGGTATAGATGTAGTAGATGCTTTCCTTTCCTGCGCCGAAGCGTACGGTAAAGTGAACCATTATCTTCTTTGCCTTGTCGTCGTAGCATACTTCGGGAGCCCATACGCAGCCCACGTCGTTCCACGTTCCGCCAAGATATGTAAAGTCGAGGTTTGTGCGAGTCCAGTTAATCAGGTCGAATGATTTCATCAATACAAGACCGCGGTTGTTTCCCCAGCCGTACTTCTTGCCGTCGCGTTCCCATTCGGTGTCACGAATGCCGTCGCGCTTGCCGAATACATGAAGGTCGGTCATCGCCAGATAGAATCCGCCGTCGGGGCCGCGGAAGATGTGAGGGTCGCGTATTCCGTGCTGTTCGGCAATGGTGTCGCCGGCAATAACGGCCTTGTCGTTATTCAGCGCGCTCCACTTGTATCCGTCGTAGCTTACAGCCATGTGCAGACCGTGGTCGGCATCTTTATGGTAAACCATAAGGTATGCCCCCATCTTGCTTTCATCAACTCTCTTCCTCTTATTTCCATCGGCGGCTGTTGCGCCCGAGTATGCTAAGGCCGCAATAAGTGCCGTAACAAAAAGTTTCTTCATTTAACCTGATTATAGTTTTGCATGGCAAAAGTACAATTCTTTTTTATATAATGAGCCTATTTTTTGAAAAATTGTGTTAAATTTGCACGCAACTTATTTTATACCCAAAAAATAAATGCAGCAAAAAATTATTATTCTTGATTTTGGTTCGCAGACCACTCAACTTATCGGACGTCGTGTCCGCGAGTTGAATATGTTCTGCGAAATCATGCCCTACAACAAGTTCCCAAAGGACGACCCTTCGGTGATTGGTGTCATTCTCTCGGGTTCTCCTTATAGTGTGTATGAAGAGCGTGCCTTCAAGCTCGATTTTGAGCAGATTCGCGGCAAGTATCCTATTCTGGGAATATGCTACGGCGCGCAGCTTATGGCATACACCTTTGGCGGAAACGTAGAGTCTGAGGGCACTCGCGAGTATGGCCGCGCAAACCTTGAGTTTATGGAAGAGGATAACCCAATCCTCAAGGGCTTTGCCAAGAACAGTCAGGTATGGATGTCGCACGGCGATACCATCACTAAGTTGCCTGAGGGCTTCCGTTGTATAGCATCAACATCAACTGTAAAGTATGCGGCATACGCTGCCAACAACGAGAAGATTTGGGGCGTGCAGTATCATCCAGAGGTGTTCCACTCTGTTGACGGTACTCTGCTCCTGAAGAACTTCGTGGTTGACATCTGCGGCGGTAAGCAGGATTGGTCTCCGGCTTCGTTCGTTGACCAGACGGTTAAGGAATTGCGCGAGCAGGTGGGCGATGACAAGGTTATCCTTGGCTTGTCGGGCGGCGTGGATTCATCGGTTGCAGCCGTTCTTCTTAACAAGGCAATCGGCAAGAATCTTACCTGCATCTTTGTAAATAATGGTCTTTTGCGCAAGAATGAGTTCGAAGACGTGCTTCGCGACTACGAGTGTCTTGGCCTGAACGTGCGCGGCGTTGACGCTTCGCAGAAGTTCTATACCGAGTTGGCTGGCGTGTGCGAGCCTGAGCGCAAGCGCAAGATTATAGGCGCAGGCTTCATCGATGTGTTCGAGGCCGAGGCCAAGAAGATTGAGGGCGCAAAGTGGCTGGCTCAGGGTACTATCTATCCCGACCGCATCGAGAGCCTCAACATTACAGGAAAGGTTATCAAGAGCCATCACAACGTGGGCGGACTGCCTGAGAAGATGGGCTTGAAACTTTGCGAGCCGCTCAAGTGGCTGTTCAAGGACGAGGTGCGCCGCGTGGGCCGTCAGTTGCAGATGCCTGAGCATCTCATCACTCGCCATCCGTTCCCGGGTCCGGGTTTGGCTGTGCGTATCCTTGGCGACATCACTCCTGAGAAGGTTCGCGTTCTTCAGGAGGCCGACGACATCTTCATTCAGGGTCTGCGCAACTGGAAGGTTAAGCTCTCTGGCGAGGAGGCTCGCAAGGTGCTTGCTGCCGGTGTTCCTGCCGACATGAAGGACGGCGAGATTGAGGTAAGCCTCTACGACCAGATTTGGCAGGCTGGAGCAATCCTTCTTTCTGATGTCAAGAGTGTAGGCGTTATGGGCGACGAGCGTACATACGAGAATCCGGTTGCCCTTCGTGCCGTTACATCTGCCGATGCCATGACAGCCGATTTCGCTCACTTGCCATACGAGTTCCTTGCCGAGGTTAGCAACAAGATTATCCGCAACGTGCGCGGCGTAAACCGCGTATGCTACGATGTATCTTCAAAGCCACCTGCAACAATCGAGTGGGAGTAAAAACTTTCTTCAAATATACAAGAGTCTCAGCCTTTCGGGCATGAGGCTCTTTTTTTTGCCCCAAACCCGAAGGCATCCCGAAGGGAACCCGAAGAATCATCGGTTTGTTAAAAAATGTTACAACGAATCCTTTTTGATGGAAAAACGTTTATTTTGCGATGGATAAAAACGACGCATGGTAATGAAAACAAAACTGATGATTCTTTTCTTTCTGCTGATAGACGGTCTTACGGCTTTCTGCCAAAAGGAGTTTGCCGATGTTTTGCCGATGTCGCTCAGTAAAAGAGAAACTTACATGGTAAACTTCAATAACAGATTCGGTATAACTGATTATGTTAGATATAAGTCGTTCGATGTCAAGACGATGACGGGTGCTATTGCCGATAGCGATACTCTCCGGAACTGCCTTCTTGTTTGTAAGACCGATTCAGATGTTTACATTAAGGAAGGGAAAAATCCGCAGGAAGTTTATTATTACACAAAGTTATGCGATTCAATCTGGTACAGTTTCCGCTGCATGAAAGCTTGCGAGATTGATTGTAGGAATGACTTTGCAAATGCTGCCGACTCAAAGGCGAGGGAAGATTTGAAAAACTACAAGCAATCCGCGCTAATGAACCAGATTTATGCCTACGACATTTTTGTGTGCAACGGCTCAATTTGGGAGCTGAAAACTTCTTATATCCCAGAGAAAGATGTCTACAAAATCCCGAAGGGCAAGGCTTACAAAAAGAAGGTATATGGTCAGTCTGTTGTTTGCAAAAGAAACAACGGATGTGCAAAGTTCAAGAATGATTATGAAGAGACTTTAATCGGCTCGAGCATGAATGTTCTTGACGAGATGAAATCCATATTGAGAAGCGGAAAGCCGAGAGGCGATTATCTCCTTAGATTCAACGGAAGGAACTACGAGTATGTCTGGGTTAGTGGCTTCAAGGAGTGGAATCCCGAAATAGAGAAGAGGAATTTCTGGAAGAAGAAAGACGAACCTTGTGTTGTTGGCATCTTGCCTTGCGAAACATTAGACATGGTAAACATTCTTTGCGACTTGAAATAAGCCCGAAAAGTCGCTTAGTTCTGCCGATTTTTCTGCATACTTTTCAATAGCCTGCGTCCATAGTTCGAGTCGCAATTTCTGCTAAATAGAAAGCATAATTATGAATTCTGAATTAAACTTTTTCAATTTTCAATTCAAAATTGTCAATTGTCAACTGCGAATTGTCAATTGTCATTTGCCCCTCCATCTTTTCGATATACTGTTCGCCCGTTCTTTCTATGGCGGCAGAGTGACCGTTTAGCGCGGCAAAAGGGGCAAACTGGGCGGCGCGATTCTCCATCGACATGCGCGCGTGCGTTGCCGAAACATGATGCGGAAGTCCGATTATGTCGGAATATTGCCTCATTACCTCCGCTTCCTCGGGTGTTAAATCGTTGTTCATGCCTTGTGTCCTCCTATCTGTTGGTTACGCTCCTTTGCCGTTGCGCCCTCCTCGAAGTTCGTGCCTCGCAGAATGGCATTCTTTCCGAAGCGTCGCTTTATGTCGAGCATCGTTTCTTGTATCTTCCTTTCTTTTTTTAGTTGCTGTTCCTCCTGCCGCTGCTTCTCCTCGAGAGCCTCGTAGTCGGTAAAGAGGTCGAGTTGTACGGCTTCGTGCTTCTCTTCCATGTTATCCTCGCTTATCACATGGTTTGTTGTCAGATTGAGCCGTCTTATCATCAGCTTTGGATTTACAATCTGGTCGAATAGGCTCGTTGCCGCGCCTATTATCATGTTAGACGATGACGTATGCCTTCCGAGGTTGGCAGAGCCGTGTGCCGGCTTAGGAACAGCTCTTCCGTAGTGGTCGATGTGTATTGCGCCGTCGTATTTCGTGCCGTCAGCCAGACTCTCCACGTCGTAGCCGACGTAAAGCACAATCTGGTCGGTTACCAGATGCTTGTCTACGAGGTCGAGGGCGGCGGCATCAGCCATCTCCTTTACAACCACTTGCGCCTTGTCGAAGGTGTAGGGGCATGTAAGTACCTGACCGCTGCTGAGCGAGTTGTTCTCGGGCTTGTATGACTTTATGTAGTCGATGGTGCATGGTTCCCAGCCCCATGCGTGGTCTATAATCAGTTCGGCATTAACGCCAAAAAGTTTGTAGAAAAGTTCTTCGCGGTCAACCGACATTCGCGCAATCTTTCCCATCGTGTCTATGCCGTATGGCGCAAGCCTCTGCGCTATGCCCTTGCCGATGCGCCAGAAGTCGGTTATCGGCTTGTGGTTCCATAGCTTGCGGCGGTACGACATCTCGTCGAGTTCGGCAATACGGACGCCGTCCTTGTCTGCCGGAATATGCTTTGCCACAATATCCATAGCCACCTTGCAAAGATACATGTTTGTGCCGATTCCTGCGGTGGCGGTAATGCCCGTCTGACTGAGCACGTCGCGAATCATCTTCATGGCAAGCTCGTGTGCCGTTAGTTTGTACAGAGGCAGATAGTCGGTGGCATCGATAAAAACCTCGTCGATGCTGTAAACATGAATGTCCTCGGGCGCGATATACTTCAGGTAGATGCGGTAAATTTTCGTGCTGTAGTCGATGTAATGTGACATTCGAGGGGTGGCACGTATGAAATCCACCTCCCAGTCGGGATGCGCCTTCAGGTCGATGTCCGAGACTGATTTTCCGCCGAAGCGGAAGCCCGGAAGTTTTATGCGCCGTTCGTAGTTTACGGCATTTATGCGGCGCGTAACCTCGAAGAGCCTTGCCCTGCCTCCGATGCCGTATGCCTTTAGCGACGGAGACACGGCAAGGCAGATGGTCTTTTCGGTTCGGCTTACATCAGCCACGACAAGGTTGGTGGTGAGAGGGTCGAGCCCCCGCTCCACACACTCAACCGAAGCAAAATAGCTTTTCAGGTCGATGGCTATGTATGTCCTTCCCCGAGCGTCCTTCATCTTTATTTGCTGAAGAGTGCGGCTACCTTCTCGAGCCAGATGCGGTCGGTCTGGTCGAATGTGCCGAGTTCCTTGCTGTCGATATCGAGCACGGCCGAAACGCTTCCGTTCTTGAATATCGGTACTACTATTTCAGACCTTGACATGCTGCTGCACGCGATATGTCCCGGAAACTGCTCAACATCGGGCACGACAATAGTCTCGGTATTCTGCCAAGCCGTTCCGCACACGCCTTTGCCCTTCTTTATTCGCGTACACGCCAGCGGACCTTGGAACGGACCGAGCACCAGCACGCCGTCTATAACGCGGTAGAATCCAGCCCACAGAAAGCCGAACGTGTCTATCAGGCACGCGCTCACGTTTGCCATGTTTGCAATCTCGTCGCTCTCGCCCTCAACAATAGCCTTTAGTTGCGGATAAAGCGTAGAATACTTTTCTTCTTTATTGCCTTCTGCAATAATTAGGTTTTCAGACATAGTTATTTTTATTTGTCGTTATAATTCGATGCAAATATACAAAGTTTATCGTTGGCATAGGGTAAATTTTGCGCGTATTTATTTACAGACCGATGTCCGAAGCCGATGCAAAAAAAGAGGAAAGCCTCGTTGCGAAGCCTTCCTCCTTTATACTGATTGAATATTTCTGTTACTCGTTTGGAGCCTTGTCTATCAACTCCATGAACTGGTCGAGTTTTGGAGTGATGATAATCTGAGTGCGACGGTTGCGCTGCTTTCCAACGGCTGTGTTGTTTGATACGATAGGGTTGTACTCGCCTCTACCGCCGGCTGTCAGACGCTTAGGGTCAACGCCGTACTTGTTCTGAAGCTCCTGAACAACACTTGATGCGCGAAGACAAGACAAATCCCAGTTGTTGCGGATGTTTGTCTGCGAGATTGGCACGTTGTCGGTGTTACCCTCGATAAGAACGTCGTATCCGTCGTGGTCCTTGATGATTTTGGCAATCTTCGAAAGGGTTTCAGATGCGCGGCTGTTAACCTTGTACGAACCGCTCTCGTATAGCATGTTGTCGGCAAGCGAGATATATACAACGCCCTTCAAAACCTGAACGTCAACCTCCTTCATCTCCTCTTTGGACAATGAGCGTGTAAGGCTGTTCTGAAGCACAAGGTTCAGAGAGTCGCTCTTGCTCTTAACCTCAACAAGATGGCGGATGTACTGGTTAGACTCGTTAATCTGGTCAACCAACTTCGCGATGTTCACGTTGTTAGAGTTTGCATTGACAAGCGACTTGTCGAGCGAGTTCTGAAGGTTGGTGTTAGTCTCCTTTTGTGCCTTGAGTGCTCTCTGAAGGCTCTCGTTGGCTTTCTGTGCAGCCTCAAGCTGTGCTGTAAGCGATGCCAGTTTCTCTCGGGCATCCTGATAGTTTGTCTGTACCTGCTTGAATTCTACTTGGCAGTCGAGCAAGTCTTTCTTGCTTACGCAGCTGCTCAGAGCCACGAGGGCAAATAGCGATAAAACTATAGATTTTCTCATTTTTCTTCTAAATTTTTGTTTGTTTGCGGCGGCAAAGATAGTTTAGTTTTGTACAGAAACCAAATAATTTTCCCTATTTTAAGCGGATTTCTCCTATAATGCTGCTGGGGCAATGCGAAAATACAATCAAAATACATCCGTTTTTTGTGAAAAAACAATCAGATTTTGCCATCGGTCTGATGTTCACATTATAAAGTGTTTTTACTTTACGAAAAATATTTTTATATTTGCGCCGAACAATAGCCTTTTATCAGATGAAACGAATTTGTATAATACTAATAGTATCGATTCAGGCATTATTTGCTTCGTTACCTGTAAAGTCTACTAATGTGTGGAACGGCAGAATCGCCTTAAACTGGAGCGAGAAGATAATGCTGTTCAGCGGGGCTTTCAAGAATCTTACGTTTGGCGATGTCATAAGCGTTAAGGTGTGCGATGTGGCTCCGCAGGAGAAAAATCCGCAACTCGTACTAAAGGCGGCGACAACGAACTGGCCTATGCTCGTGTCGTTCTATCTCAACAAAGAGGTAATTGGCGACAGGGTGGATTTTGTCGTAACCTCCGACATCATCACGGCAATGCGCCAGTACGGATTGGTGCTTCAGGGATGCGAGTGCACGGTAACGTCAATCGACACTTATTCGTCTGAATACAGCAACAAGCAGGAGTGTGCCGATGCTATCTGGTTCGGAAAGGCAAACCTTGTTTCGTGGCACGACTATGTTCACGTTCCGTGCTTCCTGTTCGACCTCTCCGATGCGCGCCCGGGCGACATCATGCGAATTTCCTATCAGCTGACCGGGAAGCACAACGAGATTGGCGCGTTGCGTACTTACTACATCGGCAGCGACTGGGATTGGTACGGCTTTCAGGAAGAACCTATCAGATTACAGAAATCAGGACATATCGATTTTCCGGTCAATTCGTCAATCTATAACAGGCTGATAGGCAAGGACGGCGAAAACGGACTGGTGATAAGCGGCATTGGCTTGATAATAACAGCGGTTCACATGCTCGACAAGAAAGGCGCTCCGCTAAAGCGCAAGGTGCGCAAGGACGGAGGAACGGTAATGTATGATGATTAAAAAAAGAAACTATAACTGTTGATATGAATTTTAGAATGACGGCAGCGGCGATTATGTTCGCTGCAAACACAATGGGTTTTGCACAAAACGTGCAGAAGGGTGATTATGGATATTTGTACTGCCACATGGCTGGCAATGGTGAATGGACGGCTTATGCCATCTCGCGCGACGGACTGAACTATACTGATTTGCTCGAAGGCAAGGCGGTTATGGACCCCGAGGTGACAAGTAAGATTGAAGGTGGAGCACGCGATGCCTACATCTGCCGCCGAAGCGATGGCGCAAAGGGCTACCTGATGGTTACGACCGATATGTGCAACCGTAAGTCGAAAACGTGGTATAACTACGGAATAAATCTGCTGAAAAGCGACGACCTGATAAATTGGATTAGCACGACGTTCGACTTCCGCAAGGGAAACGAGATTTTCTGTGACCCCGAAAGTCCTGATGTCATCGACGATTGGAGCAAGATAAACCGCGTGTGGGCTCCTCAGATTTTCTGGGACCCAAGCTATGTGTGGAAGAACGGCGACAAGGGCGGATATCTTATCTATTATTCAATCTGGAGTTTTAACGAGAACGACAAGTACGACCGTATGGTCTATTCGTATGCCGACAAGTCGTTCACAAAGATAACAAAGCCTCGCGTTCTATTCGACTGGGGATATGCCACAATCGATGCCGACATCAACTATCTTGAGAGCGACGGAATGTATCACATGCTCATAAAGAAGGAAGGCGGACAGCCCGGCATCTTCCAGACAAAGTCTAAATCGCTTACTGGTCCATGGCCAGAGCCTGACGCACGCGATTTCGTAAACTTCGAGGGTAAGAAGAAATGCGAGGGTGCAAGCGCGTTCCAAATCGTAGGCGAGGAGGGATGGCGCGTTGCCTACATTCAGTATAGCGACCGCCCAAAGCATTATCGCATATGCAAGGCAGACAAATACCTTACAAACTTCAGCGACCCTCAGGATATAAAGGGAGTGGCTCACCCGCAGCATGGCTCGTTCATGCGACTTACCAAAAAAGAGTATAAGAAACTTGAAAAATGGGGAACTCAGAAAAAATAACGCACAGGCTTGCCGTTGCCGTTCTGCTGCTTTTTGCAAGTTTTGCGGCAATGGCTCAGCCGGCACAGAATGCCTATAAGCTTGATTGGATGCTCTCGCAGTTTTATCCGGTAAATGTCGATAAAATTAGCGAGGTTAGATTTGTTGTTGGCGGAAAGGTTGAACGCACGGTTTCTGCCAAGAACGAAATCAGAAATCTAAAACTGACTGATTGCAAGAAAGATAAATTCGATATCGAGGTCTGCTACGACGGCGACAAGATTGTTGTTGGGGTAGAGCCTTTCAAGAACGAGCGGAATGTGCGAAACGTGAGCGTCTGCATCAGCGAGGCTCTTCGCAACAAGATGCAACGCGTTGGCAAGAGCCTGACAGACAGCATCTACCGCTTTGTCCTGCCGCTGAAATACGAGGTTACGGAATTGTCAGACACCTGCGAGATTTTTACGAAAGACTTGCAGGAATGTTATGCCGTGGCAAATTCGGCGATTGGCGAATATCCGTACTACTCGCTTGCGGCAAACATGATAATAGTCAGATGGTTCGAGGATTTTCTCTACTACGGCGGAAATCCGACAGAGAAGGAACTGGCAATGTTCCGCAAGTCGGTTGATAACGTGATAGGCTGCTGCAACGCCCTCAATATTCAGCAAAGGGCTGTGTATTATGCCGACATAAGCGTTCCGATTGCTGCCGATGATGAAGACGGCTTCATGAAAGCCAAGAACAAGCTGCAAGTCTACGAGTTTGCCAAGGACTTGCGAATAATAGGCGCGGCAACGACCTATGCCAATAATATCCTCGAGAAGGATTTCCTCAGTAATGAGGAGAAGGACGATGCCGTATTCTTTACGGTAAAGGCTTGCCAGCATCTTATTAACCGTCGCCGCTATCTCGAAGCTCGAAACCTGATAGACAATGCCATTGAGCGTATTCCGAGCAAGACGGAAGGACTGGTAAAGTATCGCAATAAGATAAACGAAAAACAGAAGAATGCGGTAATGGCGAGCGAGCAGAAAGCCGACAGCCTTGAGAAAATCTTCCAGACAGAAATAATTGAGGCTTGCTTGCAGATAGGCAACGAATATGTACGCAACCGGCAGCAACAATATGCCTATCAGTATATTGCGCAGGCTTATTGGTGCAACGGCGCAGGAAATCTTGAATACGAAAAAGCCTATATCGACTGGCTTGTAAACAACAGGTCGGTAATGGCTCTTCCGTTCCTGAGCGAGAGGTATGAGGAAATTGGCTATCGCTCAAGTTTCTCAAACCAGAAAGAGAAAGATTTCTACCTTTTTTTGTTGCGCAGTCTTGCCCATTGCCAGATGGATCATCTCCATTTCAAGGATGCTAAGAAAACGCTTGGCAGACTTCTTAATCTCTTGCCCGACGATAAGGAAGTCATTGCCGACCTGCAATATGTTGAGCTGAATTTGCAGAAGAATAAATAGGTTCTTCTGCTATTTCAGCGCAATGTTGTAATTGTAATATTTGCGGTTGCCCGTGATGTCCTCGATAACCTTTATAAAAGGTGGAAACTTAACATCCTCGTGGCGTGCTATTCCCTTGGTTTCGAGAATCATAAGGTTGCCAACTGGTTTAAGGTATGTGTCAAGTTCGAAGAACTGACCTTTCCAAATAAAACTCTTTCTGTTCTTGTGAATTGGACGGCGGTAAGGGTCGGCCTGCTGAAGCAGAGACTCGTAGAGCGTGTCCTCAACCTGACGCTCGATAACTATTTCCTCGGTTGGCGAAACGGTCTTCTTCGTTGTGTGGACGTTTATTGAGTTTCCGTTCCAAGTGCGGCGGCGCAGACGAATCTCGCAGCCCGGGTCGGCAACCAGATAAAGCTGGGTGATGTCGCTCTCGATATAACTTGGAATCTCGTCGGTAAGCTGTACAATATATTTGCGTTCCTCCTCAATGCTCTGAGGCAACTCCAGAACGTTGCTTATCTCCTTAATCACGCGGTTCAGCTTGCGGTCGAAGTCCTCGCCGTTGTTAATCACGCGCAAGTGCGGATGTCCGCTCCATGCGTTTATCACCTTCTTGTCGAGGTCGCGCGCAATCTGCAAGCCCGCTTCGTCAGCCTTCTCGTATCGCTGGGCGTTGTTGGCTGTCGTGTAGAACTGCTCGGCTCCGTCGGCAGCCGAAACAAGATGAAGAACGGCGTCGTAGCGGTTTTTCAGTTCCTCGGTCGATGTGCCTACGGCAGATGTTATCTCGTTCCAAGTTTCAGGAGTCATGTATGCCGAAATGTCCATCGCGCCGCGGTCGCAAACCACCACGCAAGGCTCCGTGCAAGTCTGTGCCATCTTCATGAACTTGTCTTCAAGGTCAATCTGTATCTCAAGAGTCGCCTTCTCACCTTCGTAGAAAAAATCTTTGTTCTTCGTAAGGTAGTTCATTCCGGCCTGCGTAAACATCGTAGGCACTTCGGGAATGGTGAACACCTTGTAGCCGAGGCTCGAGAAGTGCTCAATCACTTTGACTAATGCTGAGGTTTTTCCTGCGCAGGGTCCTCCAGTAAGTACGATTTTCTTAATGTTGTTCATTTTTTCGTTTGTTAGGACTGACATTATTCTGTTGTCGGTGGCAAATATAAAACATATTTATTGCTTTTGCAAACTCCGTTTTGCAATTTGTGCTCAAAATGTAAAGTGAAGAAAGCAAAAGACGCATTTTTAGCAAAAAAAATAGATGTAAAACATAATTTTATTATATTTTTAAACGTTAAAAGCATTGTAAAAAATAAAGATTTTGTATTTTTGCTATCGATAAAACTGGGATACAGATGAAAACATTCTTCTATATAGGTATGTTTCTTGCAATAGTTGTTCTGATTGCATCATGCAGTACCACGCACTATTGCAATTGTGGATAGTTCTATCACGGATGGAGGAATCTTGCAGCATTGTAAGTCTTCTCTTAGGAAATTGAGGAAAAACTTTTTTATATCAATTATAAAACAAAAAATTAAATAACATGGTAAATGTAGCTATTAACGGTTTCGGCCGTATTGGTCGTCTGGCTTTCCGTCAGATGTTTGAGGCAGAAGGTTATGAGGTTGTTGCTATCAACGACTTGACAAGCCCTAAGATGTTGGCTCACCTTTTGAAGTATGATACTGCTCAGGGTGGTTTCGCTGGCAAGTTCGGTGAGGGTAAGCACACTGTAGAGGCAACAGAGAATTCTATCATCGTTGATGGTAAGGAGATCAAGATCTCTGCTGAGAAGGACGCTGCTAACTGTCCATGGGCTGCTAATAAGGTAGACGTAGTTCTTGAGTGTACTGGTTTCTACACTTCTAAGGAGAAGGCTTCTGCTCACCTCGCTGCAGGTGCAAAGAAGGTAGTTATCTCAGCTCCTGCTGGTAACGATCTTCCTACTGTCGTTTTCAATACTAACCACAAGACTTTGACTGCTGCTGACAAGGTTATCTCTGCTGCTTCTTGTACAACAAACTGCTTGGCTCCTATGGCTGACGCTTTGAACAAGTATGCTGCTATCCAGAGCGGTATCATGTCTACTATCCACGCTTATACTGGCGACCAGATGCCACTTGATGGTCCTCAGCGTAAGGGCGATCTTCGCCGTTCTCGTGCTGCTGCTTGCAACATCGTTCCTAACTCAACTGGTGCTGCTAAGGCTATCGGTCTTGTAATCCCTGAGTTGAACGGTAAGCTTATCGGTTCTGCACAGCGCGTTCCAACTCCAACAGGTTCTACTACTATCCTTGTAGCTGTTGTTAAGGGTAAGGACGTAACTGTTGAGGGTATCAACGCTGCAATGAAGGCTGCTTCTAACGAGTCTTTCGGTTACACTGAGGATCAGATCGTTTCTTCTGATATCATCGGTATGAAGTTCGGTTCACTTTTCGACGCAACTCAGACTATGGTATCTAAGATCGACGACGAGACTTTCCAGGTACAGGTTGTTTCTTGGTACGACAACGAGAACTCTTATACTTCTCAGATGGTTCGTACTATCAAGTACTTCGCAGAACTTGGTTAATAATTCCGAATCTTTTGATTCTATATACAGGCTGCTCTTTCCTTCGGGAAGGGGCAGTTTTTTTTTATTCCCTCTGAGCATCTCTTGCATTTTTTTTGTGCTTCGTCTGGCGAGGCTTATTCCGAAAAATAATGTTTCTTGATTAAAAGAAATCTTATTTGTTTGCAAGGGCGCTAAAAAAAAATTATTTTTGCGCTATGGATATGATTACTATTCTTGGACCTACCGCATCGGGAAAAACAGCCTTGGCTGCCAAACTTGCTGCAGAACTTGACGCTGAGATTATCAGCGCCGACAGCCGTCAGATATACCGTTGCATGGATATCGGTACGGGTAAGGACCTTGCCGACTATGTTGTTGACGGCAAGCAGATTCCTTATCATCTTATAGATATCGTGCCTGCCGGATACAAGTATAATGTTTTTGAGTATCAGCGCGATTTTCTGAAGGCGTACGAGGATATAACCTCGCGCGGCGTTATGCCTGTGCTCTGCGGCGGAACGGGAATGTATCTCGAATCGGTGTTGAGAGGCTATCGTCTGATTCCTGTTCCTGAAAACCCGGAGCTGCGAAACGCTCTGGCTGGCGAGTCGATAGAGAGCCTGACGGAACGACTGAAGCAGTATAAGACTCTTCATAACACAACCGATGTGGATTCGGTAAAACGTGCAATACGTGCCATCGAGATTGAGGAATACTACAAGCAATGCCCGGTTGAGGAACGTGATTTTCCGCAGATAAAGTCGTTGGTAATCGGTGTTGATATTGACCGCGAGCTGCGTAGGGAGAAGATTACGAAAAGACTTCATGCGCGTCTCGATGAGGGTATGGTTGATGAGGTGAAACGCTTGCTCGACAGCGGCATAAAGCCCGAAGACTTGATTTACTACGGATTGGAATACAAATTCCTGACGCAGTATGTGGTGGGCGAGTTGAAGTACGACGAGATGGTGCGCCTGCTCGAAACGGCAATCCATCAGTTTGCAAAAAGACAGATGACGTGGTTCCGCGGAATGGAGCGTCGTGGCATTCATATTGAATGGTTGCGCGCCGAGTGGCCGATGGTTCAGAAAATCAACTTTATAAAAGAAAGGTTATGGGGGTAGAGCTGGACAGATGGGGCGTTATTTACTGTCCCCGAAAGAAACTCATTGGCAGACAGAGCCGATGGGATGACATACGCTCGTATTTGGAAGAGCGTAACGTGCATTTTGACTATGTTCATTCCGAATCTTACGGCTCGGTTGAACGCCTGTCTGCCATGCTCGTAAACAATGGCTATCGCATTATCGTCGTGATTGGCGGCGACAGCGCGCTTAACGATGCCATAAACGGAATAATGAAATGTCCGTCGGAATTGCGTTCGAACATCAGACTGGCGGTTATCCCTAATGGTGTCGGAAACGATTTTGCATCGTTCTGGGGGTACGACTACGATGACTTTGAGATGGCGGTGGATGCCATTTTGTGCGGCAGGGTGCGCAAGGTCGATGTGGGTGTGTTCCAATGCAAGCAGCCCGACGGCACGAAGATTAAACGCTTCTTTCTCGATAGCGTGAATTTTGGCTTGGGAGCGGATGTCGTGCGTATTACCAACGAGGCAAAGAAACAGCAGAAGCTAACTGGAATCTACTACATAATTTACTGGATTCACTTGATGCGACTGATATTCTACCGCGAAGTTCTGAAACTCGATATAGACATAAACGAAGACCACTATCGTTCGGGAATCATATCGGTTTGTGTGGGAAATGCCCACGGATACGGACAGACCCGGAGTGCCGTTCCTTATAACGGAATGCTCGACGTGTCGCTGCTCTTCAATCCTTCGTTGTTGCAGTTTCCTAACTTGCTGTTCCAACTTTTTATTGGCCGTTTTTTGAACAACAAGAAAGTGAAGGCTTACCGAACACGAAGAGTGAAGGCGCAGATTCTGAAGACTACGCGCGCAAGTATCGACGGACTTCTCGAGAAAGTTCCGGCAGGTTCGTATGTTGATGTAAGCGTAAAGCACGACGAGATAAGTTTCGTAATTCCGTAATTTGCTGAAAAACGCACGTTCGGGTCAAAACTCATTTGTGTAATTGACAGGTGGACTATTGATTGCAGGGGATTGCGTTGATTGTCTGCTGTTTGTATTGCACGCGGACGTCTAAAAAAAGCGTTCGTTCACAGTGTCGAGTCACGGTGGGGATTTTGAATTGGGCATTGTCAATTCAACTTGCTCATTACCTTTCCATCATATACATAACATATACGTAACATATACGTTGCATATACCTTGGATATATCTTGGACGTACCTTGGATGTACCTTGCCACTATTTTGTATTTCCAAAAAGGATATTTACGCCAATAATTGTTCGCTATATATCCAGAACTATGAATTTTGAATTATGAATTTTGAATTATGAATTTTGAATTATGAATTTTGAATTATGAATTTTTAATTTTCAATTTTCAGTTTTCGATTTAGTATTTCCGAATAGGGCGTAAAAGAAAAAAGCAGAACTCAGAAGTCCTGCTTTTTATGTGTGTATGAATCTTTGTTTATTATCCTATCTTAGAAATCTTCTTCAAACGCTCTTCATCGAGAATCTTAATCTTTCTTCCGTCGATAGAGATTAGCTTTTCCGAAGCGAAGTTAGACAGCGTTCTGATGGCATTCGATGTAGTCATGTTCGAAAGGTTTGCCAAGTCTTCGCGAGAGAGGTAGATGCTGAGTGTTGCTTCGTCCTCTTCAAGTCCATAACTGTCTTTAAGGAAAATGAGCGATTCTGCAAGTCGTCCGCGGATATGCTTTTGGGTAAGATTTACTGTTCTTTCATCAGCAATGCCAAGGTCTTTTGAAAGTTGCTTGATGAAGAACATAGCAAGTTCGTTGTTCTCATTAACCAACTGTGTGATTGTGTCCATTGGTATTGTGCAGATTGTTGAAGGCTCGAAAGCGGCAGCAGCAGTTACGAAGTTTCCACCGCCGAAGTATGCGCGGTATGCAAAGTACTCAACAGGCTTGAGCACACGGATAATCTGGCTTCGACCGCCAACGCCATCTCTGAAAATCTTTACCTTGCCCGACAAGAGAGCCATGAGGTGTGAAGGTGTTTCCCCCTCAAAGTAAATCATCTCATTCTTTTTGTAATGCTGAATGGTAAACTGCTTAGAGAGAAGATTTCTCTGCTCCTCGTTTAGTGGCTGCCATAGCTCGCTTATGCAACCTACTATCTCAGCTTCTGATAACTCTTTTTTACCCATATAAAGTATACGACTGCTTATAAATCGTGTTATTGAGCACAAAAATAGTAATAAAAAATTAAATAGAAAAAACTTTTTAGTTAAAAATGACATAATTGTTTTTTTTCTGCTAAAATCGTGACCGAATTTGCTGTTCGGTACGAGTATTACGGCGTTTTGCTCTGTCTGATTATTTTTACATAATATTTTGTTTCCTTGGTGCGATTTACTTATTTTTACGGGTCGAATCTGTAAAATTGTCATTCTCGACGGCAAAGTGCAGAATGCAAGCAACATGGGCGCGCAAAGAGTGTGAAAAAGTGTTACATGCGTGATTTTAAATTTGTTATGGAAAACAAAAAAATCGTGATTTTATTTTTTTGTTTGGGCAATAATTGCTATATTTGGGGTGCAGTAACTTTATGCTGCAAAATAAAGGATAAATAATATATTCACCTTGTTAAAAATATTCTATGAGTTATTTGCGATTTGACAAGACTCTGATGACTAATTTAGAGGAGACTCTTCCTCGTGAGGTGCTGAGAACTAACCGTTCGGGTGCCTATCACAGTACAACTATTGTAGATTGTAATACTCGAAAGTATCACGGTTTGCTTGTTGTGCCTGTTCCCGAATTTGATGATGAGAGGGTGGTGTTGCTGTCTTCGCTCGACGAGACGGTGATTCAACATGGCGCGGAGTTCAATCTTGGGCTTCATAAGTATCAGGGTAACAATTTCAGTCCTGCCGGACACAAGTACATTCGCGACTACGATTGCGATATCGTCCCAACCACTACATACCGCGTTGGAGGCGTAATCCTGAAGAAAGAGAAGGTCTTCGTTCATCACGAAAACCGAATCCTTATCCGTTACACTTTGCTTGATGCACACTCGGACACGATAATTCGTTTCCGTCCGTTCCTTGCGTTCAGAAGCGTGCGGCAGTTTACGCACGAGAACGACAACGTGGACAAAAACTATCAGGAAGTTGAGAACGGAATTTCTACCTGCATGTATCCCGGAATGCCTACGCTCTTCATGCAGTTTAACAATAAATGTGAGTTCAAGTTCATGCCCGACTGGTATCGCGGCATTGAATATCCGAAGGAGCAGGAACGGGGATATGACTCTAAGGAAGACCTCTATGTTCCGGGATATTTCGAACTGAAGATAAAGAAAGGTGAAAGCATCGTCTTTTCAGGCGGAACGACGGCTGCCGACACAAAGGGTCTGACGGAATTGTTCCAGCATGAGGTAAACAACCGAATTCCACGCGATAATTTTGAAAACTGCTTGATAAACGCGGCTCACCAGTTCCTTTCGGTAAGAGACGGCGAATCGTATATTCTTGCCGGCTATCCTTGGTTCTTGTGCCGTGCAAGAGATATGTTCGTGTCGCTGCCGGGCTTGACGCTTGCAAATAACGAGGTGGACAAGTTCGAGAGGGTGATGAGCACCGCTCTGAAGGGCATCGACGAGTTCTTGGAAGGCAAGGAGCTGACTGTAAGAATTCAGGAGATGGACAAGCCGGATGTGCTCTTGTGGTTCTTCTGGACCGTTCAGCAATATGCCAAATTTGTATCAAAGGAGAAGGCGGTAGAACTCTATGGCGATACGCTCAATAGGGTAATCGATTTCATCATATCTGGAAGACATCCAAATCTGTTGGTGCACGACAATGCGCTCGTCTATTCTTACGGACGCGACCGTGCCATAAGTTGGATGAACTCAACGGTAAACGGCCGCCCGGTAGTTCCGCGTTCGGGCTATCTTGTTGAGTTCAACGCTTTGTGGTACAACGCTTTGTGCATGAGCTCGAAGATGGCAGAAGAAGCCGGGAACGCAGCAAGAGCCGCAGAGTTCAACGGATTGGCAGAGAAGTGTGCCGAGAGTTTCAAGGAAGTGTTCCTGAACGACTACGGATATTTGCTCGACTATGTTGACGGCGCAATGTGCGATTGGAGCGTAAGGCCGAATATGATTTTTGCTGTTGCGCTCGACAATTCTCCGCTGTCGTTTGAGCAGCGAAAGGGCGTTCTCGACATCTGTACAAAGGAACTGAACACACCAAAGGGCTTGCGTTCGCTCAGTCCTAAGAGCGTAGGCTACAATCCGATGTATGTCGGTCCGCAGACACAGCGCGACTACGCTTATCATCAGGGAACGGCGTGGCCTTGGCTTGGCGGCTTCTATATGGAGGCTTACCTGAAGGTGCGCAAGCGCAGCGGAATATCGTTCGTAGAGCGCACAATGATTGGCTACGAGAGCGAGATGACATCGCACTGCATCGGTTCGATTCCTGAACTGTTCGACGGCAATCCGCCGTTCAGAGGCAGAGGAGCCATCTCTTTCGCAATGAACGTGGCCGAGATTCTTCGTGTTCAGAAAATTGTTGACAAATACAATAATTTATAATAATAAGGAGGAGCCAATATGAAAGTTTTAATGTTTGGATGGGAGTTTCCTCCACACATTCTGGGCGGACTTGGTACTGCAAGTTACGGTCTAACCAAAGGATTAGCCCAGCAGAGTGATATGGATATCACCTTCTGTCTGCCTAAGCCTTGGGGAGATGAAGACCAGAGTTTTATGAAGATTATTGCAATGGACAAGGTGCCCGTTGTATGGCGCGAACCAGACCATAACTATCTTTGCGAACGATTGGGTAACATAATGCCGGCAGATACTTACTATGACCTGCGAAATCATATATATGCCGATTTCAACTATATGCAGACCAACGATTTAGGCTGTATTGAGTTCTCTGGGCGATACCCCGACAATCTTCAGGAAGAGATAAACAATTATTCGATAGTTGCAGGAGTCGTTGCACGCCAGCAGCAGTTCGACATTATTCATGCGCACGACTGGCTTACCTATCCGGCAGGAATCCATGCCAAGCAGGTGAGCGGAAAGCCTCTGTGCATACATGTTCATGCAACCGATTTCGACCGCAGCCGCGGAAACGTAAATCCGACGGTTTACGCCATCGAGCGCAACGGTATGGACCATGCCGACTGCATTATGTGCGTGAGCGAGCTTACACGCCAGACCGTAATAACGAAGTACGGACAAGACCCAAAGAAGTGCTTCACGATGCACAATGCCGTTTATCCGCTGCCGCAGGAGATTCAGGACATTGTTCCGCAGAAGAAGGAAGGCGAGAAGGTCGTTACCTTCCTCGGCCGTATAACGATGCAGAAAGGTCCTGAATATTTCGTCGAGGCTGCAACGATGGTTATCAACCGAAGCCGGAACATTCGTTTCTGTATGGCTGGCAGCGGCGATATGATGAATGCAATGATTGACCTTGTGGCAAGGCGAGGCATTGCCGACCGCTTCCATTTCCCGGGATTCATGAAGGGAAAGCAGGTTTACGAGTGCCTTAAGGCGAGCGACGTGTACATCATGCCTTCTGTTTCCGAGCCTTTCGGAATATCGCCTCTCGAGGCTATGCAGTGCGGCGTGCCAACCATCATCTCAAAGCAGAGCGGTTGTGCCGAGATTCTTGACAAGTGTATTAAGACAGACTATTGGGATATTCACGCAATGGCTGATGCCATCAACTCAATCTGTACCAACAACTCTCTTTACGAGTACCTGAAAGAGGAAGGAAAGAAAGAGGTTGACGAGATTACTTGGGAGAAGGTTGGCTTGCGCATCCGTAAACTGTATGACGAGACTATTGAAAAGTGTAAATAACGAATTAAATCATAGAATATGAAAACTATATGCCTCTATTTTGAGATTCACCAGATTATTCATCTGAGACGCTATCGTTTCTTTGACATAGGTACCGACCATTACTATTACGACGACTACGAGAATGAGCGTACCATCACCGATATTGTAAACCGTTCGTACATTCCGGCTCTTACGGCAATGCTCGACATGATAAACAACAGCAACAAGTATTTCAAGGTTGCTTTCTCCATCTCGGGTGTGGCTATGGAGCAACTCGAGGTGTACGCTCCCCAGGTTATCGAACTCCTTCAGAAACTGGCAGAAACCGGCTGCGTTGAGTTCCTTGCCGAGCCATATTCGCACGGCTTGTCGTCTCTTGCCAACGGCGAATACTTCAAGGAAGAAGTTCTGCGCATGAGCAAGAAGATAGAAGAAGTGTTCGGGCAGAAGCCAAGAGTGATGCGCAACTCGAGCCTTATCTACAGCAACGAGATTGGCAACATGGCTGCCGAGATGGGCTTCGACGGAATTGTTACCGAGGGCGCAAAGCACATTCTTGGATGGAAGAGTCCGCACTACCTTTACAAGAGCATCGAGAATCCAAATCTGAAGGTTCTGCTGCGCGACTACAAACTGAGCGACGACATCGGCTTGCGTTTCAACGACTCAAGTTGGAGCGAATATCCGCTGTTTGCCGATACATACATTAACTGGATTGACGAACTTCCGAAGGAAGAGCAGGTTATCTGCATCTTTATGGAGCTTTGCGCGCTGGGCATCTATCAGCCATTGTCTTCAAACATCTTGGAATTCTTCAAGGCGTTGCCAGAGTTGGCGCGAAGCAAGTCTATCAGTTTCTCAACCCCAACCGAAATCTGCACCAAACTAAAGCCTGTAGATTCGATAGACGTGCCTTATCCGATGTCTTGGGTTGACGAGGAACGCGACATAAGTTGCTGGCTTGGTAACCAGATGCAGCGCGAGGCGTTCAATAAACTTTACAGCGTTGCCGACAGGGTTAGAATGTGCAGCGACAAGATGATAAAGTGCGACTACGATTATTTGCAGGCATCTAACAACTTCCGTTTTATGACAACCAAGAGAACATCGGTTGGACTGAACAGAGGCATCTACGACTCGCCATACGATGCGTTTACAAACTACATGAACATCATCGGCGACTTTATAAACCGTGTAAACCGTCTGTTCCCTGTTGATATGGATAACGAGGAACTGAACTCTCTGATAACCACCATCCACAACCAGAGCGACGAACTCGAACTGAAGGACAAGGAAATAGAAAAACTCCGTGCCCGACTGAAAAAATACGAGCCAGATTCGTCGGTTGTAGAGAAGGCAGAGAAAGCTGTAACAGCGGTTAAGAAAACTGCCGCCAAGAAGCCTGCAACGAAGAAGGCTGCCGCTCCGAAAAAGGCAACTGCAGCTAAGAAAAAGACAGAGACGGCAAAGAAGGCTGAAACGAAGTAATTTCCTTTTCTTGAAATATAAAAAGCGCGTGTGCCCTTGGTTGTGCACGCGCTTTTTTTTGATGTTTGTTTGTTCGCTTATCTTGGGATTTTTTGTAGATTTGCGGTTAAAATTAAGTTCGTATGCAAGATAAGTGGAATCAGTTCGTATATGATTTGTGCGTAGCAAAGAAAAATGGAGTGGATGAATCCAGATATCATTCAATGATAGAGATGCAGTTGCAACTTTTAGGTTGGGCAAAATATCGAAATGAAATTTGTCATAAAACTAATCTTTCTATCGGTAGCAATGGATTTATTCAGCCAGATATTCTTGTGCAGAAAGAAGATGAAAAACTGTTTGTAATCGAAGTTAAGCGTCCTTTGCACACGCAGATTCCGAGGGATTGCGATCAGTTGGTTTCATATATGCGTCAGTTGAAACTGAATGTTGGAATCTATATTGGAGAGAAAATAGAGATATTTTACGACAAACCTGATTGTGAGAATCCTATTTCTGTGTTAACTGTTCCGCTTGAATTGGACAATGAACAAGGCATTCGTTTTGTTAAACTCTTCAATAAGGACGGTTTCAGTAAAGAGGCTATTGTAAAGTTCTGTGAAGAACGTCTTGATGAAAAACGTCGTCAAGAAAAGTTGGACGAATTTAGGGAACTGTTGATTAGTGATTCTCAGAAGCAAATAACGGATGCATTGAAGGTATATATAAAAGGAAAATATGGCAATGTCTTCCTTGAAGATTCCGTAGATGAAATGCTTTCATCGCTCATTTTTACGGTTGAGTCAAGGGCTATACAACTGCAACCTACGATTGCGAGTGCTCCTGTTGTCGCATCTCCAATGTTAGGAACGGATGTTGTAAAGCCTAAAAAACAATATGATTACACCCAGTATTCGATAAATGGCGGACCACGTTTAGGTAAGGGGCGTTTCGTTCTTCAAGTGGTAAAGATGTATGTAGGGCAGCATCCAATGGCAACGTATGATGAGTTGGAACGTGTTTTTAGACCAGAATTACAGGGTTCAATGGGAGTGATACGTAAAACCTGCAATATTGATGAAAAGGAAATTGTTGGAAAACGCTTTTTTGTGAAAGATGGTGAGTTGCTATGTAGTTCTGATGGAATTACTTTTGCTGTAAGTTCTCAATGGGGAATAGGTAATATAGCAAATGTCGTGAACTTGGCAAGAAGATTGGGGTATGATGTTTCACTTCAGAGTAATTCTTGACAGTCCCAAAAGGCATTAAAACACTACAAATTCTAAAAAAACGTGCTGCAAATAAGGGCGGATATATCCGTTTTTTTGTAATTTTGCCGTGTATTATGAGTTTTTTTAGGACTATATATGTTTTTTGTTGGGTAACAATCTTTGTGATATTGCTTGCATCATGCTCGTCTTCAAGAAGATTTGAGCGAAATGAAACAGAATACGAGTACACTTATCGCTCATACGATTCGATTATCACAAGCAAGTGGGAGAAGCTTACCCCTTCTCAGTTGGAGGCGGAGTTCGAGAAGCGCAAGGGCACGTTTATGCTTCCGGTTATCGATATAAGTACCATAAACGTGCACTACGGAATGTATCATTTCCAGAACGAGAAGAACGTAACCTTGCAGCAGCGAGGCGTTAAGATTCTGTGCAATTTCAACAACGTTAATGCCTGCTCAATTTTCTACGGGAAAGTGTCGGTTGTGTTCAAGAGCGGAGATTTGTACAACGTTCTTGTGCGCCACGGACGATACATTAGCGGATATTTCGGATTGTACAACGTTTGCGTGTCGGCTGGCGACTTTGTTGTGCCGCGTCAGGCGGTGGGCGAGGTCTACAACGATAACGAGGGCAAGTCTATGCTTCAGTTTCAGTTGCGCAAGGAGACCGAAACTCTGAATCCCGAAGAGTGGTTTAGGGCGGAATAGGTCATGCTCATGTTTCTTTGCTTAAAGATATGCCATAGTGAGGAAAAATTAACGATAATTTGCTGTGTGCCTTAATCTGATGGGATTTTTTTCTGAAAAGCAAGGTCCGGAAATAGTTCAGACAGAATAATTTACTGCAACTTGATTTTCGGACGAAATACTGATGCAGGAAGCAAAATTTTTTGTTATTTTTGCAGTCGGGAAACAGTTTTTTTAGTTTGAAAAGACGCGCGTACATATTATTTGTGGCATTGTCGGCATTCATGCTGATGATTCTGCCATTAGTTCCGCATCATCATCACGAAATGGTGCTGTGTACGATTGTTGAGCATTGTGAAGCCGATGATGCCGACAACGACGCGCATACCGCACACAACGACGACGGCTTGTCGTGCGTAGAGAAGAACGAATTCTTCTTCACTCAGTCTACAACCGATTTCAGCAATCCCGAATATCATCTTTTGCCTGTGTTCATTGCGCTGATAGGCCAGATTGCAGGCTTCGAACTATATCCTACCCAAAACATTCTGCGTTGGCAGAGCGATGTTGTCTTTTACACCTCGGCTTGCCTTACGCGGATAAACGCCTTGCGCGCGCCTCCATCTGTTTTGTTCTCTTAGCCTCTGATTTTCAGTAGGCTGATGCGTGCGTCCATCGTGCGCAGATGTTTTTCTTTTTTCATAAAAACGATGTGTGTCTGATGCCGGTTCTGGCATCGGATTATCCGTGTTTTTTCATATCATAAAAATATGTTTCAGAAACTTATAAAATTCTCTGTTGAGAACAAACTTACAATATGCCTGCTCACCGTGGCTCTCGTGGTATGGGGCGGATGGTCGCTTTCGCAACTTCCGTTCGACTCAACGCCCGACATAACTAACAATCAGGTGCAGGTGATAGCACAAGCGCCGTCGTTGGGCGCACAGGAGGTTGAACAGTTCATTACAACGCCCGTTGAGATGGCTCTCGCCAATATTCCGAGGGTAGAGGAGAGGCGAAGCATTAGCCGAAGCGGACTGTCGGTAATTACGCTCGTCTTCGACGATGATGCCGACATCTACTGGGCGCGCCAGCAGGTGAGCCAGCAACTGAAAGAAGCCGAAGAAGTGCTTCCGAACGATAAAGGCTCGGTTGAACTTGCGCCGGTATCTACCGGACTTGGCGAGATTTATCATTACACAATACGTGCAAAGAAGGGCTACGAAGACAAATTCTCGCTAACCGATTTGCGAACAATGCAAGACTGGATTGTGCGCAAACAACTCTCAGGAACCGAGGGCGTTGCCGAGGTGAGCGGCTGGGGTGGATTCGTAAAGCAGTATGAGGTTGCCGTTGATGCCGACCGTCTGAATGCTTCGGGCTTGACCGTTGCCGACATTTACGACGCTCTCGAAGCCGGAAACGAGAACACCGGCGGAAGTTACATCGAAAAGAACAGCAATCAATATTTCATTCGCGGAATAGGTCTTGCCACCTCGCTCGAGGACATCGAGAAGATTCCTGTAAAGACCGTTTCGGGCGTGCCTATTCTGGTGCGCGACGTGGCAGAGGTCAGGTTTGGCTCGGCTACGCGATACGGCGCAGTTACGCGCAACGGCGAGGGCGAGGTTGTTGCCGGCATCACGCTGATGCTCAAGGGCGAGAACTTTCAGAAGGTTATAAAAAACGTGAAGGAACGCATGGCGCAGATTCAGAAAAGTCTGCCCGAAGGCGTTGTTATTGAGCCGTTTATCGACCGCACTCAACTTGTAGACCGCGTTACGGGAACAATCACACGAAATCTCATCGAGGGCGGACTGATAGTTGTTTTCATCCTCGTGTTGTTTCTTGGCAATTATCGTGCCGGACTGGTCGTTGCATCGGTCATTCCGCTGTCAATGCTCTTTGCCTTCGGAATGATGAAACTCTTCGGGGTTGGCGGAAATCTGATGAGTCTTGGCGCAATAGACTTCGGTCTGATAGTCGATGGCGCAGTAATCATCGTCGAAGCCGTGTGCCATCATATCGCCATCGGACGCGATAAATATCAGGGTGCGCGTCTCACTCAGAAGCAGATGGACGACGAGGTTCTTCTTTCGGCATCGAAAATTCGCAAGAGTGCGGCGTTTGGCGAAATCATCATCATGACAGTCTATCTGCCTTTGCTCACGCTTGTGGGCATAGAAGGCAAGATGTTCCGTCCAATGGCTCTCACGATATTCTTTGCCATCCTCGGAGCGTTCATTTTGTCGCTCACATACGTTCCGATGGCGAGCGCAATGTTTCTGAGCAAGGCAAGCACGCACAAGCCAAATCTGTCGGACAGGCTGATTGAGAAACTACGCAGTTGGTATCTGCCAGTCATCACAAAAAGTCTGGATTGGAGCAAGACGCTCATTGCATCGATGGTCGTTCTGTTTCTGATAAGTCTTTTCGTTTTCAGCCGCTTGGGCGGAGAATTCATTCCGAGCCTCGAAGAAGGCGATTTTGCCGCCGAGGTGAGCATGGCGCAGGGAACATCGCTCTCGCAGATGGTTAAGACCACCACTCAGGCCGAGAAGATTCTGAAATCGCAGTTTCCCGAAGTTAAGCAGGCTGTAACCAGAATTGGAAGTGCCGAGATTCCGACCGACCCGATGCCTGTTGAACGCGCCGACCTTCTCATCTCGCTCATTCCGAAAGCCGAATGGACATCTGCCAAAACAACCGAAGAGCTGATGGAGAAGATGGAGGCCGCGCTGAGTGTTATTCCCGGAATGGAAGTGGAGATGACGCAGCCTATTCAGATGCGCAACAACGAGCTGATAACGGGTATCAGACAAGACGTGGCGATAAAAATCTACGGCAATGACCTCGATGTTCTGGAGGCTTCGGCAAATAAGGTGGCATCGCTTATAAAGCGCGTCGATGGCATCACCGAGCCGTTTGTTGAGCAGGTTCAGGGCTTGCCGCAGATTCAGGTTAAGTACGACCGCGACAGGCTGGCAAGATACGGCATATCAATTTCTACTGCCAATCGTGTGCTCGAGGCTGCCTTTGCCGGCAGACGCACAGGATATGTGTTCGAGGAAGACCGCCGTTTCGACATGGTTGTGCGCATGGACGATGCTTTGCGAAACGACGTGGCGTCGCTCGAAGAACTCTATCTGCCTTTGCCCGATGGCGGAACCGTTCCGTTGCGGCAGGTGGCCGACATCAGTTTCGAGGATGCTCCGGCACAGGTTACGCACGAGGACGGACAGCGGCGCATCTACGTTGGCTTCAACGTTCGTGGACGCGATGTTCAGAGTACCGTCGAGGAGATTCAGCAGATTCTCGACAAGGAACTAAAACTGCCTGCCGGATATTACTACAACTACGGCGGTCAGTTCCAGAATCTTCGGCAGGCAACCGACAGACTTCTAGTTGCCGTTCCGTTGGCACTTCTGGTCATCATCTGCCTGCTCTATGCAACGCTCAAGAATCTGCGCGAGACGCTTTTCGTTTTTTCTGCCATTCCGCTCTCTGCCATCGGTGGCGTGTGGACTCTCTGGCTGCGTGATATGCCTTTCAGTATCTCTGCCGGAGTTGGCTTTATCGCTTTGTTCGGCGTTGCGGTTCTCAACGGAATCGTGCTCATCGGTCAGTTTAACACACTTGAGAAAGAGGGCGTTGCCGATGTAAGGAAGCGCGTTGTCGAGGGCTGTATGCTGAGGCTTCGCCCCGTTGTGATGACGGCTTTGGTGGCATCGCTCGGATTCATGCCGATGGCACTTTCTACAGGCGACGGAGCCGAGGTGCAGCGTCCGCTTGCAACCGTCGTTATTGGCGGACTTCTCACCGCCACGATTCTTACGCTCGTGGTTCTGCCGTCAATCTACAAGACATTCACAAAACATCAGAAAGCATGAAAAAAATCATCATAATATTACTTGGATTGATGCCGATTTTGTCGTCGGCTCAAGAGCGTGCCGTTACGCTGCAAGAGTGCATCAGCCTTGCGCTTGAGAATAATCTCGACATGAAGGCAGGGCGAATTTCGGTAGACAAGGCGCGCGATTTGCAGTGCACAGCGTTCGATATCGACAGAACGTCGCTTACGCTGAGCCAAGACCCAACCTCGGGCGGAAATCCCGACAATGGAATCAGCCTGAGCCAGTCGTTCGAGTTTCCGACGGTCTATGCCGCCCGCCGCAAGTATCTGAAAGCCGAGACTGCCGTGGCGCAGAGCACGCTCGAACTTACTCGCAGCGAGGTTGTTAAAAACGTCAGCTCGTGCTATTACGCGCTTCTCCACGCGCGTCGCACGGTCGAGATTCTGAAGGCGCAGGACAGCATCTGCACTCGTTTCGTTGCCATCGCCACGGCAAAGCATCGTGCTGGAGAGTCGGGCAATTTGGAGCAGATGAATGCCGAGCGTGTGAGCAACGAGAACCTTTTCCGCTTGCAGAAAGCCGAGGCTGATTATCAGTCGGCTCTGTTGGCGTTGCGCCAGATTACGAATGTCGATGAGCCGATTGTTCCGTCTAAATCGGGACTTCCTGCCATTCAGCAGCCGTTGCCGACAGACGATTTTGCGTTCAGCCAGACGGCTCTCGGCGGAATCTTCTCGGCTCGCGCAACCGCCTCGGAACGCAATCTCAGTCTTGCCAAACAGGGCTTTCTGCCGGGGCTGACCATCGGATTTACCGAGCAGATGCTTATCAAGGGCTTCAATCCTTATAACATCGACCGAACGAGGTTCGAGAAAGGCAATTTCATGGGTTTCGAGGTTGGCATCAGCATTCCGCTGTTCTGGGGCGGACAGAATGCTAAGCTGAAGGCGGCGCGTCGCGATGTTGAACTTGCCGAAATCGCTCACCGTCAGGCAGAACAAAAAATGAACATGGCTTACAATAACGCTCTGACCGAATTTCAGCGGGCGCAGAAGGTGCTCGATTACTACACTCGTAAGGGCAACGCGCAGGGCGAGAAGATGGCTCGGCTATCGCAGATTTCCTACGAAAACGGCGAAATCGGCTACGTTGAATATATCCAGAATCTTCAGACTGCGCTCGATGTTCAACTTCGTTTTGCCGATGCGGTGAACGATTATAATCAGGCAATAATCAATTTGAAATTTATTAAAGGAGAAGAAAAATGAAAACATCAAGTATAATCATCGCGGCATGTGCGCTCATTGCCTTTGCATCGTGCTCGCAGAATAAAAAAGCAGAAAATCAAGAGGTTGAAGAAGACAACCACGAAGAACTCGTCCTCACTCAGACGCAGATGAACACCGTCGGAATCGCTCTCGGGCATGTTGAGGATAAAGAACTCGGCGGCGCGATAAAGGCAAACGGAGAGTTGCGCCTTAACCCTCAGGACAAGGCCGATGTAACTCCGATTATCGGCGGAATTGTGCGCCAGATTTGTGTTGTCGAGGGGCAGAAGGTCAGAGCCGGTCAGACGGTGGCATACATCGAGAATACAGAGATTGTTGATGTTCAGAAAAACTATCTCGTGGCGGCAAAGGAGACCGAGGTTGCCAAGCAGGAAATGCAGCGACAGAAATCGCTCGCGGCACAAGGTGCAGGCGTGCAGAAAACGCTTCAGCAGGCAACGGCAGACTATGAGATTTCGAATGCTCGGCTCACGGGACTTCTGCATCAGCTAAGGCAGATGGGCATTAGTCCAAAGCAAGTGGCCAACGGTAAAATTGTAACCAGAATTCCCGTCTGCGCATCGCTTTCGGGCATTGTTGGCAAGGTCTTCGTTAGCACCGGAAGTTATGTCGATGCCACCGCTCCGCTTATGCAGATTGCCGACAATTCGGCCGTTTATGCCAGTCTGAATGTGTTTGAACGCAACATCGCCCAAGTCGAGGTGGGACAGGATGTCGATTTGGTGGTTACGAATAGTCCCGGCACGCATCTGAAGGGGCGTGTGCAGCAGATAAACCGCAGTTTCGATGCCGATACCAAGGCTGTTGCCGTTCATGTGCGCATTGTGGGCAATGAAACGGCAAATCTCATCGCTGGAATGTATGTATCGGGAAGCATCAAGACTGGGCAGAAAAAGGTCAAGGCTCTGCCCGATAATGCCATTGTCCGTGCAGAGGGCAGAAAGTTTGTCTTTGTGCTCGACGAAACTACGACTGAGGGCGGCGAAAAGTCGTTCCGTTTCAGACGTGCCGAGGTGGTTACCGGCGTGAGTGAACAGGGCTACACGCAGGTTGATTTTGTAACTCCGGCAGATGCCGATGCAACCGTGGTTACCGACAATGCCTTCTATCTGGCATCGATGGCAGCCGACCATGGTGAAGAATGATGGATTTTTATGGAATTCGGTAGGTTTCCATCTGCGGAGACCTGCCGAATTCTCTAAAAAAATGTTATTTCTGCAGTCTTGTCTTATTTTTATTAAAAGGATATTTTTTGCATATTGTAAAAAAAATATGTATATTTGCAATATTAAAATAACGTACATTATGAGAAAAATAAGAACAGAAGAGTTACAGAATGTGAATGTAAGCAATGTTGAATTAAAAAGGATAGACAATGCTGTTGATGATTCATATTTATTAAATCATATCATCTTTGAAAACGCGGAGCTATTTGATAGAGGTAGTAGAGATAGTAGAGATAGAAAATGTCCTTTAAAGATCGGTAATGCTCCCTTTTATAAATACGTTCAAAAAGATGATAATGAAAAAGTTTATGCATCAATACTTTTTTTTAATATGGTAAATGAGAAATACGAGTATCAAATAGAACTTATTACCAAGGAGAAAGCGCTTGATGTGAATTCATACTACACCTTTTTAAGAGATGTATTTATGGATTTGTGTAATACTTATGATATAAGAAAAATAAAAATAAATGATTTGAAAAATGCTCGTTCGTGTGTTTATGACATTGCTCCAGGAAATATTGATGAGTTTGTTAAAACTCTAATTTGTCAGGAAGTATTCTAGTAAAAAAATGAAGTTTTGCAAGTGGATAACTATTGTTCTTCAATGTGTATTCTTCTACTTGCAAAACTTTAGTAAATATAATAAAGGCGCACCGTAATCGCTATGGCACGCCTTCTGTCTGTTTGTTACCTAAAACTATCCTCTTTACCTTAATAACCCTAGTATCTTTAACTTACTTTTTGAAGTATCTGTTGTATAAGCCTTGGAATCCGGCTCCGTGTCTTGCCTCGTCTCTTGCCATTTCGTGGATAGAGTCGTGGATGGCATCGAGATTCTCATTTTTGGCAATCTTTGCCAGATGTGCCTTGCCCTCGCATGCACCGGCCTCGGCATTCATGCGCTTTTCAACGTTGGTCTTGGTGTCCCAAACCAGTTCGCCCAGCATCTCGCAAATCTTGGCTGCGTGTTCTGCCTCTTCCCATGCGTAGCGTTTAAACGCCTCGGCAATCTCTGGGTAGCCTTCGCGGTCGGCCTGTCGGCTCATTGCCAGATACATTCCAACCTCGCTGCATTCGCCGTTAAAGTGGTCGTGCAATCCTTGCAGAAGTTCGGGATTTATACCCTTGGCAATTCCGAGGGTATGCTCGCATACGAAAGTAAGGCTTCCGTCATCCTTAACCTCAGTAAACTTATCTGATTTTGCTCCGCATTGTGGACACTTTTCCGGAGCTTCTGTACCTTCGTAAATATAGCCGCAAACTGCGCAAATAAATTTTTTCTTCATATCTTGATGTATTAAAGTTAAGTTCTATTTTATAATATTTGTTTGGTATTCGCAAAGGTAAAAAATAAAATCTAAAAAACAAATATTTTGTTAAGAATTTTCGTAAATAAAATGCCTTGTTTCAGATTGCCGAAAAATAAATATTTGGCAGGGTGGCAGAATCGTTTAAAAATATTTAACTTTGCCCCGACAAAAATAAAAAATAGTATGAAATACGGTTTCGTTAAGGTTGCGGCTGCTGTTCCTGCTGTGAAGGTTGCCGACTGTGAGTTTAATGTTGAGCACATTATTTCTATGATAAAAAAGGCAGATGAACAGAAGGTGGACGTCATCTGCTTTCCCGAATTGTGTATAACGGGCTACACCTGTCAAGACCTGTTCTTCAACTCGCTTCTGCTTGATGAGGCTGAGAAGGCACTCGACCGGATTGTAGGCGAGACTGCCGATTTGGAGATTCTGGCTATTGTAGGTTTGCCGCTTCGCCTTAACGGATGCCTCTACAACATGGCTGCCTTGGTTCAGGAGGGACGCGTGATAGGCTATGTTCCTAAGACTTACATGCCAAACTACAAGGAATTTTACGAACTCCGTTGGTTCTCGTCGGCAGACAACTTGCTGAACGATACGGTTTTCCGCTCATCGCTCGACTTGGAGAACGATATCAACGGATACGTTTATATAAATAAGGTGTTCAGTAGTAGCAAGTTCAATTTCGGAATTGAACTTTGCGAGGATTTGTGGGCTGTAAATCCGCCGAGCAACGAGCTTGTGCTGAAGGGAGCTGACATCATCTTCAACCTGTCGGGAAGCAACGAAGTAATCGGAAAGCATAACTATCGCATGAACCTCATCTCGTCTCAGTCGGCACGCTGTATGGCTGGATATGTGTACGCATCGTGCGGATTCGGCGAGTCTACGCAAGACCTCGTCTTTGCCGGAAATGCCTACATCTGCGAGAACGGCTCGTTCATTGCCCAGAGCCGCCGATTCGACTACGACGAGCAACTTGTCTTGGGCGAGATTGACGTTGAGAAAATTAGAAACGAGCGAATGGTTAACAAAACCTACTCGCAGACGCTTCTTCAGCGAACCGAGAAGGACAATGATTTCGTGACCTTCGTTGAACGCGACAGATACAGTCAGGAGCAGGAAATGGAACTTACAAGAAGGGTAAATCCGCATCCTTTTGTGCCAACAGGAAAGGCTCTCGACGAGAGATGCGAAGAAATCTTCAACATTCAGGTTGCCGGACTCGCAAAGCGCATTGTGCATACAAATGCCCAGACCGTGGTTCTCGGCATTTCGGGCGGACTGGATTCAACCTTGGCTCTGCTTGTCTGCGTAAAGACATTCGACAAACTGAAGCGCGACCGCAAGGGCATTGTGGGCGTAACTATGCCGGGCTTCGGAACAACGGGAAGAACATACAACAACTCTATAAAACTGATGGAATCGCTCGGCATAACGATGCGCGAAATCAGTATAAAAGATGCATGTATTCAGCATTTTAAAGACATAAACCATTCGCTCGACGATTATAGTGTAACGTACGAGAACGGTCAGGCACGCGAGAGAACTCAGGTGCTGATGGATGTTGCCAACCAGATGAATGGCTTTGTTGTTGGAACTGGCGACTTGTCAGAACTTGCTCTTGGCTGGGCAACATACAATGCTGACCACATGAGCAACTACGGCGTGAATTGCAGCATTCCAAAGACCTTAGTAAAGCATCTGGTGGCATGGGTCGCAAATTCGGATGTGGTGAACGATTTGGCTCGCACAACGCTTCTCGACATCGTCGATACGCCTATCAGTCCCGAACTCATCCCGGCTGATGAGAACGGCAACATCAAGCAGAAAACCGAGGATTTGGTCGGTCCTTACGAGTTGCACGACTTCTTTCTTTACAATATGCTCCGATTCGGCTTCCGTCCTTCAAAAATCTACTATCTTGCAAAAATTGCTTTCCAAAAGCAGAACGAAGAGGGCAGAAAGGCAGCGGAGAACGGCGACACATCGTACAACACGAAATATGTTTCTGCCGGCATCGTAGGATATTACGACGACGAGACGATAAAGAAGTGGCTAAAGACATTCTGCCGTCGCTTCTTTACCCAGCAGTTCAAGCGTTCGTGCTTGCCTGATGGACCGAAGGTTGGTAGCGTAACGCTCAGTCCGCGAGGCGATTGGCGTATGCCGAGCGATGCTTCGTACAATCTTTGGGTAAAGGAATGTGAAAATCTGTAGATTATTAAAAATAACAATAAGATGCGAAAGGTAATAGGAATAGGAGAGACTATTCTCGACATTATTTTCAGGAACGAACAGCCTGTGGCGGCGGTTCCGGGAGGTTCTACTTTCAACGGGGTGATTTCGCTTGGCAGATGCGGTGTGCCCGTATCGATGATTACGGAAATCGGCAACGACCACGTTGGCAACAATATCATCAACTTCATGAAAGAGAACGGCGTCGGAACGGAATACGTTAGTGTGTATCCCGAAGGAAAATCGCCCATTTCGCTGGCTTTCCTCGATGAGAATAACGATGCCAACTATTCGTTTTACAAGGATTACAACAAGAATAATTTCGAACTTGTATTGCCTGAGATAAACCGCGACGACATCGTGATGTTTGGCTCGTATTTCGTTATAAATCCGGTGCTCAGACCAAAGACTCTGCAATTTTTGCAGTATGCCCACGAGCGCGGTGCAATTCTGTATTACGACATAAACTATCGCGCCAACCATAAAGACGAGTTTGTGCGACTTCAGTCGTCAATCCTCGAAAACATGGAGATGTGCAGCGTTTTCCGTGGTTCGGCCGACGATTTTGATGTGATGTACGGAATGCACGATGCCGACCGCCTTTTCGACGAGAAACTAAAGTTTCATGTGCCTTGCTTCATCTGTACCAATGCCGGAAAGAGCGTTTCGCTGCGTACGGCAAACTTTAGCGGCGAGTACGATGTAAAGCAGGTTGAGACGGTGAGCACCATCGGCGCGGGCGATAACTTCAACGCCGGCTTTGTTTACGGTCTGATTAAGTATGATGTCTGCAAGAACGACCTTCAGAATCTGTCGGCAGAGCAATGGCAAAAACTCATAGAGTGCGCCACCGATTTCTCGGCCGAGGTGTGCCAGAGTGTTAACAATTCAGTTTCGAAAGAATTCGGTGCAAGCCGCAGACTATAAACAGAAATGCCTTTCATCCTGCTGATTTTCAGAATGAAAGGCATTTTCTTTATTATCCTGCATTTCGCATCTGCTCGAGAAGCGATTTCTGCTTGTCCGACAGCGACTCGGGCAGCGTAACGTTGTACGTTATAATAAGGTCGGAATAATATCCGTTGCTCTTCGGCTTGCCTTTTCCGGCAAGTTTTACCTTTGTGCCGTTTTGCGTGCAAGGCTTAACTTTAAGCTTTATCTTGCTTCCGCTCGGAGTCTGAACAATGACTTCGCCGCCAAGCAGAGCGGTGTACATGTCGATGTTTACGGTGCTCAGCGTTTCCTCAGGCTCAGGCTGAGAATGACAACTGCCGCCGCATCCGCCAGAACTATGTCTTCGGCCGCCGCCCATTCCGCCAAACATCTGGCTGAAGATGTCACCAAGGTCGGACGTGTTGAAGCCGCCTCCGCCGAAACCTCCTCCGAAAGGATTTCCGCCGCCAAACGGATTGCCTCCGCCAAAGCCGCCTGCACCTCCAAACGGATCGCCGCCCATCTTGCTCATGTTCTCCCAATTCTCGCCATACTGGTCGTAGAGTTTGCGCTTGTTCTCGTCGCCCAGCACGTTGTAAGCCTCCTGAAGTTTCTTGAACTTGGCTTCGGCCTTTGGATCGTCGGGATGCAAGTCGGGATGGAACTGCTTGCTTCTCTTGCGGTAGGCACTCTTAATGTCCTTCTGCGGAGTGTTTCTGTCAATACCTAGAACTTTGTAGTAATCAACTGCCATAATAGTTTTTTTTGTTTTGTACTCTGCAAAATAAATGCCATTCAGTTGCATGAAACGCGATTTTTTGCTAAATTCGCATTGCAAATAACAGATGATGGGAAACAATAAGGAAGTCAGACTAAAATTCGTTCATTGTACAGATATTCACGGCAATTATTTTCCGTACGATTTCATTCGCGACCGTTCGGGAAATGCCAGTATCGGAAGCCTGTGCCGACTGCACACTTACGTTGCTGAACAGCGCGAGAAATACAAAGATGCGCTCGTCCTGCTCGACGGTGGCGACATGCTTCAGGGGCAGCCGTCGGCATATTTCTACAATGTTGTCGATACGTGCTCAAAGCATCTAGCGGCGCAGATGATGAACTACATGAAATTCGATGCCTGCACCATCGGAAACCACGACATTGAGACGGGGCACGAGGTTTACGACCGTTTCGTTGAGCAATGCGAATTTCCGATTCTGGCGGCAAATATTCTGAACGAAAAGACTGGCGAGCCTTATTTTACACCTTATATAATACTCCATCGCGAAGGCGTTAAGATTGCCGTGCTCGGACTAACGTCGCCGATGCTTGCCAACTGGTTTCCGCATCGCCTTTGGAGCGGTCTGAAGCCTGTCGATATGCTCGAGTCTGCCAACTATTGGGTAAATCGTATCAAGGAAGAAGAGAAGCCCGATGTTCTTGTTGGATTGTTCCATTCGGGCAAGGACGAGGGAATGGTGATGCCCAACGGCAAGGAGAACGCATCGTGGGAGGTGGCTCAGCAAGTGCCGGGATTCGACATTGTTTTCTTTGGGCACGACCATGTGCGCCGTCTCGACTGGGTAGAGAATGTAAACGGCGACAAAGTCTGTTGCATCGACCCGGGAGCAAACGCCTACAAGGTGAGCGATGTGGAGATGATTGTAACGAAGTGCGACGGCAAGGTTGTTGATAAGAAGATAATTCCGCAACTTGCCGACATTCATGATTTAGACATTAATGGTAACGAACTGTTCCAGCAGTTCCGCGCGCAGTATTATGCCGTAAAGAGTTACGTCTCTCATCGTGTGGGCGAGATTAAGCATCAGATTGAGGAGAACAAGGCATATTTTGGTCCGTGTGCCTTTGTCGATTTCATCCATCAAGTTCAGCTAAGCAAAACGGGGGCTGATGTGAGCTTTGCCGCGCCTCTGTCGTACAATTCGGTGCTTCGCGGCGGTGCGCTTACCATGCGCGATATGTTCAAGTTCTACCGATACGAGAACTCGCTCTACACAATGCGTCTGAAGGGCAGCGAGATAAAGGATTATCTGGAATACAGTTACATGAAGTGGGTCGATGTTATGACTTCGCCCGACGACCATCTGCTGCTGCTCGACACAACGAACGCGCCGCGCCATTACGGTTTCAAAAATCCGAATTTCAACTTCGATTCGGCTGTCGGAATCGTCTATGAGGTCGATGTAACTAAACCTGCCGGTGAGAAGATTTCGATAAAAAGTATGCGAAACGGCGAGCCTTTCAGCATGGATGCCGATTATACTGTGGCGATGAATGCCTATCGTGCCAACGGCGGTGGCGAGATTCTGACGAAGGGCTGCGGAATTCCGCATGATGAACTTGAAAGCAGGGTGGTGGATGCCACGCCTTACGACATCAGATATTACATTACTGAATATATCGAGAAAAAACAACGGATTGACCCTAAGCCATTCAACAACTGGAAGTTTGTGCCCGAGGACTGGTGCCGGAAGGCGGCTGTGAGAGATGCACGCTTGCTCTTCGACGACTAATTTTTCTGCTGGCAGAAGCCGATAAGTTGGTCGTAGCGCGCTCCGAAAGGATGGTAGTAGACGAAAATCTGATATTCGTTTCGGGTTTCGTAAAAATTGCCTTCAATGTCGGCAAGAGGCTTGCCTTTCTGGTTGGTATACAAGTAGTTGTACTGACCTTGCTTAAGCAATACTGCTTGTTCGTAGCGTTGCGTAAGCGTATTATATCGCATCTCGTATTCCGGAATGAAACATCCGCCAGTAAACGCTCCGTTTATGAAAACTCGCTGATTGACAAGCGGTTCGCTTTTCAGGCTGAAGTGAACGAGCATATAGTCGCTCTCGGTGTCTATGTCTTCGCGATTCTCGTTTCGGATGTAGAACAGACCGTTTTTATCCTCGTCGTACGAATAGTTCTGACGCGGCTCATCTTCGAACAGAAAAACGTCGAAATGCTCTTCCGCCTTGTTCCATCTTATGCGGTCAACGCCCATCGTTCCGTTAAGATGGTTTGTAACCTCAAAGCGTCGATATTCGTTGTTTCCGTCGAAAATCAAATCTCTGTTGTGCTCAAATTTCAGAGCCGAACTGCTTATGTAACTCGGCTCAACGCTCCGTCGGGTTTCGTATCGTCGGTTTTGCGTAACGATGGTTGTCAGTTCCGTTTTGCAGTCGTTAATGCGCATCGATGTCAGATTCATGCTGATGTCGAGTTGCTGGCTCGTCGTTCGGTTATTGATGTCGGTGTTTCCCGAAATTGTTGCTCCGACGAGGATTTTTCTGTCAACGACGTGGAAATTAGTGGTGAACGACGGCTCTTCTTCGCTTTTTCCATCTTCGAAGACTATAAGTTTGTAGTTTCCAGATAGTTTGAACTGAATCTGCTCGTTGGGCAGAGTAATGGAGTAGTGGTTAAACGGAACGGTTGTGTTCATCGATTGCGCGTAGTCGTCAATTGTCTGGTCGTTGAATCCGCTGATGTATTCCGAGTCGAGCATGTCGGTTGGCTGCCAGTTGCGGTCGCAGTGGCGAATGGTGTAATGAAACTTCCGGTAATCGTGCGACAACTCGTCGAACGAGATGTTTATCTGCATATCGTCGTTCAGTCCGATTATAGGCAGTTGGCTCCAGTCGTTGTTTGCCACGCACTGAACAGAATGGATGTTGCGGTCGCTCACAACCGTATTTTGAGCCTTGACAGCCGTGCAGATAAAGGTTGTCGCTATGATTAGCCAGATGTTTTTCATTACTTAAAAGTTTAGTTCGGAGAATGTCTTCTTTCCGTTTATATGATAGGCTTTCAGCAGACTTTTGTCCCACCATTCAGCCGGATATTTGTTGGTTGCAAGAGCCATGTTCTGCTTTCTGATGTCTTTGTAAAGCGTTTTTCTGAGTTTCTTGAACTCCTTTCGTGCTCTGATAACCGCCTTTGCATCACCCATCTGCATCTTCAGGGCAAAAACGAGTATGGCAAGCATGTCGAACCAGAATCGCACAATCATAATGCGCTTCAGACAATCGTCTGGAACGTTTTTGTAGAGCATCAGCAGATTGTTTCTGAAGTTCAGGAACGTCTTGAACGGATTGTTTTTTGGAAGAGTTCCGCCGCCAACATGAAAGACCTTACTGTCGGGGATGCACACGATGCCTCTGCCGCGCGAACGGAGTCGCCAACAGAAGTCAATCTCTTCCATGTGTGCAAAGAATTTCGGGTCGAGTCCGCCAACGCTGTGAAAATCTGCCGCGCGAACCATCAAAGCCGCGCCCGTTGCCCACATAACAGATGCCGGTTCGTTGTACTGCCCGTTGTCTTTCTCTACCGTGTCGAAAATTCTTCCGCGGCAGAAAGGGTAGCCGTACTTGTCGATGTAGCCTCCTGCGGCCCCGGCGTACTCGAATGTGGAATGGTCGTGTGCGCTCAGAATCTTAGGCTGGCACGCCGCCACATCTGGGTTGGAGTCGAGATACTGAAGCATCGGCTCAATCCAGTTTTCTGTAACCTCAACGTCGCTGTTTAGCAGAATGTAATATTCGGCCTCGATGCGTTTCAGGGCGATGTTGTAGCCTTGTGCAAAGCCGTAGTTCATGTCGAGTTGCTCGATTCTTACGCTCGGAAACTCGGCTTCCAGCATTTCTACCGATGAGTCGGTCGATGCGTTGTCGGCAACGCAGACTTCAAAATCTTCGCTATTGCTGAATTTTAGCACCGAAGGGAGATATTTTCTCAACATCTCCTTGCCGTTCCAGTTTAGTATTACTATCGAAACTCTTTTCATGCCAAAACTCCTTCAAGTGCCGTTCCGTTGTGGTTGAAGCCTTTCAACTCTATGTTTACAATGGTGTTTATCAGCTCCATATTCTCGTCGGTCGGTTCAATCTCAACCTTAATGTAATTATCTGTAAATCCGTGGATTGGCATTCCAACCTTCGGCTTCTCCAGCAGAACCGGACGGGTCGTGCCGATGAATCTTTCGTAAAAATCGTGCAGTTTTCTGTCCGAGAGAGCCAAAAGCCTCTGGCTGCGCTCATGCTTTACTTCGGGCGATACCACATAGTCTATCTTCAGAGCCTGAGTGCCCGGACGCTCGCTGTAACTGAACACGTGCAACTGCGAGATTGGCAGCGACTCGATGAATCGGTAGGCCTCCTCAAAATATTCGTCGGTCTCGCCTCGTGTGCCTACTATTACGTCAACGCCGAAGAAAACATCTGGCATTTTCTGGCGGATGTAGTTAATTTTCTCGGCAAAGAATTCGGTTGTGTATCGGCGGTGCATCAGTTTCAAGACGCTGTTGCTGCCGCTTTGCAACGGAATATGAAAGTGCGGCATGAATGCTTTCGACTCGGCGCAATAGTCAACAATCTCATTTGTAATCAAGTTTGGCTCAATTGATGAAATTCGGTATCTTTCAATGCCTTCAACTTGGTCGAGAGCCTTTACAAGGTCTGCGAAATTCTCGTTTGTAGAGTGCCCGAAGTCGCCGATGTTCACGCCCGTCAGAACGATTTCCTTTCCGCCTTCCTGAACCACCTCTTCGGCTTGTTTCACGAGCGATGCAATAGAGCCGTTGCGGCTGTTTCCGCGTGCAATAGGAATGGTGCAGTAGGTGCAGTAGTAGTTGCAGCCGTCCTGAACCTTCAGGAAATATCGGGTGCGGTCGCCGCACGAGCACGACGATGCGAACGATTTAATATCCTTCGTTGCCACCTGATGAAACTCGTGCAGATGCGAGTCTCCCTCGCCGTTTTGCATCCGCTGAACCATTGCCTCGGACATGTATTCGATTATCTGTCCTTTCTGCTCGGCTCCCAGAACAAGGTCAACTCCCTTTATGGCAGCCACTTGCTCGGGTTTGAGCTGTGCGTAGCAGCCTATAACCACTACGAATGCTCCCGGATTCTCGCGCACAAGTTTGTTTATGGCATGACGACCTTTCTGGTCGGCAACCTCGGTAACCGAACATGTGTTTATTATGCAGATGTCGGCAATTTCGTTTTCTCCGGCTTTTTCAACGCCGATGTTTTTCAGCGATTTGCCTATCGACGATGTTTCGGCAAAGTTCAACTTACATCCGAGCGTGTAGAAAGCCACTTTTTTATGCTGGAATATTGATAAATCAATCATTTTTTACCTTATAATATATCTTTGGCAAAGATACTGCAAAACGATAGCCAGACAAAATAAAATGAATTTAATTTTTGTGTAAAAACACTATTGTAGAACATTTTTATCGTGTTTTATTTGAACTGTATTGTTTTGGACGCTAAAGTAATGCTAAAAATGTAAATCTGTAATATCTTGAAAATAAAGCAGTTATAAAAAAGTTACAGAAAGAGTAAAAAAAACTTCAAAAAAAATATACGTTGTATCAAAAAAGTGATTACTTTTGCATCGTTTTAATAAGCAAATGATTGTTTTACAGATTTAAAAAGCAAAAAAAATGAAGAAACTTGTATTTTTGTTCGTAGCTTTCGCAGCTATCTCTTTGGCTTCATGTGGTGGTAAGAACGATGCAGCTGCTAACGCTGCTGATTCAGATTCAGTTGCTACAGTTGATACTACTGCTGCTGACACTGTTGCTTGCGATTCAGCTGCTGCTGACTCAGTAAAGTAATTTACGAACAGTAAGAAATTAAAGGCTTGTTACACTAAGTGTAGCGAGCCTTTTTTGGTTTTTTATAGCCTGAAAACTACGTTTGTTCGTCAGTTTTTTTACTATCATATAGGGTTGTAATATCTTCAATATTGCCATTGTTTTGGTTGTGTGTAATAGGTGTTGAAGTTTTAAGAAATAAAGTCTGGTGTTATTTTTTTGTCATCTTTGCTGATTGTTGTAAGTTATATTGGTTTCGTAAGGGATTTTAGGGGCTGGATATATTATGTAAAGACAGTAAAATATGAAGATGAATATGCGGAATTGCCAATATGCGAAGATTGGAAAAAGTACAGATGTGTTCCTTATCTGTATGAAATAGGGGTCGAATATCATTCACGACCATTTAGTCTGAAAAAGCAATATGAAGGTAGTAATATCATATATATATCATGGCTGGCAAAGTATCCGTTAAAAAAAGGATATTTTACTTATGAGGATTTTTTTGATGGCGACGTGTTGCTTTTTTCTCTAAAAAGTTACGATACGCATTATCTCCAGAATTCAATAAAAGAGCATTATTCAATAGACACCGACACCATTCATGTTAAGGAAACTGAGAATTATGCCTTGATTAAGTTTGTCAAGAAATAGAATTGTTGTTCAACTCAAAATGATAATCGGATAAATTTTATTATATTTGCCTGATAATTATTTTTGATGAAGATTCTATTTATAACAAATACTTTTCCGCCAAATATTTGTGGGGTAGGCGATTATACTTTTTTTCTGTGCAGACAATTTGTGCAGAGAGGCGACAAATGCGTCGTCGTGTGTCGAAAAGATGATTGTCAAAGAGATGCCGTCGAGGGCATTTCTGTCTACTCCGTTGTGGAAAAATGGAACAAGAGCGCAAGCAAAATAGTGCTCGGCGTGATAGAAAATGAAAAGCCCGATATCGTTTCGCTTCAATATGTTCCGCATGGATTTGATGCTAAGGGGCTTCCGTTCGGCATCATACCTATTGTGCGCAATATTCATAAAACAGGAATTCCGATATTAACTTTTGTACACGAGCCTTTCGTGATGATAAACGACTGCAATCCAAAGCATTTGTTTGTGGCTCTTTGCGAAAGATTTATCACAGGCTACGTTATAAAGAAAAGTGCAAGGGTTGCCACAAGCATCTTGAATTACAAGAACCGATTGTCGTGGTACGATGATTCGATAAGGCTTATTCCGATACCCTCAAACATACCGTTGTTGACTGTCGATGATGAGAAAAAGAACAATCTCAGACAGAATATTGATGCGGATGGAAAGCTGGTTGTAGCCTTGTTCGGCGTTCGCGATAAGAATAGCATTCTGAAAGCATTTTCGAATATTTTTGAAAGACGTAAAGACATCAAGCTGCTGATTCTCGGCAAGTCTGATTGGAATGGATTTCAGCCCGATTGGGTTTACAGAACAGGCAAACTTTCGGCCGAGAAACTTGCCGAATATTTCAATATAGTCGATATCTTTGTCTTGCCAGAGAAGGTGAGCCGAAGGATGAAGCGTGGCGGAGTATGCCTAAAAAGCGGTTCGCTCGCTGCTGCCATTCAGTATCGATTGCCGATTCTCACGGCTTGTGGCGACCATACTGACCGAGTCCTGAAGGACAAACTGATGTTTGCCGATTTTAGCAATGCCGATGATGTTGAACAGAAACTCACGACTTTGCTCAACGACCAGTCGCTCAGAAAAAAAATGAGTTCCGGCTACGGCGATTTGCTTAACGAACTCACGTGGGAACACACATATCAGGAGTACAAAAACATAATAAACGAGATTTTATGAGCGGAGGATTAGTTGTTCATCCAACGGGAAACGCAAATGTTAGGGCGGTGCTCGATGGCTTTTGTGCGCACGGCTTGCTTGGCGAGTTTCACACGACGGTGGGCTGTGTGCCGGGCAATATTTTCAGTCGGCTGTCGGTTTTTCCGGGCATGTCGATGCTGAAACGGCGCGGCTATTCTCCCGAGATTGCTTCTGCGTTGAAAACACATCCGTGGCGTGAGCTTGGCAGAATATTTGCCCAGAAAGCACATCTTAATGGTCTTGTAGAGCATGAACGTGGTATCTTTTCGGTCGATAAAATATATCAAAGTATCGATAGATATACAAGAAAAGCCCTTCTGCAAAACGGAGTTTTTTCGTTTGTTTATGGATATGAAGACGGCATTGAATCGACCTTTGCCGAGGCAAAAAAAATGAGGATTCCGTGCTTTTACGACCTTCCGATTGGCTATTGGCGGGCAATGCGCGAGTATCTTTCGCCCGAGATGAAGAAAAATCCGGATTGGAATCCGACTTTGGGAGGTTTCGATGATTCTGATGCAAAACTCCGACGCAAGGACAATGAATTGGCAATGGCAGACGTAATCTATGTTGCAAGTAGTTTCACGAAGAAGACTCTCGAACTTTATCCCGACAAACTGGTGCCGATAGAGGTTGTTCCTTACGGATTTCCAGATGTGAATAGAAACCGCAAGTATTCGAGCGCAAATGGCAGAAAAATTTGCGCACTATACGTTGGCGGATTGAGTCAGCGAAAGGGCTTGTCGTATATGTTCGATGCCCTCGAAGGTTTGGAACGTTACGTCGAACTGACCGTCGTCGGACTCGGAAACATCGACGGTACGCCTGTATTGAAGTCTAAATTGCAGAAATGTAACTACATACCTTCGCTAAGTCATGAAAATGTGCTATCTTTGATGGCTCAATCGGACGTGTTGCTGTTTCCTTCGCTTTTCGAAGGCTTCGGACTTGTCGTTACTGAGGCAATGTCGCAGGGCACTCCGGTCATCACAACCGAGCGCACATGTGGTCCCGACATCATCGAGAACGGCAGCGACGGCTGGCTTGTAAATGCTGCCGATTCAGACTCAATAAGAGAGCGGATTGAGGACATCATCTCGCATCCCGAAATTTTGGCTAAGGTCGGAAAATCGGCAATGAACACCGCCGCAGGCAGACCGTGGAAGGTTTATAGCGAAGCAATGGCAAAATCGGTAGAGAAACATCTGAAAGAATGGAATTTAGAATAAGTTGGGAACTATTAGACAGGTATATTGAAAAGGATCAGTATCTTATTCATAAACGTGCAATTTGGATTTATCTGATTCTTCTGATATTCGAGGGAGCACTCCGAAAGTGGTTCCTTACTCCGCTTGCCACCCCATTGCTTCTGTGTCGCGAGCCTATCGTTATATGGCTTGTGTGGGAGGCTTTGCGCCGCGGATGGATTCGCGATGGAATTGCCCAGCTAATGATGATTATAACCGTGCCGATGTTCTTGATATCATTGGCATTCGGCCACCACACGGTGAGTTGTGCTTTGTTTGGGGCGAGAATCTATTTTTGTCATTTCCCGATGATGTTTATAATCGGCAAGGTCTTGACCCGTAAGGATTTGCTTACGATGGGAAAGTTCATTTTGTATTGCTCAATACCGATGACAATGCTGATTATGTGGCAATTCTATTCGCCGATGGATTCGTGGGTAAACCGAGGTGTTGGTGGCGAGGGTACTGCCTCGTACCTTGGTGCCATGGGTTTTAACCGTTCTTCCGGAACATTCTCGTTCACATCTGGAGTGTCGTTGTGGCTTGGAATGGTGGGCGCGTTCATGGGCTATTTTCTTCTGATGAACAACTATCTTACGGAGAGGGCGGCAATAAACAAGTATGTGCTGTTTGTTGCACTCGGATTCTACATGCTGGCTATTCCGTTTTCAATTTCCCGAACGGCGTACTATCAATGTATGGTGGAGTGTATATTCTTGGTCTATGTAATGATGATTCATCGGAAGATGCAGAGTCGTGCCATACAAACTGGTTTGTTCGTAATTGTGGCGGCAGCCGCCGTGATGCTGTCGGGCTGGATGGACGATAGTTCGGCTGCTTTCAATGCCCGCATTGATGAGGCTACAGAGATTGAGGGCGGTGTGCAGAGTGCCTTGGGAGGACGATATGCCGGTGGTTTCTTGAATGCTGTGTTCAACTCGTATGCGCCTTTGTGGGGCGTTGGTCTTGGTGCAGGAACAAGTACGGGAGCGCAGTTGTTGGGAGGTAGTAGTATGTTTGCTTTCATGAACGGTGAAAACGAGTGGGGACGCGTTATGAATGAAAGTGGATATGTTTTCGGACTGATGGTTATTGCTTTACGATGTGCCTTTGGTCTTGATATCTTCATAAAGTCGCACAAGATGCTAAACAGAGGTAACGATATGCTGCCGTGGATGCTTTGTGTATTTATGCTTCTTAACGAGCCGCAGGGACAACTCGGAGTTCCGACAAACTTAGGATTTGCCGTCATTTCGGGAGGATTCGCCTTGGCGGCATGTAATACTCATAAAACAAGATAGCAATGACTAATCAGAGAATCAAATACTGGGACAACATAAAGGGATTCACCATATTGCTTGTGCTTTGGGGACATCTCATTCAGGCGATATATGGTTACGATTATGCGGCATCGTCGGCAAATCTTGTCTACGGAATAATCTACAGTTTTCACATGGCTCTGTTCTTCATTGTAAGCGGGTATTTTTCGTGCTACGATGGCAGAGAGTTGAAGTTTTTTTCTGTTCTTAAGAAAAAGTCGGTAAGTTTACTTATTCCTTTCTTAGTTGTTGGCGGACTTTATGTTTATTATTGTTACAGTTCGCTTCCTTATGCAATTTTGTTTGCAAATGCAAAGTACGGATATTGGTATTTGTTTGTTCTGTTCGAACTTGCTATAATAAACATCTTCTATCATTTTCTGAAGTCTGTTTGGACGAATTTTAGATATGGATTTCTGCTAGATGTTCTGTTTTGGATTGTTTTCTTTGTGATTGCTGTAGTTGCGAATAAAATGTCGCCGCATGTAGTTTCTGGCTTTTTCTCGCTTAAGCATCTTGCCGGAAATCTGCCATTCTTCGCTTTTGGCTTGTTCTTGAACAGACCGCGCGTTTTCAATGTCCTTACAGACAAGAAAGTTACTGCAGCCTTGTTTTGTTTATATTTGTTTCTGCTTGTGCATGTTTATCCCGATTCAATATCAGAAAAAGGTATTTTCAAGGATATTGCGCGCATCTCGGCTGTTGTCGTGATGCTTGGATTTTTCTATAATCTGCGGAATATCAGATTGTTGGATAGATTGTTCAATAGCTTCGGAAAATCGTCGCTCGATATTTACGTTTTCCATTATTATTTCTTGATTTTGTGGCTTTGGTACGGCTTGAACGCAACTTTTTCTATCACATCCAAGTGGAACGAATTAGAAAAAGATATTTGTACGTTGATTGGTGCTGTTATCATCGCTTTCATCTGTTTGATTATCGGAAAGTTGCTGCGTACAAACCGTTTTACGGCATTCGTTGTTCTTGGTCAGATGCAGAAAAAAATAAAGACAGAATCATCCATTACATTCCATTTCCGTAACAAGAAGTGTGGATTTTCTATCGCGCATGTCTTCGAGCCTGTCGTAAGTCGATTGTCTGACGGATGGAAAGTCCGTACAACCGAAATGCCTTCGCCGAATTCTATGCCGTGGGATGTTCTGACAAACGGTTTCTACGTTCTTCGCCACAGAAACAAGCGTGGCGTTAATCATGTAACTGGGCACATTCACGATGCCTTGCTTTTCATTGGCGGATGCAAGACGGTTCTGACGATTCACGACTTGGTTTTTGTCGATAATGTGCGAAATCCGATAAAAAAAATGTATAAATGGCTGTTCTGGCTCTATCTGCCTGTGCGGATAGCTGACAAGGTGACGTGCATCTCCGAGCAGACGCGGCGGAATCTGCTAAAGCATTGTCCGTGGGCAGAGAAGAAAACGGTCGTAATATACAATGCCGTAGACGAGAAATTCAGTTTCTTTGAAAAGAAATTCAATGCCGAATGTCCCGTAATTCTGCATATCGGAACATTTTGGAACAAAAATCTTGAACGCGTTATCGAGGCTCTTGACGGTATTGTTTGCGAACTGAGAATCATAGGTGAGATTTCTGACGAGATAAAACTCTTGCTGAAAAAACATAACATTAAATTCGTGCAAAGGGCGAATCTTACGGAAGAGGAGATTGTCGAAGAGTACAAGTTGTGCGACATCGTATCGTTCCCGTCAGTTTACGAAGGTTTCGGAATGCCGATTATCGAGGGACAGAGCGTTGGCCGACCTGTCCTAACATCGCGCATTGAGCCGATGACTGAGGTGGCTGGAAATGCGGCATATTTCGTCAATCCCGAAAGCGTTCAGGAGATTTCCGAAGGTTTCAGAAAACTGATTTCAGATGAGGATTTGAGACAGAAACTCGTGTCCGACGGACTCGAAAACGTAAAGCGATTCAAACTTTCGTGTATTGTAAAGCAGTACGAGGACGTTTATAAAGAAGTTTTGGCAAAATGAAAATTCTACATTACATAAATACGCTCGACCGTTCGTTTGGCGGCACAACGACATACATGCAGATGCTCGCGCTCTCGTTGCGTTCAAGAGCCGAACTTGTTTTCGTTGCTGATGCCTCGCCGAATACGGTCGAAATCAGTGGAGCGAAAGTCATTTTCATGCAGTCGAAATGGTATTCGCGAAGTAGATACAAAAAAGAATTGACAGCCATTCTTGATGCCGAAAACCCCGATGTCGTTCACATCAATACGATTTGGCTTCCACAGTGTGCGTGGGCGCAGTTGTGGGCCGAACAGAAGGGTTACAAATGTGCACTCACCGTTCATGGAATGTTAGAACCGTGGATTGTAAACCGCAATCGCTTAAAAAAGAAACTCGGCATGATATTCTTTCAGAGACGGCAACTGGAAACATCTATGTGGCAGACGGTTACGGCAATAGAGGAGAAAAAGCATGTGATTCAGTATTATTCGGATTGTAAAATTGCGGATGTTGCAAACTTAAACATCGATGTTATTCCAATTGGCATTGATTCTGAGTCGATAGCCAGAAAATGTGCAAGTCAGAAAGTCGACGGAGAAAAATACATTCTCTTTCTTTCGCGAATCCATCCGAAAAAAGGCATTGAGATTCTTCTGGAGGCCTTGTGCCGAGTTCGTGAAAAAATCGCTGGATATAAGGTAAAAATCGCTGGCGAGGGTGATTCTGATTATGTTGAAAAACTGAAGAATTTCTGTTCAGAAAATAATCTGAACAACATTGTTGAGTTCGTTGGAGGCGTTTATGGCGACGATAAATGGCGGCTGATTTCAAATGCTTCGGTGCTCGTTCTGCCAACTTACAGCGAGAATTTCGGTCTTGTGGTAGCCGAGGCGATGTCGGCTTCGGTTCCTGTAATAACAACAAATACAACGCCTTGGCAGATTTTGGCAGATACTGATAGCGGCTGGTGCGTTCCGGTAGGAGTGGAGCATGTTGCCGATGCATTGGCAGATTTCGCATCTCTTTCAGCCGACGAATTGCAGCAGAAGGGGCGCAACGCGTTCTCTGTCATCAGCCGCGAATATTCTCTCGGAATGATGGGCGAAAAACTGATGTCTTTCTATAAAAAAATGTTATCATGAGCAGTGTCGATTTAAGTAAGTTTTCCACTGGAAATTTTGACAAAGGTGCGGGATTCATCAAGATTACGCTATGGTATTTCGTGAATGCTCTTTTTGTAAGGGCATCGTGGAATCCGTTTATGGGTTTGAAAATCTTTCTTCTGAAGGCTTTTGGTGCAAAGATTGGCAAAGGGCTTGTTATCAAGAACGAAGTTCGCATAAAGTTTCCGTGGAAACTCACGATTGGCGACAACGTTTGGCTTGGCGAACGTTGCTGGATTGACAACCTCGACTATGTTATAATCGGAAATAACGTTTGTGTATCGCAAGATGCACTCCTTATTACTGGAAATCACGATTACACCTTGTTTAATATGCCGTACCGTAATGCGCCTATCGTTTTGCACGACGGTTGTTGGATTGGCGCAAGGGCTGTGGTTGGTCCGGGAGTGATTGTAAACAAAAACACAATCCTGACTTTGGGCAGCGTGGCTACCAAAAATCTGGATTGTGATTCTGTTTATCAAGGAGTTCCTGCGGTCTGTATCCGCAAAAGGACTTTATCTTAGAAAATCCCCCATTTTTTCTTCCGCTTTGGAGGTTCGGTTTCTGAGCGAATCTCCTCTCTAATCAGTTCTTCGAGAGTCTTGTGCTCTGTAATCATCTGGTAAATCATTCCCCAGTCAGGAATACCGCCAAGATTTCTGTCGTCTATGAACATGTCGACTTTCAGTTTTCTTGAATAGTTCTTGTTTCCTTCTTGAGTTTCTTCAGGATAATCTTTGTTTACGGCATAGAATTCTACGCCGCGTTCTTTGCACCAGTCTACTGCCTCCTGAAGAGTTTTCCCTTCTCTGACCGACCACAGAATAAGTCTGTGCTGGTCTTTTATCAGCATTTTTAGGGTTTGTATAGCGAACGGAATCTCGCGTCCTATTGCAGGATAGCGGTGTTCTACAATTGTTCCGTCAAAATCGACTGCTATTGTCATGATATTATAATTTAATTGTTTTTATCTTTTTCTTCATTGGTATCGGCACTTTCGCCGTAACCGTAGCCGTCCTCGTACAAGCCGTATCCATATCCGTATCCGCTCTTGCCGTATCCGTATCGACCGTATCCGTATCGACCATAGCCGTAGCCGTATCCCTTGCCCGAACTTCCGTATCCGTAGTAGTATCCGTACTTCTTGTTCGTAAGGTCAATTCCGTTGAGCACGAGGTTCATGCTTGGCAGTTTCTTCGAATCGCGCAAGCTGTTAATCATGCTGAATGTTGCCTTCGGAGTGTAGTCGGCTCTAACAACGTATATTGATGCGTCTGCCAGATAGCCAAGTTGAAGTGTATCAGAAACCTGTCCAACAGGTGCGGTATCGATGATAATCATATCGTAGATGTTGCGCAGATATGCAACGGCGGCACCGATGTTCTTTTTTGCCAGCAATTCCGATGGGTTTGGCGGAATTGTTCCCGAAGGAAGCAAGTCGAGATGGTCGCTGATGCCCGAAGGCATGATTTGTGCCATCAGCGTATCGTAGTCGTTGATGTCGCCAGAAAGATATGCCGTGATACCGCGACGCTTGTCGTGCAAGCCGAACAGACTTACAATGCGTGGTTTACGGATATCAAGACCGATGAGCAAAACCTTGCGTCCCAAAAGCGATTCACTCATTGCTATGTTGCTGGCTATGAAAGTTTTGCCTTCGCCGCTCGAAGTTGATGTTACAAGAAGGACTTTTTGCTTTCCTTCTTCCATCACAAAGTCGAGGTTCGTTCGTATTCCTCGGAATGTTTCCGCCATAAGGTTGTTGGTATTTGGCTTAACAACAATGGCACGTTCGCCCTGCTTCAGATTCTTGTCTATCGGAACGTCGCCCAAAATAGGAATTGTTGTCAGTTTCTCAATATCCGAACGTCCTTCAATCTTGTAGCGGAACATCGCCAGAATAAAGAGAATTGTTGAAGGAATTGTGAATCCTATTGCGGTTGCGCTGACCCAAATCATCTGTTCTTTTGGATAAATCTGACCTGCGAAATAAGGGTCGTCAACAAGTTTAGCCTTGTCGGTTGTTGCAGCCATTGTGATGGAATTTTCCTCGCGTTTCTGCAACAGCATTATGTACAATCCTGCCTTCACGTCTTGCTGACGAGAGAAGTTGGCAAGTATTCTTTGCTTCGAAGGAGTTGCGATAACTTTGCTATTCTCCTCGTTTATGCGCTTTGTAAGGTCTTTTTTATTCAGGTTGATGCCGTATCTTGCACTTGTAATGGCGGCTTTGATATTGTTCATACACTGCTCTAAGTCGAGTGTTTTCTGAACAACCACAGGGCTTGTCTCCGAACTGTTACGCATCAGTCTTGCGCGTTCTTTCAGGTCCTTGTTATATTCGTTTACAAGAGTCGTTATCGTTCCATCCTGAATACCTATGTTATTAGGAATGAGCTGCATGTGGTTCTCCTTCTTGTTGATATATTCGGAGAGGGCAGAGAGCATGCCGAGCTGCATGTTCAGTTCTGTAACTCTTTCCTGATATTCTATTTTCTTTTCGTATGCCGCAACGCCTTCGTCGCCGATGTTCAGTGTTCCTTCTGAGACCTTGAAATCCTCGACTTTGCTTTCTGCATCGCCCAGTTCCTTGCTAATCAACTCAATACGCTTGTTGATGAATTCCTCGGTTTTCTGTGCGACCATATTCTTGTCTCTGTTCCACTCATCGTTGTAGACTGAAACGAGTTCGCGAAGATAGTCTTTGCATCGGTCTGCATTTGTGCCCGAAAGTCCGAGAACCATGTCCGTTTCCGAATCGCTTGCCGGATTTATGCTTACGCCAGATGCGTACATTGGCGCAAGATTGTTAGGGTTGGTGATTGTAACGGTCATCGGCTGCTCAATAGTACCGGGTTTTTCAGGATTTCGGTATACTGAAATTTTTCCGACTTTTGTATTGAATACGGCTGGAAGATATTTCAGCCTTTTATTTATCGGCTCGCCATTGGCGTTTCCGGTAATCTTGATTCCGTTTTGATCTTCGCTTAAAGTGAGAACAATGTTGCCCGGAAGGTCGAACAACTTTTCTTTTTCAAGATCTACTGTAACTGGCTGATTTCGATACAGTTCTGTATCGCGCATATTTCCACTTACAAAGTATGTGGTGTAAAGTTTTAGGTTTCTGATTACTTGCTTTGAGATGTTTGTTGTTCGCATTGGCGCAATATCGTTCTGCCTACCATCGCTGACCGAGTGTACACCCAAGTCCATCAACGAACGTGTTTCGTAGTTGCTCTTCTCGTCCTTTATTTCAACGCGAGCACCTGCGCTGTAAAGCGGAATTGCTGTTCTGATAAGATAGTAAGCCACACCAAGTGCTATGCCGATACATAAAATGTACCAGTGTATATTCATTAAAAAAACCGCTATAAGCGACTGAAAATCAAATCCTGCGGTTTCTTCGTCTCCAGTGCCAAAAGAATTTTTAATGGTACTTTCTGCCATAATATTGCTCTTCTTTTATTTAGGATATGTTAAATCTTTACAAAGATAATAAAGAATTATGACATTAACGCTTTTTTAGGTAGACAAATTGGATATTTATTGCATTCGGGATCAAAAATCGTCGGGATCTTGAAAACTGAATAGATCGTCCATTCCGGTGAAATACGACATTGGATCAGCCTTTCCTTCGGCAAAATCGTTTAAGATTTTTATGGCTTCGGATAGGTCGTTTTGCTTGATGTTTTGTTCTGCTTGATGAAGTTTATTCAATTCATTTTCAAGTTCTTCTGTGCGGTTAGTGAATGCGCTTGTGCTTGGCGTGTTTGCCAGTGTTGTGCTGGTGATTTCGATTATTTTCTTAAGGTCGGAAAGAATCTTTTCTTGCGAAGCAGCAAAAGCGTCAGTCGGAAGTTTTTTCATGGCTTCCAACTGGCGCATTATTTCTTTGCATTTATTTCTTGATGATTCAATCATCTCTGATGCTTATTTCTTGCTGACTTCAACGATTTTTGTTGGTTCAAGTTCCTCGTTGCGCTTTTTTGTGGCATCAACAACCTTTTGTGCTAACTGAATGAAAGCGTTTCCGACGATGCTGCCTGCATCGAGTGCAACAGGCGTTCCGTTGTCGCCGTTCTCGCAAATGCTCTGAACGATAGGAATCTGTCCAAGCAGCGGAATGTTCATCTCCTCGGCAAGATTCTTAACGCCTTCTTTTCCAAATAGATAGTACTTCTCGTCGGCGTGCTCGGCAGGTGTGAACCATGCCATGTTTTCAATCAGTCCGAGAATAGGCACGTTAACCTTGTCGTTCTGATACATGTTGATGCCCTTGCGAGCATCAGCCAAAGCCACCTGCTGAGGAGTGCTGACTATTACAGCACCGGTGATTGCAAGTGTCTGAACAAGAGAAAGATGAATGTCGCTCGTTCCCGGAGGAGTGTCAAGAATGAAGTAGTCGAGGTCTTCCCAATTTGCATCGGCAATAAGTTGTTTCAGAGCGTTGCAAGCCATTCCGCCGCGCCACAAAGTTGCTTGGTCGGGATTAACGAAGAAACCGATACTCAGTAACTTAACACCGTATTTTTCGATTGGTATGATGAGGTCGCGACCGTCAATTCTATCCATATAAGGACGAGCGTCTTCGGTCTGGAACATCTTTGGCATACTTGGACCGAAGATATCAGTATCGAGCAGTCCGACTTTGTAGCCGAGTTTTGCCAGAGCAACAGCAAGATTGGCTGCCACGGTAGATTTTCCAACACCGCCCTTTCCGCTCGAAACTGCGATGATGTTCTTTACCTGTGGAAGAAGTTTGCCGACTTCCGGGCGTGCTGCCTGAATGGTCTTTACACCTATGGTTACCTCAACATCTTTGTCTACGTATGTATGGATTGCCGCCTCGGCAGCCTTGATTACCGATTTCATGAAAGGGTCGGTTGGCTTGTCGAATATAATAGAGAAACTCACTTTCATGCCGTCAATTCGCATGTCGTCCTCAATCATCTCAGCCTCAATCAGGTTTTTGCCTGTGCCGGGATAGCGTACTGTTGCAAGTGCGTCGTTAATTAACTTTGGATATAATGTCATAACTATTTATTTGATTTCTTATTTGCTGGTTTGCAGACCGCTGCGTTTGCTGCGATTGTAACTGCGATATTCGTCGAGTTCAATCTCGACGTCTGGTTCACTTAGTTCGCCTTCTTGCGGAAGTTCAAAGCGTATGTATTTTATTGTCAGACCACGGTCGAGCCATTGCTGTTCGTAGTACGTCTTGATGTTCAGAATTTCGTCATTCAGACCACTGTGATACAAGTCGTCGGTTATGAACTGAACGGGAAGTTTGTTGCCTTCGAGCATGTACTTTGTGTATGTAAACATAAAGTTACTGTCCGTCTTCAGATGTACTAATCCGTTCTGAACAAGGAACTTGCGATACCTGTTCATGAAGTATGTGCTGGTGAGTCGCTTTGTGGCTTTCTTCATCTGCGGATCGCTGAATGTAAGCCAAATCTCGCTCACTTCGCCTGCTGCAAAGAAGCGTTCGATTATCTCGATGTTGGTGCGAAGAAAAGCCACATTTTTCAGTCCGTCTTTGAGTGCCTCGGTTGCACCAGTCCACATTCTCGCTCCCTTTATGTCAACGCCGATGAAGTTTTTGTCGGGATACATTCGTGCCAGTCCGGTGGTGTATTCTCCTCGTCCGCAGCCCAGTTCAAGAACGATAGGGTTGCTGTTGTGGAAGAACATCTCGTTCCATTTTCCCTTCATCTCGAAAGGCACGTTGTCTGCCACCGAGAACGGATATTCAAAAACATGTGGGTAGTTTCGCATGTCGGCGAATTTTTCTAACTTTCCTTTGCCCATTTTTACATTAGTGTTAATTATAACCCATATAACCGGATACATCTTTCGATGTGTCCGGTTATCAAGGTGCGTAAATAAATTACGTTATGTTTTTTATTCAATTACAACTGTAATCCAGCCGTGTGTGTCAGGCTCTTCGCCATACTGAATTCCGATGAGTTTGTTATACAGCTTTGTGCTCACAGGACCCGGTTTGCCGTCTTTTGCAATCACATAACTCTTGTTCAGTTCAAGGTCGTCGATGCGCTCGATAGGGCTGATTACGGCTGCTGTTCCGCATGCTCCGGCTTCCTCGAATGTTTCGAGTTCTTCCTCGGCAATCTTGCGTCTTTCAACCTTCATTCCGAAGTCCTCGGCAAGTTGCATAAGGCTCTTGTTGGTGATAGATGGCAGGATTGATGTTGATTTTGGAGTGACGTATGTGTTGTCCTTTATTCCGAAGAAGTTGGCAGCACCGCACTCATCGATGTATTTCTTCTCTTTTGCATCGAGATAGAACTCGCATGCGTAGCCAAGGTCGTGAGCCTTCTTGTTAGCCTGAAGGCTTGCTGCGTAGTTACCTCCAACCTTGTAGATTCCAGTTCCGAGAGGAGCCGAACGGTCGTGCTCGCGGATGATGACGTAAGGGTTGGTTGAGAAACCTCCCTTGAAGTATGGTCCTACTGGAGTTACGAAGATAATGAACAGATATTCAGATGCTGGATGCACGCCTACCTGCGCGCTTGTGCCTATAAGAAGAGGACGTACATAGAGTGTTGCACCGCTCTCGTATGGCGGAATGAAGCGTTCATTAAGGCGTACCACCTTCTTCACCATTTCGACAAACTTCTCTGTTGGCAACTCTGGCATAAGAATTCCGCGGCAAGTGCTCTGCAAGCGTGCAGCGTTCTCTTCAATGCGGAAAGCTCTTACCTTGCCATCCTTGCAGCGATATGCTTTCAGTCCCTCAAATGCTTCCTGTCCGTAGTGCAGACATGTTGCTGCCATGTGCATGTTGATGGTTTCTTCTGATGAAACTTCAATCTCACCCCATTTTCCATTGCGATAGTAGCAGCGTACGTTATAGTCTGTCTTTATATAACCAAAAGGCAGATTTTTCCAGTCTAATTCGTTCATTGCCTTATTATATTATTAAATAAAATCAGTGTTGTTACTTTCAATTTGTTGAAAGTCGAAAGCAAAATTACAAAATTTATCAACACAAACTATATTTTTGTTTGACTTTTTTATATGTCTTCTGACTTATCCAATATTTTCTGTATATCTTCGTCGGTTTTATACAATTTGTCTTTGCAGAATTTCAGCAGTTGCTGCGCCTCTTTAAGATTATTGCTTAGTTCGTCGATGGTTAGTTCGCGAGCTTCAATCTTTTTGGTTATTTCCTCAAGACGTGCCATTGATTCTTCGTATGTCTTATTTTTCATTTCTTCCAGATATTTTTTGAGTGAGTACAAAAATATGAAAATAACGTGAGACTGACGAATTTTTTACGTCCGATTGTTCGCACAGCCGGCTTTCTTTGTTCTTCTTTGATTTTGAAAATCGCCCTCTGATAGTTGGCGAAGGGCTTTCAGATGTCCAAATGACAGAATTTTATGTGCGTAAATTCAATTTTTATGTCTAAAAATTTGTTCTTTTCGTATGGGGTATGTATATTTGTGTCAATAATGTTACCTTTTATAATATAATATTTGGGGATGAAGATAAGGGATTTTTTGTTATTCTTACTTATAACAGTGATGACTGCAATGTTCTGTAGTTGCCGAACCGAAGATGCAGACCTTAAGAAAAACAAGGTATGTACAACGCAGAAATATCTGAGGTCGGGCGTTGATAACGATATTATCACGGTTGAGGAGTTTGAATCGGCAAACCGTAACATCGAAAGTTATCAGCAGAGCAATCCTGTGGTAAAATACGCATTCTTTGTGCTTTTCTTGGTCTACATGGGTGCAACAATTGTGTGGGCTTGGCAGAAGGACGATGTTGAAACTCCCGAGCCGACAACCGTGTGGGGAACGTATCTCTTTCTGCTTCTCGGCGGATTGTGGACGGCTCATCTTTTCCATCTCACGGGACAGAATCGAAATTTTTGGTGGCGAATTCTGAGCATCATAATCATCGTAACTCTGTTTTCGCTTAACTATTCTGCGCTGATGTTTTATTGGCGCACGCCAGAAATGCTAACAGTTTATTGGGAAAACTGGGACTGGCATCTTGCAAACAACTATATTCTGCTGGTTTCGTGGATGGTACTGGCATTTATGTTTGTCGTAAACGTCGTTATTCCTGCGCTGATGATTCCTTATTGGGTTTACAATTACAATAACCGTACTTTTTACAAAGTGCCTGAACATCATGCAATTATGAAGGGTTATATGCTTCTTGCAGAGGAAGATCACAAAAAGCAGACAGCCGATTTGGAAAACATCGAGCAACACCTGCTTAAGGTTGATGCGGATGCCGAAACGGTTTACAAGTCGCATGATGTCGATAGAATTTCGACTTTCCTCGGGCACAGCGAGATGATGGAAACCGAGGGAGACAATCTTGATTCGTCTGTCGAGATTCTTGCAACCGATATCTACCGAATGAGAAACAGCGTGGCACGAAATCTTTATATAATGGGCGAACTTTTCGAATATCTTGTAAAGAACAAGGTTACCGATTTGCTTAATTACAAGCATGTGAAGGAGGTTTGGGATATTCGTGAAAGACTTGTTGCTCAGATGGATAAACTGTATTTCCAATCGCTGAATCAGAATTGGAATCACAAGGTGAGCAGGGCTGCGGAACACGCAACGGATGCCGTGAACCATGTTTACGACTACGACCCAAAAACTCAGCAGGAACGCGTCATGCGAGCCTTTGTGGATGCTTTGAACGACGTTGGCGAATGTGTAAAGATTCTGCGGTTGTTCAATCAGTTTACGCAAAAACGGTGGAACGTGGTGCTTGAATGTTGCCGCCACGAAAAGTATTTTGTATTCAATTACGAGATTTTCCGAAAGGAGATAATGGGACGAGGAACGGCGTTTCAGTTCCTCAAACGAAAGATTCTTAACGAGAAGCCGAAGATAACACTAAACGAATTCAACTTTCAAGAAAAAAAGATTCTCGAAGTGCTCGAAGCCTACAAACGTATGCTTCCTATGGTTGAATCGCTTGCTGGCGACACCACTATTCCGCTTCGCGAGGATAAGAAATAGAGATTACTTTCAGGTAATCTTGTAGCGCAAAAATTTTATTTCCCGCTCCTGCTTGTGAATCATTTACGAGCAGGAGTGTTTGCTTTCCGTTGGAAAGTCTTGCGCCGAGGCACATGCCTTCATAGTTGGCAAGATTTTTGTGAGAGAGATTGAACTTTGTCTCGAACGAGTAAAGCAGAATCTTTTCCATCGGAATGTCGTTCTGCGTAGGTTTCACGACGAAAAGTTTGTGATTGCACTTGCTTCCGATGTAGTTTGGAGTGACGATAAATTCGCGTTCGAGCACAATCAGACCATAGTCGGCGAGTGCGCAGATTTCTGCCACGCCGAAAGCGTAGTTCCGCTTCTTTTTGTTGCCGTAAACAGGAGAATCGGTGCGATATTCGTATTGATGTTTTGTCTTCAGATTGTCGTCAAACGATTGCAGGCGTAGTCTTACGCCTTCGTCCGGTTTGCCGATGTCTTTTTTCAGAGCATTTTCGGTTGTTGTCCAAAACTGATTTGTTGAGGCAGAGTAGGCGAGCGATTCGAATCCGTAGTTTCCCTGAATGTTGTTTTTGCTGAATTCTTCTGGAATATTCATACTCTTTCCTGTTGGAATGCCGTTCGAATTGTATTCAAGAATCTGCTGGTCGTTTTCTGCCGCGATGTAGATGAGCGTGTCGCCGTTGCTGATTCTGGTGCAAATGCCTTCCGAATCCCTTTGTGTGCCTGTTTTTGCAGAGCGAAGTCCTTCATCCTTAATGCTGATGATTCTGCCCGTGATGCTGTCCTGTTCGATGCTGAAGATAAAGAAACCCTCGGAATCTTCCTTGTCGCTTACGAGGGCATATCGACTTCCGTCAAGGTGCGCGATTCCGCTGTAGTTGCGTGGCTTTATTCCGGCTTTTGTCATGTTGAAAGTCTGGATTTCGTTGGCCTTATAGCCTTGAGCCGCTGCGCCAAGGCTTATAATCAGCAAAAGTATTGATAATGCGTTTCTTTTCATGGCGACAAAGATGTAAAAAAAATCTGAATGTAGAACGAATCCACATTCAGATTTTATGTTTGATTTAATTTCTAATGTCTGAAAATTAGAAGAACATGTAACGCTTGTCTACAACCTTAGCCTTGATGTAAAGGTCGTTGATGAAGCGGCTTGCAGCGCGTGCTGCCATGTTTGTAAGCATTCCTTCCTCTGTCTTAGCATCGAACTTCTCCTGAGCCTTCTGCTTGTCGAGAACTTGGAATACGAATACTCCGGCGTTACCCTTTACAGGACCAGCAAACTGACCCTTAGCTGTCATGCTTACGCGTGCGCTAAGTGCTGGCTCGCTTGAGCTTGTTGCCATAACGAAAGCTGGAGCTGAGAATGTAACGTGCTTGATTGTGTCAGATACTGCGCCCTTCTGCTTCTTTGCGTCTGCTACGCTCTTAACGTTGCCAAGGCTTGCGATAATCTTCTCTGCCTTCTTGTCGTTAAGAATCTCGTTCTTCAACATAGGCTTAACCTTCTCGAGTGGAAGATATCCAGCCTCGTTAACGCCTGTAACAGCGATGAGCATCATGTGGTCGTTGTCTGTACCGCACTCGTAAAGCTTAGAAACGTCGTTCTTCTTTGCATCGTTGAAGAGCCAGCGCATAATCTCGCGAGTGTTGCCCACGCCGCATACGTTGTGCTCGCTGCTGTATATGTCTGAACGGTCGAGAACAGTATAGCCGCTCTTTGAAGCGTTAGCCTCTATTTCCTTCAGAGTCTTGTTCTTTGCAACGAACTGGCTGAAGTTGTTGAAAGCCTTGCTGTATGTCTCCTTGCTGAATGTAACTTCGCGCTTGATTGCAGCAACCTTGTACTTGTCGCTGAATGCCTTGCGGTTAAGAACCTTTACAACTACGTTGCCCTGAGCAGTCTCTACAACTGTTGTTGAGCCAACGCCAAGAGTTGTAACAGCGTTGATGTACTTAACATTTTCTGTGCTCAACTTCTGACCCTCGTACTGACGGCTTGTCAACCATGATGACTCGCCTGTCTGGTTGTAGTTCTTTGCGATAGCCTTAATATCGCCGCCTGCGTTAATTGCGTTTACAACGCTATCGGTCTTAGTCTTGATTTCGTCCTTGCTTGCGCCCATTACCATAATTGACTGGTACTCAACTGAATCAGGAATTGAAGCCTTTGCAATGTAGCGGTAGCAGTTAAGTGTATTGTCCTGAGCGTTGTAGAATGTAGAGGCAACTGTTCCAACGGCTGTTGAATCAATCTTGCCTGCGATGTCGCCCGGAAGAACGTGCTTAGAAACGAATACGTCTGAATATGGAACAAGTGAGTTTGACAAGCGAACTACGTTTGTTGCATCCTCGCCATTTGCAAGTTTTGTAACGTATTCCTTCATCTCCTCCTCAAGGCTTGCGCGGTCTGCTGGGCTTGCCTTTACAAGTACGTCGATGTACTTGATGTCGCGGCTCTCAGCAAAGTTCTTGAAACGCTCCTTGTTCTTTTCGTATGCAGCCTTGTAGTCAGCCTCTTCAATCTTAACATCGTTGTCGTTGATTGTTGAATATGGAACGGCTGCCATCAGAATGTCGCTCTGGTTTGTGCGGTTCTCGAACGATGCCTTTGCTGAAATAGGGTTTGAGATAAGGGCGTTAGAGATGAGTGCCTGATACTTCATCTGAAGAGTCTGAGTTCTCAGCATCTTCTCGATGAATGTCCAGAACTTGTATACTTGTGCATACTGCTCAGCCATCTGTGGATTCTGAGTCTTTGTCTTTTCGTAGTCGGCAAGGAATTTTTTAAGCATATCCTTGTCGAAACGACCGTTCTGACCGATGAAAGGAGTCTGGCTCAACAATGGGCTGTTGCCTTCGTTGATGATGTTCTGAAGTTCCTCGTCGGTAACTGTCAGACCGAGCTTTTTGCACTCGTTCTCAACAAGTTTGTTGTTGACAAGCATCTGCCACACCTGATCCTTAATCTGTGTTGTCTCCTCGTCGGTGAATGAAGATCTCTGCTGAACGAACTTCATTGCTTCGGTATATTCGTCAACGAGTTTCTCGAAATCTGAGGCTGAAATAGCCTCACCGTCTATCTCACCAACCTTGTTTCTGTTGGCGTTTGAGTTCTGTTCCATTGCACGGAACCCCTCTTCTGCGATAAATGCAAACAAAGCAAGGGCAACGACTGCTATGAGTACCTTGCCATGCTTCTGAATGTTTTGTAATGCTGGCATTTTATTATTTTTTATTATTTATTTTTTCCTTGTTTTTAAGAATTAGCGCACGAAGATACAAAAAAAGTATTAATAATGTGAATTTTTAATGCATTTTTAACTTATTCAATAATTTTTAGGCGCACAAGTTCGATTTTCGTGTTTGTAACCTTCAGAATTTTGAATTGATAGCGTCCTATCGTTATTATTTCGTGCAGTTTCGGAAAACTCTGATACTCATGCAGAATCAAGCCTCCGATTGTCAGATACTCGTCGTTTTCGGGAAGTTCGAGGTTAAACTTCTCGTTTACTTTCTCAATCTCCAGACGTGCCGACAGAACGTAGTCGTTCTCGCCAGTCTGCTTGGCAATGTAGGTGGTGTTGTCGTGCTCGTCCTCAATGTCGCCGAAGATTTCCTCAACCAAATCCTCAAGCGTGACGATGCCCGATGTGCCGCCAAATTCATCAACAACCACGGCGATGCTCTTCTTGTTCTTGATGAAGAGTTTCATCAGTTTTTGCGCGCCCATCGTCTCGGGCACGATTGGAATGTCGCGCAGATTCTTGTTCCAGTCGTCGGTGTGTCTGAACAGTTCCGACGAGTGAATGTAGCCTATGATGTGGTCGATGTCTTCTTTGTAGATGATGATTTTTGAGTTTCCGCTCTCGATGAAATGCGAGCGCAGAACGTCAATCGACGAGTTTACCTCTACCGCTTGAATTTCGGTTCGCGGCACAATGCAGTCTCTGATTTTTACGTTCGAGAAGTCGAGCGCGTTCTGGAAAATCTTAACCTCGTCGTTTATTTCCTTGTCGTCTTTCGTGTTGTCGATGCTCGACTGGATAAGATAGTCGAGGTCAACTTTAGTAAAGGCCTTGGCGGTTTCCTTCTTGTTTATCTTTGTTCCCGACATCAGAAGGAAAATCTTCGAAATCCCGGTGGCTATTTTCGAAATTGGGTAGAGAACGATGTAGCAGACGAAAGCCGGAACGGCGAATAGCGTAAGCATTCTGTTCGGGTTTATCTTGAACAGAGTCTTTGGCAGAAATTCGCCTGTAAAAAGTATTATAACAGTCGAGATTATCGTCTGAATCATCACGAGCGTTCCCTCGTTGTTGTCGAACCGCAGGTTCAGATAGTTTCCGAAAAGGATTGTGATGACCTGCGCCATCAAGATACCGTAGATTACGAGCGAGATGTTATTGCCCACGAGTAGGGTAGAAATGAACTCGTTTGGCTTCTGGTAGAAATGCGACAGAATGTGCGACGTTATGCTCTTCTCGCTCTTGTCCATCTCGAAGCGCAGTTTGCTCGACGAGACGAAAGCAATCTCCATTCCAGAGAAGAACCCTGAAAATATGATGGCTACGATTATTTCTATGAATATTGTTAACAGTTCCATTCTGTGCCTTGAGTAGGATTATGATGGGCGCACCATGGCGCGCTTTATCGAGTCGTTGTTGGCTTGCTTGTCTTCCATCGGAAGGGCGCCGCTTGCCTTGTGGAACATATAGTCGGTCATTTCCTCGTTGGCGGTGAAGTCTGCACCTTCAAGCCGGCGGTCTATGCCTTCAATCTTGACGTGGATAGGCGAGTATATTTTGTGCGTAATCTGATCCCAGTAGAGCAGTTCGGTATAGAATCTGTCGCCCCTTTGGTTGCGGATAAATACGTTGCCTTTCAGTTCCCACAACTTTTTCTGGTCGTAGAAGTAGGCTGTATCGGCCTGAATGCTCGCGTCTACATGGAATTTCTGATCGAATTTCTGAAGGTAGAGCCCTTTTTCGAAACTCCATTTAGACGGATCGGTCTTGTCGTAGATATACCATTCTTCGGCTACGATTTTGTATCTTATCACGCCGCTGTCTGAGATTAGCGTTGATACGCCTTTCGACTTCAGTATTGGCAGTTGGTCGCGATTGCTCACGGCTGGCGCCATGTGCTTTTTCTCGCCCGAACAACCGGAAAACGAAAGAAGCATAACAACGGCAGTGATAGCCGCTGTTATGCTTATATGGTTGATATTTAAATATCTGTAACTGCTTGTCATTGAATGTCTCAACACAAGAATTTATTTGCCGCCCTTCCAGAAATCTTCAAGCTTCTTGTTCTTAGCCTGCTCAGCCTTAACTGCTGCGTTGTACTTATCCTGAGCTGCCTTCTTAACCTTAGCTTCAGCCATCTGCTTGTTCATACGCTCAGCCTGACCAGTAAGAGTTACGTCTTCCTGAGCAGCCTTGTTGCTGAGGTTGATAGCGCTGTCGTAGTTACCGTTTACTGCTGCAATCTGTGCGCGAACCATATCTGCCTTACCTGCAAGTGCTGGAGTGATTGTTGTAGCCTGAGAAAGATACTTCTCAGCGTTACCTGTGTTACCACTCTTAAGCATAGCCTTTGCAACCTGCAAACAGATCTTAGCCTTCTGCTGCTCGTTAGGGCAGAGAGTAAGAGCCTGATCGTAGTACTTTGCAGCGGCAGCAGCCTGATTGTTGCGGTTAGCATCAGCAGCACAACCGATAGCAGACTCGTAAGTAGGCTTGATTGCGTGTGCATACTTAGCAGCCTTGTAATAAGTCTCGAACTTAGTTGCGTTGTTAGCTGACATGATTGACAATACTGAGTTCAAGTAGTCAACGTCGTTCTTGTTAGCCTCAATCTTAGGAGTAAACATCTTGTTAAGCATCTCTGGCTCTGCAGCCTTAGATACAGCAAGTGTTGCCTCGGCGTTGCTCTGTACTGGGTCGTACTGGTCAACAATCTGCTTAGCCTTTGCTGGGTTTGGCTCGTTGTTGGCAGCAGCAAGCATCTTCTCGCAAATCTCAGTAGTCTCCATGTAGTCCTTCAAGAACTGCTCGCGGAAGCCTTCTGGATCAGCCTGATACTTAGCGTATGATACGTCGAAGTACTTAGAAAGAACGAAGCCCTGTACATTCTCATCGTCCTTCTGAGCGATGATGTCGATACCCTTGCGGAACATAGTGTAGGCTACATCGTTAGTTGCGCCGCAGCCGGCACCGTATGTGATGTAGTCGTAAGCCTTACGGCAGTACATATCGCCAAGAGTACTCTTTGTACGAACTGTTGCGTTAAGCTGGTCGAGCTTTGAGATACGCTCGTCCCACAAAGCCATAAGTTCGTTAAACTTTGCCTTCTTGTTAGCGGCGTTAGTCTCTGAATATACAAGATTCTGAAGAATTGTTGCACCTTTCTGATAAAGTGCCATGTTGTGCTTGCAACTTGCGTTATCCATCACAGCTTTCCAAGGAAGATATGCATCCTTATAGTTCTTCTGCTTGTAGTACTCCTGATAGATACTCATGTTGCTCATGCAATCGTCCTGAGCGAAAGCATTACCTGTTGCTGCAAAAGCAAGTGCAGCAATGCATGCAAGATTTTTAACGTTCATTGTATAATGAGATTTAGTTTTTTAATAATAATTTCTTACTCTCCTTATTTTTCTCTTATAGTGTTTAATCGAATTTCCACTTCATGAACCATCTCTCGTTGAATGTAAGTCCCACACAAACACGCAGATAATTTTCTGTCAGCCCGATTGCCGACGACTTGCTGTTTACCCACTGTGCGGAAATGTTCAGGCACGAGCGATTGTTAATCTGGTTCTGTATTGGCAGCGAAAAACCGCCAGTTACACTTATTTCTCTTGGTCCGTCTGCTCCGTTTACCTTTATATATGGAGTAGAGTATGATGCACCTAAGCGGTATTTAACTCTTCTCAGATACTTGCGGCTCACAGGGTTTGGAATATATTCCGCACCAACTGCAAATCTGCTTCTGTCAAGCAGATAGCCAGTTCTTGAGGCGTAGGCTGTGCCGTTTGCTGCGTCTTCCTTCATCGGGAATTTGCAGTCGCCCCATTTTTGCAGAGTGTAATCCGCTCCAATAGTAAGACGGTTGTCATGTCTATAAGTTACACCTGCACCTATTGTCAGCGGCAGTTCGAAAGCGTCTTTAACAGCGGGATTTCTATTAGAGTATATCGTGTCGCCGCTGCTGTCCATCAGAGTCTCGTACAATGAGGCATCGTTGTTGATTGTGTGTCCCAAAGTGGCTGCTGCACCGATGGTAAGGCTTTTCTTTGCATCCATCTTGAGCGTGTACTGTGCTCCCAAGTCTATGCTGTATGTCGATATGCTTGCCGAGTACAGACAATAGTTGATGTACGAACTTGACAAACTTGGTGTGTATGTGATGGTGTGCTGAATGTCTCCGAACATATATGAGAAGTTGGCACCCACCGAAAGGTTGTCGAGGATTCGGTAACCCGCTCCAACGAAAGCCTTGTGCAAGCCTCCAGAGCCTTTGTATGAGGCTGTAGAGGTGTAGTTGTTTGGATTATAGTCATCCTTTGAGCCCTCAATATCGGATGTAGTATTTGACTCGTATCCTATGCGTGAGAAAGGCTGCACGCCAACCGTCATTCCAATATTCTTCCAAGCCCTGAACTGCATTGTAAGATAGTCGAAACTTGAACTCTTCTTGTTTGTCTTATTCTTTCCGTATGAATAGTTCACGTTCTCTAACGATACACCGGCGTCAAAGATGAATGTAAGTGAGTCTACAGCCGAGTATGATGCCGGGTTGAGTGTGTTTACCTTACCGTTTTCGCGTATTCCGTACCCAATACCACCCATTGCTGAAGAGAATCCCGAAGTAGCATCGGATAATTTTCCAAAACCGTATCTTGAGTATGGTGTAGAAACACCGTTCTGTGCTTTGGTATTGCCTGCGAGCAGGCTCAGCATCAAGATGCAGCTCAACGTTCCGTTAATTTTCATCCAAAATTCTGTTTAGGCCAATTAATACTAAATTTTTGTTTGTTACGATGGTGTCATCAAGGCTATTGGCAAGCCATTCCGAATCGCCACCTGTCAAAAAAACCATTAAATCGGGATGCTTTACCTTTGTCTTGCGGATGTATCCCTCAATTTCCATAGTTACTCCTTTTGTTATTCCCGAGCGAAGTGCCGTGGTGGTGTCGAACCCAAAGTCGGGCGTCTCACCCTCGAGCGTAATCTCGGGCAATGAGGCTGTCATAGCATGCATAGCCTTCATTCTTATGTTCAGACCGGGCGAGATGTTGCCTCCCCAGTATCTGCCTTCGCTGTCGAGAAACTCGTATGTTATACATGTTCCTGCGTCAACAACGAGGATGTTGTTTCTGTTGTTCAGCGTGTACGCTCCGACTACGGCAGCAAGCCTGTCCGACCCAAGCGTGTTGGGTGTGTGGTACATGTTCTGTACCGGGATGTTTGTCGTAGCGTCGAGTTTCATCATCTTGAACGGGAGATTTGAAATCTGTCGCTCAATGTCAGCAGAAAGCGGAACTACTGTTGACAATATGCCTTTGGTTGGCTGATACTTTTGTATCAACTCTTCCAGATGATAGAACGAAGAATTGGAGTCGTTTATTACATCCACCATCTCGTTTTTTTCAAAAACCGCAATCTTCGCGGTTGTGTTGCCTATGTCAATAATCAAATTCACGTAATCCACGCTTTTACGATGCAAAAATAAATTAAAAAACATTATATTCATAGTTTTCTTGCCTATTTTGTTATTTTTTTTTTGAGTTTTAGTGCATGTGTACTTTAAAAACACTATTTTTGCACGTGATTTTATGAAACATAGGGTACAGAAAACAGATGCTATTTATCAGTTGCTGACATTTATTTTGTTGGCGAGCATGTCGATGCCTGTTGCTGCCGATGATTTTCATGCCGATTCTGCAACCGTGAGTTTGCTAACTTGCAGCGGGGGCAGGGAGGTGTACGAGCAGTATGGACATACGGCAATCCGCTTCAACAACAACCGCGGAACTGATATTACGTTCAATTACGGCGTGTTCGACTTTAACACGCCCGATTTTGTGTATCGTTTCATAAAGGGCGAGACCGACTATCAGCTTGGCATTGAGCCGTTTGAATATTTTCGTTCGTCTTATGCTCGCAGAGGCTCTGAGGTGAGGGAGCAGGTGCTCAATCTTACATCTGATGAGAAAGTAAGACTTTTCCAGTCGCTGTGTGTGAATTTTCAGCCTGAAAACAGAATATACCGCTACAATTTCTTTTACGACAACTGCACGCTGCGTGCACGCGACATGATTGAGGAAAGCGTAGAAGGCGGAATTAAATACAATGGCTTTGATGCCGATGTGCCTGCCGAAGAGACTGTTTCGTATCGCGACATAATTCATCATTACAACAGTTTCGACCCTTGGAACTCGTTTGGCATAGACATGCTTCTTGGAAGCGGCGCGGATGCTTGCATAACCGACAAGAAGAAGATGTTTGCTCCGCAATACTTGTCGTCGAGTTTCCGCAAAGCGAAGAAAGACAACGGAGAGGCGATAGTGGCATCGGACAGCGTGGTGGTGGCAGCATCGGAAGATACGCTGAAACCAGTCGTTACCGTTCTGACTCCTTCTACCGTGTTTGCAATTCTTCTGCTGCTGTCGGTGGTTGCGTGTTACTACGAATTCAAGAAAAAAACTTCATATTGGATTGTAAACTCAATAATATATCTGGCGCAGGGATTGGCTGGTTGCATAATAGCCTTTCTTTCAACGTGCTCGGTACATCCAACCGTCGACAGTAACTGGTTGGTGTGGGTTTTTAATCCTTTGCCTCTTCTTGCCATACCTTATATTATATATAAGGGAGTGAAGAACAGAGAGTGTGCGTATCACAGATGTGCGTTTGTAGTCATCGCGCTGTTTCTGATAGCAATGCCGCTTATTCCGCAGAAGTTTGTTCTTCCGCACTATCTTCTTGTAATGCTTCTGCTGTCACGCTCGGCTGTGCCGGCATATTATCAATTTTTAAAATATAAAAAGTAAAATATAATGAATTTCAATGCTTTATTAGCCAAGTTGTTTGGTAATAAATCAACTCGAGATATGAAGGCTATTCAGCCTTGGGTTGAAAAGGTTAAGGCTGCTTATCCTGAAATAGAGAAACTATCTAACGATGAACTTCGTAAAAAGACAAAGGTTCTTCAGGCATATCTGCAAGACAAGGTGAAGGAAGAGAAAGCCAAGATTGAAGAACTGAAGGCTAAAATCGAGGAGACTGAACTCGAAAACCGTCAGCCAATCTTTGAGCAGATTGACAAGATTGAGAAGCAGGTTCTCGACAAACTTGAGGAAGGCTTGACTGAGATCCTTCCTGAAGTGTATGCAATCGTTAAGGATACTGCGCGCCGCTTTGCCCAGAACGAGACTGTAGAGGTTACAGCAACCGACTACGACCGCGAGTTGGCAGCAACAAAGGATTTTGTCGAGATTGACGGCGACAAGGCTATCTATCATAACCACTGGCTTGCCGGCGGAAACGACTTGACTTGGAACATGGTTCACTACGACGTTCAGTTGTTTGGTGGCGTTGTTCTTCATCAGGGTAAGATTGCCGAGATGGCTACGGGTGAGGGTAAGACTCTCGTTGCAACCCTTCCTGTGTTCCTGAATGCCTTGACAGGTAACGGCGTTCATGTCGTAACTGTGAACGATTATCTGGCTAAGCGTGACTCTGAGTGGATGGGACCTCTCTATCAGTTCCACGGACTTACCGTTGACTGCATCGACAAGCATCAGCCAAACTCAGAGGCTCGTAGAAAAGCGTATAGAGCCGATATCACATTTGGTACAAACAACGAGTTCGGTTTCGACTATCTGCGCGACAACATGGCAACAAGTCCTGCCGACCTCGTTCAGCGTCAGCACAACTATGCCATTGTCGATGAGGTCGATTCTGTGCTTATCGACGATGCTCGTACTCCTCTTATCATCTCTGGTCCTATTCCAAAGGGCGATGTAGAGCAGTTGTTCAACGAATACAAGCCTCTTGTAGAGCAGCTCGTGGCTGTTCAGCGCAAGTTGGCAACAGAATATCTTGCCGAGGCAAAGAACCTTATGGCAAGCAGCGACTCTAAGCAGGTTGAAGCCGGAGCATTGTCGTTGTTCCGCAGCCACAAGGCGTTGCCAAAGAACAAGCCGCTCATCAAGTTCCTCAGCGAGCAGGGCGTTAAGAACAAGTTGCTGAAGACAGAGGAAGAGTACATTCGCGACAATAACCGCCGTATGCCAGAGGCTGTCGAGCCTTTGTACTTCGTTATTGATGAGAAGCAGAACAGCGTAGACCTTACAGACAAGGGTAACGCATTCCTTGCCGATCTTGTTCACGACGACCAGTTGTTCGTGTTGCCTGATATCACCTCAATCCTTTCAGACCTTGAAAAGGAAAAGGCTGCCGGCAAGATTACAGAAGAGGAATTCGTTGAGAAGAAAGATAGCGCATTTGCCGACTATTCAACAAAGAGCGAGCGAGTTCATACAATTCAGCAGTTGCTGAAGGCATACACAATGTTCGAGAGAGACACCGAGTATGTCGTTATCGACGGAAAGGTTAAGATTGTTGATGAGCAGACAGGCCGTATAATGGAAGGCCGCCGTTGGAGCGATGGCTTGCATCAGGCTGTCGAGGCTAAGGAAGGTGTAACCATCGAGGCTGCAACTCAGACATTTGCAACAATCACTTTGCAGAACTACTTCCGTATGTATCACAAACTTGCAGGTATGACAGGTACTGCAACAACCGAGGCTGGTGAGTTCTGGGATATCTACAAGCTCGACTGTGTTGAGATTCCTACAAACCGTCCTGTTGCCCGTATTGATATGAACGACCGTGTTTACAAGACAAAGCGCGAGAAGTATACTGCTGTAATCGAAGAGGTTGTTAAGATGCGCGAGGCTGGTCGCCCTGTTCTTGTTGGTACAACATCTGTCGAGATTTCAGAGTTGCTGAAGCGAATGCTCGACATGCGCCACATTCCTTGTCAGGTGCTTAATGCCAAGGAGCACGCACGCGAGTCTATGGTTGTTGCCGAGGCAGGTAAGAGCATAAACGGACTCGGTGTCGTAACAATTGCAACAAACATGGCAGGTCGTGGTACCGATATTAAACTTACCGACGAGGTTAAGGCTGCCGGTGGTCTTGCAATCATTGGTACAGAGCGTCACGAGAGCCGTCGTGTAGACCGCCAGTTGCGTGGTCGTGCTGGTCGTCAGGGCGACCCGGGTTCATCTGTATTCTTCGTTTCTCTTGAAGATAACTTGATGCGTCTGTTCGGAAGTGAGCGTATCGCCAGCGTTATGGACCGTTTCGGCTACGAGGAAGGCGATATGATTGAGCATCCGATGATTTCACGTTCAATCGAGCGTGCTCAGAAGAAGGTAGAGGAGAATAACTTCGGTATCCGTAAGCATCTGCTTGAGTATGATGATGTTATGAACCGTCAGCGTACCGTTATCTACGAAAAGCGTCGCCACGCGTTGATGGGTGAGCGCATCGGTAACGATATTGCAAACATGATATGGGACCGCGTAATCACAATCATCAAGAATAACGATTACGAAGGAATCAAGGAGTCGATGATTGAAGTTTTCGCAATGGAGTGTCCATTTACTCAGGATGAGTTCGAGACAGTTCCACGCGAGAAACTCGAGGACGATACTTATGCAGCCGTTATGGATGTATTCAAGCGCCGTTCTGACAGAATTGCAAGCATAGCATATCCTGTGATAAAGAATGCTTACGAGTCGCCACAGGGTCAGATGTTCGAGAACATCATGATTCCTATTGTTGACGGAAAGCGCATGTACAACGTTCAGTGCTCAATGAAGGAGGCTTACGAGACTGAGTGCAAGAGCGTTGTGAAGCAGTTCCAGAAGATAATTCTTCTTCACTCTATCGACGAGGGCTGGAAGGAGAACCTTCGCGACCTCGACGAGTTGAAACATTCTGTTCAGAATGCAAGTTATGAGCAGAAAGATCCGCTTTTGATTTTCAAACTTGAGAGTGCCAAGATTTTCGACTCAATGGTCGACAAAATCTACAACGATGCAACTTCTGTGCTTATGCGTGCCCAGATTCCTGTTGCACCTAACGAAGAAAATGGTCCGGCTGCTCCTGAGTTGCGCGAGGCTGAGCCTGAGCGTCCTGCTCCGCGTCAGCAGTACACCGAGACTAAGGTTGACATTGACGAGGCTCGCGAGGCTGCACAGCGTGATGCAGCAAGTAACGACACACGCGAGGTTCAGCGCACTCCAATCGTGAACGAAGGTCCGAAGATTGGACGCAACGATCCTTGTCCTTGCGGAAGCGGCAAGAAGTACAAGAATTGCCACGGAAAGAACTTGTAAAGACTGGTCTGAAAAGATTTGTATATGAAAGAAGTCTGCATCACATCGATGCAGACTTCTTTTTTTGCAAAAATCGAATTTTATTGGCATAAAAATACGTGCGAGGCCTTTGCTGACGAAAAATATTATCTGCCAACTTGTTGTTTTACAAAACGATAAGTGTAATCAGCCTTTTTTGTTTTGTAAAACATAAATATTTTCTTTGCATATTTCACAATAACTTTTAAATTTGTAGCGCGTTTACAGATAAATGCATAGAAACGAACTAACTATGTTAAATGATTGCGATTCGATCGTTAACCATAAAAAAAGAGAAACTTAAATAACAAAAAAAGCTAAACTAATCACTATTAATTAAAAACAATCTAACCATGTCGAAAAATTTGAATTTATTTCGAATTGCACTGACAATGCTGTTGCTCGTTTTTGTTGCGGCGTTGCATGCGCAGACTGTGAAGGGAGTTGTAAAAGATTCAAGTGGAGAGCCGATCATTGGTGCTTCTATCTTGGAACTTGGTACCCAGAACGGTACAACTACCGATCTTGAGGGAGCGTTTACCCTCAAGGTGCAGAGCACTAACCATGAACTTCAGTTCTCATACATCGGTATGAAAACTCAAACCGTAAAGATTGGTGCTACCCGCGAATTTAAGATTGTCCTTGAGGACGACTCAAAGACATTCGAAGAAATCGTTGTTGTTGGTTATACAAGCCGTGCGCGTAAAGACCTTACCGGTTCTGTCGGTTCGGTTTCTGGTGCAAAACTTGCCGAAGTGCCTGTGGCATCTGCTGCCGAGGCTCTTCAGGGAAAGATTGCTGGTGTGCAGGTAACAACCGACGATGGTGCTCCGGGTGCCGAGGTTAACATCCGTATTCGCGGTGGCTCGTCACTTTCTTCAGACTCGAGCAAGCCTTTGTTCATTGTCGATGGTTTCCCGCAGGATAACATCAACGATATTCCTCCAACAGATATTCAGAGCATGGATATCCTGAAGGATGCTTCGCTTACAGCCATCTATGGTGCACGAGGAGGTAACGGCGTTGTTATCGTAACAACAAAGTCGGCTAAGTCGGGCAGCGTAAAAGTTGATTTCAACACATACTGGTCGTGGAGCAAACTTGCCGGAAAGCAGGAGATGCTTAACACTTACGAGTTTGTGAAGTATCAGCTCGATTATTGTATCGCAAACAATGGTCGTACTTATCAGTTCCGCAGAGACTATGGTAACCCTAACGACCTTGACATTTACAAGAACTGTGTAACTCACGACTGGCAGGACGAGGTTCTTGGCGGAACTCCGCTTACACAGAACTATAATGTAACCTTGACTGGTGGTAACGACAAGATTCGCTTCAACACATCTTTGTCTCATAACGATCAGGAGGGTTTGGTTGACAACACAGGCGTTCGCCGTACAAACATGAACACCAAACTGAATATCACGGTAAGCCCTAAGGTGCAGATACTTATCAATCCACGCTTTACTTACCGTCGCGACCTTGGTGCTGGTTCGAGCAACATTGGTACAAACGGACTTGTTGGCGTGCTTCGTTACCGCCCGACAAACGGCTTGCGCGAGTATGCAAGTCCTGCCGAGCAGATGCTTAGCTACGATGAGGAGAAATACTGGGCAATGTCAAGCCCTAAGGACGACATCGACCAGAACTATCAGTTGAAGCATACTTATACCTTTACAAATCAGGCAAGTATAACTTGGAATATTCTTGAAGGACTTACATTCAAGTCTGATTTCGGTTTGTCTTGGATGTTCAGAGATACAAACCGTTTCTATGGCGCTTTGACAAAAGAGGGTATTGCTAATAATGATATGCCGTTTGCCGAGATTACCAAGTATAACAAGATGGATTACACTTGGACAAATACTCTGAACTATGGCATTACATTGAACAAGAGTCACGACCTTTCATTCTTGTTGGGTCAGGAAATACAGCATTCAGAAAATGAAACTCATTATTCTGCCTCACGCTATTTCCCACAGACAATTTCTCCGCGCGATGCGTTCAACAACATGGGACTTGGTTCTGCTTATCAGATAACATCATCAAGAAGCACTCCAATCCGTACCGCTTCATTCTTCGGACAGGCTGCTTACAACTACAAGCACAAGTATCTTATTTCTGCTACATTCCGTGCCGATGGTTCGAGCCGATTCGCACCGGGACAGCAGTGGGGCTACTTCCCTTCTGCATCAGCCGGCTGGGTTGTTTCTGAAGAAGGATTCTGGGGCGAAAACAATCTTGTAAATATGTTCAAGGTTCGTGTTGCCATCGGAACTTCGGGCGATAACAACATTGGCGAGGACAGATGGAGATATGTATATTCGGTGAACGCAAACGGCGGTCCGAGCTGGGGCGAGAATACCGTTTCAAAACTTGGTGAGGTTTATTATGCTGCCGAGAACCTGTTCCCTAATACCGATATCAAGTGGCAGACTAAGGTTTCGCGCAACTTGGCATTCGATATTCAGTTGTTCAAGGGACGTCTGACAATTACTCCTGAGGTTTATTGGGATACAACCCACGACCTCCTTTACAAGTGCGAGATTCCTACAACTACTGGTTATGCTACTCAGTATCAGAATATTGGTCAGGTTACTAACCGCGGTTTCGAAATCTCTGTTTCGGGCGATATTCTTCGCGGAAAGGACTACTTCCTTACTGGTAGTTTCAACCTTGGTATGAACAAGACTCGCGTTGACAAGGTTAACGGCGTGAACAACTATTTCGAGGCTTCAAGCTGGGACGAGGAGAACAACTTCCGCATGGTTGTCGGTCAGGAACTCGGTCTTATTTACGGTTACGTTTACGACGGCATCTATCAGTTCGACGAGTTTAACCGCAACGGCTTCAACTACGAGCCTAAGGAGGGAACTGTTGAAGGCTTGTTCGGTACTTTGCCTGGACGCATAAAGTTCAAGGATCTTGACAACAGCGGCAGCATCGATATTAACGACCGCACCGTTATTGGTAACACCAACCCACGCTATCAGGGAGGTTTCAGCCTGAACGGCCAGTACAAGAATTTCGACTTCAATGCAAACTTCGTGTACATGCTCGACTTCGATATTCTCAACGCTACAGCTTATGAACTCTCATCGGCTAAGGATGCAAGTCAGAAGAAACCGTACAACGTGCTTGCCAAGTTCAACTACGACAACCGCTGGGTTTACTATGGCGACATCTATACTCAGAATACCGATGGAACTCAGAGCATCTACAATCTTAACGAGCCATTGTTGAGCAACTCTCAGCATATCGATTATCTTGATGTATATGAGCAGCTTAACTCAGGCAAGACTTTGTGGAATCCACAGGACGTAACAACACGCTACACTCACTCTTATTTTGTTGAGGACGGTTCGTTCCTGCGCTTGCAGAACGTAACTGTTGGCTACACTCTGCCAAGCGAGTTGACTAAGAAGGTGGGCATCTCTAAGCTTCGTGCTTATGTAACAGGCTCTAACCTGTTCTGCATTACAAGTTACTCTGGCTACGACCCTGAGGTTAACATCCAGAAGGGACTTACTCCAAGTGTCGACTACAACACTTATCCACGTAGCCGCAGCTATTTGTTTGGTCTTAACATGACATTCTAATTTAATCAAAAAGAAATCCATGAAGATTAAAAATATATTTCTCGTAGGTCTTGCTTCTTTTGGCATGGCGTCATGTAACGATTATCTGGAGACGGAAGCGCCTTCAAAACTTACTGACGACTATGTTTTTGCTACCACAGAAGAGGCTAACCGACTTTTGAACGGTGTGTATCAGGCCACCTGTTCGGATAAAACTTATGGCAATGCATATCTTACAACATTCTGCCTAAACAGCGATGTTGAGTTTACAACATCGTCGGCAGAGTTGAAGAGCGCGAGCCACAACGAATGGAAACTGTTTGACGGCGAGGCCGACGGTAGCGGCTTGGAGAAAACATGGAACGCTGTCTATGCAGCCATAGAGCGTGCCAACAACTTTGTAAATGCTGCCGAGAACAGCGACTTGTACGAGTCTGGCAACGAAGATTTGAACCAGATGATTGGCGAGGCAAAGTGCATCAGAGCCATGAACTATCTTGATGCCGTAATCCTTTGGGGCGATATTCCGTTCTCGCTAACCCGTACATACGACAACGAGAGCCTTGTAATGCCAGTTGCCAGCCGTGATGTAATTCTGTCAACCCTTATCGAAGACTTGCGTTCGGCTGCTCCTAAAATGAAGATGGCATCAAAGATAACCGAGGGTGTTGAGCGTTGCTCTAAGGAGTTTGCTTGGTCGCTTATCGCCCGTATGTCGTTGTTCCGTGGTGGATATTCGCTTCGTCACAACGATGGCGATACAAAGGGCTACAAAATGGAGCGCCCTGCCGATTATCTTGACTATTACAAGATTGCACGCACTTATGCCGATTCTGTAATCAAGTCTGGCTCGCACAATCTTACAAAGGATTATTTCACAGTCTTTGTTGACGAGTCAAACTACAAGGTTGCGACTGGCGACGACCCAATTTTCGAGATTCCATTTGTGCAGGATGTAAACGGAAACATCGGTTACATTCACGGACCAAAGGGCGACGAGTCTAGTGCCGGCGGTACTGAGGGCAAGAACATCTGGGGTAAGTCATCAGGTTCTGTTGGATTGAATGCCTTCTATCGCTTCACATTCGACTCAGAAGACAGCCGTCGCAATACAATTGGTTACTGGTCATACAGTTACGACGGAACTCCTGTTGCCGTTGCAAGTTACAACAACTACTGTAACAAGTGGTCTAAGTTCTGGGATGAGTCTGCAATACTTGGCAAGAACAGTTCTGACAAAACAGGTGTAAACTTCCCATACATGCGCTATGCCGACGTTCTTTTGATGTTTGCCGAGGCTGATAATGAGATTGAGGGCAAGCCTACTGACGAGGCAAAGGCTGCTTTGAAGGCTGTGAGAGAGCGTGCATTCCGCTCTGCCAATAACAAGAGCGACAAAGTTGATGCCTATGTTGATGCTGCATCTACTAAGGAAGCATTCTTCGACCTCATCGTAAAGGAGCGTGCTTGGGAGTTTGGCGGCGAGAACATCCGCTGGAAAGACCTTATCCGCTGGAATATGTATAACAAGGTGGTTTATCAGCAGTTCTGGAAGTACTACGGAATGGGTTGCGACCGCGATGACTCTTACGACTACGAGGGCATCTTCAACAAATTGCCGGGCGTATGCTTCTACAAGGTCCTTTCACGCGACAGCCTGAACAAGTACCCAGAGAAGTACACAGCCGAGAAGTATCCTGAACTGGCATCTTATCCAAACAAGACTCTCGATGTTCTTGAATTCTTCCGTTACGATTCAGACGATTTGACAATCGTGAACCTTTGGGACAACTTCGGTATGAACGTAGACTATATGCCATCAGAGGTTGGTTCGGATGCTTGGAGCAAGGTTACATTCTTCAGTTGGCTCGACGACGAGACTGGTATTGCAAAGGCTCCTTGCCGCTGCTCTTTGCGTGGATACATCTACATCGATGTTTACGGAGTAATCACACCAGCCTCAATGCCTGAGTTCAACTCGCTCGATGTGCTCGAGACATTGCCTCCGGTACGTTACATGCTGCCTTATCCAACCGACGCTATAACAAAGAGTCAGGGCGCATACAAGAACTACTATGGTTACTAATTAAAAATGACAGAAACAATGAAGAAATATAATAAATATATTTTCGCTTCAATGCTGCTGGGAGCATCGGCTATGTTTACAGCCTGCTCCGACAGCCCAAGTTGCGACGGCGGAGAGAGCAACCGCTTGTTCATGCCGATGTTCCGTCTTACACAGAATCTGAACAGCACGACAGACAAGTATCATTGCGATATCACCACACGTCTTTCTTCGGATGTACTTCCAAACGGATATACTCCTCATGTTAACGATATCATGATGATTTGGTATCAGGTGAACGATGCTGCCGGCTACGAACTTAAGGCAAAGGTTCAGGGAACGGAGTGGGACAGAGACGAAGTGCTCGATACAATCCTTACTGCCGACCAGTATCAGTTTATCCACGAGGATTTGCAGTACAGCGTTGGATACCTGTATGCCATCCGTGCGCTTGCAAGCATCGACGGCTGCGACGGAAAGGGCAAGATGAAGCCTGAATATCTGGCTAATCCTAACGACCCGCGCAACTCAAAGTGGTACGGCTACGGCGACGGTTCGCATCAGAACGATATGTCGCGCGACGACTCGCGCGAGCAGACTGGTAGCATGACAACAGGTATGCGCTACGATGTTCCGTCGGTTTTCTGGACTGAGGACGTTACGAAGACAACGATGAAGGTCTACTTCAATACGCTTACCGACCAAAGCACGGTTAATTCGTTTAAGGATTTCTTGGATGCAGGCGCAACAACTACGACAAGCGGCGACGATGTGAACTGGGATTTCGACCAGATTTGCGTTGTGCCATCTGCCGACAATCCTACACTTCCTGCCATCTATCATGATGTAACTGATGCCGAGCGCGCTCAGGGCTATGTTGAGTTTACCGGACTTGAGAGTAATGCTGCCTACATCGTAAGTGGTATGAACAACAAGGTTGCCCGCTACTACGACCGTCAGTACAACTCTACAATGGTGCGTATGCAGGGCGATCCGGGCGAACCAATCAAGTTGAAGTGGTATTGCGACCCTAACGATACTATTCTTCACAATAACGGTAATCAGGTGGGAACGGTATTCGGCTCAGAGAACCTTCAGGCTTGCCGTATCGATACAGTTCTTACAAACTATATGAGCGACAACACGATTGCCGAAGGTCAGGTGTTCTATCTTGAGGGCGGCAAGACATATTATACTTGCACAACCGTTGAGATGACAAAGGGATTCACCCTTGAAACCGACCCTGCCGACATTGCCGCAGGAAAGGGACGCGCAACGGTTCTTCAGGGTGTTGGATATACAAATGCCGACCATACGGCAACCAACGCCAACAACTGGGGATTGTGCCGTAACGCACGCTCTGGCGCAGAGAACGGCGTATGTCTGGCAATTCAGCCAATCGTATTCAACAACATCAACTTCCAGCCTGAGTACTGGTATAATTATTTCGACCAGAAGGCCAGCGACGGCAATTCTAAGTTTACCATCAACGGTAACTACTTCATGAATATGTATTCTCAGGGCTTGTCGTTCTCTCTTGCCGAGTTGAAGGTGAGCAACTGTACATTCCAGGGTCATGTCCGCGGATTTATCCGTTTCCAAGGTCCTAACCGACAGATTATCGAGAAACTGACAGTTGAGAACTGCGTATTCTACAACGAGGGCGGTTACGATACAAACGGTCGTGGATATTCATGGTTTGCAGGTCCGGGTAACAACCGAAACTCAAACTTCTACAAGAACTTCACGTTCCGTAACAATACAATCGTGAACTCTCCGCGTCATGCACTCGTAACAGAGAACAAGCAGCTTGCTTGGCCAGAGGGTACAACATGGAATATCACGGTAGAGAATAATACATTCGTAAACTTCTCGCCACGTTCAAACAACAAGGCTCACGGATTGATGTTCGAGATTGCTTATCCTCCAAAGAATTCTAAGATTACTTGCAAGAAGAACTTGTTTGTATTTGCCGGAAATCCAAACGAGGTTGTTGATGGCGTTAGCGGCCGTGACTTCTACATGAAGGGTATGGTTGTAAACCCAATGAGTCCTGTATACGACTTTGCCGACAACTATTCTACTGTCGTTCCTGCATATCAGAACTTCAAGTCTTCGAACAACGGCACAACGCTGCTCGATGGTATGTTTGCACAGAATGCATTCAGCAACTCATCTACAGGTGCGGGCTACAACAAGGGCGCGTTTAACGTAGGCGGTTTTGGCGAGACTAAGATCAAGTTCGGCGATAATCTAAACGAGAACGAGGACGATGCCTGCGGCTATCAGCTTACAGCCGAGGAGTTGTTCAAGAATCCTGCTCCAGAGGGTACGGTAAATGCCAAGGAGACATTCACACGAAAGGCTTACTACCATTCAACTCTCGACGGATTCTACATCAACAAGACCGAGAAGGTGATGAATCACCCAATCTACAAGAAGCAGATTGGCGACCCACGCTGGTTTACAGGTGCATCTTGGAACGGTGAAGGCAGTTCGTCAGCATCGGCTAAGTCACGCCGCAGTTACATCTCTGCAAGTTGGTTCAAGTAAACTGCATATCAGAATATAAAAAAAGGAAAGTCCGGCAGAAAGTGTCGGGCTTTCTTTTTTTTGTCTTTTGGGGCGCACAAAAAAAGGATGCTGTTTAAGCATCCCTTTCTTTAATCGTAATAATTAATTGATATAAAATCGTAATAATTCCTTTGTTCTCTTTAGACATTGCAAATATACGTAACAGTCTCTAAAACACCGTTAAACTTTATTTTACTTTTCTTTTACCCCTTGGCATTTTGTGGCAGAAAACTTTACTTTTCTTTTACAAAGCGCGGTTTCTATTGCATTTAAAAAGAAAAATCTTAATTTTGCATCAACAAAAACTGATAATCAATTATGAATACAAGTAATCAAGAAGGATTGTATGTAATAGGTGCGGTTGGAGTGCTTATTTGTATTGCTGTGGTGTGCTGGCTTGCTTGGTACATCTGGTACAATATCAGACGCAAGAAGAATTTCAGTCAGACATACCGATTCGAGAACGAGAACCGAATGAAGATGCGCGACAACGAACGCAAGATTCAGGAACTGCGCTCGCTGCTCGACGATGCAAACCGTCGCATTGAGGACGGCGCGCACGACAAGGAGATGCTTGCCGCCAAGATTCGTGAGTTTGAGGAGCAGAATGCGCAGATAAAGATTAGCGAGCAGGAAACGCAGGCTTTCATGGCAGATATGGCTGGCGGCTCGCTGTGCAACGAACTTCACGCGCTTGCCCGAGGCGGTCAGATTGCCGCCGACGATATGCTTCTGCAACTCCTGAATGCCGTGGACGAGAAGAATCCGAAGTTCACATCATACATACGAACCAACATTCCGGAGATTTCGATACAGGATATTTATATCTGCACGCTTATCCGCCTCGGCTTCGGTCCGTCAGAGATTTCGGTCTTGATAGGCAGAAGTCCGACAGCCGTCACAAAAGTCCGCAAAAAGTTGTTGCAGAAACTAACAGGCAACAATGGCAAGGCCGACGAGTTTGACAAAATTATAAGGGAGTTGTGATTTAATAAAACACAAAGATAGGTGAGGTGTTGAACTCACTAATAAAAACAGATAGTGTCGCTATCCTTGCGGATGGTGGTACTATCTGTTTTTTATTTATGAAAATCAGCATTAAGTGGACTGGGGAGATAGACCGTGTTTCAATTCCACTATGGTTCGATTAGAATGAGGACGCACAAGTGGTGGAGGCTACGCTTGCAGAGTTTCAATTCCACTATGGTTCGATTAGAATGCAGTCAGGAATCATCGTTCTGATGGACGACAAAGGTTTCAATTCCACTATGGTTCGATTAGAATAGACTTGCCGCGCACCGCTGAAGGTGGGCGATGTGTAGTTTCAATTCCACTATGGTACGATTAGAATGGTTCTGGAAGACCGCGACGTGGCAACGCAGATGAGTTTCAATTCCACTATGGTTCGATTAGAATATCCGTTGGCAGTTCAAGCGCGAGTTGCAGCACACGTTTCAATTCCACTATGGTACGATTAGAATTGCACGGCTGGAAGAAAGACGCTTCAATCTATGCGTTTCAATTCCACTATGGTACGATTAGAATGCTGACAACAATAGGGCTGAAAGCCCCATGAAATCAAGTGCAAAATTACAAAAATAATCTGAAAGAAATGTCGATGTGTAATGATAAAAAAAATGCCGAAGATCGACAACTGTTTTTTAATCAGAGTATTAGAACGAAAAATATACCTTGTTAAAGTTTTTTGTTGGCGTAAGAATAACTAAAAAATGTAGTTCGACAACCTAAGAGGTTATAGAAAATTATCAATTGGATTTCGTTCTGCGCCTATAATACGCTTATCCATAAACATTTGCGAGCGCGATGAGAATACTATTATGCTGTCAATGTCTGGATCCATAAATTTTTTAGCAGATGCTTCTAACTGTATTAGTTGAAATTCGGTTATTTCTCCTTCAAAGACAAGAATTCTGAACCCAATTTAAATATTTGCGACACAGTTTTAGCATCTTTGCAACTCGTTTCTCGCCAAAATCATAAACCAAAATTACATACATAACTCCATATTAATTCCGTTGGCAAAGAGCCAAAGTTTGCGTTTGCAAACCTGATAATAGTTGAAATGTGTGCCGGTAATGCGCATAATAAACTGTTTTTAACTGTTGCAAAAAATGCAACAGTTGGTTAAACAATTGTTAGTAACGCACAAAGTGGTTGTTGCGTTTTTTGCAACAACCATTGTAACACCGTCTGATTTCTGATATAATATTATGTTGCTCTGTTCGTTGGGCAGAGGTTTCAATTTTTATAATATACATTCTACATTGTCCAAATCCACTCCTTTTTCCATAGAGTAACTGAACGGACTAATTTTTTGTAAATCAAAATACTTTTCGCTTTCTGAAAGCGGAGCGTTTTGACCTTTTTTCAAACGCACTTGAACAATACGGTTTGCCATTTTCTTCAAGTGATTTTCAATTTCTTTTTTCTTGGCTTTTATAATTGTGAAGTCAACTTTTGGTCTTTGTTTGAGCATTTCTATCAATTGTTTTTGTTTTTCCAACAACTCCTCAAATTTAGAATCTTCGTCATTCTCTGCCACATAAAAACGTACTTCCGTTCCGAAGTATTCTTCTTCTATAAGTTTGAAATTACCAATTTTCTCAAACATACACGATTTTATGTCTGTCAAAAAGTTATCTTCAAGTTTTTTGCCATAAACACCGAACAATGATTCTCTTTGTATTTGTTCAAAAAAAACTTTTTGAACAGACAACAAAGATTTCTCCTCATAATAGTCTTCTACAAAAGCATTGGATGTATAGTTAATCCAAACTTTGTCGTTTCCTCTGAAAATCAACTCATAACGCATTTTGTTATTGCTCATAAGTTTGAAGAGAACAACCTTGCCTTTTTGAGACATTTTGCCGTTTCGATTGCAACGACCTGCCGATTGTACAATACTTGCAACTGTTGTAAAATCACGGTAAACAATGGGGAAGTCAATATCTACTCCCGCCTCAATCAATTGAGTGGAAATAACTATAACTTTTTCATTTGATGCGAGTTTGTTTTTTGCCTCTTGGATTTTTATCTTCCTGTCGTCGGGTGTAAAATGAGTATTCAAAAGAATTAGCGTTCCGTCAAACCTGTCAGACAATAGATTATAGGCTTCTTTTGTATCGTCAATCGTGTTCAAAATAAGCAATACTGAATCGTCTTCTTCAATTACCATTTCGGTTAACGAATTTATATCAATAGTTTTCGCTTTGTATGTGATGGCGTATCTATTAAACAATTCGTTTTTGAAGTAACTCAGCGGCAGCAATGGGGCGGGTTTTTCGTAATCAGCAAAAAAAGCTTTTATGTTGTTGTCGTAATCGGGCAATTCAAAATTTGGCTGAGTAGCCGTGGATATAATTGCGTAACTATCAAACATTTCGCAGAATTTTGACAAGTATGCGACAAAGAATCCATATAGTCTCGGTGGCAGAGCCTGAATTTCGTCCAAAAGAAAAACACAATTTGAAAAATTCGGGAGTTTTTGTAAAACAGAATTTCTGTTGCTTAAAAGCGATTCAAAAAATCTTACAAATGTGGTAATTATTAATGGATATGAAAATGTATCCTCTTTAAAATCCAAGGCGTTTAATTCCTCGATTTTTTCTTCGTCGGGCATAGAGTCCAATTCTTTTTGGATTTCGTCAAATCGAGAATTAACAGACTTTGAATCAATGCGTTGTATATATTGTTCGTATCCTTTGTATATTTTCAAAACTTCCTTTTCTACTTGTTCGGTAATTGACAAAAAGGGCAAAGCATAAATGATTCTCTTTGAGCCTTTCTGTTTGATAATTTCCGTCGCTAATGACAGCAACATCAATGTTTTACCTGAACCCGTAGGACTTGTCAAATCAAAAACTCTCTTTCCTTTCGGCAATAAACCGTTTATGTTTTCAACAGCCTCACATCGTATTTTTGTCCTCAGTTTATTTAAATCAGAATCTTGATTCAATGTTTTCAAAAATGCTTCAAGCGTATCGCAAAACACACCCGAAAATGCAATTACATCATTTTTATCATCTGTAACATAGTAATCGAATTTTGCGGCATCCGCCTTATCTGCCTGAATCAAGTTGGCAAATGCTGATTGAATTGTCAGGAAAAAGGATAAAGGGATTTGGTTCGTTTTGGGATCAAACACTATTCGTTCCAAAAAACATTTTTGAACTTTTTCATTTTTGATAAAATTGCTAAAATCAGATACTTGACAAAAATGATTGACATAATCATATATAGGCAAATCGTAATTTTTTAAAAATGAAAACAAATCCTTTATTTCGTTTTTCGACAAAATATATCCATCATTTCCTGATGGACAAAAGTCAGGAAGATTGCCGTGATGCTTGGCTATCAAAACTATTAATCCAATTATTTCATTTTGTGACAACTTTCTATCTTTGTTTTCCAAAACCATACAATAAAAAGCATACGCCGACAAAAGCGAGTGATTAGAATATCCTTTGGGCGTTTTACCTTCCAACTTTGCTTGAAAGTTGGGATTCATTTTGCCTAAGTCATGAAAAACAGCGGCTGTTTCTGCAATTTTGGAATCAGTGCGGCTGTTGACATTCTTCACAACACCTTCGATATGCACAACCAACGTTTTGTCGGGATGCGATTTATATGCTGTTATATCAAACATAAATTTTCTGTTTTTTTACCATCGTAGTAAACATAATACTTGCCTTCTACCGTAATTTCGTGTGAGTAATCAGGGTAAATTATGTTGACGTATTTTTCGGGGAGATTCCAAAAATCATCATTTTGGTACGTTGGCATTTTATCAAACCCTATTCTAAATTCTCCTTCGATTTTAGGTTTGTATCCTGCCACAACGAACCCACCTGTTTTGAATTCGCCGTTTTTTTCATCCGAAAATTCTCCCGATGATACAAACGTTAGTTCCGCCGGACAATTATGCCAACCCAAAATGGGCGGATATTCTGCATTTTCGTTTTTTACGGCATCTAAAAAACTGTCATACAGTTTTTCTGACCGTTTGTTATGCAATGCAATCCAAACAGCAAAAGCTGGTTCTCGCAGAAACTCAAAATATTTCGGTGTACCTGCTGCCGTAGGATTAATAGCGGTATGGCTTGTAAAACCCCACGAAATCTTTTTTACAGGATGCAGCAACTGAACACCGTAAAGCAAATCTTCCGACAGTTGCGGAAACAATGATTTCATTTCTTGACGTTCGACACCTAAAACCGCCCCAATCATTCCAATCAAGGCGGTTTTGGTTATCAAATCGTGCGAAAGCGGATTGTTGTTTGTCTCCGGTCGTTTGAAATGTCCCCAATTACCTTTTATTTCTAATTGAAAACCTTTCATAGTTCCATCTTCTCAAATTTGGTATTTTTCTTCGGTTCGAGTTTGTCTTCGATTTCGGGAATTTCCGTGTAGTAACGGACTTTTGCGATTCTATCATCAGACTGCAATGCAATCAGTTTGGAGAAATCAAAGTCGTAGTCGTCCATACTACGGATTGTTTCACCTTTCTTGTGACCCTTCGGTGTTATCGAAATTAGTCTGTCTGCACCATAGATTTTCTTATTAGATGCTTTGTAAACAATTTCTACCAAGAGGACTGAATTTTGTCCAACCTTGCTGCGCGAAAACGAACTGCCCTCGCCGCTTGTGCCGTACCAAAGACCTTCGTACATCAATTTCAAATCGTCTTCTGAAAGTCCAGTTGTTTCAGCAACTTTGGGATTAATCCAACCGTGAATCTGCATTACTGAATATGGGACAAGGGTGGTTGTGCCGATTGAACCTTGGGCATTGTTCTCGTTAGATGTAAAATGAGTTGTGTTTTGATGCATCCTCAAATCAACCTCGTTAAGCGAAGGATTCAACAAAGCAAACTGAACGGGACCAGTGAATTGAACGTGGCCATTGGAACACGCTTTACCATTAACCTTAATCTTTGATGTTTCATCATCTTTCAATGTTGAAATACCACCGAACAATCTGACATCGATTTGCTGTTTGAGAATTTCACCAATGTCAGTTGTATCCTGTCCCTGAGGCTGATGTTCGGCAAGCCATATCAAAACGTTCTTCGAATCGGTTTTGCCTGCACCTGTATTTTCACTGACATAGATGGAAAGATTCTTAACGTCTTCCAAATATGTTCTGATGAAACGTTTGATTCTCACATCGCTAACAAGAATTTTCTTGGTTTCCTCGTCGTAGCGTTGCTCGCCTGTAAACGGGTCGCCGTTAGGAATGTTGTACGATGTTTCGTACAAAAACAGGATTTCTGATTTATTAATTTCGTTGCTCATATTTATTGAGTTTTTTGATTACTTATTATTTTCTGACTTCGGAATCGGTTTGAAGTAACTCTCCAAAAAACCGAATGCACATTCATCTTTATCATACTGAGACTTGAACTCTTTAACTTTTTGGGCGAGTTCGTATGATGTTTGAAATGTGTATTTACTTTTGTCGTGCATTATCAGTTTTTGTTCAATGTCGTTTTTCAAACGGATGAAATCGTCCATTGTGCTGATTCTGCGGGTCAAGTTACCAACATAATTTTTTTCAAAAGAATTAATTTCGAGGCTAAGATTTTTGGCTAAACTACCCAACAATAACCCTATGCCATAACTTTCTGATTGCGTTATTTCCATATATCTGTTGTTTTTAGAATTTTGAATTTCGTAGATTAACATTAAATCATATTTCAATAAAAAGAATTTTTCATATCCCTCTCCATTTCTTTTAGAAAACTCAACATTTCCGTCTTCGCCTTTTATGTTGATTCTGTTTTTCCCGTTTCTTATAGAAAACTCAACCTTTTCAATTACTTTTCGTAATAATAAATCATCATAAAAGTACGTTTCAGTATAAATCAACGGAAGTACTTTAAGCATGTGAGATTGATATGGAGCATACGGAGCAAGTTTTCCATTCTTCTTGACTTGATTTTTGAACACAATCTGTCCTTGTTCAATTGCAGGACTTCCCAAAATATCCACAAAAGATTTTTCAACAATCAAATTAACATTTGACCATTCTAATGATTCCGCTTTTTCCTGCGAAATATTATGTTCTGCATCAGCAATCCTCGTTTGGATTCTTAATAGTTGGCTTTTTTCAATACCAGAAATTTCTATCAAATCAATGGTTGTATTTCCTCCTGTATTTGCGAACACGAAATCGAATCTAACGCTTGCGTCGTCACCATCGTCTTCAAAATTGAGAAAATTAAAATCAAATAAGGTATTCTCCGCTTTATTCTCAAAGAAGAATGCTTCATATTTGTCAGCGTCTATGGTATCGCCATCAAATTTGGCAGGGAATACAAATATATTAATATCAGTACCTTTTAACCATATTCTTGGTGTATTTAATACCGAATTAGCATACATAAAATCTTCAAATTGTTCACTTGTAAATCCAAATGATTTATAACTGTTATCGAAACAGAAGTTTGGAAATTGAATATCATTCTTATCATTACCAGAACATAAGGTTCGGCAAATGGATTTTGTTGGAACAATCATATTTCCATTCTGTATAGATGATATTTCTCCATTTAGCATTTGTGTAATTAACTTAAATGCTGAATGTGTATACCATTGTTCGTCATCTTCAAATCGAAAATGAATAAATACTTCGTGGTCTGCATATTTCAGCAAAAGATTTTTTTCTTCATCAGATATTTCGTTGATTTGCTTAGTACTCACTATCTTCTTAATATCCTTTAATTTGTATTCAAACAAATATTTTATATATTCATCTTCAATACTTTCTATTTTACATGATTTCTCATATACGGGAGCAAATTGAAGTATTGTTTCTATTTTATCCTTGTTTTCATTGAAGACTTTCCAAAATGTAATGATAGGAAACGTTTGTGACAAGGAAGTGATAGATTCATTAATTTCACCATCACAAATATATTTTTTTATGCTATCAATCTCTTTCTTAGATGTTTTTTGTCCTTTTGTTTTTAAGAAATATTTGATGTATGATTTACGCACATCTTCGGCGTTCTCAAAAGCATTTTTTTTGAAAATTACATAGTTTCCTGATTCTTTTGCTTCCTTAATTATACCTTTGTTATCGAATCGCCTATCTATTTTATATAGGATATCACCATAAACATATTTCGCTGGACTTGAATCGCTATCAGAGGTTTTATATCTCAAATAATACAGATTTTTTCTCTCGTTTTCAGGAACTATACTTATTTCATCAAAATTGAAAGTATAGTCTTTATTTATAGGAATAACAATACATAGCGGATAGCCCCCATCCTTATTCGTTGGAGTACTAACATATTTAAAGTGCTTCAAACTATTGTTTGAATTTCTGAGTACCTTTCCTATTTTCAAGACTGTATCTAAGCTCATCTTCTTTTCTTTTTATTCACGTCCCAAATATATTAACTTTCCTTAACACACCCAATATTTCTTAATGTTTTTTACATTATCTCCAAGCAACCGAAGCCTTGGCTGTTGAGTTCGCCGAGGCCTGATTCGTAGGCTATGCGTTGAAGTTCGGACGGGGCGTTGAGGGCAAGTTGGCACATAAAGCCGCGCACTTTGGTTTCGGCAGAAGTGCCCGCCTTGATGGTTACGAGCGAGGATTTGGGCTCGGAAAGTGTCAAATATTTCAAAAACTTTTCACCTGAATATTCTTTTCCATAGAAGGCAGAAAACTTGTCAATTAGATTTTGCAACATTCGTTCGCGAATCCATTCGGCATCTTTGAACTCCTGCGGAGTTTGCGGATAGCGGTCGCGCCCCTGTTCGTCGTGGCAACTTACCGAAATTGGCGAAAGCGTATGGTACATCATTGTCTCTTTAAACTCCGGCGGCTGAATAAGTTCTATGCTTTCCACCTCAAACTGGACTATCGCTCCTTTTCTGCCTATTTCAAAAGTGCGGTTTTCAAACACGCCGCCAATGAATGTCTGTGTGGAGTTTTCGGGCATAAAACTGATTTGAAAATCAACGGTTTGAGATTTTAATTCCAATTGGTTCGATTGTTTGATGATTGTAAAACCGTTTTTAGGTATTTGCAACCGCGAGAAGGTGAACAGTTTGAACTGTTTGCCGTTGTCCATCTGAAAACCGTTTTCGTGTAGCCACGTGGCAAATCCGCTGTCAGCCGACGACAGAATCTTGTATATTGCTGCCGACATTTCGTATTGGTAATTGATAGGTAGTCGGCGTCCGAATTGTTGCGCGTTGATACGCAGTGTTATTCTAAATCTCATAATTTAAGCATTTGTTTTCTGCCCCTAAATTACGAATAATATCTTTAACAAAAGAATTTTGAATGTTTTTTATGTGTTAAAAAAGATTTTTCTGCATTAACCCGTTCGACTCTGTCTTCAAAAGCATTGTCAATTCAAAAATTTTCAATTTATCTTTCGGCTTTCATTTCCCAACGTTCAAGAGTTTTGATTCTTCTTTTTCCGCTCAGTTGATTATCTTGCAAGGCTATGCCTTGGGAGACTTTACAAATGACTGTTTATGCGCCATGGGCCTGTTATGCAAAAAAGCCCCCACCTTCTTTTTTGCATAACCGTACCTTGGACGTACCTTGGACGTATCTTGGACGTACCTTGCTCGTACCTTGAACGTATCTTCCCCGAACCTTCCCCGTAGCTACTCCGTTCCTACCCCGTAGCTACCCCGTATCTTCCGGCTTACTTCTCCGTATCTTGAACGTATCTACTCCATACCTTTCGGCTTGGTACTCCCTTGACATCCCCTTACTTTCGGCTTACCGTCGGCTTACTTAAATATAGCTTGCCTCTATGTAAAATCACCTTGATACGAATAATCAACTTTCAACTTTCAAGTTTCAAATTTCAATTAAATAAAAATGTCAATTGTCCATTGTCAATTGTGAATTGCTCAAGTTTTTCAACTTTCAGCTTTCAATTCTCAACTAAAAAAATTGTGAATTGTTTAAAATCACATCAGCAGCCCAAGTTCATTCAGGAATATAAGAATGATGCAGGCTGGTGCGACGTATCTCACGCAGAGGCGGAAAATGCCATACATTGGTTGCTTAAGAGTGCCGTTGTTGGTTAGTTCGGCTTTCAGAAGTCTTTCGTTTACAATCCAGCCGGTGAAGATTGACAAGATTAGCGCGCCTATAGGCATAATGAACTTGGCTACAAGAAAGTCGAACAAGTCGAAGAAGCCCATTCCGTAGATTTTTACGTCGCTCCAGATTCCGAACGAGAGAGCGCACGCTATTCCCAGAACAAAACACACGATTGTAACGATGACAGATGCCGTTGTGCGGCTTGTTCCAAACGAATCGATAAAGAACGATACTGGCATCTCGAGCATCGAGATTGATGATGTTATGGCTGCCATCACAAGCAGAAAATAGAACATCAGAGAGAAAAGGTAGGCAAGCACCGGAGCACCTCCAAATACTTGCTGGAACACGTTGGGAAGGGTGATGAACACAAGCGACGGACCTTCGTTGGGCGACAGACCGTCGACCGAATAGACTGCCGGGAAGATTATCAGGCCAGCCATTATGGCCACAAGAGTGTCTATCGAAGCCACGCTCACGGCATTCTTTACCAGATTGACATCCTTGCGGAAGTAAGAGGCGTATGTGCACAGACAGCACAATCCAACGCTGAGCGAGAAGAATGCCTGTCCCATGGCTGAGAGTACGACCGAACTCGTAACCTTGCTGAAATCGGGCTTGAAAAGGAACTCAAGACCTTTGCCTGCGCCGGGAAGCGTCATGGAGTAGACGGCAAGCACGAGTATAGAGACGAACAGAATAGGCATCATGATTTTTGCACCTCGCTCAATGCCTTTCTGAATGCCCATGGCAACGATGGCGCAGTTTAGGGCAAGCAGAATGAAGAGCCAGATGCACGGCTTTACGGGGTCGGAAGAGAACGACTGAAAATCGGCCGTGTATTCGGCTGCTGTCTTTCCGGCAAAGCCGTTTGCTCCGGCAACGAAGGCGTATTCGAGTGTCCAGCCCGAAACAACGGCATAGTAACTCAGCACCAGAAAACCCGACACGACGGGAACCAAGCCCATCAGCCGCCACCATTTCTTGCCGCCGCTCATCTTCTCGAAGGCATTGCCAACGGCGCATTGTCCGTATCGTCCTACGGCAAACTCCGAAATCATTACCGGAATGCCGAGGATGAACATGAAGAGAACGTAAATCAGAATGAATGCCGCGCCTCCGTTTGCACCTGTCTCGGTTGGGAAACGCCAGATGTTGCCGAGTCCTACCGACGAACCGGCTGCGGCAAGTATTGCTCCAATCTTGCTTCCAAAAAAAATACGAGTATCTTTTGTCATGTCTGTTTTCTAATTCAGACTGCAAAGATACTCGTTTTTTCGGTATTTTTGTGTTAAAAAGAAATGATTTTCGACTTTTTAATTTACTGAATGCAAAAGTTGCAGCAGATTTGTAGTAAACAGTCGGGCGGCGATGGCAAGCAGGATTATTCCGAAGAACTTGCGGATAACGTAGATGCCTCCCTTGCCCAGCAGCTTCTCAATCTTGCCGGTAGAGATGAGAACCAGGAATACAACCAGCGAGTTGGCTATGAGCGCAATGAGAATGTTTAGAGTGTGGTATTCTGACTTTAGCGACAGAAGGGTAGTGAACGCGCCAGCTCCGGCAATGAGCGGAAACACAAGCGGAACGAGCGTTGCCGACTGTATAGGGCCTTGGTTCTTGAAAATCTCGATGTCGAGAATCATCTCGAGAGCCACGAGGAAGATTACCACCGAGCCGGCAAGGGCAAACGATGCGATATCAACCTGAAACAACTGCAACAGCATGTCGCCAACGAAAAAGAAGGTAACCAGCAGGGCAAGCGAATAGAGCGTAGCCTTGTATGGATTTACGTCACGTCCTTGTTCTTTCAAGGTAAGTATTATAGGAATTGAGCCTATGATATCAATCACGGCAAAGAGCACGATAAATGCGCTCAGACATTCCTGAAAGCTAAACAGTTCAAACATTTTTTCGTACGATATAATTTAACGGTGCAAAGATATGCAAAAAATATCCAACAAAGAAAACAAATGGCAAGAAAAAAGGAACTACTTTTTCAAGTAATTCCTTTTGAAATTTTAAAGATGGAATTTTCTTTATTTTTTCTTTTTAGATGCCTTTTTAGTAACATTTGAGAACTTCACGTTCTTGCCGTTCATCTTTACGTTTGTAAGGTTGATGTCATGGAACTTGCCGTCGCACTTGTAGTTGTCCTTTGCGATGTTGTCGAACGTGCAGTTTGTCATGTTGATGTTGTACACGTTGTCGTCGTCGCTCAGGCCGTTTACCTGAAGTCCGTACTGAGCCTTCTTGCAGGTAACGTTCTCAAGATACACGTTTCTTACAGATGGCGGGAAACTGCGGTCGCACTTCTCCTTGTTCTCGTACTGAAGGTTGATGCGCATTACCGACTCGCCGCACTCGCCAACCTCGATGTTGCGGACATAGATGTTCTCTATCACTCCGCCGCGGCAGTTGCTTGTCTTGATGCGGATTACGCGGTCGAGGTTAGGACTGTCCATCTGGCAGTTCTCGACGTAAAGGTTTCTGAATCCGCCCGAAATCTCGCTTCCTACAACCACGCCGCCGTGTCCGTCGTTCATCTTGCAGTTTCTTACAACGATGTTCTCGCTTGGCACAACGCGCTTTCTTCCGTCGGCATTTCGTCCGCTCTTTATGGCTATGCAGTCGTCGCCGGTGTTGAACTGGCAGTTCTCGATGAGCACGTTCTTGCAACTCTCTGGGTCGCAACCGTCGCCGTTAGGTGCGTGAACTCCGTGAGTTGCGCCCTTTGGCACGCCGCTGTTGATGGTTACGCCTCTGACGATGAGGTCGTTGCAGAAAAGAGGGTGGATAACCCAGAACGGAGGATTCTGAAGCGTAACATCCTCAATCAGAACGCTCTTGCAGTTGTAAAAGTTGATAAGCTGAGGGCGGAGACAGTCTTCGGCCTTCATCTGACGGCGGTCTACCGGGGTGAATGTTTCGGCGTAGGCAAGAAGTTTGTCGCGTCCGCCGTCTTTCTCTTGGTCGCGGTATTTATTGTCGGGGTTGAATCGCTTGCCCTTCATGTACCACCATTTGTCGGGTGCGCCCTGTCCGTCGATGATTCCTTTTCCGGTAACGGCTATGTTAGTCTCGCCATAGGCATAGATGAGCGGATGTGCGTTGTAGCAGTCGAGGCCTTCCCAGCGAGTCTTTACGGCAGGGTAGTAGTATGAGTCGTCGGTAGTGAAGCGCAGTTCGGCACCTTCTTCGAGATGAAGGTTTACGTTGCTCTTCAGCGTTATCGGACCTGTGTACCAAACGCCCTTCGGGATGATGACGCTTCCGCCGCCGTTTGTCGTACACTCGATTATGGCGCGGTCAATCGCTTCGTGGTTCAGTTTCTTCTCATCGCCCTCTACTGCGCCGAAATCCTTAATGTTGAACTTGGCATTTGGGAACGATGTCTTCTTGATGTTCTCAACAATCTTGTCGGCTTCCTTGAACTTGTCGTCAAGCGAAGACTGTGCCCACATCACGCTTGCGCAGCACATAAGCAAGGCAAGAATAGAAATCTTTTTCATGTTTTTTTTAAGAATATTTGTTTTAATATAAAATTAGTATTGAGGGCAAAGTTAGTGATAATTTTTAAATTATCGTTGCCGACGACTTAAAATAAACTCGGACGAAGCCTAAGTTCGGGATGCCTTCGGGATTCGTCCGGGTTTTTATGCTATTTCAGCAGGGCGGTTGAACGCTCAATCAGTTCGATGCCGTCGAGCGAAAGCAGAAGACCGTCTGTTGCTGCCTCAAGTTCTTTTTTCTGAGCCTCTTGCAAGTAGACTGGGTAGTTCTTGCCAAGCGGAAGAATCTTCAGTTCTATTCGTTTTCCGGCTATGTCGGATACGCGGACATACATCGGTTTGCCGTTCCAGAAGTTGTCTTCTACAAGTTGTCCGTCGGCATAGATGCGTGCGCAGTCGCCCTTGTACGAAATCTTCAGGAAGAGGTCGTTTTTGTTTTCGGCGTCTTTCTGACTGTTGCAGTCGATGCTCCACACGGCAGCCTTGTCGAAATCCGCCTCGTAAGGCTGTTCGGCCACCTTCTGCGTGCCGAGCTTTACCTCGCGCAGTCCGCCGTGCTCTTTCTGTTTGCTTGCTTCGATAGTGCTGATGTTCTTCCAACATTCTTCAACAATTCCGTCTTGCGTTTTGTAGAGGATTCCGCCGTTCTTGGCGTAGTGCATCTTTCCGTCGATAACGAAGGCCGATTTCGCTTTTTCTTCTGAAAGAACCACTAATTCCTTTCCGCCTATGGTAATCGGTTTGTCGGCTTTCAGAGTGTATTTTTTCTTTCCGATAGTCAGAAAAGATTTCTTTGCGCCCTTTACGCCGATGAAGTAGAGCGTGCTCTCGGTCTTGGCAAACGGCTGTACGGTTGATGACGAGATGCTCTGTCCGTTCCACATCATCTCTTTTGGTGTGACGCTTGCAACGCCCTGTTCGTTCTTTATTCTGACGTATGTATTTCTGAACTCGAAGCAGCCGCGGCGTGCGTAGTGCTCCGATAGCGAATCTACGTCCATCTGGCTTAGTTCCTCGCCCCAGTCGGCAAGAAACTGATGAAGCCATCTTGTCTGATGATATGCGTTAATGTTAGGCTGTCCCATTTCGCCGAGCGGAGCCTGAAAGTCGTACGACATGTGCGGCATGTCGTTGTAGTTTGTAACGGCAGACGCCTGACATTCGGCCATCGTGTGCTTTGGATTGTACGGATTCGTTCCGCCGTGATACATATAGTATCCCGGAAGGTTAGAGCCCGAGCCGAGTTTGCAGATGGCAAGCGGAAAAGCCTCGTTTCCGCTGATGTTTATTCGGCGATGGTATGACGGCATCATTCCGCCGCCCAATTCGCACGTCAGGTACGGATATTTTAGCGACGAGGCCTCCATTTTTGTATCCTGATTAGTACCGAATGTCTCGGTCGCAATCGCTCCGCTCAATCGTGTGTCCTTCATTATGAAGGCTTTAGGGTATTCGCCCGGCATGTCTGTGAGTTTTCTGTCCCAGAATCCGTCGGCATAGTCGCCATAAAGCGGCAGAAGTTTTCCGAATTCTTCTTTTCCGTTGAGTTTCGGCCAGCCTGTTCGGGTCATGAACGGTACGTCGAAGCCGATTTTCACCGCCATGTCCTTCAGTTTCATGTAATACGACCACGGACCGCGACATTCGTTCTCAATCTGAACTCCGATGATTGGTCCGCCGTCTTTCCACATCAGACCGCTAACCTGCGCAAAGATGTTGCTGTAAAGTTTGTGTGTCTCCTCAATGAAGCCTTTGCCTTCGGAGCGTAATTTGTATTCTTTGTTTCCTTGTGACTTCTCAACCAGCCATTTCGGAAATCCGCCCTGATAAACCTCGCCGTGGCAGAATGGGCCGATGCGCAGAACTACGGGCATGTTCTCTTCCTTGCAGGTCTGGATGAAACGGCGCAAATCGCGGTTTCCACTCCAGTTCCAGATGCCTTCTTCCTCCTCGTGATGAATCCAGAAGACGTATGTTGCCACGATGTTTATTCCTCCGGCGCGCATCTTTCTAATTTCGCGTCGCCATTCGTTCTGCGGTACTCGGCAGTAATGAATCTCGCCCATCACGGGCAGAATGTGCTTTCCGCCAACGATAAGTCCGTGCGAGTCGACCTCAATCTTCACTCCGTCGGGATTCGCGTTCGTGCCAAACTCAAATGTGCTTTGGGCAAAAAGTGCTGTAGCACAGAAAAATGACATTACCGATATTATTAGTCTTTTCATATTTTGATTACTGTTTGTTGGAAATAATTGTCTTTTAGTGTTG
>Ga0256405_10000600_pt1 | contig 116280 bp, 112 predicted proteins | sample RumenRJG_02DNA_FD_189096 | JGI IMG/M metagenome (GOLD analysis project Ga0256405, IMG submission 189096) | Bovine rumen microbial communities from Lethbridge, Alberta, Canada - RJG_02 | ecosystem: Host-associated > Mammals > Digestive system > Stomach > Rumen | place: Canada: Alberta...
GTGGGGTAAGGGGATGGTGGCTACATATTGATGTTGTGCTGTTGCTTTTTACTGAAAGCTGCTACTAACGACTCATAAATCTACCCTTAATCGTGTATTGGATGATAGTTGCGGATTTTAGGTTATCCTAATCTATCATAATGACTGTACCGGTTTCTTTCATATCACCTCCACATTTAGGACATTTTCTCGGAACCTTATTCGTTTCGATTTCTCCAGACATAATTAAGGTACGCCCTCTCCTGGTGCCAGTTATGGTATAGCCACAACCATTACACTGATACTCTTTCAATGTTCCCATAATCTATAATCCTTTCCGTTTTAAATATCTCTGATAATATTCGATAATCTTCTCTGACAGACTATCCGCTTCGAAGAACAACATCTCCGTTCTGAATGCTTTAGCCAGTCGCTTCACATCCTCCTCTTTCTGCTCATAGATCCAGTTGTTACGAATCCACATGCCCAGCGAAAAGTGATACTTAATGGCATCACTCTTTGCCAACTCTCTCTTATCCTCTTCGCTCAGCATCTCATCCAACTGAGCAAAGGCTTCATTCTTTGTTTGAGGTATCTTTATTTCCATAATCCTTTTTGCATTTTAAGACAGAGAATCGTTGTTCTTCTTGTTGGTAAACGGATGATTTATACCACTTGTATTAAGAACAATACCTTTAGTTATAAAGTTGCATAAGCTCGCCCCTAATCTGTTACTTCTATAGAGATGAACATCTTTAGGATTTCTCAATTTCCTATTGCCGCCCCTTTTGCTTAATTTTTCTAATTCTTCCGCACTTATCTTTTCTACTAGACCAAGAGATTCTAAATTCCATAGATGGACAAGAATTTCATCAGTTTCATAATTATTATTCGTGTCTTGTATGATACGCTCAACAATTCCCTTCTCACTTTGGTATTGTGTTAAAGAGTGAAGAATCATCACAGCTAAATAGTCAAGTTGTTCTATTAGACGAAAGAAGATAGCTTTATTGCCACATTCAAGATTGTCGGGATGCCGACAAGCTGACAAGAAATCTGCAAAGAGCTTTCTTTTCTCCTCACTTTCTTCGTTCTTGACTTTATTAAGTATAGATAAAAGATCCTCCAAATAAATAGGTGTCTTAATAAAAAACTCTTTGTCTATTAGTGCTTCTTTCATTATATCAAGATTGCTCGAATAAATGCGAAGGACCTCACTAATATTATTTATTTGTCGCCTACTTCGAAGACCTTTTATGAAATCGATTATCGCAGAGATAATTGGCTCTGGATTAACACAATAATTGTTAATTCCACCCATTGAAGCATTTGTTATTTCTGTATTTGCCATTGTTTCTTTTTTATCTGACTTTATTCCATTTCAAAATATCTGCAATTTCATCCATCCATTCATTGCGCCTTGCAACTCTATATGCGACGCTGGAATTCTTAAGAAACATTGCTTTAGTAGGATACTTCGCAGCCTCTTTTATGACATTTTCTTTGTTCCATGTTTTTAATTGAGGCTTTAACCAAGTCATCTCATCAAGCCACTTGTTTTGCTGAGCTACGGAATATGCACTTGGACTATTCTTTTGGAACTCGCCTCGCGATTTATACTTACGGGATTCTTCAAATACTGTTTCTCGCGTCCACTTTATTGGAGTTAAGTTCATCCATGGCATTTCGTCTAACCAATGGTTTCTACGAGCTATCCCATAAGCTGTTCCGTTACCAACAGAGAAATCCTTGCGTGAAGAATATTTCTTTGATTCCTCAAAAACTTCTTCTTTGCTCCATTTATCATGCACTTGTTTCACCAACCAAGGCATTTCATCAAGCCACTTGTTTGATCTTGCTACATTATATGCTCCAGAAGAGTTGATTGAAAACTCTTTTCTTGATGAATATTTGTGCGATTCTTCAAATACTGTGTGTCGAGTCCATTTCTTATGTAATGTAACGAACCATGTCATTTCACCAAGCCATCCCTGTGTCTTTGCATAATTATAAATTTCTCTTCTACTTTTGTAAAAAGATTTTTTTGACTTGTATTTCTTTGAAATGTTAAGAACTTCTTCTTTTGTCCAATTTCCTTTTTGCTTTTTCACTAGCACTAACCAAGACATCTCGTCTAACCATTTGTTTCTACGAGCTATCCCGTAAGCTGTTCCGTTACCAATAGAGAAATCCTTGCGTGTAGAATACTTTCTTGACTCTTCGAAAACTTCTTCTTTTGTCCATTTACTATGCATTTGCTTCGTCAACCAAGGCATATCATCTAACCATTTCTCTCTACGAGCTATACCATATGCTCCTGGGGTTCCTTGAGAAAAAGCAACTCTGCTGTTGTACTTCTTTGATTCTTCATACACTTCCTCTTTTGTCCAAGATTTACGTGTTACCTCTATCCATGGCATATCATCGAGCCATCCATTTTGCAGAGCTTTTGAATATGCACTTGAAGCCCCATCTTCAAACTGGCGTCTTGTTGAATATTTTTTTGATTCTTCAAAAACCGCTTCTTTTGTCCACTTAGGCGTTGGATGAGACCACTTTTCTTTCATCCAAAGCATCTGCTCAATCCACCCCCTTTTACATGCGACAGAATATGCACTAGCACATTCTCTTGCAAACTCTGATCTTGACTGATACTTCTTTGCTTCTTCAAAGACCTTTAGCTTTGTCCACTTAATAGATGCACTACCCAAAGCTCCAATTCCTGCTCCAGTTTTCCCCTTATTGAGAAGGAAATAGCCTTTTGCTTGATATTTCTTCACCCATTCGTCTTCTTTCTCCCTTGCTTCACTTGCAGTTAATCGCTCTTCAAGGTAAGTCGGGGTTGGTACTGGCTCGCATATTGATTGAAAATATTGATATACTGGCGACTTTGTGACTTTTCCTCCTTTATCGTATCCTGTAGAATGATTATAATGTCTTCTCTTCTTATCTACTGTTAACCCAACATATGCGACCTTGTTGACTTCATCTGTATATACATAGATACAGTAGTTATGCCTGTCGTATTTTTGTGCTGTGACAAACCATGTTATATCTTTCAACCATCCTTTCTTTTGTGCACTATTATATACATTTGGGACAGCCTTTCTAAAATCATTTTTCGTGGTATATTGTCTTGCAATGGTCAATACTTCTTCTTTTGTGTATGGCTCTCTTGCTAAAACATCAAGCCAATCCATTTTTTCAAGCCATCCGTTTTTCCATGCAACATTATATGCTCCCTTATTAGCTTTACGGAATTCCAACTTTGTATTACAACTTTTTGCCAATGCGAATACTGCCTCTTTCGACCAAACGCGTGGTTTATTTGGATTTGGATGCTCAAACCACGTCATTTCATCCAGCCATCCGTTTCTCTCGGCTGCACCATAAGCACCTCTGCATCCTTTGGAGAAAAGGTGCCTCATTGTGTATTTTCGTGCTTCCTCAAAGACTCTTTCTTTGGTCCAAAATCCATTTGGTTTATTGATTGTTTTTAACCATTCAAATTTGTCTAACCAATTATTTTTTCTTGAAACCGAATATGCGGTGGGACTACCTTTTTCAAAATCTCCTCGATATGAGTATTTCTGTGCTTCCTCAAAGCATCTTTCATAAGTCCAAAAGGTAATTTTCTTGGAAGCTTTAATTTTCGAACATTTAGGGCATTCGTTTCCACGTAAGTGATTTATGGGAACCTGCGGAAATTCGCCGTGGAGGGGACAGATAATAATGACCTTAGTTTTGTTATTCACATACTCCACCTTGGAATAGTCATATCTATCTCCATGCACCGCCTTGGCTCTAGCAATGAATTCTTCTGTTGTCAGTTTTGCCATACCATTCTTAGTTATTTCGAGCACCTTAGTACTTGTATTTCTTCCCTCGTTTTATCTCGTAATCTTCAGGATTATACCTCAAATTGTGGCCTTTGATACGTGTCCCTCGATAGATCGCATTCTTGATACTACTTTCTGCAACTCCGTAATAATCCGCAGCATCTTTAGACATTTCGAAAGTGCGAATGACATTACCTACTTCATCTATTTCTTCTACTTTGAGCCTCATAACGTTCTTCCTGTCAGTAATTAAGCCTGCTGACTTCAAGTGACGTCGAACGCACTCTTCACTAACACCAAGCAACTTGCTTATCCGCCTGTTTGTCATACCTATGCGATGCAGTTCCAATATCTTGGCATCTTCAACTTTGTTAGTAACAGTGCCTACGCCTCCTGTTGGTTTGACATTCAGAACCGTCCAACCCATGCTACGATATCGCTCAACATACTCACCCTCCATCTTCTGCGCTTCCTTAACGGGCAGATAATCCGTCAGCGGCTTATGGATAGGTGTAAGTCCTGTTTGCACGATATGTCGCCTCACTGCCGAGTTTTCTTCAGATTTATGTTCCATGTCTCGCTTGTCATAGTTATAGGTCAGACCTACATACACTGAATGATCTGGGAACTCATAGGCATATATCATACGCTTTTTTCTGTTACCAAGTACCTTCATATGGGCAAAAGCCTTATCATCAAGACCTCGGTCTTTTATTCTAACATACATGTGATGGCATTCCCTGAACATTTCTACCTTTGTATCGTACTTCATTGCTTCATCTATCAACTCTTCGTCGGTATACTTCAATGGATTTTCATAGAGAGGAAACAACTCATCAAAGCAGCCAAGACGTATCATTGCAGACTTGTAACCATAGTATCTATTTAACTCTACTCGAGTCATATAGGGGTGCTCTTCTCGGAATTTCTTGCAATCCTCATAGGTTAGTGCCTTACTATATCCACCCTTATAGCCCATCTTGTTTGGATATAACTCATCCAAACAACCATATTCTTTCATAGCCCTATAATATCTCGTATGGTGAGTGTGGATATAATCACGCTTCATGTCTGGATGTTCTTCCTTAAACTTCAAGCAGTCCTCATAAGTCGGTTTGGGATAAGTGACAGCAGGATATAACTCGTCAAGACATCCTAACCTTTCCATCGCGATAGCATAGACTGTATGATGATTCTTAACAGCCATCCTTGTCAAGTCAGGATGCTCTGCCTTGAATCTTTTGCAATCCTCGTATGTTATATCCTTTGAATATCTGCGAGCCATAGTTTTCCTCCTCTATTTGTTAAAAGGCATCTGTTCTTATTCCTCTTTGGTTGCCATAATAGTAAATGGAATATTTGTTAACCATAGAAGCCAAGTCAGTCTTGTATTTTAAGATTAGATAGACGGATCGTTCAATGTCATAATCTCTAATTGTTATTGGCAAGGCTTTGACTATTTGTTCATCTTTTGGAACATACTCTTTGAGTCGTTCAACTGATATATCAAGTTCTTTGTCGTTCAATTTCGAATATTCTTCTCTTTCGACGATATTTCCATAGACTTCAAGGAACTTATATTTATCTTTGATGGCATCAGACCAAAGAATATATAATATATGAAACATATCTGCTGAAACATCACGGTCGATCTTCCGAGTCGTATCCTCATTTGTTACCCCACAAAGATTGGTGATAATAGATGTATGAAGCGTGTCATTACTTAGTGATTCGTCCAATTGGCGATTGTTTATAGCAAGCACTAACTGATAAATCTTTAGCCATAGATTGTAAAGACTAGGGTACATGTCGTTATACAAGTCAACTTTTTTGTATGCGTTTTTGTAGAAGTCATTGATTAAATAGAAAGTGACACTTGCAATAACGCCATAGCAGCAATTCCTCATGGTTTCGTCTATTGATGCCATGATATCTAAAACATTTGGAGGCAAGTTGAGGGGAGAACAATGCGTGAGTATATTTGATACTAATGCATATGTCACCGAAAAAACCAATATGCGAAGTACCATGGTTTCTTGTTTTAGTCTTTGACACATTAGTTGTCGGATAGCTTTGTTCCTTGCTTTGTTATTCATAACGTCATACTATCGTTTTTGCTAAAGCCCTACAATAGAGTAAAAAGTGACATCAAGACAATCCCGATGATCACTAAACCCAGACAACCGCCTTTTGAACTCCGTTCTTCAACGGTTTGAACTTGCTCAACGTGATTGGCAGATGGATTCTCGACATTCTCTTCTTTGCCGTTCTCAGTTTGGCTCCCGTTGTCGGCTTTCATTTCAACCGAATTTCCTCCGACCAAAATCTCACGGAACTTCACCATGAGATTACCGCACATCTCAGCATCTTCTAAAGCATTGTGGTGATTGAGTACAGGAACATCGAAACGACGGCTGACGGCATCCAAAGAGTGCGTACCTTGTCCTTCAACTTGTAAACCCAACTTTGCTTCTGCCTCCCGTGAAAGCGGCAAGGTGTCAAGGATATTGTTGTAATCCAGCTTGGTGTCAATCTCATAATAAGCACACACATCGCGTATGCAGCATTTCTCTACACTTGCATTGTGGGCCACCAATGGAAGACTTTCCACAAAAGCCTCAATCTCTGGCAACAACTCTGCAAAAGTCTTTTCATTTCTGACATCATCCTCAGAGATACCATGCACCCACGTCAAAACCTGTCCACTCTTACCAGGATAATCAAACGGTGGACGTATCAACGAATAATACTGGTCCACTTTCTTACCATCATGATATTTCACCATTCCTATCGAGCAGGCAGAAACACGCTGTGAATATAAAGTTTCGAAATCGATGCTGACAAACGAGGACGGTATCTCAACCTTCTGAAGGGCCTTGTTTATCTGTATATCGCTATTGCCATATCGTTCCATTTCGTGCTCGAAACTTTCAACCTGTATAATCAGATCATTGCCCTCGAAAGAAATAATGCATCTGCGATGTGATAGGCATTCTTCAATTGTTCCTGTATGGAATCCGTCTTTTTCAAAAGATTGTCTGATAAAGTCATCAGGAGCCTCACCAACGAACCTATAATACTCATCACCTTCTCTATAGCAAGGAAGGTTGCGAGCATCTTCATCGCTCAACTTATAATCGCGATAGTAAGGTTCTATCCATTTTGCATTATACCTAATGACATCTATATGTTCATCAATCTGTTGCATATAGATTTGGAAGGGGGCATAGAAATCCCTTGGTTTCTTTCCTGCGCGAAAAGACTGCAAAGCCTTTTCGCGTTTCCGTTCACGCTCAGCCCTTTCATCCTTCCATTCCTGCAATTTCTGGGCATTCATCTCGTCAATCGCCCTCTGCTTTTCTTCCTTTGCTGCTTGCTTTTTTGCAACAGCTGCATTGTGAATTTCTTCTTTAGCATCATTACCACAATGGGGACAGCCAAATTGCAATTTCAATATCTGCTGGGGTAACCTTGAAAAAGCACCATGCGTGGGACATATCAGCGTTACAGGCGAAGTAGAACTCTCATAAACGAACTCATCCAACCCGAATTTATCTCCAAACTTTTCTTTTAGCTTAGCAATGAACTTCTCGCCTTTCTCGCACTTAGGGCATCCTTTGCCATCCAGATGTTCGCGAGCATACACTTGAAAATCACCATGAACAGGACACGTCACAACAACACGATGGTCACGATTCTTATAGTCCACCTTGCTATAATCATAGCGGTCACCATAAATCTCCTTTGCCTCTGCTATGAATGATTCTGTTGTAACCACTCTCCTGCAAAGTTCCAGACTTCTATTGCCTTGTTTCTCTATTTGATCATCTGCCATAGTCTCATCTTTACATCATTACAACTGTATCAGTTTCAATACCTCTCACATCCTCGTCAGTCAGTCCCAAATCTTCGGGCTTAGATGTTTTTGTCGGCTTGAATCTTACAAATTTGGCTCGTATCAGATTGTCATGAACCTCTAGAGTAAACCCAGGAACACCTTTAAATAATTTTTTCATCAAAAGATTATGTCGTTTGATAACCGCAACATTATCTTCATATGGATAGACTCTCCCAATTTCTCCTACCCATGCACTATCCTCATTAATAGAATTTCCTTTTGAATAGCATTGGTATTCGTCTGTTGTTATCGCTAATGTATCTTTTCCATTTACAGCAATCACAGAAAGTTCAATTTTGGTGAACTCTTGTCCTGCAACATGAAAAGGAGCATCGATGTATCCACCATAAACCTCTTTCCATCCTGGCATATGAGCGAGAATCGTGTCTGCTGCTTCTCTGCATAAAGCACGCTTTTCTTTTGTTACAGAATTTGTAGATGATTGCTGAGAACATGCTGATAATACAAGAATTGATAAAAACAATAATATCTTCTTCATGTCTTTTCACTTTTATGTTTTAAGAATTAATAGCAATTAAATTGAGATTAACACTACACAGACTCTATGAATTTCTTGTTAAATAGTTCTTCAATACCAACATTTAACAACTTTGCAATTCTCGCGATTGTTTCAAGGTCTGGCTGAGAAGAGTTTGTACACCACTTAGAAACTGTGGAAGGATTAACCCCCAATTCCTCAGATAGCCATTTGCTGGTTTTCTTTTGTTCTACTAATACTAATTTTAAGCGATTAATATCTTGCATATTTTCAGTTTTGTTATTTGGCTGTAAAGATAGTGAAAAGTTTTCAATTATGATGTTGTTTGCATGATTTTTTAGAGTTTATTAAGCCAATTGAAGTGAAAGATGCGGTATTGATCCGCATCTTTCAAACAATGTTCCAATCCATTATCTCCCAAGTCCGCGTTTCTTGGTACCATCCCAATTGGTTAGTTCATCAGCATTGCCATTACTGCCACCAACAGACTGACCACCTGTTGAGAGTCTCATTTCTGATGCGAGCTGGCCTATACGTGTTACAGCGATGTCCCATTGGAATCTGCCGATACTGCCAACAATAGAATCCGCCATATCAGCGATACTGCTTGCAGCCTTCATGCGGTCAGACTCTTGGCAAGGATTGAGACCGTTAAGCTGGCATTGGGCAATGATGCCCTTGCCAATCGTGCATTCATCGTCATGATTGAAGATGGATGCTGTACTATGGGCCCAATCAGCCAGAGCTTGAGCCGCTTTCTTGACAACGGCATGGAGAAGGTTCCAATGCTCGTATGCCTCTGAAGCACCTGACAAACGGATGAAACGCTCTATATCAGAAAGACGGTTTTCTGCTTCATTAGCTCTCTTCTCTTCACGGTCACCTCTCATGGTCTGCTCCTGAGCTTTCTGTTCTGCGGCATCGGCTCTACTCTTCTCACGGGCTACGGCTCTTTCGTCGAGTTCAGAGACTCGCTGCCTCAAAGCCATATTCTCCTTATCCGTCTCAACTGCTAAGGCCACCTTCTGTCTGGCATCGAGATACATCTTCTTGCCAACATCGTTGATTTTCTTCTTATGCAGTTTCGACACGCTGAGTAACTGGCTTTGAAGAGTGGTTACAATCTCTTTAGCCTTGGCATTGCGTTCCTTCTGCCATTCTTCACGCTTTAATAAGGGAATAGGTGTGCTAATTTCCTTGTTAAGTCGAGCCAATGTTTGGTTAATAAGGTCTTTAACGGTCAACGGCTCTTTTGAACCTTGGAAGGAGAAAGTCATCTCTGCAAACGGTACAGCCTCCAATTCTTCTTCTGGAACACTGGTTGCAGAAAGCAATTCGTCGATGGCTTCCTGAAGTTTGGTCAACTTACTGTTACCAGCCTCTATTTTCTTTTGGATCTGTCTCGATTCTTCTTTCTTACGTTCCGTATATTCTGCAACCTCCTTGGCACGTATGGCTTCCTGTTCAGCTTTGAAAGTATGTGCATCGCGCCATTTTTTGTCACTCTTCTTGCCTCGCTCCATTTTGAGCGTGTTAGCCAACATATCCTGAAGTTCCGACATATCATGACGGTTTAGATTGATGCACTGGCCAGTCTCATGGTCAGTCCAGTCGAAAACATAGTGAGCATGGTGGTTCCATAGAAAGATTGTCGAACCTTCTGCGGAATCAAGGTACTTTCCTTGCTGATGATCCTTGTCTGTCACCAGATGCTCATGACCTTCATCAAGGTGAGCATAGATAGCTTTCGTCTTGATGCCCCAACGTTGCTCAATCTGATTAGCCAAAGTCTTCATCTGCTCCATCGTCGTAGCCTCTGTGATGACGGCTACACCTTCACGGATAGGCTCAGCGTTATTCGGCATTTTCTTGGGCTTCGACAAATCCTGTTCCCATACAGGAACAAGTTTTGGAAGTCCAGATGTTGGGTCAACGATTGGGTTACCAGTCTTTTTGTCGTAAGCAAGCATTGTCAATTGTTTTCCATCCTTATCAAGTTTTGCCTTGCGACAGAAATGATGGCTGGAATAACGTTCCTTTGCCTTGCGGATCTCATCGGCTACCGACTTGAAGTCCTCAGCTTCCCAGCTCTTGTTAAGATGTGAATACTCGGAATGAACATGCTTCATTTCCTTTTCGCGCCTGTTGTGCTTCTCGGCACCATACTTGGCAGCGCATATATGTATTGATGTTTTCATAATTGTATAAAATTAGAAATTATATAATTCAGATTTACAGTAATTCAGAAGATGCCTTGGCGGCAGTCCTTCTGACGAGAGGGTCCAGGGAGAACGTTTCTCCTTGGTCGGGTTCTTAGGGCTGAAAGTCCTGAGCGGGGGTCTGGGGAGGGTCACTCCAGCGGTAGGGTTCGAAGGGGAGAAGCCGCTCCCCTTGCGGTACTTAGGCAGAGCCTGAGCGGAGTCCAGAGAGGTCACTCTGGCACACAAGGGTTGACATAACCCTTAGTGTGCTACCTGATTTCCGTTGGAAACAGTCGGGCTGCGCACCGTAAGGCGCAGAACGGCTGTAATGACGGGATGAAGGTAGAAACCTCGCAACGCGATAGACAATCGCAACTCTGTTGCGTCGGAAGGGGGTATAGGGGGCCGCATAGCCCCCATAACGACCAGTACCTTATTGATGTTGGTTTGCATTGGGCTGTGGTGTTCTGAACGATGGATTCCTGTAGGGAAGAATAAGCATCATCTCATTGAAGCGGTCGGCTATTCTGTCGCCATAAGTAGATCGAATCTGTGCTGGCGTCAGGTTGGTCGTGACCATCGTGAATAGCATTCTGCAATAGCGGTATGAAATGAGGTCAATCACGGGAGTGACACGGTTGCCATAGTTCATCAGCGTCGGTTCCTCTTCACCAAGGTCATCGATACCAAGCATATTGGCAATTTGAATTTGTCGGTATTCTTGAGAGTCAACTTTAACTTGGTTATAGATGAACTTAGCACTCTCGACTCTCATTCCCCATGTGTCAAAAGTGGTATTACCATTCAAGGGGATTTTGAGACTTTTTATGAGATTCTGCAAAGCATACATCATAGAGCTTTTACCATTACCTACACCGCCACACAGCAATATGCCAAATTTAGTAGTAGGCTCTGTGAACATTCTTGCAATCTGGACTATGTGACCTTGAAGTTCGTCACTATCGCCAAAAGTTCTGCCACGCTTCTCAACCTCAACTTGCAAAGCTGCCTCAATATACAGGGCTGCTTCCTCGGTTGGCATAGGGAACTTAACAAACCCCATTGTAGTCTTCCGGCCGGTTAGCTGAAATTTCAGCAGAGCCAGCTTTTCCATAACACTTTGATTCTTTTCCATGATTCTTGTTTTTATGATTATAGTTAATCCAATTGAATGCGTATTGGCGGCAATCCGCCTCTTCTTTTCCCTTACATCCCTTTTGCACCAGCATATCAAAGAAGTCCGAGAGTTCCTTTCTCAGCGCTTCTGCATTGAGATTTATCCCATTCTTGGCAAGTTGCGTTGACAAGTCCTGCTGCCAGGAATTATCATTCAGCAGTTTTGCCCTGAGTTCAGAAAGAGTCAACACAATATTTGAATTAGGCGAGGGAGAATGATCTTCTTTCACTTCTTCTTTATTGTTTTCTTCTTTTATATTAGAATGGGGCAACGATTGGGACAACTTCTGAGGTAACGACTTAGACAACTCTGGTGTCAATGATTGCGACAACGGAAGAGTTTGCGACATTTCCTCATCATTACTTGTGAGACAGAGTGTGTATAAAGCGGGTTTTCCTTTGCCTTCTCCTTTGGAAAAGCCTATCAGTCCTCTCTTCCTCAGACCATCCCTTGCTTTCATTACGTTCTGCTTGGAAGTGTTCAACCGTGCCACCAGCATCTGGGTGCTGACCTTGAAAGGTGTCACCCAGTGCTGACGGTTGGCTTCATATAGCAGGTAGAAGTAGAGAACACTCTCACTCAGGGAGCACGGGTCGTTCTCGTTCTCAAACCAGAAATGGTTCATATAGTCATAGATACCCATCACTCACCAACTTTATATCCACTTTCTTTGACTAACTGTAATGCTAGGTCGGCATCCACAAGAATCTTACGCTGCACCTGAGTAATGGCATCATCGATAATACCACTATTCTTAATGCGTTGGGCTGTTGACTTGCTGCATCCAAAGAGGCTTGCAATACCATTGATACCCTGAACATATTTCTTGTTGGAGGGCTGGTTGCTGCCATCGGTTGAGAGACTTTCCATAAGGACATGTTTCAGCAAGTACTCGTGGTCTTTACCTGTGAACTGCCAGAGTGGTTTCTCTAACAGTTCCTCATATTCAGGATCCTGCTCCAGATTTACGGTCTTAGTGATAAGGCTAAGGGCAGCAGGATTCAAATTGCGTCCTGTGGCAGCATTGCCAAGGAGCATTTTGCCAACAGCTTCATAGACAGAAGCATTTGACGCTTGTTGCTTCGAAAAATTCTTTTTATACATATTGGTATACTATTTTATTTTCATTTTTGCCAGACGGTATCACCGAGTGACGTTATCTACACACTCTTGCATCTGTTCGAACTGAAATGCGGTGGCAAAAGTACTTTTTTGAAAATAAATGAGGGGTTGTATATACCAATAGCAATTAAGCCAACCCTTTCTTAATACTTGTTAACACAAAAAACGGGTAAGACAGCTTCAAATAGCCTCTTACCCGTTCATTTCTGATTACTCAGTTGTAACTACTAATCCTGGTCAATCGCAGTAAATAGCGGTAACCATTTCTTAATGACCTTGCGAGCCTTTTTCCATTTAATCGTATTGTACTCCTTGTACAACTTGTATTTCGTGTCGTCAAGGAGAATATTGGCATGTACCAACAGCTCAGAATACCTTGCCTGTGGTTTAGTCAGTCCCTTAATGTCTGCCAAAGGATAGGCTTCTACCAATGAACGATGGAAAGCCTCGTAATCTCTGCATGATATATGGCCAGAAACTATCAACGAGTAAAACAAGTAAGCCAAGGAAACTGTTTCCTGCTCTTCCTCCAAAAACTGCTCAATCAGTTGAGTCACGGCTTTCTTGTTCCCAATACACAGTTCTTCCAACGTTCTGAAATCGGCCTTTCTTCCACCTTTCCCCTTAGTCTTTGCGAGTGTGGAATCAATAATCTCAGCCGTTTCTTCATCTTCTTCCTGACGTAGTTCTTTCCATTCTGCTTTCGAATTGTAGCCATGAGAGACGCTTGAACTGACAAAGCTCCTTGTCAGGTTGTCTGCCATCATCTGGAAATCATATCCCAAATTGGCATTGCTGATAATTTCCGTAAGTTTCTTCTGCATCTTCAATAGTCCTTTGTCGAAAATCATGAAATAGCTTACAGAATAAGCAAGGTTATAGTTTTGCTTACGCTTGTTTATCAGGTTCTCTATCAGTTTTGGCACAGAAATCAGAGCGATAGACATTATTGTATAGACGAATATTCTTAGAGTCTCTTCATCATTACCATCATCAGTGAACATGTTAACAATGTAACTTCTGGCCCTTTTGGGAATGCCATCAAAAAACAAATCAGACATCTTTTTCGAAAACAAGACTTCTCCAGACCCCATATTTTCAGGATTGCTGTTTGAGTACAACTTTACTTCTCCTGTTGACAAATCGACGCTAAAGCACTTATCCCCTTCAAGGCAAGCATCCAAAACCGTTTCGTATTTGTCCAATAGACTTGGAGTTTGCATATCATCTGTATTCGCAAAGAAATAGCTCCATACCTCTTCTGTCTCTTTGGGAATATTGTCTGCAAACACTCTGAAAAGCTTTGAGGCAAAATCGATGTTCGTTATAGACATCTTTTCGAAGTTTCTTAAGAACTTCTGATATGTGCTGACGTTGTTGTTATGCCAGGAATTTACTTTCTCCCTTATAGAGAAATTAATCCTCTGATCAATTTTGTCGACCTTTGATAAATCTACGCTATATCCCTTTTTCATCTCTATGCTTTCTTTTTTGTTTTCTTAGCCAGGCGAACTTTCTCTGCTATACGGTCTGCCTGTTCACTCACACCCACCTTGATATAGTTTTCAAACACTTTTTCACTCTGGTGTCCGCTCATGGCCATCATCTCACGGGTATCAAAGATTCCTTGCTTGTAGAGGTTGGTTATACCGCTACGACGGGCAGTATGGGTGGAAATTAAGTCATACTTTGGCATAATGACCTCTCCATGACTATTACGCTCAAACAATGGAGATCCATTATGTTCTTCAGCGTACTTTTTTAACTTGCCATATTGGCTCCGTTCACTATCATTCAACTTTGTGCCCTTTTCAACCTTCTTCCCCCATTTTACGAAGTTCTCTTCGCTCTGTTTTTGGCGCATATCAATCTGAGTGACATATTTTTCGGCAAGTGTAGGAACTGTTATAGAAAGCCTTTTCAGAATATGCTTCAGATGGTGGTTCATCGTCCGTTTGTCAACGGTAGGGAAATGATAATGATACTTGTCGCAAATCTCAAACAGACGGTCATCAAGGATTGGCACCTCAATATATGTGCCTGTCTTTTGCTGATAGAGGCTAATGACAGGAGTGCCATTATCGGTTGTCTTGAAGTTCTCACGAGTGTAGAATCCGTAATCTGAGAAGCGTTGGCATGAAAAGTTTCCAAGCAAGAAAAGGTCACGCACTTTATCGTCAACACCATCAAGCGGCATTTCATAGAGTGCATCCAATTCTTCTTCTGTCAGGTATAACTCGGCCTTCTTCTCATTGTCCTTTACCACTCGTTCTTTCCATACTTTCAGGGACACGGCATTGCTGTTGATGCCTTCTTCGGCTGCAAGATTGCAAAGTTTCCTGAAACAAGTCACGTTTTTAGAAATGGTCTTAGGCATCATACCTTTCTTCTCTAAGAATGTGGAGAACTTATCTGCAAACGGCTTAGTGATATCATCAAAAGTCATATCTGCCGGGGTGTACTCACGAAGGTATTTGCCGAAACTTACCCAGACAGTCACAGAAGAATCTTCATAATGTTCCCCATTATGATGAAGAATGTCTTTGTTCTTGATGCCATTCAGAAAGTACTCATAGAACCCGATGATTGATTTCATGGCATGTTTCTTCTCCGCAAGTTTTTCTTCACGTTCCTGCCGTTTCCTATCTGCAATGTCCTTAAAGACAATCTTCTCGACTGCCGCATTCAATATCATTGAGTTGATAGGGGAGTTGCCATCTTCGACAACATAATGCACATCATCGATATCTATTCCATTAACGATAGCATCATTGATGGATGCCTCTATCAGATCCAACTTGTCAGAGAGTGCTTTGCCTTCCTCTGTCTGACGATAGCTCTCCCATATTTTAGGAGATTTGTTGACACGTTCCCATGTCTGGATGTCCACTGGTACATTTGTACACACCAATGCTCTTATCTTGGGGGTACGCTTGCGTACTTCTATATATAAGTTCGCGCGACCCTTTGTTTCCTTTGTCCTAAGAAAGTATTTTTTAGCCATGTTTCCTTTGCTTATGATTATCGGTTGCAAAGGTACAAAATAATTTTTAATTGATGGAACATTGATGGAACATTTTTAATTCTTCGTGGATTTTTGTGAAACTCAAAAAATCTACTAATAATTTTATTGTGCTAATATTCAGAATATTACAAGAACTTTTCAGAATCACTAAAAATGTATACGACGGTTCGAGTCCGTCCGGGCACCCAAAAGTTAAAGTCCTGTAAGTAAGCAACTTACGGGACTTTTTGCATATAAACCTTTCAGAGTTGTAGGCACATTGTAGGCACACTTTTAAAAGACACCTCAATTAACGTTTCGCAACACCCATTCTTCTATTTTTTATTCCAAAGAATCCAAATAATCCTTTTCTATTAATTTTGCCGACCCAAAATACTCAGTTCGCCAGGTATCATCCTCCGAATCAATGTTTATCCTACTTCTTATTATTCCCAACAGTGGTTTAAACTCCAGAATTTCCTCTGTACTTTCGTTCATTATCTTCCTGAATGTACGGTTCTCCTCATTGTTTTTCCGTTTTAGTAAACTTGTTGTAGTAACATACAGATTCTTCGAATGATTGTAATACTTTCTTAGCATCTCAGCCTTTGGCAGAACTTTTGCCCCGATAATCCATGATGTAAGTTTCGACACAGCATCTGGTTTAATATGCTTATGAAGGAAATATTCATAATACCCTGTTTCCGAACCATGATGGGGTATCTTATATAAGTTTGCCTCAACATCTTCCATACATTCACTGTCCGAAACACTCTGCCATCCGCCATCTGGCGATTTTTTTGCATCGTGTTCCAAGTCAGCACCAAGTACCACATTATGCCCCTTTATTTTCAGCAGCATGGCTACACAGCGATTATTTGTCTCAACCCTTTTAGCATCCTTATACTTTAACAAATCGTCTACCTCTTCCAATGATTTAGAATCTTCGTCAAGTTTTTCAGTGATAAGGTCAGCAAATGCCCCAAAGATATCTTCCTCAACTGCAGCCGCTTCCTCTATGGCAGCAACACCTAACTGTTTCAATTTGGCCACTTGCCCCATAGCCTTGTGATATTTCTCTTGAGCACAGGCCAGTTCCCTACTAAACTTATCAATCTCACTCGAAGAAGGACTTAACGCAAAACATTCAGTACCATTCTTGTTGAATATCATTTGGTCTTGCTGAACCCTCTTTATCTTAATTCCCTTCTTGTTGGCTTTGTTAATGCTGTCTCGTAGTTCTGTCAGTTTCCTTGAATTGCCTGTATAGTTACATTTTTCCATCATTTCGTAAACAAACTTTTCTCTGTCGTCGGCACATGACATCGCTAAAACAGTCTGCCCAGAACAAGCTTCTATCAGTTTCGACAGCCCCATGATATGATCTTCGTGCCAGTGAGTACACACCACATATCGTAGTTGTTCCTCCACCTTCACCTCTATATCAGTAAAATATGACAGAGCAACACACTCCCCGTTAAGCGGATTCGTACAGCTATCAACGACAACCCATATACCGTTACCAATATGAATGATAACGGTTTCTCCAAATCCTGCTGTGCCACCTATCAATGTCACTTCTGCTTCATTCGCAGCTGGTGCTGTCAGTTTTTCGTTTATTCCAACCATGATATACCATCAAACACCTTGCCTATCTCGTCCTCCATTTCCTTAATCAACACAGGCGATGGTGCGTTTAACATCTGAAATCGTATTTCCGACCGCTTCACCATCATCTTCTGTTCGTTCTGAAAAACACCTACTGTCCAGTAGAATACAGCACCTTCCTCAAACTGTTCTAAATTGGTCATCGTGACCTTATGTCGATTGAAACGAACTATCTTCTGTTCAGCCCCTCTGGTCCTCAACAGTTCTATCTTGGCAACAAAATTGTCGCTATCCTCTATCTCCACCACGCGTCCTATCCACTGTTTGAAATACTCTTGAGCACGCACAGTAATTTGGCTGATTCTGGTATCACCCGACTCAAAACCTCTATCCTGCGCATCTCTGTCAAATGTAGTATTCTGTGGAATATCTTTGAGGATTTTCCGCACCCGCTGCCGTTCTTCATAACTTGAGACACGAAGACTATAGTCTTTGTATGAAGTCTTTGTTTCTTCTTCTTTAAAGTCATCTGTTCTGCTCATTGTTCATTCATCTTGGCCACAAGTCCGTCTACAATACTTTGGAAGGTCTCATAATCTTGATCCATGTTTTCAGCCAGCACAGACAGTGCTTTCCCTACTGTTTGACCCACTTTCTCCAAATCATAATGGTTGTTTATATTCACATCCACACAATAAGGAGCATCTTTTACCTCCGCAGGTTTTATCTGTATCATTCTTCTCTTTTCTTTAAAGTTTTCTGAGCCAATATCTTCGATGGCGATATTCCTTAGACGAGGATCATGAAACGATGGTTCCCACATACCAAGAGGAGCCAACTTCGCACCAAACTCATAATACGATTTCTCATCCCCCAGATTATATACACACCCCCTATTGATACCTATTGCAACGATTGGCATTTCCGATAGTGCATTAAGCGTGCCTACTATCAGATCCCGCATCATCACGACCCTTTCAGCTTTCTTTATTTTAAATTCACACCTCTTAGGTGTCACCGTCATCTCCAGCCAATCGCCAACATGATAAGTGGATAATTGATCATTTACGAAAATCTTCTTTTCTGTTACGTCAGCCTCGCTTATTAGTTTTTTCTGAAGCAACCAGAACGGATGAAAAATCATTGGATTAAAGCCACCTAACAGCACAATGCTGTAAAAACCATCTATGTATCCTAACTTTATCATATTAAGTTATTAATCTAATGTTTCAAATTATTTGCCAGTCCTTATTATTCAATAAAAATACTCTCAATCTTAACTCTTTCAACTCTCCAGCATCTAACACTCAAATTGGCCTAACTTACACTTCACTTTGGAGTCACGCAAATATTTCACTATCGTCGAGAAACAAACTTTGGTGGTACCACACATCGTTGTGTCATGCCCCAAACGCTTTCCCTTTATATTTGCAGTTGTCATATCGCTCTGATTTTCAGCTGTTTTACGATTCAAACTCGAACTTCGAATATTCTCGAAACCATTTTTTTGCTGCAAATATACATATTATATTTTAATTCTACCACTGTTTTACCTTTTTTAGTATGTGACGGACTGAAACAATGTCCACTGCGGGCTCCATAAGAATCATATTGGGTCTGTATCGATACGTGTCCAACTACATATTTCATCACTTATCATTTGACGCAGTTCTTCTTTTATTGCTGCAAGGTGGGGATGAGAAACAGTGTCCTCTACTTTGTTTAATCCTTCGAGCAATCGTTCCCAAAAGGCTACGTTAATACAGGTGTCGAGGTTCTTGATGCGGATGACGATAAAGCCATTCTCACGGAACACTTTGTCACGATGAGCATCCTGACGCTCACGTTTAAAGTGGTATCCTCCATCAATCTCTATGCAGACCCTTTCGTTTCGAAGGAACAAATCAGGAAAGAAAGCTGACTTACATCCCACAAAAGCGACTGGCGGGTTACGCTCTACGTTCTGCCTCATACTCCAAGGCAACAACCTATACGCAACCTTCTCACTCTGGGTGCGTTTTTTCTTCTGCTCATGCGCCTGTTCAACCTCATTGGCTGTTAACTCTCTGTAAATGCTGTCTATCATTGCTAAAACTTTAAAATATTTCCCTCCCACCTTCGGGGCGTAAGGGCGTCTATCACTAATTTCGTTGCAGGGGGAACGAGGCAAGGCGGGCTTTATTGCAAGGTTTCGGCCGAAAATACTACCCACAGGTGTGGAGATTTTCGAGACGAACTGTAGGCTTGACCTTGCACATAAGCAAGCCACTCGTACCTTTGCATAGAAATTAGGATAGATGCACAGCCACGCATGAGTTGGGAGTAATCCTTATCACTCGCATTCAAAATAAATCGATTTTGTTTGGTGGTTACAATTATTCGTTGTACCTTTGCATCAGAATTGCATCAAGAGCAGTCATCTTCGGATGGACTCGCCAACCGAGCATAAGCATAATTGCCACGGTGGCAAAGGTACGATGCGGAAGCAAATGTATTCACTTCAAAAACAAAAGGTTATGCAACAGCACATTTATTACACAAAGTATGCTCTGCAATTCGCAGACATGCAGATTCCCGAGTTAGTAACAGTATTCAATCATCAGGTCGGCAATACCAGCTGGACTGGTATGCGTGCCTATCACGACCAGGCACTCATCGACGAGTTCCTGCGTCGCGGTATTGATGTCTCTGCCATCTATAACGGTAAGGCCATCTCCTTTGCACATCCCGTTACGTACGATATTACCTACAACCGCCTGGCCACCATCGGCTGAAAGTTCCTCTTAATATCAGGACTCCACCCTTGCTGTCTGCTCTTGGCAAGGGTGTTTTTTTTGCTGAAAAAACGGTAAAATGAACTAAGTATCAAGAAATCTTTGTAAATTTGCAGCATGAAACAGACGTTACCTGACTATATCAAGCAGCATGAGGATTTGCGCAAAGTTTTACTGGCGCAAGAAGGCGGAATCATGAAATATCTGGCAGAGCATCTGGATGCTAACGGCACTGCCGCCTTGTTTGGTAGTTATCAAGACCATTGTGTTCATATCTTCTTTGAGAAAAATAAGTGGGTTTATTATAAGGTATGGGAAGGTGACGATTTGCGACGGGCTGCGCTCGGACTGGATGAGCATCTGAGGAAAGAGGTTAACTATTACACCGTCTTAAAGCCGCAGCTGGCAACGATAGAAGATGAAGTGGCAGAAAGAATTGACTGGTTTGTCGACTTGTATCTTACCCATGCCTACCGTCTCGATAGGAAACGTCGATTTCCGGAAGGACAGACTGACACGGAGGTCTATCGGGAAGTAATAGATTTGTACAATGGTCTGGGGCTTGCCTCCAAGTGCATGAATCTCATTCTCAGGGAACATCATGACTCCAAAAAGATAGAAAGAACAGAAGACGACATTTGGACGGATTTTATGGTTCGACAGTGGTCGGACCAGTTCACTCTTGGGGCATTTGCGCAGATGCGAAATGCCGTAGCTGAGATGCTTGTCGGGAAAGACAATAAACAATGTCGGCAAATGGCTATCGACACTATGGAGAAGCTGAGAGGCTTCTCACAGAAGATATACACTGACGTGGTGGTAGATCACTTACGAGGAATGGGTTACACCAAGGACGCAGACCAACGCGAGCGTGATGGAGAGTGGCTTCGCGAGGTGTCTGAGCGTGCTGTGCTCGAAGAGTTCTCTAATAAAAACAAGCCATACTCCATGCGCTACTATTTTGCCAACTTTGTAAACATACTAAAAGATGTGGGACGAATTTGGGCCGCTCAACTGCTTGTTCACAAGACCGACATGAAAAATCTGGAACAAGAGGTCTGCTGCATACTGAATCCGACCGATAGTCTTCGCTACTATGTGGACAGATATTATTCGAATGACTTGCCTGGACGATATTGCATATCCAATGACCATCAGGCAAAAGAAAAGCTCAAGGGGATAAAGAATAGAGGCAACCACAACAAGCCCAAACGAAAAAGAGAGAAGAAGAACAAAACGGATTGGTTTACTACTGCCACGTTTACCTATAAAGGGATGAAAACCGATTCGTTTAAGGATATTCGTTTAGAAGTAGCGGCCAGCAGTCTGAACGCCCATTTCATAAAGGGAATAATACGTGACAATAAAGGTCAGACAATAGACTGCAAACAGTATGTCATTGACTTGTTCTCCGGTTCTACCATAGAAGCTGAAAACACATTGATTTGGAAGGGGAATATGGTTGAACTGGCTTATTTCTTTCGTGAACTTAACAGGCACAAACGTCTTGATTGGCCAGAAGATGAATTGTTCTGGGACATTGTTGCATCACATTTCAAAATTGAGACAGAACTCAAGAACGGAAATGTTAGGAAATGTGATGTGACCCCAAAATCACTGAAAACATATTCTGCCAATCCGAAAGCAGGGATTAAAAAGTGGCTCGACATCATCGTGTCCTATTTTAATCCAGATATGAGTGAACTGCTCAGCAAACGTAATGTAGATCCTGAGGAGGAAGCAGAGAATAGTCGGAATCTGTCGATGGCTGAGAATGACTACAGCAACCAACTGGCACGTGAAAGAGATAAGTATAAAGATAAGCGTTAGAAATAATATTTCTATAACTTTCTTCTATAGTTAGAATAAAAAGTTTTGAGATATTTTTATTCTGCGGATATCCCATAAACAAAGGAATATCCGCATTTATTATGCTTATCTCTAAACGATTTTTCTATAATTTGTTTTCCTCGATTATAATGATAAGATAGAGAATCGCTGGGGGGATACCTCATAAGGAGCCCTCACTGGCGAGGGATATAAAAACAATGGAACAATTAATAAATTATTTGATTGATTATTTATTAGGATTGCTGATAAGCATAACTATTAAACTTGGAGTGAACATATTCAATCGTATTAAAAAGATTGGGTCCAAGCACAAACATGACTAATCTCTATCTTTAAAGTATGAGGGTGTGTCAAGCTGACAGCCCTCTTTTTGATGCTACTGTTATGACTATATAACCTCCTTTCTATTAAATAATGTGTATTTTTGCGTAAAACTGTTTATGTTTTAAAAAGATTTTGTATCTTTGCAGCGTATTGTGTAGTTATTGTAAATATGAAACTGAGCATAACAGAAGGATATGTCTATCAAAGGCCTAATGAGTTAGCGGAAGTGACTGACAAGTCATTTTCTGAATCATTAATGTCATTAGCATCCATTTCAAGTTGCGAGGTCATCACTAAAGATAAAGCTATTTCTATGGGCTTTGAGGAAATTGCTAACTGGTCTGCTCCCGAAGATAAATTGGTCTTTATTGATAATAGCATCCTATTATGCTGCAAAGAAAGTGATATAAAAGCCTAAATATAAATGTATGGGTAGAATACTGGAATTCATAGAAAAAGACGGCGAGGGTAAATACTCCTGTTATAAAACAAGAAAACTAATCTTGGATCAGAATGACCAGGACACCTTAGACTATGACGACAAACCAGCAATAGAACAGCATAGTGGCACTTTCGCAGAGTCAGACTTGACACGGGTTGATACTGTCAAAATTGACGAAAGAATGATGAAACTGGCAAGTTTCCCTCTGTTTTCTTATTTTTTGGATGGGTCTCGCCACGTTTATAAGGTTGATGACATTGCGATTGGTAATAGAATCTTTCCTTTCTTAGCAGGACAAATTATTGTGGGATGCTGCGAACGTAAGGACCGCGATACTTTCAAGAAATACAAACTGCAAAGAAAAGTAGTACTTTCATTGCCTCAGAATTTCAACTATGACGATGACAAAGAAGAAAACTTCTGCAGGAACTATTGTGACAAGATTAACGAAGAAATAAGCGCAAGCAACTTTGTTAGAGAGCACGGCATCAAAATAGATAAGATTCTTCTTTATCCTACTGATGGTAACAAAGACATCACAAAGGATAAAAATGGATTTAAAAATAGTGGAACAGCCAAGATTCAGTCTGAAATGTCAGATGAAGAGCAGTTAATGGTTAAATCGCTATGTGAGGATAATCTACTCGATAACGAGCACTTCCTGATTAAAGATGGCTCTATTGAGTACAACCATAGTTTCTCTAATATGTCTCTCATTGAGTGGAGTCAGTTACGCTCCAATTATAAACATGTTGTTGGCGTTTCAAAAATGTTCAATCCTGATCTTCTGAAAGATTACAAGGGAAGAAAGTTATCAAGGACGATTGCAAACTTGAAGCCCTTTGAGCGTACTAAGGTTTATCGTTACCCTGCTCAGAATGGCCAGGCTGAATTTGCAATGTGGTATCTGAGACTCAGAGATAGTGAGTTTAGAGAGACACATTTTTCTGATGTCATCAAGTGTGAAATGTTTATTGAGCAAAAGGGCGAGTCAATAGAAACCCCTCTAATAAATCTTATCAGTGCAAATTTAATACGCGAAGCTTATCCTACGTGTTTTGGTAAAGACACCAGATGGGCAAATCATCTCTATCCTGTATTTCTAACAGAGACTTTCTGCAAATCAAACTACATCAATCAGAGTATAATATTAAACTTGTTCTAAGATATGACTAAAGTAATAGGCAAAGTATCGGCAACAGAGTCATCACCGTCAACAATCGATGAATTTTATTTCTGGACTGACAAGAAGCAGATTCTTAGTCCTTTTGACGTTGTTAAAGTCGAGCATGAAGAAAGCTCAATTACATATGGTGTCGTTGAGGAGATATACCACGTAACCGATGCCCCCAGCCATTTTACCAGCTATATCTCCAGTGATTTTGGTGATGTTGCTGACAACATTGGTAATATGAACAGACTGGGAATGAATTATGTTAGGGTTCGTGTTTCATGCAATACAAAGAACATATATACACCAGTTCTTAACGGGCAAAGAGTTTCATTGTGTGACGAAGAGGACGTAAAAACTGCTTTAGGATTAAGCGAAGATGATGTTCAGAATCCTCTTGTATGCGGATACCTTCAAATGTATCAGGGAGAGGCTTCCATCAAAGTAAAAGTTGTTTTGAATTCTCATTTCTTGTTAGGACCAGACGGGGCACACCTGAATGTTTCTGGTATATCTGGCTTGGCTGCTAAGACATCCTATTCCATGTTTTTGTTGAAGGCGATACAGGAGAAATTCAGAACTGAACAAAATGAAACTTGTGCATTTGTTTTCTTTAACGTAAAGGGACGTGATTTAATGGCGATAGATGAGCCAAATCACAATCTGAGTGAGAAAGATGCTGAAATATATAAGGATTTGGGTCTTTCAGCAAGCCCATTTAGTAACGTCCAATATTTCTATCCCTATAGCAAAGACAAAGTTACAGCTAACGTCCAAAGCTATGCTAACCCTGAGGATGTAAAGACTCAGGCAAAAGATGGAAGAGCTAAGAAATACAAATTTGTTTTTGGCAACTGTCTAGAAAAGCTTGACCTTCTTTTAGCCAATGAAGATGACAGCTCTGGCACTTTGGAGAGTTGTGTTAATTACATCATAAATGGTCAGCCTCCTTTCAATGGAGTAGATAAATGGTCTACTCTTGTTGAGAAGATAGATGAATGTACCAAGACACAGGCTAAAGGAGGAAATCCCAACGAAATTCAGGTGACGAGTTGGCGCAAATTTAAGCGTTGTGTTAGCAAAGCCATCAAGAACGATGTTTTTGGCACCAATCTCAACGATGCCACTGGCGAAGTAGATTTGACAGAAGAGATTACTAACAATCTCGTCAATGGGCAAGTTTTGGTTATTGACATTGCTAGATTGGATGACAACACTCAGAGTTTTGTCTTTGGTAGTGTTGCTCGTGCTATTTATGATATGAAGCTCGGATCAGAGAGAGACAACATACCTGATAAAGTTATCATGTTTGTTGACGAGTTAAATAAGTACGCTTCCAACGATGTACCTAAAAACTCTCCAATATTGAAGCAGTTGCTTGATATTGCTGAACGTGGTCGTTCTTTAGGTATTATTTTGTTCTCTGTAGAGCAGTTCAGAAGTGCCATTCATGATAGAGTAAAAGGCAATTGCGCTACAGCAGCATATGGAAGAACGAATGCAATAGAGGTGTCCAAATCGGACTATCGATATATACCTAAGACTTATCAAAATATGATGACACGTTTAAGCCCAGGAGAGTACATTATATCTAATCCAGCTCTCCGTTCTTTGGTGAACATCAGGTTCCCGCGTCCATCATACAAACAATTCCCTAATGGATAAAGAATAATATGGCTCAGCAAATAGAAAACTCCACGATAGGCATCGACCTTTTAAAAATGTTAATGCTCCAATTATACAGCAATCCACGCTGTATATATAGGGAGTATATACAAAATGCACTTGACTCAATAAACGAAGCTGTTCAGCTTGGTATCCTAAAAAGAGTCAAAGATGGTCATGTAGGCATCCAAATATCTTCTAATAATGTCACCATAGAAGACAATGGTACAGGTATTCAGTCAGCACTGGCAGTAAAATACTTGACTGATATTGCAAATAGCATCAAAAATGGAGTTAATACTGCTGGCCTATATGGTGTGGGGCGGCTATCTGGAGGAGGCTATTGCGACATCTTAGAATTCGACACATCCTACCAAGGAGAAGGACTTGGTACCGTTGTGACAATGGATACAAGAATCCTACGTAAATTGCTTGATGAAAATCAAAGCGAGATGTCGGCTGAAGAGGCTATGTGCCAGATATGTACAACACATACGTATGAAACTGAGGCCGAGAAACACTATTTTATCGTAAGATTAAAGAATGTCACTAATTCCGCTGATGTTTTATTGAATACAGAAGACATATTGCAATATATCAAAGAAGTTGCACCTGTCGATTATAGTGTTACATTCAATTCGTTAATAAATTCTAGTGATCAGCGTGATTTTGTTGAAAAACATAAAGCTATTGATAAGATTAAAGTTTCGCTGAACGAGACTGCAGACATAGAAAAATCTTATGACCTTGTGGTGAAGGGGAGTGGAGACAATATCGAGAAATTGCGCTATTTTGAACTCCCTGCTCATGAGAAATTTGGTAAAATGGGGTGGGGATGGTATGCAGTAACTGATTTCTCTGTTCAGATAAGTGACGAGAAAGATCCTAATGCAGGCATAAGACTTCGTAAGCATAATATCTCTTTAGACAAGAATATATTAAATGCATATTTTAAAGAAGCACGTGGTAACAAGTATTTCTATGGAGAGATTTTTATTTCAAATAGTAAAATAGTTCCCGATAGCGGACGACAAGGCTTAGCTGCTAGCGAGGAGGCAGATGCTCTCATAAAGACCATAAGGGAGTATTTTGGCATCCTACATCTTGTCTATAATAAGGCAAGTAGGTTGAAATCTAAGCTTAAGTCAATTCAGGATGCTGTGGAAAATATTAAAGGGAAAACAGACCCGGCTGTTATCAACATACTTGTTGGGAAATTACGAGAAGTTGTTAAAGATTTTGAGAAGTTTGCCACTTATGACAGTCATGAGGAAGTAAATGACGTTATTTCAATTTACAGGAGAAAATATGCCCAGAACCTTCAGAATGAGGTCAGCAAGTTGTTAAGAGAGCCTGAACCCGTAGAAGAAGATGACACTCCACATGTTGTTCAAGAGCCAAATGACCACGCCTCAGAGAACACAAACGAGGGAGCAATACCTCAAATTACGCCTTCTACAATTGTTCCAAATCAAAATACGAAACCAACCCCTTCTATTCCTCGTCCATCAGAATTGACAACATCACCTATCCAGCAGACACAGGGCACTGCTGGAGCAGTAAATAAGAACCCGATACCATTCCCTCCTCCACCACCTCCTGTTCCTAATACAGTGCAAAAAAAACAAGGAAATAGTGGAGTCGATAGTCTTTTGCAGCCATTGATTAATAAAGGAATTTACACCCCCGAACAATTGGCTGTTTTAAGGAAAGTACTCAACACAATGTTATTGGTGTGTCCATCAGCAAAGAAAAAGAATCTTTCAGTGCTGATGCAATCAGCTATAGCGAGTCTTGAATAATAATGGGAAGGGTAAAAAAGAGGAAGAAAGTACTGCTCATAGAGCCAAATTACGCCAATAAATTCCCTCCCATCGGGTTAATGAAATTATCAACCTATTATAAGAATTTGGGAAATTGGGATGTGGTCTTCTATAAAGGAGACCTAAAAACATTTGTTATAGAACGGATAACGGAAAAATGTGTTGACATGTTCAACACAATTGATAAGTCTATTGATTGGTCTCTAAAGAAAGATAAAATATTTGAATACATAAAAACTCGCAAAAAGGAACTTGTTCCTGAGATAGGAATTGACAGTTCCGATTTTAGCATTTTACTCTTAGGCCAACTGTCGGATTTCAAAGATTATTATTGGAAAGGTATCTGGAAAGATAATCCGGAATGGGACAGGGTTGGAGTAACTACTTTATTCACTTTTTACTGGGATATAACTGTAGAAACCATCAATTTTGCCAAGCTTTTGGTGAAGAAACAAAAGGATCTCATGGTAGGTGGTGTATTGGCCTCAATTCAGCCTAAAGAACTCGAAGCCGCTACAGGCATTAAGCCGTATGTGGGAATTTTGAATATTCCTGGTCAGTTAGATAAGGGTGACACACAAATTATTGACGAGTTACCTCTTGATTATTCTATATTAGATGAGATAGAATATAAGTACCCTATGGCCAATGCATTCTATGGTTATATGTCAAGAGGATGTATTAGACATTGTCCCTTTTGCGCAGTCCCCACGTTGGAACCTGTTTACAATCCTTATATAGAACTGACTGATAGGGTTAATAAAACGAGAGCTGATTTTGGCGATCAAAAGGATTTGCTTTTAATGGATAATAATGTTCTTGCATCTGAACACTTTGAGGAAATAATACAGGAGATAAAGGATTGTGGCTTTGAACGTGGTGCTATGTTTGTACAACCTAATTTGTTGGATATAGCAGCAAGAAATCTTCGAGAAGGAAAGAATGACAGAGCATATATAAGAAAAACCCAATTGTTGATAAGCACCTTTTATGAAAGCCTGAAAGACCAGCAGGAATCATATGAGGTTTATAAGATTCTCGACAAATACCACATCAAAAAGCTCTTGACATCAAAGAAAGAAAATCTTCTGATGGCATACGAAGAAATAAAGCCTTATTACGACAAGCATTTCAAGCCAGCACCACGACAGCGATATGTTGATTTTAACCAAGGCGTAGATGCTAGACTATTCACTGAGGAAAAAGCAGGGTTATTGGCTTCTATCGCCATCAGACCTCTTAGGGTTGCATTTGACGATATACATACATTGCCAGCATACGAAAAGGCGATTAGATGGAGTGCTCAAGCAGGCATCAAACACTTCTCTAACTACCTTTTATACAATTTTAGGGATAAACCTACTGAGCTCTACAAACGTCTTGAAATCAATGTAAAGATGTGCGACGAACTAAACGTGAACATCTACTCCTTTCCCATGAAATATCATCCTCTTCGTAAGGAAGCAGATAGTGAAGTGGATTATTCACATAACAGGGATTACATTGGCAGGTATTGGAACCGCAAATATATACGTGCAGTTCAAGCCGTGCTGAATAGCACTAAAGGGCAGATAGGAAAAGGACAGTCTTTCTTCTATGAAGCATTTGGTAAGAATGAAGATGAATATATTGATTTGTTGGAAATGCCAGAGAGTTTTATTCTATATCGATTCTTTTTCAAATGGCTTGACAACATCAACGGTCTTGGGCCAATCCATTGGCACGAATCCTGGAACAAATGCAAAGAAAAACTGTCTGACGAAGAATGGGAGAAAGTACTTAATGTTATTCACGGTAACGAATTCTCTGCTCAAACAAGAGAGTGCTTTGACGATGCGGATGTTCGCCTCCTACTTAGCTATTATAAGAATTTTCGTAATGACATATCGACACCAGGGACAGAGTTATATGAATTGAAAAAGGATTATGATTCACATCCTATTATTGAATTAAGAAAGAATAAGCATCATGAAGATAACTAAAGATACGACTTTAATAGAGCTACGTCAGACTGGCGTCGTCGACAAAGATGTTTATCTTTATCTTAGAGATGAAGGTTATAAGGTTGTCAATGATGTCATTTTACGTTCCAGAGATCCTGTATTTTGGAACTCACAAAAAAGTGATGTAAGGTCTTTTGGCGCTTTTCTTCAGGGTATCTCAGACTTTATTTGTAGATTTGAAAATAGGCAAATAGACGAGGAAATAGAAACTCTACTTCCTCATACCCTTCTATTTGCTATTCAATCCATATATCAAAATGAGAAAAAGAGGTTCAATGCAGATTATGTTCTCAGTTTGAATCTTTACGATGAGTCTGATTTCTTTTTCCCCTCGTTCTTTTATCAATTGATTTCAGCCCCTCTGACGTTCTTTGATATTGATGCCTTCAAAGTAAAATTTAAACGAGGTGAGTATTCTATTTTGGATGTTGACATTGAATATGAACGATACAAGTTTGCCATGATATCTATTATTGTCAATATCGAAAAGTCATTGGGAAATTTCCCGGATTGTGTTTATTACAAAAGATTGATAGACTTGGTTATTAGCGAACTTGATATTAGCGAAAAACAAATTAATGATGCAGAAACATATGCTAACTTACTTAATTATCACCCAGCTAACGTTGAAGTAATCCAGACTGATAATACAAGTTCGTTAGTTTATGTTAATGAAAATATACAGAAGAAATACGAGGAGTTACAGAAATCTCTCTCAGTTAGGACAAGAAACATTATAAAGAATTACATTCCCCAATATACAGACTTTATGCCTTGGGTGTGGGGAGAAAAAACAGAATTCAATTTTAGGAATTGCGGTAAGAAATCAATTCTAGAATTGGAAGGCTTTCTTAAAGAGTTTAGGGATTATTATAATAACGATAACGCAGATATTAAAGCGGAATACAAAGACAATTCAGATTATGTTAAAACCCTTTCTTTCTTAATAGAGCTTGGGGTTGAGAATAAGAAATACAATACGGATGCATACAGATACCTTCTGGATATATACCCCCAATGGGAAAATTTTGCAGTTGAAATGTCAAGCATGGAAGGAATACTTCAAAAGATATTCAATTATGCACCTAAGCAGGCATTGGATTGTATGAATTGGTTAGCAGACCTATTTACCAACATTGTCCTTTTAATTGCTAACCAACAAGGTTTCACAACATATATTTCTGTTTTTTCTTTAGCGAATAAATCCGTTAAAAAATATATCGAAGAAAATAGAACAGAGCTGGAATATCAAAAGTATATTTCTGATGAAAAAGAAATAATGATAGCCAATACTTATCAACTTTTGCTTTCCAGGACCAGTGTGCAATGTCAGAACGTAGTTTCAAATAACAATATAGATTTTAGAGCTATATTAACTTATGAAGGAAGGGAATCGGATTTTCGTAACATTCGACAAGTTGGGCGAAGATGTGCAGAAGAAATGGCTCGCCTTCTTGATAATTTTAAGCCCAAATACGAGAAGATTCTTAAGGATGGTGATGACAATGCAAAAGTTGGCAATCTGCAGAGCCAATTCCCGTATCTTAGCGAGAAGGACATGAAATTCGTTAGTAGATTTGAATATGTGCATCAGCATCTGCCCATGTTCTATATACTGTCCCGCTATTTTGAGAAGACAACGAATCGTAAAGCACAATTGTTTGCCTCGTATTGTGGTCTTGCAATAGATTCAGTTTTTTCGTTGGATGCACTTTCTGAGAAGTACAATCTGACAAGAGAACGAGTAAGACAAATTATAGAAAAGCGGGATTTAAGTACTGATGATAATTTTAGAAAACTTATAGAACAAAAACATTGGCAATTCTATGATCTTGATTTTGTCAATTACCTTTCCGACAATAATTCTATCTTTAATGCCCTTTCTAAAGAAGAGCAGGTTGATTTCTCGTTTTTCTCATATTGCAACATTCTTTCCTTGTTTAAAAGAATCAAAATATTGAATATTTCTGAAACAGGGAAAGTGTTGTCTTCGATGGATGTAGAACAATACAAAGCAGAAGATAAACCATTTAAGACATATGCCTATGACTCTCGCTATCGTTCTTTTAGATTTGGACCTGTAATGAATGAAGTGGGGCGGCTTCTGCGTTTACAACGTGATGTTGCTATCAAGATACCTCTTTACGGTTACTTTGTCACAAATCCGGAATATTGGATTAATGAAATGTATCTTGAAGATGAGACAGTTTGCAAGCCTTTATTAGAGTTCTTTGAGGTGCTCATTTCTGACACATATGGCGACTTAGTTGAGAATCATAATCTCGTTTTGGATGCCAATAAGCTGAACTATACAGATATCCTATATGACATTTTAAAAGAAAATGGCGAGAAAATGCATATTAACGATATTTATGAGCGCTTCAAAGCATTATATCCAGATTGCAAATATGACCATCCTAAATACTTGAAATCATATATGCTAAGGGATGAGCGATTTGAGAATATCGGCAAATCGTCACTCTATCAATTAACAGAATGGGGGGGCTATTCTGGTAGTATTCCCGTATTAGTTGTTGATCTTGTTTCAATAATGGACGAACCTATTTCGATTTATGAATTGGCGAAAACTGTTTTAAAACATAGATCTGACTCAACAGAAAAAAGCGTTCTAAGTATAATTTATCAGTGCATAAAAGAAGATAAACTTGTTCCATACTATGGTGATTATGTTGGAGCAAAAGGTAAAGTCTATGATTCTTCTTTCATTCTTCAGCCCCAAAACTTTGCTGAATGGATGGAGGCGTTTAAGTCATTTACTTATCAACATCAGTGCTTCCCCATTGGTGCATCACGTGGTTTTGAGGGTGCACTATACAATTGGTATTATGACGCACGAAGTTATATTAACATGTCATCAGAAGAAATATTAGCATTTCATGCACTGATGCAGGAACTACAATATATACCTCATAATACGTCAGAGCGTAAATTCTTAAATAACTGTGAAGCATACAAATCGTTTGTAAAACTATCAGGTCGAATGCTCACACAAAAAGATGAAACGAGTCTATATATGTGGTTCAGAACAAACATGACGAAATATACTACTTACGAAGATAACCGACATCATTACTTTAAGGAGTTGATAAACTACCTACAAGATGAATTTGGAGGCATATAAGTGTATGTAGAAGGACATTAATGTTGTGATATGAAACGAGGTAATTCTCTTAAAAAGACAAAGGCCCTATTAACAGAAATAGTTTTGCCTAACGGCAGTCTTTCTTTTCTGGGCAGAGTAGATAGTTTAGAGAAAATCTACTATGATATTATTACCATAGAATATCCCAATGCTCCAAAGGAAAGCCTTGCGAGTTTGGATTCCTTTTGGACAGTAATTAGGCAATGCTACAATCTACATCAAGAGGGGCTTTCTGCAGAAGCAACACTTCTTTTCTATGAAAAAATCTTCTGTAATGAAGATTATATAGATAAATATGAACTTGAGCCACAAAGTCGGCTCTATAGAATCAGAAAAACAGAACATGGTGGTCTGTTCAGCAAAGAAGAGATGTTCCATATCCCGTTTGATAAAAGACATGTGATTACTAACGGTCGCTATAGTATTAACGGAATACCATCATTGTATTTGTGTGAATCGACTTATATCTGTTGGGAGGAATTGGGAAATCCCAACTTTGACACATGCAACGTATCGATGTTTATGAACGAACAGATGGTTTCTGTCATCAACGTTGCTCCGATAATGAAGGTATTTGAGAAAGACAAAATACTTAAATACCCATTGGCGTATGTCTGCTCTTTAGGAACGAACCACCCTGAAGCCCCATTTAAGGAAGAATATGTTATACCACAGATATTGATGCAGTGTCTTCTTATTCACAACAAAACAAACACTAAAACGTCTTATGTGGGTATTAGATATTTGTCAAACAAGGCTTATGTTCAACGACCTTTATTCCCATTGAACGAAAAGAAAGAATTAAAACGTTATTTCAATTATGCATTCCCTGCATTTAGTCCATATGACAACGATGGACTGAGTAAGAAATTGAAATCTATATTTTCGTGGTCTCGCCCAGATACTTATGGTAGGTATAGGTTACGAACAGCCAAAATGAGTGTGGAAGAAAGACCTACTACGGACATATATAGTGGTTCTGCCTTTTCTCAAATTGAAAGTTGGTGTAATGTGCAGTGGGCTCATGATAACATGCTATCGTATGATAGTTTAGAAGGGGCACTGAGTTTTTAATGTAGAGGTAAAATTTGATACAAAACAATAGAAATAGGAATGAAAACGTTATAGAAATATGAATATATACGAGACATTCAACAATCTGCGCTACCATCATGAGGACGAGGTGGTGGAGTTCAAGAAGGCAGAGAACAACTTCGACTTCGACGACTTGGGTAAGTACTTCTCTGCACTGAGTAACGAGGCGAATCTGAGGGATAAAGACTTTGCGTGGTTAGTATTCGGTGTGCATGACAAGACGCGTGAGATTCTTGGTACGTCGTATAAGAACAGTATGAAGAGTCTGCAAAAGTTGAAGCAAGACTTATCGCAGCATACTACAGACAACAACACTTTCAGGGACATTTATGAACTGGAGGTGGAAGGGAAACGGGTGCTTATGTTCCAGATACCGGCTGCACCTCGCGGTATTCCGACGGCTTGGCAGGGACACTTCTATGCCCGACGTGGAGAGAGCATGGTGGCTCTTGATATGAGCAAGTATGAGGAGATACGCCGACAGACTTCAGATTTTGACTGGTCGAAGCAGATTGTTGAAGGCGCGTCGATTGCCGACTTGGACGAAAACGCCATCAAAGAGGCTCGCGAGGGATATAAGGAGCACTACCCTAACCAGAAAAAGGAGGTGGATACTTGGAGCGACGAGGTATTCTTGAATAAGGCGAAGCTGACCATCAACGGCAAAATGACCAATGCAGCTATATTATTGCTTGGTAAGCCCGAGTCGCTACACTATATCAATCATATCGGGGAGATTGTCTGGCGACTGGCTGGTATGGATAATGTGGGACAGGTGTTTACTATCCCGTTCTTGTTGACAACAACGGAGGTGATGCACAAAATCCGGAATTATCCGTTCAAGATTTTCCCTAACAACAGTTTCTTGCCAGGCGAGGGCATGAAATACGACAACGAGGTAATACTCGAAGCCCTTCATAACTGTATAGCCCACCAAAATTATGCCGAGAATGCCCGTATCATCGTGATTGAGCGTGAGAATGAACTGGAATTTAGGAACAGTGGCGGGTTCTATGACGGCACTTATGAGGATTATATCACGGGAGAGCGCATCCCCAAGAAGTATCGTAACCCATTCTTGGCTCAGGCTATGGCGAATATCAAGATGATTGATACCGAGGGATTTGGCATTCATAAGATGTTTGTTTCGCAAAAAGACCGATACCTGCCGATGCCCGACTACGACAAGAGTGACAGCGATACCGTGGTGCTGACGCTGCCTGGTACCGTCATCGACGAAAACTACAGTTTGTTGTTGTTGGAGAATTCGGATATTGACCTGGCAACGACGGTACTGCTTGACAAGGTACAAAAGGGGAAGGCGAACACACTCTCCAGTGAGGCAATAAAATTCCTAAGGTCAAAGAAGTATATTGAAGGCAGAATGCCCAAAGTGTATGTTTCGAAGCAGGTGGCACAAGTTACAGATCAGAAAGCGGAGTATTCCATGCACAAAGGACTTGAATATAAAAAATGTAAAGCTCTGTTGCAGGATGCACTTGAAGACCACAAGTTTCTTACAAGAGAAGAGATTGACAAACTGTGGTGGAACCTCTTATCTGACGTTCTATCGGATAAGCAGAAAAAGGCGAAAATCGGAAACATGCTGACTAAGATGAGAGAAGAAAGGATTATCGTCAACGAGACTAAGGGCAACGTATCTGTATGGTCGCTCTTAAAAACAAAAAAATAAGAGCGATTTAAGAGGGAAATTAAGAGCGATTTAAGAGGGAATCTTCTGAATCCCCTTTATTTAGGGCATTTTTCAATAAGAAAGTTTACGTGGTGTTACGCGAGATTTAAGCGAGATTTTAGTGAACACTATCCAATTGGCGAGTCTGTAACGATGCAAAGTCGCCTAAAATTGAGAACAGGAAAATCGCTTTTACAGATGTTTGTATTTTCTTTTGGGGCGACAGTCATATTTGTTGATTTTTGATTCTTTTCCTCCATATTTGCCGTTTCTAATCAAAATATCTCATAGGGTGGAATTGCTTTATCATCCCATATCGGGGAAAGAGAAATACTCCATTATTTATTAATAAGAATGTAATTTTCATATAAAACTAAAGTAAAAATATAGAAAAACGCATATTATTTAACCATACATTTGGTTATTTTATAAAAATATTATATCTTTGCAGTTGAAATATTTAATGTATTATAAGATATGGATATAGAAACAAGGAGCAAAATCAACTCATTGCTAATGAATATACACCCAGGAGGACTTCTCTTTTCCGAAAGGCTAAAGAAACAGGGATATTCTGATCAGTTGATGAAGCAATACCGTAAATCCGGCTGGCTGACATCCTTGTCAAAGGGTGTTATGTATCGTAGTGGAGATTCTTTATCAGCATTGACTGCTTTGGCAAGTTGTCAAGAACAAACCAGCAAGCAGTATCGTGTAGCTGCCCACTCTGCTCTTGAACTCTCTGGCTACTATCACTTCGTACCTATGGGCAAACCAAAACTGATGGTTGCCAGTAATGAGCCGAGAACACCTCAATGGGCTAAAAGCGATTTATTTGATATGACGATAGAGTTTTTTACGACATCGGCATTCGGTTTAATCCAAGAGCAAACAATAAAGCAAAACAATTATGCCTTGCAAGCATCCATACCTGAACTGGCTTTCATGGAATGTCTTCTGTTGGCTCCCAAAAGATATAGCTATATGGATTTATATTACATTATGGAACAGCTGACCGCACTTCGTCCAGCCATAGTTCAGCAATTGCTAGAGGCTACAAACAGTTTGACAGTCAAAAGATTGTTCCTTTATATGGCAGAAAAAGCTAATTACCCTTGGTTTAAAGCTATTGAGCTTGACCGTATAAACCTTGGCACTTCCAAAATACAGTTATGCAAAGGAGGGGTATATGTTTCAAAATACAAAATAACAATTCCAAGAGAATTAGCAGAATATGAATAATCAAAACATACAAACAAGCGTATATGCACAGAAGGTTGACCTTCTGTTGCGTCTGTTACCTCTGGTCATGGAAGAGAAAGTGTTTGCAATACATGGAGGTACAGCTATAAATCTCTTCCTTAGAAATCTGCCCAGATATTCAGTTGACATTGACCTCACATATATCCCATTGGCTGACCGTAAGAAAAGTATAGATGACATCAACTTCCACCTGAAATCCATCAGCGAGAAAGCCCGTAAGGCATTCCCTGGAATGCACATCATTCTTAACTACTCCACATGCAAGTTGTTGTGCGAATACCGTGGCAAACAAGTAAAAGTAGAGGTCAACCAAACAAAAAGAGGTATTGTTGGTGGCGAATTGATGCATCTTCCATTATGTGAAAAGGCACAGGATGAGTTCCAAGTATATTGTATTGCTGACATAGTTCCTATTTCACTACTCTATGGTGGCAAGGTTGCTGCCGCACTCTCTCGTCAGCACCCTCGTGACCTGTTCGATGTGAAGTATATGACAGTTCCTTTGAAGGACTGCCGAGAAGGTCTCATTTTCTGCTTGCTTGGCAGCGACCGCCCTATACATGAGTCGTTTGCTCCTACTCTTATTGATCAACGAGAGGCTCTTGCCAATCAGTTTGTCGGAATGACAGAGACTCCATTTACATACGAGGAGTTTGAAGAGACTCGCAATAGACTCATTGCTAACGTAAATAGCCTAATGACGGATGCAGACCGCCGATTCCTTGTTAGCTTCGAATATGGTAAGCCTGAATGGGATAACTATGAGTTCGCACATTTCAAGGACTACCCATCTGTCAAATGGAAGCTTCTCAATCTACAAAAACTGGCAGAACAGAACCCTGCAAAAATGAAAGTAGAGGCAGAGAAACTGAAAGATTTGCTTTATTAAAAAGATAAATAAAACGCATTTGTATGATAAATCCAGAAATTCGTAGGTTGCACATGCTCAAGAGAGCGCATGCAAAATCCAAGGTTAAGAAAATAAAAAAGAAGGTGAATGCAGGAAAAACATCTTTTTATGTTCAGTATGAGCATGGCCCTTGCTTAATATGTGGAAATACGGATGCGTCAAAAACAAATTCACACATAGTTCCAAGTTTTTTAGTATCTATGTATGACAGTTACGATAATTCTGGAAAACGAGGGAGAGATTTGCAAATATCTATTACAGATATTGGCAGGTCAACATATGTAGGTGCAATACCAAGTACAAAATACGAGGAAATTTTTAATGAGGACAGCCTTAATGATGAGAAGCGTATTGAGGAATTGAAAAATAATCCAGATGCAATAGATTACGTATTTTGTCCTACATGTGAAAAACTGTTAGCAGATCTATTAGAATCTCCATATGCTGACGCATTAAAGCAAAATAAAGGAATTAATAGTGCTATAGCATATTATTTCTGGATTTCTGTTATTTGGAGGATGAATTCTTGTCGTAAGAACTTCGGATTTCAACTTGACAAATCAACATCAGAAGCACTACATGAAATGCTATTATCATACCTTGACAATAATGGTCAGCTCAACGAACGAAACAAACCAAATCCAGATAATTTTAAGTACAAATTACTGTATTGTCCAAATTTTTGTAAGGATACTCAAAGAGGATTCCAATATTGTAATTACAAGGATAATGTGCTCACTTTTATTATATCAGATTTTATATTGATAGTTTATTTGTGGGCGACAAATAATCTACCAGACAACTATATGTTCGATGTTATTAGTGATACAATAAAAAGGGCTGAATTTAATACTGGTAACGAAGAAACGGAGAACAAATTAATCATTGATAGAGACGTCATGGAGTCAGCTATCAGTACCTTTATCAAATTTGCCATAAATATTAAGAAAAGACATTATGTCAGAGTTATTTCCATGCTTTGGGAACAGTTGAACATTCCTATTCAACTTACTGATTCTATAATGAAGGATATATTGAGGGGAATATTTTCAGAAGAAACAAAATTAGCAGAACGTGAAAGTATCCATAGTATAGCAATCGCTATCGAGCAAACAATAAAAAAACATGGAGTGATTCGACAATGACACAGAATTTCTATAGAGCTGTAAAATTAAATAAAGACTTAGGAAGTTATCTGCCAGCATTTTTTTATACTGAGGTTTCTTTTCCTTTTTGGCATGGATTCAGTGCAATGCTAAATCTGCCAATGAAGGAGCAAGATATTTCTGTATTTATTCATGAGTATATTCATTTCCTCCAAGATATTTCTACTTATGCAGGCTTAAATAACGCCTACGTCTATAGCGAATATATCCATGCTGCCGTAAATACAGTTTACAATGTCGCTCCTCAAAATAATAATGAATTTACAGTTCCTATGGTTATTCCTGGCAACTATGGTAATATAGAGCTCAACAAAATAGTAAATAGTGTTGGTATAGGAAGTCTTGAACAGTTGGATAATTTCTTCCCTTTAAAAATCGTAGAGAAAAAAATTAAAGTAAAATATCCCAATCCATACGTAAAAGCTTTAACCGAGGTATACATAAAGGGGCAAAATGGTATTAAGCAACAATTTGGAAATAGAGCTATTATGGAGAGTATGGCGTATCTAATTGAAAAGAAAATAACACATGGTGCTGGCGCTGCTCCCGATTTTCCATATAGTTCTGCAGAAATGGTTGTAAATCTGACCTATCCGGAATTTGGGTCAGATAAATTGAACATCATTGCACTTTGTGATATGTCGATGCAATTTTCTGAGCCAGGAAAAGTATTTTACCATTCATTAAAAGACTTCAAGAAAATGCAATTCTTACCTTCGAAACCAGAGGACATTATTGATTATTTTTATAATAATCCATGTGTTCAAATGGGGAATTCTATCAATCTTGCAATTGGATTTACGAATATGGCATTTATGGTTGGTGATAGACTAAAAGAGTATATGAAAGGAAAAGAGTTTAATCCATTTCATAATGTCATTCATAATCTGTTAGGTTTCGCAATAAATATAAGAATAAATCATAGATATTTCTTTATAAAACTTGTACAAGACGGTTATGCCTTGAATAATAACACCCTAAAAAATACTATAAGGATAATTGGCACGCCAATTATTAAAGATTCATTGAATGATTTTTGGCTGGTACTTCCATTTGGAATTAAGCCAGAAAACTATAATATCGACATTTTTCCTGCAATATTGGAAATCAATAAACTATTTGAAAAAGGGAATGATTGTTGTGAGATGTATGATTGGTGTCAAAAGTCACCAGGTACGACAGAAGATGAAAGGTGTGTGTTTGAACCATGGTCACGATGCCATGATCAGAAGCTATGTCCTTACGCATTGCTATGGCGACATTGGAATCTCAGTCAATATACTCCTAAATTTATTAAATCATAACCACTAATTAACAGAAAACGAATTGCCGTCCGAAAGCAAGAGAAGCAGATAGCTCGGCTTGATTGGATACGGCATGGTTTAGTTTATTCCCATATTATGTATCCATAATCCAAACTAAACCTTTTTTATATCGTCACGAGATCAGAGGGATAGAAAAACTTAATATTGAAGAACAGGAAGGGACAACTCATGCATCCCCTGAAGTACGGACATCTTTAAGGGCGATTTGGGGCAAAAACTCGTTTATACGTTATAAAACATCTGCAAGGGACTAAAAAAAATGAACATAAAAAGGCTATTTGGGAGGGACAGCGTTTGAAACACAAATGCACTCGCTTCACAGCGAATGCAAAAATCTGCATAAAAATGTAAACATGCAAATATTTGCTATCAACGAGTTAATCCTTGTCCACCTAACGTATTGCTCTCTATTCTCTTTATCACATTATCAAGCCAAGGCTCCATTTTAATATTATGGTCGTTTAATGCTCTCTCTCGAAGTTCCGTGATGGCTACATTACGTTCGCCAACAGGAACGCTGTCAAGATAGTCATTGACAGCCTCTATGTCGCCCTCGTCACAGTACTTCAGATTTGGTGTATTAGCAAGGCTGGCTACTGCCTCGACAGCAGCATCCTTCAATTTCTGGTTGCTATGATATGATTCCCATGTTCCGTCAGCGATACGCATGGCATCCTCGCGAAGCGGCTCCAGTTTGGAATGGTCAGGCTTCCACTTATCATCCATTTCAAGATCTGCAAACACCTTAGCCCAAACAAATGCATCACTGACATACACTTTCCTTCCATTCACCGTTGACTCGGCACCAAACAGGATGCTTTTAATATCGTTCATAACATCACGGGTAAACTCCTTGATTTCTGCCTTCCAGTGCTTAATGATGATGTCGATAAACCGACGGGCATCAGCAGAGAAGATGGCGAGTACCATAGCCTTTAGTTCTCTCATGTGTCTTTTGTGCGCCATCCATTCACTTCGGTTATCCTCACGCTCTTTCTCCCGAGCCACCTTTTCGGCTTTCAGTTCCTTCTCTTTTGCATCGAACTTTTTCTGTAGGATTTTCTGATATTCATCCTTGGTGACCTTTTGCCCCTGCCTTGGGCCACTTGTCCATTCCAGGTAATTTCCATTACCATCTTTGGCAAGTTTCTCACGTTCCAGTTGCTGGCTAAGAAGAGTGTTAGCCGTTTTTTCTGTTTCGAGTTCTGTTTCGAGTTGGGTGTTGTTCCTCTTTACAGTATTGTAATTGTTCGTCAGGATCTGGGTCGCGGACTTCAATTCTTGGTTCTCCTTTTTCAAACGCTCATTCTCTTTATAGATATTGGATATCTTGGACTTGGCATCAAAATATAGATCCTTGCCGAGTTGAAGGATGGCCTTCTTATGAGCCGTATCAACACCATTGGGGCCAAATAGTGCATCCTCCAACTCTGACACAATCGCCTTGGCTTCCCTATTCCTATCCACTTTCCAGTTATCATGCTTTTGAAAAGTGCCGATAGGCTTGTTCAGAACCTCTACAAGTTCATTTATCTTCTCTTCAAGTATCTCCTTGAATGTATGTCCATCGGCGGTAGTCATTTCAGTGAGGCTGGGATACTTGATGGACTTCTCGTCAAAGACCATTGCACCCCATTTTCCAAGCTCGGTGTTGACGTTAGAAAGCTTGGCCGTTGCCGTTTCGATTTCCTTATCAAGAGTTGCTTTCTTATTTTGGGCTTCCATGACTCGTGCTTTTGCCTCCTGTTCCATCTTCTCCTGTTCTTCTCTACGTTTCTTAGCCTCCTTTTCCTTTTCTTCCTCTTCCTTCTTCCTCCTTTCTGCGGCCAGACGTTCACGTTCCAACTGCTTCTTGCTTTTACGTCGGTGGTCTGCACGCTCTTCGGGAGTCATATCACGCAGTCGCTCGCCTCTGTCAAAGCCCCATTGCTTGGTAACCTCCTCATGAATCATGTCGTGCCACTTCTCATAAGACCGGCTGGTTTGTCCTGGAGTTTTACCGAAATAGCTGGCATAGCTGAGGCCGATAGTCGTTGATTTAGTCTTGACGTAGTTTGCCCTCTGATTCTCTGGCATCCTTTCATATGCTCTTGTAGTGATATGTATCTCGTCACCGTTCTCGTCAAGGACAGGATTATGCTCTGCATCGACGAGAGTATAGCCGCCAACCCTCCCGCTTTTCTGCTTCTCTGCCACGGGAATGACAAGTGCATGGAAGTGTGGTGTTGTCTCATCAAGGTGACAAGCCAAGCCCATCACGTTCTCTTCGCCAAACTTGTCACAAAGAAATTTGTAGAAGCACAGAGCATAGATAGATATCATGGAATAGGTCTGGTCTGTATCAACAAGTTCTTCCACACCATATTTCTTCGCAATGGGTTCCAGTTCATCCTTACTAACGGTCAATAGCTGAGTCAAGCTATTGTCCGTTCCCTTATCAAAATAGGTGGGTTTCCCGAAGGCTATCTCCGTCATACGATCATGGTCACCATCAAGCACAATACTGACGTTTGTGTTCGGTTGGTTACCTTTGGCATTCTTCCACGGTTTGTGTCCTATCTCCTCTAACCTTTGATCATATCTTTTCTTTATGGTCATAGGATGTGTGCCAAGCAGAATGATGCTTGGCTTACCATAGAGTATGTGTCCTTTCTTGTCTTTCCTGACATTGCCGTCTTTATCCCTCAACGGCTCACCTCTCTTGATTTCAAAGTTCAACTTCTTACGGTTGAAGTCGTAGAAGTTCACAGGTTCCTGGTTCTTGCGGTCGTAGGATTCCTTCGTCCATCCATTACGACCCCATTCATTTCCTCGAGCAGCATCGAAGCTGGGGGAGGCATCTATTTGTGGAGCTTGATATGTAGGCATAATAACGAGAAATACTGATGCGTCAAAATATTGAGTTGATATCCATCCCAATGAGGGAAGTCCAGAGGGGAACGCTCGGCGGGTTCTTAGGGCTGGCCCTGAGCGGTGGGTCAAGGGAGAGGGGCACTCCCTGTCAAGGTTTCGAAAGGGCTGAGCGCCCTTCGCGGGTCTCGGGCTGCGTCCGGGCAGAGTTCTCAGAGGCAGGGCCTTTGAGCAGGGAATCCAAAGGGGCTGGCCCCGTGGCATATTGGGGTATTGTGGCAGAAATGACATCAAACCCCTAATATGCTCTGAGGTATTTTTATACCTCATCTCCCGACAGGTCACCTCTGTCCGTAGCCTTCTGGTTACTTCCAGCGAGTTGAGATGTCTGTCCTTGAACTGGCAGTTTCTTCAAATACCCTTTTCTAATGCTGTTAAGAATATGGCTGCGACAATCCGCTTCTCCTCTTTCGAGAACACCCAGTTTTTCTTGCCAGTCAAGGAAACCTGCTATCCGTCTTGTTAGAGCAGTATGGTCGATGGAGATGCCATCATTGGCGAGTTGGAGTATCATCTCATCATGCCATGACTTGTCATTAAGTAATATCGTACGAAGCTTCGATAAAGGCAACTTCTGTGACATCGATTGATTACTATTAGCAGGTGTCCGCTGTGGTAATTCCTGTGGCGGTTCTGGAGCCTTACACAGTGAAGCCTCATGAGGCTGTTCTGGTACCTGTTCTTGGGTCAAGTTCTGAGTCAAGTTCTGATTTCCATTCTGAGTAGACTCATGGGTAAGATCTTGAGGCAACTCCTGAATAGGTTCCTGTGGCACCCGTTGAGTAACATCTTGAACCACTTCCTGAGTCTTGGAATCAGTAGCATTTTGTGAAGATGTAATACGACGATATTGTTGAGTGTATACCTCATCTGTGTCATTGAGTACAAGGGAGTATAGGGCGGGTCTTCCCTTGCCCCCTCCCTTGGAGTAGGTAATGAGTCCTCGTTCCTTAAGGCCCTCACGTGCATCTATCACGCTCTGCTTGCTGAGCCCAGTATAAGACATCAGCATCTGAGTTGGCATTCTGAATGGCTTGACCCATTGTTGGCGTTCAGCCTCGTAAAGCAGATAATGATACAAAGTCGTCTCACTCGGTGAGCACGGGTCATACTGATTCTTGAACCAGAAGTGGTTCATATTGCAATAGATATTCATACTTTTATTTACGATGACTGTACTTCGCTAACTTTCCCGACTTCATAAGTTGGTTCACTTCAGCCTTGGAATAAAGATTCTTTCGGCCAACCTTCTGACTATTCAGTAAACCAGACTTCTCTATACGCCACAGAGTAGGATACGCGATATGCAGCAGACTGCATATTTCGTCACGACTGTAGAAGCCATCTTCCTCCGGCTTCTCCACATAATTGCCGATATGCTTCTCTTCGAGGCATCGGCTAACAGTTCTATAAATAATGTCTTCGAACTGCTCTTGATTTAAAACAACTATATTCTCCATATCATTTTAATTTTTATATGTTTCTTGAAATTTTTTGCAAAGATCGGCTTTTTTGTTGTATGTTGATATTGTTTTCCTGTGGTATTAGTACTGCTGTTTAGAAGTCTGATTTTCAGGTATATAATTAAAAATCCACACCTTTTGGGGTGTGGATAAAGTGTGGTGTGGAAGTGTGGAATTTTATTTTTATAGCTTTAAGGTAGGAAATCCTTTCCTGAAATCTTCGCTTGGAGGTCTTTGAGTAATACGTTTCCTGCTGACACCAAGGTCTTCACAGACTGCATCCAGCCATTGATTCTCATAATAACACTTCAATTGGCTAATAGTATATAGGATGTTGACCTTGTTCCCTTCTAAATATAAAGGTGAGAAATAAGCATGAGAAACGCAATCCTCAAATGTTTTTTGGTCCATTGCGCAGATTACCTTTTCGTTAGTCAGGAAACGATAAAGGCTATCTAAATCCGGTCCTTTGTCACCAACAGGCTTAAAGCTGACCCTTGATGATAAATAATGATTCATGTTGTTTTGATTCCCATTATCTTCGCCATCGGAACATGAATCATCGAAATCTTCTGTATTCTGTGCTGAGGAGTCATGGGTGTCTGTTCTATGGTGAGTAATTTGTTTCGTGTTGGAATTTACATGATTCCACGGAAGCTCCAAATCAAAGACCTTACATACCACATTGACAACATTGTTGTATACCATCCCTATATTGCAAATTATCTCCTGATAGGTATCCCCTTCTTTCTCAGTTATTATTGCGTGTTTCTTGAGTGGCGCCAGATAGCGAAGAAGCAATTGATTAACATCCATCTCATACTCGATGACTATCATCGCCTCCTCATACTTTTCTTTAAAGAGTTTGACAGCCTGTTCCAAATTCCGTGAGTTAATGACAAGATTATTGTATTCAGATTCAATATGGGGCATTGTGTCGTACAATACTTTGACATAATTATTGTGGACAGAGGCAAGCATTTCCAGATATTGCTCAAACTCATTTCGCATCGAAAGCCTTAAATCAGGATCTTTATAATCCTCTTCATCCCAGAACCCAGTATTGAAATTCCTTGGATAAATCCCCTTTAAGAAAACAAAAGTCTTTATGGCCCGGAAAGCTGCCAGACTTGACTCAATATACTTCGTTTTACTATCTTCCATTGTACGTTATCCTTTATTTATGAAATCTATCTATTTCTTGTTGGTAATCCACAACCACAGCAGATAGTCGTTAATCTGATAAGTGACATTGCGCTTTTTATCTCCGATTTTTGCGATGATTCCATGCTTCTCCAGTCTGAAAAGTGCAGAGGCGGTGTTGGCTGCGGTAAGTTTGCTAATCTTCTGAACGTCGGCAGATGTGGCAGCTTCACCAGAGAGAGCCAATCCGTATAGGGCTCTCTGCTGAACGTTGGGCAAAGAACTGAACATATAGCGGAAATAGCGGTCGTTCGCTTTTACAACATCTTCAATGCCTCTGTTTTCACACAGTTCAGCGGCAAGAGAACGGATGTAGTTGAGATTGCCGCCCAGTTTGGGAATCGTATTTTGAAACTTAGAAAGGTCTTTCACCTTTTGATATACGTCTTCGGATAAAATCTCGGCAATGTCATCTTGTGCTAACTGAGGGATATGCAGCACTCGGAAAGCATCGTAGAATGGAGCACGATAATCCGAGAAACCTTCATACAGACCTGTGGAGGTCGCTATCAGCGTAGGAGCATTCTTCTTGAAGAGAAAGGCTCTCAACTTGTATTGCTCGTCATTGGGTAGTACCTCCAGCATCTTGTCGAAGTCATCAACCAAGATAACACATCGCTGTCCATCAGGGCTACTTACCTTATTTATAATATAGTCAGCAGCCACAATGTTACAATGAGGGTAGAGAAACCTGCAGAGATAACGACCTGATACGGTAAGTTCTTGTTCGAGCCTTGCAATCATATGGCTCTTGCCTGTTCCCTCTGCTCCTGCAATCAGTACATGCTGGGGGATGGTGTTGGCTACATTGCCGTCGATAATCTCCCGCAATGTTTTCTGCATACTCTGCCTCTCAGTCATAACTCTTCGGATTTAGCAATTTTCTAAGTTATTTATTGTCATTCTTTGTGCAAAGATAATAATTCATGTGCAAACAAACAAGAAAATTGCAAAAAAATTATATTCAAATCTGAAATTTACAATACATAATGGTGATTATTATTATGTTTGTTGCTCATTTATTTCAAAACGGAAATATTCAAACTATTGTATCAACCTACTTTCTTATTCTTTCCTCCTTTCAGGACTTTCAACTTATTTTAGATGCGGTCGGCCTGTTCGCTAACACCCACCTTAATGTATTTCTCAAATACTCGTTCTGACTTATGACCGCTGATAGCCATCATTTCGCGGTTGTCAAACATACCAGTCTTGTAGAGATTTGTGAGGGCAGAACGGCGAGCCGTGTGGCTGACAATCAACTCATATTTATACATCAGTACATTTCCTTCCTCATCTCTCATGTAAAGAGGAGATCCATTGTGCTCTTCAGCATAAGCTTTCATTTTTTTGAAATATTTGTTCTTCTCGGCATCAAACTTTTCACCCTTTGCTTCTTTCTTGCACATTTCCTGATATAGTTGTTCTTTCCTTATCTCTGCGCGTGATAATGCGGTCGGATATAACTCCATCAAGGATGGCACAGTCTCACTAAGTTTCTTCAAGATGTCTTTGAGGTACCTATTCATATCCCGCTTGGGAATAGACGGGAACATATAGTTGTATTTCTCGCCAATCTCATCTACTCGCTCATCCATATATGGCACCTCGACATAGGTGCCTGTCTTCTGCTGTGAAAGACAGATGACGGGAGTACCATTGGATGTTACCTTGAAGTTCTTTCTTGTCAGTCTGGAAAAGTCAGATATTCGTTGGGCACAGAATACACCTATCAGAAAGAGGTCGCGAATTTGTTCTTCTTTGCCCTCCAGTTCCATCTCATAGAGAGCATCCAGTTCTTCTGTAGTCAGGTAAACCTCTGCTCGCTTGGCATCGTCATGTACTGCACGCTCCTTCCATACCTTCAGGCTGACGGCATTATTGTTAATTCCTTCCTCTGCGGCAATATTGCATAGCTTTCGGAAACGAACCATGTATTTGTTCACCGTATTTGCCATATATCCCTGCTTTTCCAAGTACAGACTGAACTTGTCGGCAAAGGGCTTTGTGATATCATCAAAAGTCATGTCCTTCGGACAAAAAGCCCGAAGGTGCTTACCGAAGTCTTTCCATACCCGTACAGAGTCCTCTCGGTAAACGGTATTGTTACCATGGCGGATGCTTTTGTCTGCGATGCCATCAAGGAAATACTGATAGAAATTCAAGATCTGTTTCTGCTGGCGAATCCGCTCTTTCTTTTCAAACTCCCGTTGTCTCCTTTGGCGTTCGGCCACTTCCTCCCTTACCTTCAGAGCATCGTTGTTGGCTATCAGTGATAATTCGTTTTCGAGAATTCCCTTGTCATCATTGCTCTTTATCCTACCTTCCTTGAATAATAATTCTATAGTCTGGGCAACCTTATCAAGTTTCTCATTGACCTCCTTGCCTTCTTCACGAATATACTTGCTCCATGAAACTATGGACTTCTTCGCTTTCGTCCATGCTTCGATGTCTACAGTAATACCTGTATTGACGTACTCCCATTTGATTTCCGGGTTACGTTTCTTGACTCTCGTATATAGCGAGGCCATTCCCTCAGTCCGTTTTGTTCTCAGAAAGAAATCTGCCATAATTGTTATCTTTAAAAACCGAATGCAAAGGTACAAAATCTTTCTGAAAAGTTGTAGGCACATTGTAGGCACATTTTGTTAAATTATGTATTTTTAAGAAATGTGCCTACAAGTCTGATTTTGACTTAAACTTTTGATATTCAGTAATTTGAAACGTTTTGAAATTTCTTGAAATTTTGGTAAAAAAGTTCGAGTCCGTCCGGGCACCCAAAAGAAGACATCGCTTTGTGGCGGTGTCTTTTTTTTGCGAGCAGCGGTACATCATGGCAGTCCCTTGAAAGGGTCGGAACATACTCTTCCATTCTTGTTGTGCCACTTGTCTTATTGAAGTCAATAATCTGGTCTATCATACCCATAATACCTAAAATCATTTAAAAACAGAGGCCAAAGTTACTAATAGTTAGGGAATTATTGCTAAATTTGCAACGATATTTTGGATAGTTTATAATCAAACCCCAACAAAAGACTAAGATTATGAGACAGAAGAAGATGATTATCGCCGCTCTCGCCGCTATGCTGTTGGCGATTCCGGCAATGATGCAGAGTAAGAAGGGTGAAGCTGCAAAAAGGGCTCAGACCCTTGAAGTGTCGTTCGACTATCAGCGTCAGGCTGGCCCTGGTTCCAACCAGTACGCCGTCTGGATTGAGAATGAGAAGGGCAACGTTGTTAAGACGCTCTTCGTCACATCATACACTACGAAAGGCCGCGCCCGTGGTGGTGAGCAACCCAAGCGTGGCTATATTGTACGCCCGGCATGTGTGCCGACATGGGTAAAGACGGTAAAGGCCGATGAAAAGACTGACCAGCAGCTGGATGCGGTCACGGGAGCCACACCGCAGGCTGGAGGTATTCAGACCTTCACTTGGGACTTCACTGACGAGCAAGGCAAGGCTGTTCAGCAGGGGGACTATAAGGTTGTGGTCGAAGCCACACTGTTTTTTGACAGTGACATCATCTACTCAGGCACCTTCTCCACAAAGGACAAGGAAGGGGATATCAAGCTTACTTCGACGCTCACCAAGGGGGATGAGCAGCACAAGAATATGGTAACAAACGTAAAGGCTATATTGAAATAATGGTATCACTCACGCAAGACCAGAATTTCTGGATATTCCTCTGTTTCGGACAGGGTGACATCGACGTAGTAGGACATCCGTTGCTCCAGTCGCTGGCCGCAAAATACCAGAAGACCGCCTCGCAGATTGTACTTCGCTGGATTGTACAGCGAGGCCTGATTACGATCCCAAGAGCCAAGCCCAACCACTTCGCAGAGAATCTGGAAATCATGACGTTTTCACTCTCCGATGACGATATGCAGGCCATCAGCGGTCTGAACCAGAATCTGCGCTCTAACGTTCTCAACGACCCAGAAACGTTCCCATGGTGATTATGTTTATCAAGTAAATCAACAAATACTATACTGAAATAATGAAGAAAGTAATGACTCTTTGTGCTTTGGCAGCACTGGTAGCCATAACCGGTTGTAATGAGAAAAAAGAAGCGGCGAAGGACATTGTGTCTTTCGACGAAGTACTTATCCTCAACGGCAGCCCCAAGGCCAATGGTAATACAGCGACCGCCCTGCACGAAGTGGCTCGGCCTCCAGCAGTTCGGATCGCCGAAGATTCAGGAAGAATTAACAGAAACACATTATATCAGATAAAAATGAAAATGAGAAAGACTTTTTTCGCCGTTCTCGTGCTGCTCTTTGCTGGCACTGCACGGGCGCAGTACAATCAAGTGAACGACATCCCGTATCGCGAGGCGGTAGAGGGCTATGCCCAAGAGCGCTGCAAGCTCGATGTGTATTATCCGACAAATGCCCAGGACGCGCCTGTCGTAGTCTGGTTCCACGGCGGTGGCATCGAGGGCGGCAACAAGCATATTGACCCGCAGCTGAAGAACAGCGGTCTCGTGGTTGTCGCAGCCAACTACCGTCTGCTGCCCAAGGCTCCTATCGACGTTATTCTCGACGACGCTGCGGCAGCCGTGGCCTGGACTTACAAAAACATCGCGAAGTACAATGGCAGCCGTCGCAAGATATTCGTGGCCGGACACTCCGCCGGCGGTTATCTGCTCGACATGATAGGACTCGACAAGCGCTGGCTCGCGAAGTACGGCGTCGATGCCGACTCACTGGCGGCCCTCGTGCCGTTCAGCGGCCAGTGCGTCACACATTATAATATACGTAAGCAGCAGGGAATCCCGCCCCTACAGGCCACCATCGACCAATACGCCCCGCTCACCTACGTCCGAGCCGACGCGCCGCCCATCGTCATCATCTCCGGCGACCGTGAACTGGAACTCTACGGACGCTACGAGGAACAGGCCTATTTCTGGCGCATGCTGAAACTCGTGGGTCACAAGGACGTGACGCTCTACGAGATGCAGGGCTATGACCACGGTGCCATGCCGCAGCCTGCTTACAAGATCCTGAAGGACCATATCCGCAGGATTACCGCCAAAATGACTTCTGCCTTGCCTGTGCCGACCATCAAGTCCGAGCGACAGGCAGAGTACCGCTTCGCCTGGCAGAAAGAATATGTTAGACGTGACGCTCGCATCGATGATGGTGTCCTTTATTTAGGAACGAGCAGCGGCTATTACGACCTCACAGCAGAGACTGGCGCACTCGTCAGCCAGCTCCACGACTTCACGGTGTCCGTCCGTTACAAGGTCAGTTCCGAGAACGAACTCGACGGCTACGGCCACTTCCTCTTTGCCTTCTCCGCATTAGCCGAGAACAGTGCCCACGAAGGCCCCTATATGGCCATGCGTCTGAACGAGCAACGCTTCGAAACCTCCACCGGTGGCTATGAGCACGAGGAAATCATCATGACTGGCGACAAACCCCGTCGCAACGTTTGGCATCATGCCATCTATCGCCAGCAGAACCACAACGGCGAACTTTTCATCGATGACAAGCTCATCGGACGCAACGACCGCATGCCCATCCTCGCTGAAATCTTCAAGGACACTCCTGCGAATTGCTGGATTGGCCGTGCCCCCTTCCGTGGTGACAAATACCTGACGCAGACTGATGTCGCCGACTTTCGTATCTACACCTACGCCATCAGCGACAAGGACATACGCCAATTGATGAAGCAAGCAAAATGGCAATAGATATAGAGAATTTTAAGGATAAAGTAGCCGTCGTGACGGGCGTAGCATCTTTGAAAAAGAAATCAAACATCTAATAGGATCCAAAAAGTAAAATCTATAATGAAGAAAACAAAGTTTATCATTGCTGTTTCTGCCATATTAACGTTCATGGCAAGTGTTCCTGCTTTTGCTCAGGAAGAAAATGGATTTAAGAAGTTCAACGTGAGGGAAGACTTTACGGAGAATGGTTTTCAATGGTTCCACGACGCTGAGCTGTTGGCGGCTGGCGACAAGGACAAGAGCAATGCCATGACGATTGGCTGGGGGGGGCATCGGCACACTCTGGGGACGTACAGCCCTGACTGTCTATCTGGCTGAGAAACGCTACACCAAGGAATTCATGGATAAGGCAGAATACTTTACCGTGATGGTCTTTGACGTAAAGGACAGTAAGGTCCTGAACTACATGGGAACGAAGAGCGGACGTGATGGCGACCGCTCGGCGACGCCAGGAGACGCTTGTCCCGACAAGAAGGCTCAGGCTTTGGGACTTCACACGGCATATACTGCAAATGGTACGCCGTACTATACTGAAGCTGCGATGGTGATAGAGTGCAAGATTATGTATGCAGCACCCTTTGATCCTCAGTACTTCAAGAGCGATGCTCCCAAGCGGATGTATGCCAACTTCCCGGCAGGCATCCACTCCATGTATATAGGTGAGGTCGTTAATGCCTGGAAGAAATGACGAACGAAACAAAAGCTGATCCAAACTTGCTTGAGCTATACCTTGTAAGGAGGAATTCGATGTAAATCAAATAAATTAAGTAACTATGGCATATACAGGACGCTTCGGTCAGTCAGATGACTTCAGACGCGATGAGCTTATCCGCATCATTGAGCATTCAGTGGAAAAGCTGACGTTAGCAGAGTTGGAAGCTCTATACTATGATATGACCACGAAGTCGTATATCAATGATAATTAAGTGATATGGTACAGCAAATAGAGATAATCCTGAAACCAAAACGCAGAGGTTTCCACTTGGTGACGAGTGAGATTTTGAGTCAGTTGCCGAAACTGCCTAAGATTGGTATCGTGAACATCTTCACGAAGCATACCAGTTGCGGACTGAGCATCAATGAGAATGCTGATCCTGATGTCCGTGTGGATATGGAGACTATCTTCAACCGTCTGGTTCCTGAGAACCTTCCAGAGTATGAGCACACCTTGGAAGGTGCTGATGATATGCCAGCTCACGCCAAGTCCACACTGAGCGGTGTCAGCCTGACTATTCCCATTACTGATGGACGCTTGAATCTCGGAACTTGGCAGGGCATTTACTTCTGCGAGTACCGCAATTACGGTGGTTCCAGAGAGTTGGTAGTAACAATCATAGGCGAATAAGAATATGAATAATCCGCAGCCTTATTTGAGATTGCGGAATAGCTTTATTTAGTCATCAGTTATTCTTGTATCTCTCACCGACGAAACCGTTGAACTTTGTTCGAGCCTGCTCACGCTCGGCAGAGTCGAAACACGTTTCACTCTGCTCTCGCTCAATCGCAGCCTTGTCCGACCTCGCCTGCAATGAGGTCGAAATGTTGAAATACCGGCGGTGTCGGAGATAAATCATAGTAGTCCATCTCTGCTATTGGCAAACAGAAATATTCCATCTGGTCATAGCTCGTATAGAGACGAGACAGCACAGGATTATGGTCATATATCCATCGCTTCACGTCATCCTCCACATTGAAGTTCACCATGCCTGAGCATCTGACGGATATATTATCTGCGTAGGCCAGTATCTCCACATTGGGATTCTGACGCAACTCCCGATAGACGGCCTTCTGGGCAGAAGTGGCAAAGTAGAGTACATGCCCTTCCTGCTTCATGATCTGGAAGATGCGCAACTTAGGAAGATTGCCCTCGCTGGTAGCAAGAGCAATCTCTTTGTGGTCTTTCAGAAACTGAATTGCTTTGTCGAACATCTCGCTTACCATTTCAGTTTTTCCTGCAAAATGACACCATCAGTCATAGGGCTGTCTGCTTCGGTGAAGGCATTGGCCTTGTATTGGATGCAGAGCATGGTCAGGTTCTCACTGCCCGTGTTCTTCAGCGCACGCTTGCCATCGGGAGCGACACGGATAATGGTGCCCTCGCTGACGGGGAAAATCTCACCATCCACCTGATACTGGCCTTCACCCTTCAGGATAATGTACAGTTCCTCGTGAGTCTTGTGAGTGTGCAGGAAACCGCTGTCCTGACCAGGAACGAGCGTCTGGAAACTCAGTTCGCTGCCTGTAGCACCTACGGCCTGACCAGCGAATACCTTACCTTGAATGGTTACGTTGGGGCCCATCGGAAGTACGTGCTCGATAATCTCACTCATCTTACCTACGCTTACTGCGCTGTAATTCTTACCACTCTTAATTGTCTCAATCTGTTTCATTGTTTTTTTCTTTTATTGATTATACATGTTTATCTCGAATTGCACCGCAAAGGTACGGCAAGTTTTTCATTCCCACAAGAAGGCACTTTTAGGTGACATAGTTACCAAAAAGTAGGAATTGTGATGTTATCGGACTTCTGTGAAAGTGGCATTAACTTAGATTAACTAAGTGTAATTTGGTAATTCGGTAACTATTGGTTACCTTTGTCGTGTAAACATCAATAGTAAATGGTAAAAAGTCAAATCGTAAATTGAAATGGCAGATATCAAAGCTTCGTATTTAGCCTGTCCTATCAGGCAAGTAGTGAGTCGTTTTGGCGACAAGTGGTCTATGCTGGTGCTTTACATGCTCCACACCAGCGAGACGGGTGTATTGCGCTTTAATGAAATCCGTCGTCTGATGACGGACTGTTCCCAGAAGATGCTCTCGCAGACACTGAAGAATCTGGAGCAGAGTCACCTTGTTCATCGTGAGGTCTATCCGGAGGTTCCCCCCCGAGTGGAGTATTCCCTAACAGAGACTGGTAAATCACTGATGCCTGCACTTACGGCTCTGATAGCCTGGGGCAAGGAGCATTTCAATGAAGTGGTAACAGATTAACATTGGGGCTGTCAATGACGTTACGAGAACTCATACAATCAGTGGATTCTGAGCAATACAGTGAATCGCCGTTATATCAGAAGCTATGTGAGACTAAGCCTGAGTACGGTTCAAACAGACATATTCATGTGAAGTTGGTTGATGGTGAAATAGCCATTACCAATGTTCATGTAGGATCATTGGGTGACACCATCACTTATCCCATTGACGTAGATCCAGACCTAAACATATCCAAAGTTCTGCTTCTGGATGCCATCCTACATGAGCTATCCACTAATGGTTTCAGCGACTGTGAGGAATCTGATTTCTGGAGCGACTTTGATAATCTGCAAAAAGCAAAGATAGTTCGATGACTGATTTTGATTCCATCTGGCGCACTCAGGATGAAATCAGAACGGTGGTCAATGCTGTTCTGGGAGCGCTCGGCATTGCCGCTTGCTACCGAAGGGACGCAAGAATGTATCTGGGACCTGAGCTTTAATGAGCGACGGATGGCCATTGAACTGGAGTTGACCAAGTATCTGGAGGAAGAAGAGGTTGACACGCTTATCAACCAGTTCCCAGTTACAGCTGACTATGACGGTGTAGGCTCGAAGGGAACAAAGTTCGTGTTTTACATGTAAAAAGGGTAATCGACTTGTCGCTTGCTACTAAAAGGACGCAAGAACTCCCGTTTTTGAGAATTCCCCGTGTCCTTTTTTGAAGGCATATGTAGAGGCAAAACGTGCTCTTTTATCTGCGTCCGAAATGACCTGCATTCTTGCGTCCCTATGGTAGCAAGCGACCGGAGGTCGAGCGGCTATGTCCATGGCGTGGTGTGTTGCTGGCCAAGGTGTGGTTTGTAATACCGTGACGCTTGCCAACTTTCACAGGAGCCTTTGGGTGATGCGGAGCTGGTGCAGGATGGTGCACAGCTGGAGCGTGGTGATGTACTGCGGGCTTATGCATGTGAGCATAGTGTGAGCCGTGAATCCTGTTGTGACCGCCTTTGTAGGTCACGAACACCGTTGGACGGTCATTGTAGAAATGGCCTCTGTTGTAGTGAGAGTACACTGCGAATGTCCAGCTACCTGCCTTCCAAGCCACAGGACGATAGAAGTGGGAGAGAGCCACATACTTGTCGTACTGCCAGCTGTTCAGGACATAGCGGAGGTCTGCGTTACGGCGATCCCACCAGATGCCGAAGACATCAGTGTGTCCGTTCAGGCTCATCAGGTAGTCGAGGTTGATCTCATAGACTGCCTCATACTGTGCAGCGGTGAGGTTGAGCTCGTAAGCCATCTTGTCAGAGAGGAAGAGGGCTTCGTTCTTTGCTGCGTTATAGCTCATAGCGTTGGCCGAGATAGTCATGACTATCATCATTGCCAGGATCATCAGCCGATTAGTGCTCACTATCGTCTTCTTCATATCGTTATCTCCTATACTTTAGAGTTTGACATTTTGTTTCTTAATCACGGTGCAAAGTTCGGAATAAAAAAGTAGTTTTGCAAGGGATAAATCCTAAAGTGAGAGGGTGAAACTCCTAAACCTTAGTAGGATTTTCCCTTTTACCAGCCATATTCTGATAGAAATTTCGTACCTTTGCAGCCATTAAATATATGATATATGGAATTCAGAGAGATGAGACGCAAGCGCCAGCAGCTTGCAGAAGAAGAGAGCATTGCCATTTTGGAGAAAGCTACGGCAGGCACTCTGGCTTTGCTGGGTGATAATGATTATCCTTATGCCGTTCCTATTAGCTATGTCTATCATGATGGGAAGCTATACTTCCATAGTGCTTTGGCTGGCCATAAGGTTGATGCTATTCTCAAGTGCGAAAAGGCATCTTTCTGTGTCATCGAGAAGGATGATGTTCAGCCGGAGAAGTACACCACCTTCTTCCGTAGCGTGATTGCTTTCGGTAGAATCCACATCATCGAGGACGAACACGAAAAGTTGGAAGCAGCCCGAATGCTCGGCAACCGCTACAATCCGAATCAGGATGAAGCCCTGCAGAAAGAGATTGAAAGCGGTCTGTCTCGTATGCTGGCCATCCGCTTTGACATCGAGCATCTGACGGGTAAAGAAGCAATAGAGTTAGTAAGACAGCATCAGAAATGACATTGCCCAAGTTCATAATAACGATGGATGGCGTTTTTCGCCTCGGTATGGTGAACCAGCATAAGCACCTGCTGAAGCCTGGTGACCAGTGCATCGGAGGTGGGTACTACCACTTTGACTTTGTTTCCAACCGCATCATCCTCGATAGGGAATCATACGATTTTGGTCGGCCCAAATGGCATCTGCTGGAGGTATTGAAAGTCCCTTCAACCTATCGTGGTATGCGTATCATCTATAAATATGACGATGGCTTTCATGATGATTTCAATGTCAGCGAGGAACTGAAGATTGAGTATTATGACTGATTCTGAATCCTGTCGTGCACCTCGAAGCAACACGGGCTTATGAGTGGCACGTGTTGCCCACTCACTAAGATACTGATCTATGATTCGTTCGTAACACATCTGCGGCAATTTTGCCGAAAAGACATGAAAAAATAAATAAAACCCCAAAGAAGACATCGCTTTGTAGCGGTGTCTTTTTTTTGCGAGCAGTGCGAACTGATACATCGCCGTAAGGCAATGTCTTTTTTTTATGAGAATTGTGCCTTTTTCTATAAATACTCTTAAATCGAAAGACAGAATGAACCATTTTTCTCCGATATTTTGTAACTTTGGCCTCATAATTAGACTAGCTTATGAAATTCGAATATGGGGTTTTAATGGTTGTAGCATTGCTGAGCCCGTCTTCAGGGTTCTGCCAGGTTGTTCATGAAAGCCAGACCGACTCATCGACTGCCCCCATCTACAATTTGCAAGGCCAGCGTCTTGGCACTCCGCAGCGAGGTGTGAACATCGTTGGAGGAAAGAAAATCATTGTCAAGTAGAATTCAGTGACTGACGATGACTTTCTGGCCGTTCTTCAGATAGATACCTGGAAGGGTAGGAGTACTGTTCAAACGAACGCCCTGAAGCGTGTACCATACAGGCTGATCTGTAACAGGAGTCGTCGGCAACTGACGAATGGCCGTTGGTAATGCAGGCATGGTGATGGTCAGTTCCCGGTCATCCACGACGTTGTCTTTCTCCTCTGGAGAGGGATAATCGCCCATCATGCTCTGTATAACCTCATTGAAGCCTTCAGGGGCGATGCTGGCAAACTGTGACATCAGGGCAGAGTTGTCGCTCTGGGGTTCATTGCCTTCGGCATGAATGATGAAGATATCTGCGACGATGCTTGCTGCCAGTGCGTTGATGAACCCAATCTCAGAGAATGTGAAGCGTTTGGCAGCCCAAGTCTCAACAGCCTGATGGAGTCTTCCTTTGGCATAGTCATTGAAGTTGGGTGTTTCGTTGATTCCTGTCACGGATTTTGTAGAGATTTTTAGTCTGCTGAAATCATCGTTGAACGTCAGGACCCGATAGTCGCAGGGGTAGGCGATAGGGGAACCTGTGCAGACATCGTAGATCTCCTGTCCCTGTGGGTTCGTATAGCGCGTGATATCCGATATGTGGTAGTGCCCGGTCAGCATCACTTTTACCCCCGCAGCCATCAGTTGGTCGCGTATCTCCTCGTTATTGCTGACGACGGAATTCATGTGGATCAATTCCTGCGCATAGATATGTGGCAGCAAGGCATGGTGCATCATGGCAATGACCTGTTGACCTTTGTCTTTGGCCTCTTTGGCTTTGGTGCACGCCCATGTCACGGCGTCTTCATCGACGGTGGCTGTCTGACCGCTGTCGATACCGATCAGGGTGAGTCCTGGCCATATCTCTGTGGCATAGGTCAGGGTAGTGCCATGCAACTCGGAGTCTTCTCCGTAGCCGAAATCCTTGTAATAATTTGAAAACCTGCTCATTGAGGTGTATTTCGTATCTTCGGCTATGTTGTTCCTGTAGATTTTGGCGTTTTGTTGCCAGCCTCTGTCATGGTTGCCTGGAATGACGAATACTGGGATGCCAGCGGATTCTATTTCTGTTAATTTATTTATTACATATTCATGACTCTCAATCTCTCCGTCTTTTGTCATGTCTCCCACAATCAGTAACAAATCCGGCTTGTCGGTAATGATTTGGCTACACAACTTGTCAAAGACAGGTATACTATAATCCATCATGATTTTGGAATCTGCCAGGTATTCTTGCCATGCCAAGTTGTCAGGACTATCAAGCAACAATGGACTCATTACATGAATATCTGATAGAGTGTAGATCTTTTTGTCTGAGAATACTGGTACACTACAGATGAGCAGAATTGTCAGAATGATGAGATGTCTCATTTGAATTTTTTGCATTATAATTCTTTTTACGCTGCAAAAATATCTGTTTTTGGAGAAGAAAAGACCTGTTTAACACTTTTTAATATGATAAATTTTTCAGCAAAATTATAATCATTTTCGCTTGATTGTCGATATTTCTTTGTACCTTTGCGCCAAATTTATCGTTCCCCATCTTAAAAGATGATTATTAAAGTCTTTGAGGAGATGGACTCGGTTCTGTGATGTCGCTGAATGTCAGTGCAATATGGAAACTGAAAAGGTTGAAATGGATACTTTAGGTCGCTGTAGCCTTTGGCACGGTGTCCCCCTCTTATATTTTGTATTTTTGCGATGAATGAACCGACGCCAGACGTGCTTCACTGGTATCCTATGCGGGTGACTTACTCTAGGGAACTTCAGACAAAATCTTTTCTGGAGAGTGTCGGTGTGGAATGTTTTATCCCAATGCGCTATGAACAAATAGATGGGCGTCACCCCCGTCATCAGGAACTGCGTCCTGCAATTCATAATCTCATTTTTGTGCATGCCTCACAGTCGCGAATTACAGAAATGAAGATGACGCGTCGCGAGATGGCACCCTTACGCTATATGATGCGTCCGGTGCACGACGACAAAGGGCAGACGGTTCGTCATGAGATCATCGTCGTACCTGACCTCCAGATGGAAAATTTCATGCGCGTGGCTTCTGTAGCCGACGACCGCGTGTTCTTCATCGAGAACCTCGACTTTGCCGGTAAGCCCGGTCAGCGTGTGCGCGTGGTCGATGGCGATTTTGCCGGGGTGGAGGGCATTATCAAACGGGTGAAGAAAAACAAGCGAGTAGTAGTTCAGATTGAGCATGTGGCAGCTGTGGCTATTGCCTTTTTGCCCTCGGTCTACCTCGAACCGATAGAATAATAATAGAATCAGAGATAATGATTATGGAACAGACAACAAAATCTCAAGGTCCCACTTTCAACTTGTTGAGGGCATGGGAGGCAATAAAGAAACATAAGATGCTGTATTACAAGTTTGTCCCGGCGACATTGATGGTTACATGGCTTCTTACGTTGTGCTATCCAGACTATTACAAATGCAAAGTGACTTTGGTACCAGAGTCCAGCACTAGTTCTGCAAATTTGGGCGCATTGGCTTCTTTAGCCAGTTCTTTTGGTATGAATATTGGAGGAGGTGCAGCCAAAGATGCAGATGCCATCACTCCAATGTTATACCCTGATTTGATGAAATCACTCGATTTTGTCACTTCCTTGTTTGATATCAAAGTTAAACAAGAAGAAGACTCAATCGTTATGCCATATTATCTGTATCTGCGTGATTGTCAGCGTGAGCCTTTGTGGGACGAAGCTACGGATGCGTTTTGGAATCTGGTGCTTCCAGACGATGAGAAAAAGCCGATGAAAGAGGTTGATCCTTTTAAGCTGACAGGTGAACAGCGGAGTGTAATGGGGAGGATTATTTCGAAAGTAGTCTGTACGGTAGATAAGAAGACGGATGTCATCTCTATCGATGTTACTGACCAGGACCCATTGGTCGCTGCGACAGTAGCCGACTCGGTAAGGAACCGTTTACAAGCCTCGTTGACAGAATATCGCACGAAGAAAGCGCGCCATAATCTGGAATATGTCAAGATGCTGCACAAAGAGGCTAAGGTTAAGTATGATCGGGCTTGTGATCTCTATGCCGATTTCATGGATTCCAATCAAGACATTGTGCTTGAGAGTGTACGACTGAAGCAAACTCGCTTAGAAAATGAGATGCAGCTTTTGTATAATAACTATAACGCCTTGAGCGCCCAGTTGTTGGCCGCTATGGCAAAGGTTCAGGAAGATACACCTGCTTTTACAACATTGGAGCGGGCTACAGTTCCCAGTAGAATTGCCGGTCCGCAACGAAAGCGAATCGTGATCTTCTTTACCCTGCTTGTTTTTGTTGCCATTACGGTTTGGGCGTTGTTCAAGGAAGGGGAATTAAAACCATTGTTCAAAGGCTTGAATTAAAGTGTGGATACAATAACCGGAAACCAAATGTATGCGATGGCGGAACGCCTGTTCCCCATCTGTCGTAGTCTCACAGGCGACGGCTTTCATCAGTCATTGGAGATGATCCGTGAGACCGTTCCCGAGATACAAGTGTTCGAGGTGCCCACAGGCACGCAAGTCTTCGACTGGACCGTTCCCAAGGAGTGGAACATCCGTGGCGGCTGGATCCGTACGATGAAGGGCGAGACGGTCATCGATTTCCGTCAGAGCAACCTCCATGTGCTGGGTTATTCCCTGCCTATTCACCAGACGGTGAGTCGGGAAGAACTGCTCCAGCATGTCTATACACAACCCGACCAGCCCGACTGGATTCCCTATGTCACTTCCTATTATAAAGAGCGCTGGGGCTTCTGTATGTCTGAGCGACAGAAGGAGCAACTGACCGATGAGACCTATGAGGTTTGCATCGATAGCACGCTCGAGCCGGGGAGCCTGACCTATGGTGAACTGATCATTCCGGGTGAGACCGAGGATGAACTGTTCTTCTCGACATACCTCTGCCATCCCTCGATGGCCAACAACGAACTCTCCGGCCCTTGTGTGCAGACGGCGCTCATTCAGTATGTGAAGAGCCTGCCGCGTCGTCGTTACACCTATCGTTTCGTGTTCATCCCCGAGACGATCGGTTCGATCACCTATCTCAGTCGTCATCTGCCTCAGATGCAGCAGCATGTCAAGGCGGGCTTCGTACTGAGTTGTGTGGGGGACGACCGTACCTATTCGATGGTAGCCACGAAATATGAGGATACGCTGGCCGACCGTGTGCTGACTAACGTCCTCCATTTCCATTATCCCGACTACATCCACTATTCCTTCATGAAACGAGCCTCCGATGAGCGGCAATATGGATCGGCTGGTGTCGACCTCCCTGTCTGTGCCTTCTGTCGGAGCAAGTATCATGAATACCCGGAATACCACACCTCCGCCGATGATCTCTCCCTCATCAGTCCTGCAGGTCTGCAAGGGGCTTACGATGTGATGACGAAGGTGATCCGGGCCCTGGAGCATAATGCCTTTTACCGCATGACCTGTCCTTGTGAGCCCCAGTTGGGCAAGCGAGGTCTCTATCCGACCATCAGTCAGAAAGGCACCTACGATGCAGTTCGCAATATGCAGAATTTCATCGCCTATGCCGACGGGCGCAACGACCTGATTGCGATGAGCAACATCATACAGGTGCCTGTTGATGAGTTGATTGTCATCAAGGACAAACTGATGGAACACCAATTGTTAACAGCGGAGTAGGGATGTCCACCAGGAAAATCGTCACAAATACAATCTACTATGGGGTCGTTCCGAAGCTGTCGATGCTTCTGAGCATAGTCATGCTCCCGTTGACGACACCTTTCCTGACGACTTTTGACTATGGTGTCTATGGCGTCTTGACCTCATACACGAGTCTTTTTGTGTCTGTCGCACCTTTGGGACTGCATGTCCATCTGACGAATAGCTATTTCGAGTTGCCACGGCATTACAACCTCGTTTGGGGCCGTGTCTTGTTGATGATACTGTTGTCATCATTGTTCTTTGGGTTAGTGAATATTGTAATCTTGCTGTTCACGCTGCCCATGGGATTCTCCCTCGAGGGAATGGCGCTTAGTGTGGTGGGATCCATGCCGATTTTCCTGCTGGCAAACGGCCTTTTGGCACAGCATATATTTCCACTTGTCGAGCGACCCAGACATTTGGTTTTTACTAATCTCCTGGGAGCCATATTGGGCATGCTCGTGTCCTTTGTGCTTATCTGGTGGTTCAGGCTTGGCTATTGGGGATTGATTTCTTCAGGATTCGTATCAACCATCTTCACCTTCACGGTTTTCGTGAAATATGTGTGGCATGATTTCAATATCCGTCCTATTTGGGACCATAACAGGCGTCGTGTGCGCAGGATGTTCCAGATTGCTTTGCCATTAGTACCTCATACTTTGGGATTCGTGTTGTTGACGAGTTCTGCTCGTATTGTAATGAGCCAGTGTCAAGTCTCCTATGATGATATCGGACTCTTCAGTCATGGAGCAGCAATGGGGGATTATGCGGTAGTCATCACTTCTGCCCTGGCCATGGCACTGATGCCACAGATTCAGCGGACATATCGTCAGGCAGACTTTTCAGCCTACAGACGACTGTATTTTCTCTGTCAGACGGTGGCATTGCTTACATCGTTTCTTATCTGTATCTGGATGCCAGAACTGTATGGCCTGCTCATTCGTAACGAGAGCTTGGCAAAGTCGTGTGATATCGCCAGTCTGCTCTGTTTTGCGAATGTGGTCTATTCGCTCTATGTGTTTATGAGTGCCCCGGCGTTCATCAAGAAGAATACAATGCAACTGCTATGGTTGGTCTTTGTGCCAGGCATTCTCAATATTGTGCTATGCTACACGTTTGTTCCTTTATATGGGTATCGTGCTGCCATCTGGTCCACAATCGTGTCTTACTGGAGTCAATTGATGATTCCCTTTGTGGTTGGCTATTACCGTAGGAGTGTCCATGAATGGCTGGGCAATCGCTGGTTGATTATCCTGGTCTTGATGGTCATCATAGCCGATCTGCTGATTGCCAATGAGGCCATGCAGCTTGCCATTTGGCTGAAACTCCTTTTGACACTTCTTTCTGGTGGTTTATTGGCGTTGTTTTACACCCGTACCCATTTAAGTCAATTGTTATAAGTCAGTTGTTTGTAAAGTTTTGAATGAAAAAATTCTATTATAACTCGTGTTCGTTAGAGGTACCGCATGCTGGTATCATGATGGATGATGTGATGATAAGTCGTAAACAGGGCGATATGGTTTATTGGGCTTATTGCAAAGATGCATTGTCCTCATGTTTTATGAATCTTGACGGACATAAATGTATCTGCAAGTTTTGCCATCGCATGTATAGAGAATACGAGAAGCACTATCTGGAAGGGGTGACAATGATTCCCATCTCTCATACAGACTTCAAGCACCAGCCGCGTCATTTTGATCTGAAGGATGCTGATGATGTAAAGGCTGTGAAGTATCGTGGCGTGCAAGTAGGCAGTTCTGTCTTGTCTATATATTATGATGTGACGCGTGATTTGGATATGCTGAATTTCAGTGGTTTCCTCACTTACGCAGTCCCTTTGATGGAAAGACTTTGCGACTTTATTGATTATGCTTACAAACTATTAGAGGAGATACAACCCGACCAGATATTGATTTATAATGGCCGTCTCTTCGAGAACCGTCTTTTTTACGACATAGCGAAAGCGAAAGACATCAGTTTTGTTTCGCTTGAGGGAATGGGCGGTCGTGTGGAACCCTATAAGAAAATACGTTTCGAGGGCGACCTGCCATTAAGTATTCCTCTTTTCGGCAGGATGATTGAGAACCTCTGGAAAGAGTCGCCTCTCTCTGACGAGGAGAAGGAACGGCAGGCTTCTACCTATTACGAGAAACGTCGTCATGGTATATTGATTGGAGACACGAAGGTCTATACCAAGGAGCAGCAGGACGGTTTGCTACCGGAGGGATTCCAGGCAGATAAGCGTAACTTTGCCATCTTCAATTCCTCGCAAGATGAGATTGAGGCACTGGGCGACGACTTTATGACAGGTCGTATCTTTGATACCCAGTATGAGGCCATTGCTTTCATGCTTGAACATGCAGATGCTGATATTCATTTTTATCTGCGTATTCATCCTAATCTGAAGGGGGTGTCGCATAAGGATCACATGGAACTCTATGATTTGCGTAAATACGCCAACATTACGGTGATTCCTCCTGAAAGCATTGTTAGCTCCTATGCACTGATGGATGCCTGCGAGAAAGTCATTACCTTTGGTTCCACTACAGGTGTGGAAGCAAGCTATTGGGGCAAACCTTCCATCCTCGTGGGACGGGCCTATTACGAGATGACAGGGGCATGTTATCATGTACGTGACAAGGAGGAATTGGTGCGTGACCTCAATGCCCATCTGGAACCGAAAGACAGGGTTGGTGCCGTTAAGTACGGCTATTTCCAAGTCGATCGTAAGTATTTGGTTGAGGAGAGTGATATCGATATTGACGTCAAGTATCGTCATCTGCGTTGGAATTTCTTCTCTACCTCTTATTTTAAGATAATGAACTCTAGCACGTTGTTCCAGATATATTACTTCTTCAGTTGTATTCTGGGCATAAAATTCTCAAAAAAGAGAATGCCCTTCCCTTGGCCTGCTCAATCATGAAAATTTCTATTGTCGTACCAGTATATAATGTAGCACCATATGTGGCAGATTGCTTTCGTAGCATAGCGCGACAGACATGGCAGGGGCCTTTGGAATGCGTCTTTGTCGATGACTGTGGTACTGACAATAGCATGTCGGTTGTCGAGCGTTGCATAGCCGATTACACGGGTCCTATAGATTTCCGTATCTTTCGTCATGTGCATAATCGCGGATTGTCTGCTGCCCGTAACTCTGGAATTTCGGCGGCCACAGGTGACTATGTTTATTTCCTCGACAGTGATGATGAATTATCCTCAGACTGCATAGCATCATTGGCGGCTCCTTTGGCCAATGAAGCTTGCGACCTCATTATCGGTGACTGTCAGATAGTTGGCGGAGAGATTCCTGGGGTGGCGTTACAGTTGAAAGATGGTCAGGTCCTTCGTGGCCGAGAGGTTCTTCATGCTTATTGTCTTGGTAAATGGTACATGATGTCGGTTAACAAACTGTATCGTCTCAGTCTTCTCAGAGACCATGATCTTCAGTTCCTCGAAGGTATCTTGCACGAGGATGAGCTTTGGTCTTTCCAGATAGCCTGTATCGCACAGTCGTTGGCAGTCGTCAGACGACCGACCTATATCTACAAATTACGTGAGGGCAGTATCACGGTCAACACATTCTCTGAACGGAATGCTCAGTCCATTAATGTCATTTTGAGTGCCATGAGTGACTTTGCGGTTTCTCATGCCCTTTTGAATAATATTGATGTTCATAACATCATTCAGAATTTTCGTATAGGTACTCTTAGCCGGATTTTTCACTATGCTCCCGATATGTTGCCGGCTTTTTATCGCCAGCAACGTAGGGAGATGGGGGACAGCTGGAGCCGTTGTTGTCGACTTAACGGTACAGATATCCGGAAACAGCTACGCGATTTCCATCTTGCGCTGCCTATAATAATGGCCTTGCCATATCTGCGCTGCCTCTTGCATTATTATCTAAAACTCTCTGCCAAATGACGGTTAGTATCGTTGTTCCGGTCTATAATACGGCAGAATATCTTCCAGCCTGCCTTGACAGTATCTTGGCTCAGACATTTACGGATTTTGAGCTGTTGCTGGTTGATGATGGCAGTACAGACAACTCTTTGCAAGTCTGTGAGACCTATGCGTCTCGTGATGCACGTATCCGAGTATTCCATCAGAAGAATGCAGGTGTCAGTGCAGCTCGTAACCATGGCGTGGAGCAGGCTCAAGGCGACTGGTTGTGCTATGTCGATAGCGATGACACTGTCTCACCGCTATATCTTGAACACTTGGTAAGCCTTGCTCAGGGGGACGCATGTCTGGTAATGACCAGCATTGCCCATAGCTGTCATACGAATGTCATTACGGAGGATATTGTGCTTTATGGGACGGAGATCGCGCGTTACATGCTTGAGCGGCACATCCTGGTCGATTCTGGCCCTGTGGCAAAGCTCTTTAGTCGGCAGGTATTGCAGCGCCATGGCCTTCAGTTCCCGGTAGGAGTGCATTATGGTGAGGATATGGTATATCTCTACACCTATCTTAATTTCGTTGATACGGTAGTCTTGAGTACGAAGAACGACTATCAGGTCTGCGTACGCGAAGGCTCGCTCACGACGCGTTACTATCCTTTCGAGTCTGAGTATGCCTGTTTTGAGGCTTGTCTCTGTCAGGTAACGCAATTCGCCCAGCGTCTTCAACTACCAGAGGCGGAACAGATACGTCTGGTGTGGGGCAACAAGGTGTCCGACGCTTTCATCCGTTGTCCGAAGTGCCTCTATGCTTCATCGAATGCCTATAGCTGGTCTGAGAAGATGCGTCGGTTGAAGAGCATTCCTCCTGCATACTATCATTATTTTGGCATAGGGTTTCGTTCGCAGGGTTTCTCGTCAGCAGTCATAAAATACCTCATCAGCCGTCGCCTGTTTACCTTATTATTAATTATAGGTTCCTTTTACGATAGGAGCCGACATGCGAAATGATAGATATGCAACAAACCATAAAGGTCTCCATCTGTGTTCCTGTGTATGGGGCTGAGAAATTCATAGAGAAGTGTGTTCGTTCACTCTTCGAACAGGACTATCCTGATATCGAGTATGTGTTTGTCAACGACTGTACGCCCGACCGTAGTATTGAGATGATCCGTCAGGTATTGGCTGACTATCCTCAGCGACAGGCGTCTGTAAAGATTGTCGAACATGAACATAATCGTGGTCTCTCTGCTTCCCGGCATACGGGTGTGCTGCATGCGACAGGCGACTATTTTATTCATTTCGACGATGATGACTACATGGAGCCAGATGCCATCAGCCGTTATGTGGCCTGTGCTAAAGAGACAGAGGCGGATATAATAATGGCCGATTATAATTTCGTCTATCTGGATACGGTTGTGCCGCATTATGATATTGTTCCATCCGACAAGACCGATTATGTCAAGCGCCTGTTGACCCGCCGATCAACAATTCAGATCTGGGGGCGGTTGATTCGTCGTTCTTTCGTGATGGCGAATAATCTCTTTGCACCTGAGGGGTTGGATCTCTCTGAGGATTTCGTTTTAGTGCCTGTTATGGTGTACAAGGCAGCCAAAGTGGCGAAGGTGGATGCCCCGTTGATTAATTATGTGAAGTACAATACGGCTTCTGGTTCCACTGTCGTGCGTCGTCATGGTTTGGAGACCACAGTGAAGGCCATGGAGATGCTTTGTGACTTTTTCTCAAGTGTACCTGATGCTGCATTATATATAGAGACGCTCCAACAGGCAAAGCTTCACAATAAGGTGACGCTTTACGGATTGGCAGCATTGGATGACTACGCCTATGTCCGTCCGCTCTATCCTGATGTTAGCGTGTGGCATTCTGCCATAGGACTAAAGAAGAAACTATTGTTGGTATTGGCCGGGTGGGGCTTCGACCGCTTGGTGTTCCTTTGTATTCATCGTGTCATAAAATAGAGATATTAGGTGATCTACGTAACATTTTCTTTTTTGCTGATTTCGATAGCGTCGTTCTTTATGGTGCCGTTGTCTTTCTCTAGGGAATTCTGCATTTGGGAGATGGTGACTTTCATGATTGTGGCAGTTCTCTTTCTGCAGCATAAAGTCAGACGTAATGGTATTATCTGTTTTGACATGTTCTTTATACCTACATTCTTGCTGATTAATTATGCTCATGCGGTGTTTATCTATCCTGATGACGGATTCCTGCCGCCATTCCAGTTCCCTACTAATACAGAATTGATTCCTTATGCTGTAAGCGTGGCCCAGATGGGGATCGCTTTCTATATGTTTGGCAATATACTTTTCGAGAAGGATGTGCAGGACAAAAAGGTCTTGAAAGCAGAGATTCCTAAAATGGCTGTTAATAGAATTGCTATCGTGTCATTCATCGCCAGTCTTGGCGTATTCTGCTATGTCATTGTCCTTAGGTTGGCTGCGGCATTCCAGCATTTGTATCCCCGTCTGATGACGATGATTCTTTGCCTGATAGCTTTGTCCTGGTTTTTCCAGACACAACAACTCAATGCGGAGGACCATAGCTTCTTTGGTATGCTTCGCAAGAACAAGTTGAATATAGCCTCTACACTGTTGTTTTCCGTTAGTCAGCTGTTTGTCGGCAGTCGTGCGGTTGTCTTGTTCCTACTCTTCATACTCCTCTTATTGGTCAATATCTATTATTTTCGAATTCGCTTTCGATTATTGTTGCCTGCGATGCTGCTTGGTATGTTTTTGATGGCCTTCCTAGCTATCATACGCGTATCTTCCTACAATCTGTCAAATGTCAATTTCATAGATGCTTTCAAATATGGAGTAGAGGTCATCATTGATTCACCTAGCATTTTATGGCTTTTCCTTTCAGATTTTGTAGTAAATGCCAAAACTCTTTATGATGCAGTGGACTTTACAAGACTGAACGGCTTCTTGATGGGTACGTCCTATGTCCAATATCTTTTCGTATTCGTTCCTATGGGTGGCTCCTATTTCACTAAGTTGTTGACGGGATTGGATATGGATGAGGTGCGTACGGGAAATATCCTTACGAGTTTCTCTGATGCAACATATGGTCTGGGCACCAATATGGTGGGGGATCTCTATATGAATTTCTCTTTTCTGGGCGTTGTCATCTTGATGTTCCTATTGGGAATGCTGGTGGCAAGGGTTGAGATTCCGAAGTCGAAATACCAGCTATATGCTTATATGGCTCTTTTTGCCAATTGTATTTATCTCGTTCGCGCAGACATTTTCAGTTGGCTTACGTTCTTTGTGTTCTTTCTGATTTTCGACTGGTTATTGCGAATTCATATTGTCTATGACGAAGATATTACAGATTAATGTCGCTGCCAATTGGGGGTCTCATGGCCGTATTGTCGAAGGTATTGGTCAGGTAGCTCAGGCTAATGGGTGGGAGAGCTATATCGCCTATGGCCGTTATGCCAATCCCTCTAGTTCTCATCTGATCAGGGTTGGAAACCTCTTCGAACAGTGCCTTCATGGTGCAGAGTCGCTCTTATTCGACCGCCATGGCCTGGGGTCTCGTTGGGCCACACGCCAGCTGATAAAAGAGATTGACCGAATCCAGCCGGATATCATACATCTTCATAATATTCATGGTTTTTACCTGAATTATCCGTTGTTATTCAACTATCTGTCTCAGCTCGACATCCCAGTGGTATGGACACTCCATGATTGTTGGTCTTTTACAGGCCATTGCGCACAGCCTATCTATGCGCATTGTGAGCGCTGGAAGAAACAATGTTGTCACTGCCCCTTACAGTACAAAGGCTATCCCAAGAGTTACCTGCTCGACTGTAGTCGGCATAACTATCGCATGAAGTGCCGTTATTTCCACTCTGTCAAGAACCTTCATTTGGTCACAGTATCCAAGTGGTTGGAAAGTCAGGTGCAACAGTCTTTCATGCAGGATATTGATATTCGAACCATTCATAATGGTCTCAATACAGAGGTGTTCCAGCCTACAGGCAGTCTTTCGCCTGCAGAGGAGGGACAGGCTCCGTTGGTGCTTGGCGTATCCAATGTGTGGTATGAATGGAAGGGACTTGAGGACTTTGCTCGCCTGCGTGATTTGCTACCCGATGACTACGAGATTATGCTTGTTGGCGTCAGCGAAGATCAGATGCACCGTTTGCCTGAAGGGATTACATGCATCCGTCGTACCGACAGCATCAGCCAGTTGGCAGCAATCTATGCTCAAGCGGACGTCTTTGTCTCTCCCTCGTGGGGAGAGTCGTTTGGCATGACTACGGCCGAGGCTCTTTCCTGTGGTACACCGGCAATTGTCTATGAGACCTCTGCCTGTCCTGAGATTGTGGATAGTCAGACGGGTAGAGTGGTGCCCCTTGGCAATGTAGAAGCCCTTTCCAAAGCCGTTGTGGAACTTTGTGAACGACCAGATAAGGAGACCATGCGTAAAGCTTGTCGCCAACGGGCTGTCACTCTTTTCGACCAGCAGGACAAGTACCAAGAATATTTCAACCTCTATACAGATCTTCTGAAACATAAATCGTGATGAAACTGTCCATCATAACAGCGACCTATAATTCTGAGCGCACCCTCCGTGATACGATGGAGAGCATCCTCAACCAGACTTTCCAGGACTTCGAGTACATCATCGTCGATGGAGCCTCGAAGGATGCTACCCTCGATATCATCCGCGAGTATGAACCTCGTTTCCAGGGGAAGATGCGTTATCTCAGCGAACCCGACAAGGGTATCTACGATGCCATGAACAAGGGATTTGCAATGGCTACTGGCGATGTCATCGGTATTCTCAATTCTGACGATTTCTTTACTTCTGAAGATGTACTGCAGGCAGTGGTCGATGGTTTTGCTGGCGAATATGTGGATGCAGTTTATGCAGATATCCATTTTGTAGGCACCGATGACCTGACCAAATGCGTACGTTATTACTCATCCAGCGTCTTCCGTCCCTGGATGATGCGGTTCGGTATGATTCCGGCGCATCCGTCGTTCTATTGTCGGAAGGCTGTTTATGACCAGTATGGTTCGTTTGATACCACCTATCGAATTGCTGCCGATTTTGAGATTCTGCTTCGTCTGATCTTCATTCATCGTATTCGTACGCGCTATGTCAAGAAGGATTTTGTGACGATGCGTTTGGGTGGTGCTTCTACCACAGGTTATGGCTCCTGGTCGCTTATTATGAAGGAGCACCTGCAGATTATGAAACGGCATGGGGTCGTAACCAACCGTTTCCTGCTCAGTCTGCGGTATATCTATAAACTTTTTGAATTCCTCTGATGGACTATTTGGATCTCATCTTGCCTCTTCTGCCACTGTTCCTCTCCATGGGACTGGCCACCTATATCATCCCCCGTATTCTTGTCGTGAGCGTCAAGAAAGACTTGGTCATCCCTTCTCGTACAACGAAAAAAGGAAGATTGCGCGTCCCACGTCTTGGTGGTGTTTCACTTTTTCCTATTTTGGTCATCAGTCTGGGTGTAACGGTTGTTGCCTTATTGATGTGCAGCAGAACGTCGGTGATTGACAGAGAGTCTGGTGCTTCCTTCGTACAGTATATGTTTGGCATGGCAGGTCTGACCACCATGTATCTGTTGGGTGTCATGGACGATTTGCTGGGTGTCTCTCTTAAATCCAAGTTGTTCATCGAGTTCCTGGCGGCCCTGTTGATACCGTTGTCAGGCCTTTGGCTCGACGATTTCCATGGATTGTTGGGTATTTACGATGTACCACCTTTCTTCGGGATTCCTCTTACCATCCTTGCCATCCTCTATATCACGAATGCCATCCCTATGCTCGACGATGTCGACGGATTGGCTTCTGGTCTGTCGATGATGGCCTTTACAGTGTTGGGGACTATGGCTTATCTGGGTGGTATACCACTAGTGATGGTGCTTTGCGTAGCAATGGTCGGCATGCTCATGCCTTTCTTTTTCCGTAATGTGATGACACGGCGTATCGGCTGGCGAAATATCTATCTGGGTGATACGGGTTCACTCTTCATCGGCTACGTGTTATCCTTCGTCGTGCTTGTATTGAGCCGTTTGGGTGGCACGCATCTTCCGGAAGGCATTATGATGGCATGTTTTGGTACCCTGATCATTCCGATGTTCGACGTGCTGCGCGTAGCAGTGACCCGCTTGATCAATCACCGGAATATCTTTCAGCGCGACCAAAACCATATCCAGCACCGTCTGATTCAGGGTGGAATGGGGTCTATGGAAGTTTTGGTGACTATTCTCGTGCTTACCCTGTTCTTTGTTGTACTTAACATCGTTGGAGTATGGCTTGGCTGGAATCTTTCCGTGCTGTTTATCACTGATTTGTTCTTATGGGTTATTTCCCAGGTGGTAATCAGCTATTATAAAAATAAAAACAGAGATTTACGTGATGATGGATGATATGATGATGCGACTCTATTCAGTGGTTGTACCCTTTTTTTTGTCGGCTGTCCTTGGCTGGTTGTTCATACCGAGGGTGCTCATTCTCAGTCACCGTAAGCGTCTGTTTGATATTCCCGATGAGCGCAAGATGCACAATATGCCCATTCCGCGTTTGGGGGGCATTACCTTTCTACCCATATTGCTGATTTGTGTCTGTATGGTGTTTGGCATATGGGTGATGATGGATATGAGCTACGACCTGCGTGGATTTCATTTGCTTTTGGTGCGTTTCATCTTATTGTTTGTGGGTATGATGATGCTCTTCCTTGTGGGAGTTGTCGATGACCTTATTGGAGTCTCTTATCAGGCAAAGTTCATGGTGCAGATAGCTTGTGCCATACTCTTCCCGCTCTCTGGTTTGTGGATTCATGATCTCACAGGTCTTTTTTGGCTCGGCGAGATTCCGGCTTGGGTGGGAATTCCACTGACGGTTTTCGTGGTGGTCTATGTCACTAATGCCATCAACCTTATCGACGGTGTTGACGGCCTGGCGGCGGGCATCTGTTTCGTGGCCTTGCTGACATTGGGCTTGGCAGCAATGATGCGTGCCCAGTATCTCTTTATGGTGGTTGCTTTCGGCATGCTGGGTATTCTGTTACCTTTCTGGCTTTTCAATGTCTTTGGCAATGTGCAGCGGGGTAATAAGATTTTTATGGGAGATACAGGCAGCCTCACTTTGGGGTATCTTGTCAGCTTCCTGCTCATCTATATGGCCGGTGAGGCTGATATCCTCTTCCCCCGTGAGATGCTGGTCATAGGTCTCTCCACGATGCTCGTCCCCATGTTCGACATTGTTCGGGTAGTGATGGCGCGTATCCGTAATCACCGCAACCCGTTCCTGCCCGACAAGAACCATATTCACCATAAGATTCTGCGCACAGGCATCGGACCGCGTCTGACGATGTTCATCCTGATTCTTGTCTCTGTGGCCATGGTACTTATTACGATCTGGGCGGTGTGGGTGCGCATCCCAACGACGTGGATATTTTTTATAGATGTGGCTTTTTGGCTGGCATTCGACTATACCGTCAATTACTTTATCTACAAGAATCATCGTCAGCGCTATGAGTAATTTTTCAATCGTTTCTTTGGCTATGTCGGTATTTCTTCGTACTTTTGTCCCCCGAAAATATACTAGTTTAATATGAAAAGACTTTTTTTGTCAATATTGTTGATATTGCCGTTCGTGTTGCAGGGTTATGCCCAGAGCATGAGCGATACCCAGGTTTTACAGTATATACAGCGTGAGGTTAAGGCTGGTACCAGCCAGTCACAGATAGCTGTCAAGCTGATGCAGCGTGGTGTTGATATGAAGCAGATACAGCGTGTGCGCCAGCAATATGAGAAGCAGAATGGCACGTCAGCTTCTTCTTCGCAGACAAGAAGCGGGGGAGGGGAGATGGTCACTGACTCTCGCCTGCGTGAGTCTAACGGTGCTGTGCGTGTGGATGCACAGGGCAATCCGCTCTATACAGCCACTGGTGGCTATAATCCTGTGGGCGAAAGCCAGAAACTGGAACAGTTGCAGGACCTAGACTCTCGACCGAATGTCTATATCAAGGATTCTGCCAATCTTACTGTCAATGGCAAACGGGTTTTCGGACGCGACATTTTCAACAAACGTTCGCTTTCTTTTGAGCCGAATATGAATATAGCCACTCCCGCTAGTTATGTGGTTGGTCCTGGTGATCAGGTGGCCATAGATGTCTATGGGGCTTCTCAGACCTCCAAGACCTATGAGGTTTCACCAGAAGGAACGATTATAATCGAGGGCTTTGGGCCTATAGAAATAGGCGGACTGACTGTGGCACAAGCCAATCAGAAGATTAAGGACCAGCTGGGACAGCGTTATCGCCAGTCCAGCATCCGTATGACCGTCGGACAGACACGTACTATCACGGTGAATGTGATGGGTGAGGTCTCTGCCCCAGGCACTTATACGCTTTCCGCCTTCGCTTCCGTGTTCCATGCCCTTTACATGGCTGGCGGTGTCAACGGTTTGGGTACGCTCCGTAATATCAAGGTCTATCGTGGCGGTCGTCAGTTGTCTGTTGTCGATGTCTATGATTATATCCTCAATGGCCGTCTTTCTGGCAATGTCCGACTAGCTGATGGCGATGTCATCGTCGTGGGCCCCTATGACTGTATTGTGGATGTGACTGGCAATGTGAAACGTCCGATGGCTTATGAGATGAAGAAGAATGAGAGTGTGGCCACCTTGTTGAAATATGCTGGCGGCTATGCGCCGAAGGCCTTTAAAAAGGCCGTACGCCTTAGCCGAATCGGTGGTGAACATCTCTCTGGTCACAGTGTCTCTGAGTTTGAGATGGCTGATTTCCGTTTACAGGATGGCGACTCGGTCATCGTCGATTCCATTGACGGCCGTTACGAGAATACGGTCTCTGTCTCTGGTGCTGTCTTCCATGCGGGAATGTACGATCTGGGCGACTGTTCGACAGTTCGTGCCCTGATTGAGAATGCTGGAGGTCTCACGGAGGAGGCTTTCGTGGCTCGTGCCGTTCTGCATCGCATGAAGGCCGACCGTACGCGTCGTGTCGTCTCTGTCGATATTGATGGTATTATGTCCGGTGCTGTGGCCGACATGCCGTTGGAGAACGAGGATGAACTCTTTATCCCATATCGTATCGAGGCGATGAGCCGTCGTACGGTGACCATCCATGGTGAGGTGCAGTTCCCTGGAACCTATGAGTTTGCTGACGACGAGACCATCGAGGACTTGATTCTCCAGGCTGGAGGTCCGACTGATGCCACCTCTACAGCTCGTGTCGATGTGTCGCGCCGCATCAGCGATCCTGCTGCCACCACGTCCGACAAGACCATCGCCCAGTCGTTCTCCTTCCCCATCCGTGAGGGTTATAAGATTCAGGTCGATCCCGGCTTTACTCTCAAGCCTTACGATGAGGTGTATGTGCGTAAGAGTCCGGGCTATCAGCCCCAGCGTAACATCCAAGTCCTTGGTGAGGTACTCTTCGAAGGTGACTACGCCCTGCCTACCAAGAATCTCCGTCTCTCTGAGGCCATCAAGGCCGCCGGTGGTGTGACGGCTGAGGCCTATGTTCGTGGAGCCCGTGTGGAGCGTGTGCTCAACGAAGACGAGCGTTTCCGTGTAGAGACGTTGATGAAGATGGCCCGTCAGCAGACTGGCCGTGGTCTCGACACGACCATCGTGACACGTACCGACAGCATCTACTATGTCGGTATCCACCTTGACAAGGCTCTGGAACACCCAGGATCCGACTACGACATCATCCTGCGCGAGGGCGATCGTCTTGTTGTGCCTGAGTACAATGGAACGGTGAAGATCAATGGCAACGTGATGTATCCCAATACGGTGGCTTATAGCGATGGCAAGGACTATAAGTGGTATATCAATCAGGCAGGTGGCTATGGTAACAACGCCCGTCGCTCGCGTACCTATATTCTTTATCAGAATGGTACAGTCTCTAAGGCCAAGGGCAATGCGAAGATTGAACCAGGCTGTGAGATTATCGTTCCGTCGAAGACCCGAACCACTCAGCAGACCATTGCGACCATCGGCTCGCTGGGTACTTCGATGGCCACTATCGTCACCCTTCTGGTTAGCGTGATGAACCTTCTGAAATAGGAATTAATTATTAAACATGAATAAATACGTTAAGGATTACACCATGCATGACAAAAAAGAGGCTGCTTTTGATTTTAAGCTACTAAAGAGCCTTTTTCGCCTTAATGGTCATTGGATTATTGTTTCTGTGGCCGTATGTTTCTTATTGGCTGGTATTTATCTATGGTTTACACCGACTAAAGTGACGGTTGCAGGTACCATGGAACTTATTGACAGATCACAAAAAGGAGGAGGAAGTGCCATGTCACTAGGTAAATCCATGTTGAATGCCCTTCCAATGAGTATGGGTAGCTTATTTAGTGGAGGTTCCTCGGATATAGAGTCAGAGAAGGAAATTTTGAAGTCCAACACTTTGCTCCGAACAGTTGTCAAAGATCTTAACCTTCAGACGGAATATAGTGTGAGCAGCTTAGGGCGAAAAGCAATTCTATATAAAAACCAGCCTGTCAATGTGAGTTTGGATGAGGCTCATATGAAGTGGCTCGACACAGAACTGCCGCTTACTTTCCATCAGATAGAGTTGAAGATAAACAAAGCCAATGATGGATATACCATAGAGCCAACATTGATAGAGGGCAAGCAGGAGACAGAACTTCCAGCTCAAACCTTTGCGACACTTCCTGCAACGTTGAAGACTGACTATGGTACCCTGACACTGACGGAAAATAATACTCTTACGGACAAGCAACGAATGGCCTTCGTGGGCAATTATACACTTCTTGTAACGATTACGCCGCCAACGACAGTTGCAAATGTCTATAAAGGACGCCTCAATCTGGAGGCTCCGACCAAGAAAGTGACAAATATGCTGAGTGTAAAACTAAAAGATGAGAATTTGATACGAGGCATTGATTTTGTAAACCACCTTGTTGAGGCCTATAATCAGCGTGCTAATGACGAAAAGAATGAAGAAGCTCGTAAGACCGACGAGTTTATTAATGCACGTCTGGCAAGGCTTGATGCCGAGCTAGGCACTAGTGACGCAGATTGGGAAGGCTCCAAGAAGAATTACCAGATTGTGAGCCCAGAGGTAGATGCTTCCGAGGTGGTTCAGAAGAAGGGCACCTATGAACTTCAGTTAGTCGAGATCGGTACGCAAATCCAGCTTCATGACTATCTGAGTGAGTTTGTTAATGATCCCGCCAATCTCTTTGAGGTTATTCCGGCCAGTGTGGCTAATATAGGATCCTCTACTTCAGCGATGGGAGTCTCTTCTAGATCTACCTCCTTATCTACGTCTTCGGGCGCTTCCGGTGCGACGGCAGAGGCCTATATGGGCTTGATTAACCAGCACAACGAATTGGTTAACAAACGCAAGGATTTCTTGAGGAGTATGAGCGAACAGTCTCCTCAGATTCAGCGGCTTACTGAGATGATTAAGGATCTTCATCCCACCCTTCTGCAAGCCATGAAGCGCGATCGCCAGAATCTGGTGTTGCGTCGAAACAATCTGGAGCGAGAGTATGCCAAATATCAAGGGCGTGTCTCTATGGCTCCGAAGGTTGAACGTGTTTTGACCGAAATCGGACGTCAGCGTGAGATTAAGCAGGGTGTCTATCTGCTCATGCTTCAAAAACGTGAAGAAACAGCCATGGAATTGGCTAATACCACAGATAAAGGTAAACTTATTGATGAAGTCACTGTAACAGGTTCGCAGCCAATGAAAGCTGTCGTGTTCTTTATCGCTGGTTTCTTGGGCTTTTTCTTGCCTGTGGGCATCCTCCTTCTTTTGTTCATGTTCAAGTCCACGGTTGATGTGCCTGGTGAACTCAAGAAATGCACGAAGTTGCCTTTGTTGTGTATGCTTGCACCAGGCGACGACGAAGAGAACATACGTAATGTCCGGTCAAACCTGCTTGCCCAACTCAAGGATGGCCAGCGTGTCATTATGGTGACATCCGATCGGGATGGTGATGGTAAGACCTGGCTTGCCAAGAGCCTTGCTGAGAGTCTGACGGCCATTGGAAAAACTGCCCAGTATATTGATTGCGATTTGAGAAAAAGTGCCCGAGCAGATATGCATCCAGCCGATTATTTTGCATCTGCTGTATTTACAGAGAATGTCAATCAAGCCAAGGCTACCAACGACTATATAATCCTCGATACACCGTCTCTAGGTAAATTTGCCGATGCAAATATCGTCGGACATCAGGCTGATGCTACCATTTACGTTGTGAAGGCTGGAACGACACCGAAAACGGTTGTTGAGGCGCTCAATGAGGAAACACGTTTTCCAGAGCCAATGCTCGTTCTGAATGCTGTTGATATGTCTAAAAGGAAATATAAGTTTCTTGTAAAGTAATACCTTGATATGAAAAAAGTATATTGTATTTTACCGCTTTGTCTTCTGGTGCTTTTACTGATGACTTCTTGTGTCAGTACGAAGAATTTGTCATATTTCGAAAACCTTGAATCCATTGATGCTACTTTGAGTCGGCAGTCGTTCGATGCCAGGATTATGCCCAAGGATATGCTTCAGATTCAGGTGTTTACGTTGACACCAGAGGCTTCTGCGCCATTTAACCAACCTTCAGCGGCCAGAAGTGATTACTTGGTTGATAATGATGGTAACATAGAATACCCTGTTATTGGCACCATTCATTTGGGCGGTATGACGAAGGGTGAAGCAGAAACGGCTCTGAAAGAAAAGATAGCGCCCTATATGTCAGCTACGGAGAATGTGGTGGTACATATCCACATGAGCAATTACAAATTTGCGGTGTTGGGAGGTGTCAATCGCCCAGGTGTCTTCACTACGCCGAATGAGAAGGTTAGTATCCTCGAGGCCATTGCCCAGGCAGGCGACCTCACGACCTTTGCCTATCGTGACAGGATATACCTGATTCGTGAAGACAGCTTGGGCCAGAAAGCCTTCCATCAGTTGAACATCAATGATGCCAACATCATCAGTTCGCCTTATTTCTACCTCCAACAGAATGACGTCATCTACGTGGAGCAAAAGAAAATCCAGGCCCGTAATGCCTTTATTTCAGCTAACACCTCCATTTGGTTCTCTCTGGCCGGCTCCCTCATGTCCATTGCAACTTTTATCCTAGCGCTCACACGATAAAGATAGCAATTCAGCTAATATCCCTGCGCTCTCAAAACGGGCGCAGGGATATTTTTTTAGTAAGTAATCTCGATGACAGGCCTGAACCATGTCTCAGCATGGAAACCCTCGGTGAAGCCCGTGTGCTTTAGGATGCCATTGATGACGTCTATGTCATAACTTTTGATAGTTTCTCCGTCTAGACAATAGTACCCATGATCGAAAGCCCGGAAGGATAGGGTAGCGTCCAAGGCAAACACCTCGCATTCTGCAGGTGTAGGCAATCGCCACTCGCCCGTAGCGCCCGTCGGCTTGTTGGTCAGATCTTTAAAGGCCGCCTCTAACGCCTCCTGGTTGCTGATACCATTGCCCTGTTTCTTGCGCAAGAGCACGGCTTTCCGGTGCTCCGTATCGACACTCACCACATAGTAGCCGTTATAGGTCTGTCCCACTGTCGGTACTGTCTTGTTCCCGTCTTCTCTTTTGTTCCCGGCGTTGTCTTCGTTGAAGTCGAAGGTGATACTCATGGGTTCTCCCCAAGCTGCATAGGTCATTGAGGCCTTGATGGAGGTAGCCCAGGCTTCCGAATAGGTGGCGCTGATTTGCACTTGTGTGTTGGCTGGCAGTCCCTCAGTGCCCGTCACATACGAATAGTGCCGCTGTCCCTCCGAAGTGGTCATGCTGATGGTGATGGTTGCTCTGCCGGCCGAGGGGAAGCAATACACTGGCTCGTTGGTCTCCCATGTCGTGTCGTGCTTCGTCAGGCTGATGTTTAGGAAGAAATCATCGAAATAATAGCTACCATCCAGCTTCAGCACTTGGTACAACGGCCTGAGACTCACCTCGACCGCCGTCACCTCGGCCGGTACTTCGAGGATGCTGATGCCCGTGATGCAGACCACCTTCCGTTCGAGACTGATGTTAAGATCTTTCGCATCCCCTCTGGCGAGTGTCACCTGTGCGGTTCCCCATTGCAAGTCGCCCATCGTCTGGTTGGCTGCCAAGGTGATGTCGCTGCCGCTCGTCGCTTCACTCGCCTCCGGCAACGTCAGACCGCTCAGGTCGTCGCCCCCGACGGCATAAAGGTCATAGGTGCCCTTCGGCAACCCCTTCGTCACCTGTGGTTGGCTGGCACTCACACTCAGCACGCTCACGCAATGCCCCGTCTCATCCATCACGTAGATCCGCCCGTCTTTCACGCTGTGAGCATCGTCATCGCGTGTCCCGACGCGTAGTGTCCCCTCTGGCGTCAAAGCCATGGCTTCATCGTTAATTACTCCCTCCGAACAGCTCTCGAAGGCCATCATGCTGTTTATAGCAGCAACAAAAATCCAAAAATGTTTCATAGTTGTCTTTTCTTAGCGTTAGACATGTTAACTGACAGCAAAGGTACACATAATTTTTCATATCGCCAAATTTTATCGAAAAAAAGTGTAGAATCTTTGGCTATTCCGTATATTTATTGTACTTTTGCAGCAATTTTTAAAAACCGAGAGAAGTTTGTTACCATCAGAGTTACTGGACCCAGTGCTACCGCGTAAGGGCTCTCCCGCATCCGATTCGAGTGTTCACCCTGCTACCGACGGGGTGTCCCCCCTTATTGCGCCTGATGCAGTCCACTGGTATCCCATGCGTGTCACTTATCAGCGTGTCAAGGCCATCAAGGCCCTGTTGGATGCGGATCAGATAGAGAATTTCCTGCCCATGCATTGGGAGTGGAAGGACACCCGCGACGGCCAGCGTCAGTTATGTCATCTCCCTGTCATCGCCAGCATGATCTTCGTTCGTGACACTCGCGAGCGTATCATCGCACTCAAGCAGATGCCAGGTTACGAGCCCCTGCGCTTCTACACCCGTCCTTCACAGACGCTCAAGGATCGTCGGGAGATCTTCCCCATCCCCGACAAGCAGATGGAGGATTTCATCCGTGTCTCCTCGTCAGGCGATGAACGGGTGGTCTTTCTCGAAGACACCGACTATCTCCGTTCCGTAGGCCAGCGTGTGCGTGTGGCTGAGGGCGAGTTCGCTGGTGTCGAGGGGGTCGTCAAGCGCATCAAGAACAACAAGTGTGTGGTCGTCCGTCTTGAAGGCATTGCCACGGTGGCGATTCTTCGTTTCCCCGTTCATGCCCTGATTAAATTGTAAACCCCTCTCACAAACCTTTGTTTTGATTGACAGCATGAAAGATAATTGGACGTTGATCATCCGACCCCAGCAGAAATTATGGAGTGTTGACTTCAAGGAGATATGGCGATATCGTGATTTGATAGCATTGTTTGTCAAGCGTAATATCGTCATCCAATATAAACAGACCATTCTTGGCCCGTTGTGGTATATCATCCAGCCGGTTCTGACCGTCATCATGAACATGGTGGTGTTTGGCGGCATCGCCGGCATGAGTACGGATGGTGTGCCTCAGATTCTTTTCTATTTGGCAGGTAACGTGTGCTGGTTCTATTTCTCCGACTGCCTGAATCAGACATCGAAGACCTTCACCGACAACCAGGCCATCTTTGGCAAGGTCTATTTCCCCCGAATGGTCGTACCCATATCGACTGTCCTGAGCAACCTCCTGCGTTTTGGCATCCAGATAGGGCTGTTTGTGGTGCTCTATCTCTATTATTTCTATGCCGGAACAAGTGTCAGTCCTAACAGCTATTTGCTCCTGTTTCCGGTCTTCATCATTCTTTTGGCAGGCCTCGGACTCGGTTTTGGTATTCTGGTTTCTTCCATGACGACGAAATACCGCGACCTGACTATCCTGTTCACGTTTATCGTGCAACTGTGGATGTATGCCACGCCCATCGTCTATCCCTTGAGCATGGTGCCCGAAGGCAAGTTGCGTATGCTTATCCTTGCCAATCCGATGACGCCTGTTATCGAGGCTTTTAAGTATGCCACCCTCGGACATGGCTACTTCTCCTGGACGGCATTAGGCTATAGCTTTGCCTTTATGACGGTGCTGCTGGTTGTTGGCATCGTCGTGTTCAATAAGGTTCAGCGTTCCTTCATGGATACTGTATGATTGAGATCTTCTTATGAAAGCAATAGAATTCGAGAACGTAGGAAAACAATACCGGTTGGGTCTTGTCTCTACTGGTACGATTAGTCATGACCTGAATCGCTGGTGGACGATGAACATCCTCCACAAAGAAGACCCTTATCTGAAGATTGGTGAGACCAACGACAGAGCTCATAAAGGCCAAAGCGACTATGTATGGGCTTTGAAGGACATTAATTTCTCGGTAGAGCAGGGTGATGTCGTGGGCATCATCGGTAAGAATGGCGCAGGCAAGAGCACATTGCTCAAGCTCCTTTCGCGTGTGACGGCCCCAACGACAGGCTTGATCAAGGCACGAGGTCGTATCGCTTCCTTGTTGGAGGTAGGTACTGGCTTTCATCCAGAGATGACGGGCCGTGAGAATATCTATCTCAATGGTGCTATCATGGGCATGACCAAGCAGGAAATCAGTCGGAAACTTGACGAAATTGTTGATTTCTCAGGCTGTGAACGCTATATCGACACCCCTGTCAAGCGCTATTCCTCTGGTATGACCGTTCGCCTTGGCTTTGCCATTGCAGCCCATCTGGAGCCGGAGATACTCGTTGTCGATGAGGTCCTAGCTGTCGGTGATGCCGAGTTCCAGAAGAAAGCCATCGGCAAGATGCAGGACGTCTCGCGCGGGCAAGGGCGCACGGTCCTCTTCGTGAGTCATAACATGGACTCCATGCTGAACCTCTGTCATCATGGTATTCTTTTGGAGAATGGGGGTATAAAATATACAGGCGATATCAAGGCGACTGTAGCCGAGTATCTAGGAGGGGACAACGAGGTGAAGTTCGTACAGAATAAGCCATCCAGTCCTCTTTACCTTTCGTCGGTAACCTTTTTCGGTACGCCGGCGAATGAGACAGGTCTCTTTGCGTTTGATGAAGACATCACTTTCTCTGCAGTCATCAGGAAGGAAGCTGGCTTTAAGGTCGATAAGAATGCCGTGATGAGTGTCATCATCATGACTTCAAACAGGACCCGTATCTGCAATTATGAGATACCTATCGGAGATATGCAAGAGATGGAACGTAAATTTGATTTCCGTTACAAAGCCCAAACCCTGCTTCCCAACAGGTATCTGATTAGAATCGTTATGCACATCCCGAATGTTCAGTTCTATGACAGACAGGACACCTGCACTTTTAAGGTGTCAGACACTGGTACTGAATTCTTGAAGTATAATGGTTCGGATAATGGCCTGATTATTTACACGCCTATTCTCACAACAACCAAGTCGTAATGGAAACAAAAGAACTGTTACTGAAGACTTTACAAGCTTTCACCAGCTTTTGCGATAAGCATGACCTGACCTATTTCGCGGCTTATGGAACCGCTTTGGGAGCCGTGAGACATCATGGATTTATCCCTTGGGACGACGATATCGACGTACACATGCCCAGAGCCGATTATCAGCGCCTGTGGGCGTTGCGTCATGAGATACAGGCACCTTACAAGGTTGCCGACATTCCCGAACTGGGATATACGGCTCCCTTCATGAAATTCATGGATATGAGCACCTCTGTCTGGGAGTTTGAGCGAAAGCCATACATGCTGGGGGAATACATTGATATTTTCCCATTGGATTCATATCAACCGGAAGATGTCCCTCACGTCAAGGACTTGAAGAAGAAGTTGGATGAGTCTTTCTTTGCCTATTTCAGATGTCTGGACAGGTGGACCATGAGAGAAATCGCCAGTGCCTTATGGCATTGCAAGAGGTCAACTTTCAAGAGCTACTGTATCCAGAACCTCTCGAATATAAAGCATGTGCGGCACTATCACTCGCAGGTCTTGGCTCTGCTCGATGAGATAAGTTCTACCGAGGAAGCCTCTTTATATTTCAGTTCAGCTGATGTTTATGAGGATTTCCCTATTTTTGAGAAATCATGGTTTGATCAGCCTGTTGACATGCCATTCGAGGGTATGACGATCAAAGTACCTAATGGCTATGATGGCTATCTGCGTGTATTGTATGGTGACTATATGCAACTCCCGCCAGAGGAAAAGCGTGTGTCCCATCACGCACGGCATTTTGTCAGTCTTGATAAGGGACTATCTATCAGACAGGCCAGGGCTATCATGAGAGCACAAGCAGGGAAAAAGGCAGAGTGATGCGGATCCTTTACGATCATCAGATTTTCTCGCTCCAGAAATATGGTGGTATTTCCCGCTGTTTCGTGGAGTTGTACAGACACATGCCGGCGTCGTGTCAGGCGATGATTGCTGTACGTGAGTCTGATAATGTCTATGCAAGGGAACTGGAGGGCGTAAGACCTCTGGGCTATCAGTATGACCACTTCATCTGTCGCCGGCATTTTTTCGGGAAAGGTCGTCTGCATCAGTGGTATGACCGTCTGACGGGAGGCGGATATTATCCTGACTATAATGAACACTACACGATAGGATTGTTGAAGAAAGGGGCATTTGATATCTTTCATCCGACTTATTTCAGTGACTATTTCCTGCCATATCTGAACGGGAAGCCGTTTGTGCTCACTATCCATGACATGATACCAGAGTTGTATCCTCAATACTTTCCCAAGGATGATTTCCAAGTTGTCATGAAACGAAAACTGGCACCCTTGGCTTCTGCCATTGTTGCAGTGAGTGAGAATACAAAGCGTGATGTCGTCAGCATCCTAGGCGTTCCTGAGGAAAAAGTTCATGTGGTATATCATGGTAGCTCTTCCCCAATGGAATGGGCTGAAAAGAAATATGAATTTCCTTATATCCTGTTCGTAGGACAGAGAGGGCTCTATAAGAATTTCCTGCCTTTTGTCAAGGCTGTCATCCCGACATTAAGGCGGCACAAGGACTTGCACGTGGTATGTACGGGCAGTCCATTCAATGATGAAGAACAGGCCATGATTATCGGATATGACTTGCAGGAGCGGTTCCATGCCTCATTGGTCAAGGATGACAGCGAATTGTTTGCCCTCTACCATCATGCGCAGTGTTTCGTATATCCAAGTGAATATGAGGGATTTGGCATTCCCATCCTGGAGGCCTATCAGGCAGAGTGCCCCGTCTTGCTGAATCATGCAAGCTGTTTCCCGGAGATAGCTGGCGATGCTGCCATCTACTTCAGGATGGACAAGGACGGTTCCGACCTCACAGAGAAGTTGGAATCTCTCTTGTTGATGGCGACAGACGAAAGACGGTCTCTGATAGAACGGCAGACAGCAAGGCTGAAAAACTATTTATGGGAAAACAGTGCAAGACAACTAGCAACAATCTATGAAACTGTCAGTCATCACAGTCAACTACAATAACAAAGCTGGTCTCCAGCGTACCATCGACTCAGTCGTCTGCCAGACATGGCGTGACTTTGAGTGGATTGTCATCGACGGTGGGAGTACCGACGGCAGCAAGGAGTTGCTAGAGCAGTATCAGCAGCATTTCGCCTATTGGTGCTCAGAACCAGATGGGGGCGTGTATAACGCCATGAACAAAGGTATCGCCCGTGCCAAAGGCGACTATCTGCTTTTCTTGAACTCTGGTGATGCCTTATACGACGAGAATGTTCTTCAGGCAATTGATGATATACATTCCTCAGCTGACATAATCACAGGACAGGCCATCAGAATGGATACCAATGAATTATTACGTCAATACGACAAAAATCTGTTGATGCAACTGTATCTTGATACGTTGAATCATCAGGCGACCTTCATAAAGAGAGAATTGTTCAAGGATACTTGCTATGATGAGAGCCTGAAAATTGTATCCGACTGGAAATTCTGGATGGAGGCGATCTTGTGGAAAAGAGCCTCTGTCGATGTGGTGGATGTGATTGTCACGAAGCAGGATATGAATGGCATTAGCGGTGGAAATTTTTCTCAGAATGGTAACTTGCAACAGTTGGAAAGAGAAAAGGTGATGGACGAGATATTCCCGGACTTCTTGAAGGATGTCTTCAGTCATGCCGAAGCTACGACAACTTCAGCCTATTATCGTTATGGAGAGTATCTTTCCCACAAATCACCGACTTTGTATGTCCTTGGCTATCGTATTCTGAAACTATTATCGAAATTAGCTTAACGTTTGGAATATGGCAGACAACAAACCGCTAGTGTCAGTTATTTTGACTTGCTATAACCAGGAAGCATGTTTGGCGGAAACACTCGATAGTGTTCTCAGTCAGACATATACCAACTGGGAGTGCATTGTGATGAATGACGGCTCCAGCGATCATTCTGAAGCTGTAGCCAGGCAGTATGTCAGCAAGGACAGCAGATTCAGATATATATATCAGGAAAATCAAGGGGTGGTCACTGCCAGAAACAATGCTATCCGTCAGAGTCTGGGTGAATATATACTGCCTTTGGATGGTGATGACCTGATTGCGCCTGATTATCTGTCACTTGCCGCCGATGTCCTGAACAAACATCAGGATGTTGTGTTGGTGCATTGTCGCGTTCTGAAGTTCGGAGCGGAGAATGGTGAAATGATTATGCCGGAAATGTCGAGACGCAATCTGCTGAAAACAGGTTGCTGCGTTTCTACTTCAATGTACAGAAGGTCTGGATTTGACAAGGTTGGTGGCTATAAGACAGCGATGAATGATGGGTGGGAAGACTGGGAATTCTTCATCTCCCTCATGGAGACAGGCGGTAAGGTCTATAAGTTGGATAAGCCGCTCTTTTATTATCGGATATCTTCCAGTTCTAGGAACAGTAAGCTTGACAAAGGCAAATATCTGGAGTTACAAAAGACCGTTGTGCGCCTTCATCCTCTGTCCTATTTCAGGGAATATGAGGCACTGCTGGCCGAACATGAAAGTATTGTCACCTTCCCTGGCTATGCTGTCTTTGCTGGGTACAGAGCGTTGGCGGTAGGTGTCTATCATTTCCTGCAGAGGATTTTTAAGTTCAAGGGCGGAACAGCCCCATTATGATGATGTTCTCTATCCTGATTCCTGCCTATAAGTCGCGATTCCTGAAGGAATGTATCGACAGTATCTTGGCGCAGACGGTCCGTGATTTCGAGATCGTCATCGTCGATGATGCCTCTCCAGAAGATCTGTATGCCATCGTAAGCGGTTATGACGACAAACGCATCCGCTATTACAGGAACGACAAGGGATTTGGTGCCTATCATCTGGTTGACAATTGGAACAAATGCCTTCAGTATGCCATGGGTGATTATGTCATTTGCATGGGGGATGACGACATGTTAGCTCCTACCTGTTTGGAAAATTATATTAGTTTGATAGGCAAATATCCCGGTCTCAATGTCTATCATACCCGGACATTAATCATTGACGAGAACTCTGAAGTCTGGCAGATCCAAGAACAAAGACCGGAATATGAATCTGGCTATTCATTGTGGTGGCATCGGTGGAATGGCAGAGTCCGTCAGTATATCGGGGATTTCCTGTATGACAGAGCCTATTTGATGTCTGTCGGCGGTTTCTATGATATTCCTTTAGCCTGGGCGAGTGATGATGTCACGGCAGTCCGGGCGGCGTTAGAAAAAGGAATTGCCAATACGAAGGAGCCAGGCTTCCTCTATCGGGAGAACCGAATGACGATATCCAATGCTGCTAATGGAAGAATAAAGGCCGAGGCAACCTGTTTGGAGAAGGAATGGTATGAGAATCTGCTGAAAAAGTCTTGCCCCGATGATGAAATCGACAGGCTCTATCTCTCTTTCCTGAGAAGAGATGTCAATGCGCATTTCCAACTGAGGTTCTCGCTTTGCTGTCAGGATGATATCGTCAGGAATCCACTCCGTGCACTTTTCTGGTTCAGACGAAGAAAACGATTCCTTTTGTCTGGTCGCCATGTGTGTGGCATGTTCGTCAGGGCATGTGTTCATCGTTTGACAGGACATTCACCACTATAAGAACAATGTAATGAAGCATAGGATATTGTTCATTTTACCCAGTCTGCCATGGCCGCTTGCGAGTGGAGGACTTCAGGCTTTGTTCAATGGTGTCAAGGCCATGGAGTCCGTTGCCGACATTTATATTATGTGTACCTTGAATCCTCAGGTCGAGCGGGAAAAAGCTCATGAGGAACTTAAGGCCAGGATAGCAAATATAAAGGGAATCTTCCAGTATGTGGAGCATAAGAAGGAATGGTCTAAGCGGAAACTGGCAATGAGGATATGTGCCAAGGTGGTCAACACACTGTTCAAACCGACACCTTCTGAAGACTTTGAAGCAGCGGTGACAGGCACTGGCTTAGGTGGTCATAGTGAGGATTATTACAGACTCATTCGGGAGATTATTGAACGGTATAACATCACTATGGTACAAGTTGAGATGCTTACCAATATTGATGCCATCATGGCCATTCCTGCCCATGTTAAGAAGGTGTTTGTCCATCATGAATTAGGTTTTGTTCGTAACCAACTCTTGTTAGAACAGCAGTCGCAAGAGAATTGCTTGGGGCGTCTGCTCTGCACTCTCGAGAAAACGAAGGAGATCTCACTTCTTAACCAGTATGATGCTGTCATCACATTGTCAACCATCGACAGAGACAAGTTGGTAGAGGTTGGCGTGACCTCTACCATTTATCCATCTTTTGCGGTCGTTAGTACGTCAGCGGATAGTGCGCTGCTTCAGGAACAGACAGAAAGGGTCTTAAGCTTCGTGGGTCCTGAGTTCCACACACCGAACAAGTTAGGCATGGAATGGTTCTTGACCCATGTATGGATTCCCCTAAAGAAGATGGCTCCAGATTATAAACTCAATATTATTGGGGTGTGGTCGAAACAGACCGCTTCGCAGTGGACTTCCCAGTATCCTGATATTCATTTCCTCGGGTTTGTGGATGATTTGGCTGAGGCCTTGGCCGGTTCCGTCATGATTGTCCCGATTTTTGTAGGCAGTGGCATAAGAATGAAGATCCTGGAGGCAATGTCTATAGGTGTTCCTTTTGTAACGACCACTGTCGGGGCTGAGGGAATACCTGTTACCGATGGTCAGCATTGCGTTATTGCCGACACACCAGAGGCATACATGGCCGGTATTCTGAAACTGGAGGATGCTGAAACACGGGAGTTGATGATTCGAAACGGAAGACAATTGCTGATGTCGAACTATTCGTTTGAGAAATTCAAGTCCGACCGGTTAGAGATTTTCAATGCCCTGATAAACTAGATATTGATGAACAAGGCACGTGTCATAGCTTTCTATCTCCCTCAGTACCATCCGTTTAAGGAAAACGACGAATGGTGGGGTAAGGGGTTTACCGAATGGACCAATGTCGTGAAGGCAAAGCCCTTGTTTATTGGCCATTACCAGCCAAAGCTGCCTGCCGACTTGGGTTTCTATGATCTCCGGGTGCCAGAGGTACGGGAGGAACAGGCGAGACTGGCAAAAGAAGCTGGCATCGAAGGCTTTTGCTATTGGCATTATTGGTTTCATGGTCATGAGTTGATGGAACGGCCTTTCTGGGAGGTCGTTGCGAGTGGGAAGCCTGATTTCCCCTTCTGTATCGGCTGGGCCAACGAGACGTGGATGTCAAAATTGTGGAATAAGGACGGCAGTATAGCGCCAGGCTCTAAAGTGCTCATAGAGCAGACTTATAGCGAGGAGGATGATATTGCCCACTTCAACAGGATGCTGCCAGCCTTTAAGGATCATCGTTATATCCGTGTGGATGGCAAACCATTGGTGTTTATCCATCAAGGTCTGGATTTGCCTGAGCATACGATTCGGATATGGAATCGCCTTGCCAAGGAAAACGGCTTGGATGGCATTCATTTCGTTGGCAGGATTAGAACTGCCAAAAACAGTCAGAAGGCAAAAGAGATACTCTTGCATAGGGGCTTTGACGCTGTCACTGTTGCAAGACTGGGTGCTTCTTCAATCTTAGAGACGATTTTCCAGAAGATCATCAGAAAGAGTTGGCAGTTTTTCCGATATAACGGGTGCTGTCATCTAATCAGTTATAGAAAGGAACTGAAAACGCTCTGTGACCCGTTGTTTGATTCGTCTGAGGATGTGTATCCTGGCTTATACCCCAATTGGGATCATAGTCCACGCAGTGGTAGAAATGGCTTTATTATTGTAGGGAGTACGCCTGAGTTGTTCCGGGTGCATGTCAATCAGGTCTTGGATACGGTTAGCCGCAAACAGATGGAACATAGGGTTGTGTTCGTGAAGTCGTGGAACGAGTGGGGCGAAGGAAACTACTTGGAACCCGATCAGAAATTTGGAAAAGGTTATCTGAATGTACTTGCCGAAACACTTGTAAAAGAACCGTGAGATAGTGCAATGCCATGGGTAGTCTTCACCTTACATTTTTCCATCGGAACCTTAAGGCTGGGTACAGCATCAACAAGGTTGTCCAGACGATTGTATCCACATTTGAAAATAGGGTGGAGTATTACGTCCCCAGTTTTAGGACGAGTGGCACGCTGAGGAATCTCTGGTTTGTTTATAGGCACAGGAACAAAAGCGGCATCAATCACATCACGGGCGGCATCCACTATTGCATCCTTTCTCTCATTGGCTGCAAAAGCATACTGACCATCCACGATACCGTGTTTATGGATTTCAATGCGTCATCCAGACTCATGCGGCTATACAACGAGTGGATGTGGCTGAGGCTGCCTTTGAGATTCGCCACCAAAGTGGTATGTATCTCCAACGAGACCAAAAGACGTGTCTGTACCCGTACAAATCGCACTGACATCGAGGTGATCCACAATGCGATAGACCCTTCGTTCAAGACGGTCCTGAAGAATCAGGTGACTCAGGCGAAAAAGATATTGCTGATAGGTACGTCTCCCAATAAGAATGTAGAGAGAACCATTCAGGCCCTGCAGGGTCTTGACTGCGAATTGACCATCGTAGGACATCTAAGTGACAGCCAGCGCAGTCTTTTGGCATCCTGTGGCATCGGATACCGCCAAAGAGAGGATCTTACGGATGAGGAAGTCATTCAGGAGTATATCCGTTGTGATATTGTCTCTTTCGTGTCCTTGTTCGAGGGATTCGGCATGCCTGTGATTGAGGCAAATAAGGTGGGGCGCCCGGTTCTGGCTTCAGATATTCCTGTCATCAGGGAAGTGGCAGGCGACGCTGCTGTCTTTGTCGATCCTTACGATATCGAGGCGATGCGTCGGGGATTCGTAAGACTAATGGAGAGTGAGGCGCTTAGGAGCGAGTGCGTTGAGAAGGGCTTGGAGAATGTGAAACGGTTCGACTGCACGCTCATCCGAAAGCAATGGGAGGATTTGTATCAACGTCTGATGTAGGGTAGGTACTGACATCGCAAGCATAGCACGCTGTATGTACTATATCGTATTTTGTATCTTGCTTTTCTTCAGCCTGGTAGAGGTCGTTACGCATAAGCGGAACTGGCTCTGCTTCGATGCCGTCTATGCCTTGATGACCTTTATGGTGATGTTCCGCTATGGACAGTTCTCGGATTATTTCAATTATGAGATGGTTTATGATTATCCTGAAATGACAGGCATCGCCGACCCGCTTTATTTCATTATCCAGGAATGTTTCAAATTCTTAGGCGTCAGCTACAAGGGCTATGTGATGGTTGTCGGCGCCCTGACGATGGGACTCATCTATCCGTTTCTCTCTAATTATTGCAATAAGAGCATCACGGCCCTGTTTATTTTTTATACCTACGAACTGATGGTCCTTCCAATGTCCGCAATCAGACAGGGGGTGGGGTTGGCACTGTTGCTCTATGGTTTTTCGATGATATTGGAGGAAAGGCGAAAGGCATTTCTCATCTTGATGGGAATAGGTAGTTTTGTACATGTGTCATTGCTGGCTGTATTACTCATCCCGTTTTTCTATAACAAGCGCTATTATAATGAGTGGTATGTGGCTTGTGCCTTGGCAGGGTTGACTGTCTTTGCGCTGGTAACCCCGGATTTGACAACGCTTTTCCCGGGGCTTTTCGACGGCAGATCCACGGGTGATGCTGAAGATAGCCGATTGGTGCAAATCGCCATGAGGTTGATGCTTATAGCGCCCGTTTTGTATTACAAGCCGCAATATGGGACGTTGGGCTACTTTGCCAAGGCGATATGTATCATTAGCTATGCAACGTACTGTATGTTCGCTTTTGCCCCTACCATGGCGGGACGGTTGGAATACTATTTCCGTGTATTCATGTGTATGCTTGTTGCCTACATGATTTTTGTGGAAGAGAAATCCCGTCTGCATGAACTGGTCCTGTTGGGTGTGATCATGCTTCATGTGGTTGTATTCTTTAAGAACATGAATGGATTTATCTCCCAGGGCGAATACGATCCGGACAAAGTCACGATGTTTAATTTCCCATTTGTGTCGGTCTTTGATCAGAATGAGTTGCAGTACTACAAACTGAACGACAACCCCTAAATGTCAACAGGGAAACATAGAAGTCTTATGGAGGTTAAGAGGACGGTTATCTATTATCATCAGGCCTTGCCGCTGTTCCCGTTTGAGTTCAGCTTCTTTGGCCCTGGGGCAAGAGAGATTGTCTTCTATCGCTATATTTATCCTTTATATGTAAAGCTCTTCCTGGGTAAGCGAACTTATGTCGCTGTTCAGACAGAGGATATGAAACGGCATTTTGCTGGCCGCTATCATTTCCCCGCAGACAGGGTCGGTGTCTTTTTCCCCGACATGGATAAGATAGATGCGGACAGCATCGCTCCTTATGTCTTTGAGCCCGGTACTTACAACTTCGTGTATCCCGCGATGGGAGCAATTTATAAGGAGCATACGACCATCGCATATGCAATGGAGCGTCTTTTCGCACAGAACAGCGAGATGGCCAAGTGTATCCGGATTCACTTTACCTTGTCTGCAGAGGATAATCGCGACCTTTATCGGTACATATGCCAGCATCGTTTGGAGAAGAACTTTGTCTTCCATGGTCCTCTTCCCCACGATCAGGTACTCTCCATGATAAAGGGGGGTGATGCCATGCTGTTTCCCAGCGTGCTGGAGACATTTGGCCTTCCCTTGTTAGAGGCTGCTTCCTTGGGGGCTCCTGTTATTGCTAATAATATGGCGTATGTCCAGGAGGTGTTGCGTGGCTATAGTGGCCTGAGAACCGTCAAGGTTCACGACTACGACGCATGGGCATCCATGATGGGCTCATGTTGTGAGAAGAGACTGCACTTTCCTTATTATCAGGTGGCGGAGAAAGACTCTTGGAAACAGCTCTTCCACTTCCTCAGGGAAGGGGATGGCGCGAAAGAGAATAGGGTGATATGCGTCTTGGCGACGGCCTCGGCTAAACGGGGTGCCCTGGCGATTTATAAACAGTTTATCCATGCCTTGTCGTCTGATGTTGGTCATGATGAGTGGCATGTGTTTGTGGATGTGGATATGCCCATGCCCGAGATCCCACAGGTGCACTATCATGTGATCCATACGAAGGGATTTGGCCGCTTCTGGTTTGACCTCATCGGATGCCATAGGTATGTGAAGCAGATAGGCGTGGTACCTGATGTGGTGTTCTCCCTACAGAATACCGGTGCCTTCTTTGGATGGTAAATACCAGATACAATGATGAAACGGACGCTGATTTTTGTTGGCTACTACGATAATCTGGCTTTCGACACGGCTAAAAGCGAGCTGCTGAAAGGTGGAGAGGTTTTTATGGTAGGCTGTGATCAACGTGTGGGCATCTGCCATTGCAACTATGGTGCCACATCCTTGATCTGCAGGCTCTGCAGCCATCAGAACAAACAGCTGTTCCGGGATTTCAGGGGCGACAGCCGTTTCCACTGGAAGATGATGGGTGACCTCATCTCAGGCGACATCTGTCATCTGGCAGCGTCAGCCTCTTTCGACTATGATGATGTGGCTTCCCTGAAGGCCTTGCAATATAAGGGTGTTGACATCGGCTATGCCGCCTTCTCCACCTATGTCAGTGTGACGCGAAACCTGACGCCTTCCTTCAGCAACGAGATGAAGGCTTTCCTCGACGACCTGCTGCGCAGTGAGATACGTCAGATCGAGGCCTTGCAGCGGTATGTGGAAGAGATTAGGCCCGACCTGATGGTCGTTATGTGTGGCCGGCATTCCAATCAGAAGCCGATCTACCAGTTGGCACTGAACAACCATATCGACTTTATCGTGACGGAGCGGAAATGGACGGAAAACGATGAAGACACGTACGACTTCTTTGTCAACGACAGTCCCCATTCCAATCTGGCCATCTATCATAGGATGCAGGACTGTTGGGCCTCTGGCGGGGACGACAAGTATGAGATTGCAAAGACCTTCTTCGACAATCGTCGCTATGGACATTATGCCGCAGACACCATATATACGAAGAAACAGGAACAGGGACTGTTGCCTGATGGCTTCGACCAGTCAAAGACCAACATCGCCATCTTCAATTCGTCAGAGGATGAGTATTACAGCATCTCAAGGGAGTGTGATGAGTATGGTGTGTGGAACAATCAGTACACGGCACTCAAGGCCATCTTCGAGCATTACAGACAGCGCGGCGATATGCATTTCTATCTGCGTATTCACCCCAATCTGTCGGGGGTGAACTTTAAAAGCCATACGATCCTCTACACGCTGCAATACGACAATGTGACGATCATCCCACCGGATTCGCCTGTCAGCAGCTATGCACTGTTGGACAACTGTCAGAAGGTGATGGTCTTTAATTCGTCACTGGGACTGGAAGGGGCCTATTGGGGAAAACCGGTCATCGTGCTCAACGAGTCCTATTATAATTATATGGGCATCGTCCACTTGCCAAAGACGGAAGGGGAGGTCTATCAGATGATCGACGATCCTGACCTGCCTTCGCTGAAGAGCGACGAATGTCTCAAGGCTGGCTATTTCTTTATGTCGGGTACCCAGAAGAAACTGCAGTATTACCCGACGGTCAGGAAGAAATACGGAAAGGGACGCTGGCAGTTTGAGGGCTATAGCCTGTTTAAGTTATGCCACTCGTCCTTCCTCTCGGCATTGGTATTCAAGTTGCTCCGGATAAGCACGTACCTGGGCATCATCGGACGCCATAATCATATCACCCAACGGACTGTATGAATAAATATCAGACAGTCGCCTTAAACACTGTTTACATCCTGTTTGGCACCGTTGGCAGCAAGTTGATATTCTTCTTCCTTCTGCCGTTATATACAAGGTGGCTGGAGACTGAGGAGTATGGCGCCACCGATGCTATCACGGTCTATACGAGTGTCCTGTCGTCTATCGTCTTCCTGAATATTGCAGATGCCATCTTCGTATGTCCCAAGCTCGCTCCGTCAATCGGATCCAGACGGGCTTACTTCTCGTCGGGCCTGTGCTTCATTGCCATGATGGCCGTCGTGGGAGGGGGACTTTTCTGGCTCTGGGACTCCTTCACCCGGCATCATGCCGGGGATATGGTCCTCTACAAGTATAAGTGGGAGATATGGGGCGTGATGGTGTCTGGCTATCTGCAGTCTTTCATGCAGGGCTTTGCCCGGAGCCTCGACCAACTGAAGGTGTATAGCATCGCAGGCGTCGTCCTGGCGGGATGTGTGGCTGCCCTGTCCATCCTGTTGGTGCCTCACTGGGGTATCTTCGGCTATGTCTATGCCTTGATCTTGGCCCAGTTGGTAACAGCGGCCTATACGGCTCTGGCAGTGCGTGCCTTGCGTTTCTTCTCCCTGGAGGAAATCAGGGGGAAGGCCTTGAAGGACTTGCTGGCCTATAGCATCCCGCTGATCCCCAACAGCATGATGTGGTGGCTGATCAATGGCTTCAACCGTCCGTTGATGGAACAGCAGTTGGGCCTGGCCTCCATCGGCATCTATGCCGTTGCCAGCCGTGTGTCGGGCGTGATCAACAGCCTGTCTTCGGTCTTCGGACTGGCCTGGGGCAACTCTGCCTTGAGTGAGTACGGCAAGGAGGGGTTTGACCGTTTCTTCAATAACTATATGAAGATGGTGGTCACCCTGTATTTCCTGAGTTGTATGTGTCTGGTAATTTTCGCCCGCGACATTGTCAGACTGTTCACGACACCGGCCTACTATGAGGCGTCAAACTACATCCCGCTAATGGCATTGGGACTGATCTTTTCTGGGATATCCATTACCATAGGTGGTATTTTCTCTGCCGTGAAGAAGAGCAAGTATTTCTTCTATGCAAGTCTGTGGGGCGGAACGGCCTCGATAGTTTCTTTGCTGCTCCTGATGCCCTGTTTCGGACTCTATGGTGTGGCTGCCTCCTTGGCAATCTCGTTCTTTGTCATCTTGGTCGTCAGGTGGTATCTCGCCAGCAGGTATGTGAGGTTTGAGCATATCCCTTTTTACTTGTTCCTGATAGGAGCATTTTTCGTGATTTATGCCAACACTGTCTTTGTGGACTCCTATCTCAAGTATGTGGTCGATATGGCCGTGCTTGGTTGGATTGTATTTACCGTGAGAGACGACCTGAACAGGTTCGTGGCCGTGCTCTTCAATAGATAATCATATTAGTATTTATGAATACGTTTAAAGATAAGACCCTGTTGATAACAGGTGGCACTGGTTCTTTCGGAAACGCAGTGCTGAACCGTTTCCTCCGTACCGACATCGGGGAGATCCGTATCTTCTCGCGCGACGAGAAGAAGCAGGACGATATGCGCCATGACTTTCAGACGCGCATGCCAGAGGTGGCTGGTAAGATCAAGTTCTATATCGGTGATGTGCGTAACAAGAGCACTTTGAAGTACGCTATGAAAGGGGTTGACTTCGTGTTCCATGCTGCAGCACTGAAGCAGGTGCCTTCGTGCGAGTTCTTCCCGATGGAGGCTGTCAAGACGAATGTCATCGGTACCGACAACGTACTCGACTCTGCCATCGATGCTGGTGTGGAGTGTGTCATCTGTCTCTCGACCGACAAGGCAGCCTATCCCATCAATGCGATGGGGATCACGAAGGCCATCGAGGAGAAGATTGCCGTGGCTAAGTCTCGTAACGCTGGCAAGACGAAGATCTGCTGCACCCGCTATGGTAATGTGATGTGTAGCCGTGGCAGTGTCATTCCGCTCTGGATCGACCAGATCCGCAAGGGCAATCCAATCACCCTGACAGAACCGAAGATGACGCGTTTCATCATGTCGCTCGAAGAGGCGGTCGATCTCGTGCTATTTGCTTTTGAGCACGGTCAGAACGGTGATATCCTCGTACAGAAGGCACCGGCCTGTACCATTCAGACGCAGGCTGAGGCGGTGTGTGAACTGTTTGGTGGACAGTCGAAGTTCGCCGGATCCGGCGATGCTTCAACTGTTGCAAAGCAACTTAAGTCCCAGATCAAGGTGATTGGCATCCGTCATGGTGAGAAGATGTACGAGACGCTCCTCACCAAGGAGGAGTGTGCCAAGGCTCAGGACATGGGGAATTTCTATCGGGTACCTGCAGACAATCGTGACTTGAATTATGATAAGTATTTCATCGAGGGAGATACCAAGCGGGCTACTATCGAGGAGTTTAACTCGGATAATACCAGAAGACTTGATCTCGAAGAGACGAAGGCCAAGATTGCTTCGTTGGAATATATCCAAAACGAGTTAAACGGCATTCCTAATCTCGTTTAATCATGAGAATTTTAGTGACGGGTGCAAAGGGGTTCGTGGGAAAGAACCTCTGCTATGCACTGAATAACATCAAGGACGGGAAGGACCGGACACGACCAGGCCTGAAGATTGACGAGGTCTATGAGTATGACATCGACTCGACAACTGAACAGTTGGATGAGTGGTGTCAGAAGGCCGACTTCGTGTTTAATCTGGCGGGTGTGAACCGACCCAAGGAGACTTCGGAGTTTATGGAGGGGAACTTCGGCTTTGCCTCGACCTTGTTGGATACACTCAAGAAGCATGGGAACAGATGCCCTGTGATGCTGAGTTCGAGCCAACAGGCCTCGCTGACAGGCCGCTTTGGTAATTCCGAGTATGGCCGTTCCAAGAAGGCCGGCGAAGACCTCTTCCTTCGTTATCAGGAAGAGTTCCTACAGGCGGAAGCCAATTATTCACTATCCACTATTCACTCTTCCCTTAGACCAAGGGTCTTAATCTATCGTTTCCCGAACCTCTTTGGCAAGTGGTGCCGACCGAACTACAACTCAGCGGTCGCTACATTTTGTAATGCCATTGCCAACGACCTGCCCTACACGGTCAACGATCCCAGTGTGGAACTGGAACTGCTCTACATCGACGACCTCATGCGTGAGATGCTTGATGCCCTGGAGGGGAGGGAGCACCGTTGTGAGTTCAATGGACTCGAAGTGGTTCCGGCTGAAGGCAGATATTGTTATTGTCCGGTGACGCACAAGGTGACGCTGGGTGAGATTGTGGAACTTCTGAAGAGTTTTGCCGAACAGCCGAAGACCCTGATCATTCCTGAGATTCCTGAAGGTTCTTTTGCCAAGAAACTATACTCCACTTATCTCAGTTACCTGCCCAAGGAGAAGATGGTTTTCCAGCCCAAGAACAACGAGGACTACCGTGGCAATTTTATTGAGATTATCAAGACCAAGTCGTGCGGTCAGTTTAGTGTGAATGTGAGCAAGCCCGGCATCACGCGCGGACAGCACTGGCATCATTCTAAATGGGAGATCTTCGCCGTCGTCTCTGGGCATGGACTGATTCAGGAACGTCAGGAAGGGACAGGGGAGGTGATCAGCTTCGAGGTCTCGGGCGATGATGTGAAAGCCATACAGATGTTGCCTGGCTATACCCATAATATCATCAACCTCTCGGATACCGAACCACTGGTGACTTTTATGTGGGCCAACGAATTGTTCGACCCTAATTTCCCGGATACCTATTTTGATCCTGTAGAATAGTGTGGACACGTCCGTCAGACCATATCGCAACGATCTTGATGTCCTGAAGGCAATAGCCGTCCTGGCGGTTGTCTGCTACCATCTGGGTTATCTGTCAACGGGCTATCTGGGCGTCGATGTGTTTTTCGTTGTGAATGGTTTTCTGGTCATACCGCCTTTGTTGAAAAGTGGACTGAAACCCCAAGAACTGATTCCGTGGATTGTCAAACGACTGATGAGGCTTTATCCGGTTGTGCTCATAGCATCTGCCGTCTGTTTGGCCTTGGGCTACATCGCCCTGCTGCCCGACGGCTATGAGAACCTGGCACAGTCGGTGGTTGCAACTGACCTTTTTGCTAATAATATCCTCCAGGCCATTACTACCAGGAACTACTGGGATGTGGTCAATGATTACAAACCGTTAATGCATACCTGGTATCTCGGTGTGCTCGTGCAGTTCTATGTCTTCTATGCGCTTGTCGTCTGTCTCTCGGGTCTGTTGTCCGATTGTCTTAAGGTGAGTCGGGAACGGTTCAACCCCTGTGTCCTGGGGCTTCTTACCTTCCTTTCCTTGGGTTGTTACCTATATCCGGCATTGCCCGACGTCGCACGGTTCTACTACCTGCCGTGCCGTTTCTTTGAGATGGGACTTGGCGGTTTGGTGGGCTGGCTTATCATGAGCAGACCGAAGGCTGGCAGTCGTACATTCATAGGCTTCATGTGGCTGTTCCTCTTGGTTGTCTTGTTGTCCGGTTGGCTACAGTTCTCCCGTCAGGTAAGCTACCATGAGGTCATGGGCACTGTCAGGGATTCTGCCGTATGGCTGCCCAAGATGTGTTTGTTGCTGCTGACGGTCTTTGCCACCTGTCTGATTGTGTCACAAGATAATAATAGGTGTAAGCCCGTTTGTTGGCTGGCCAACAGGTCATGGCTGACGACCGTCGGTAAGATGACACTTAGCCTTTTTGTCTGGCATCAGGTGGTTTTGGCGTTTATGCGGTTGTATGTGGGTGAACCGGACACAGTGTGGTCACTGGCCGTTTATGTGATTGCCGTGCTTGCATTGTCATTGTTTACCTATTACGGGGTGGAACGACGCGTTGCGGTGTCTGGCAGGTCGGTGTCTGTCACTGCCATTTCGTTGGTGGTGCTGCTTTCTGTCTCCATGACGGTCTATGCGAGGGCTGGCGTCGTCCGGGATGTACCAGAACTGAGAGTGAAGGCCGGGAGCACCCAGGGAGACGCGTTTGATGCGTATTGTGACAGAGTCTATCAGTACGACAGAGACTTCCCTTTGCCAAACGGCAGGAAAAATGTGCTGGTGGTGGGCAAGAGCTTCGGACGTGACTTTGTCAACATCCTGTTGGAGTCTGAGAGGGCCGACAGCATCAACATCAGCTATCTCTTTGATTTTGACAGGGCGTATGAGAAGCGTTACAGACAGGCGGATTGCTTGTTCCTGTTTTGTGACAGACCGGCTGTACCAGACTATGTTATACAGGTGCTGAAGCCTGCCTCGAGGCTGATTGGCATTGGTCCGAAGAATTTCGGAACCGACAATGCGCGCATCTATGTACATCGGGACAGTCCCGATTATTTCAGTCAGACAGTCGCTATCGACGAGGGCTTCCGTATCTTGAACCGTCAATGGAAGCATAACTGGGGCAGCAGTAACTATATCGACATGATACAGGTGGTGGAACGGCCAGATGGGCGTATCCGGGTCTTTACCGACGACCATGCCTTTATCAGTCAGGACTGTCGCCATCTGACGCCCGACGGCGCAAAATTCTATGCAGAGAAATTGATTAATCATAATCAGGGAAGGAATCATTATGGATTATAAACAGTTTAAACATAACGGCAAACTGAAGCTGCTCATCATCGTGGGCACACGTCCGGAGATTATCCGGTTGGCAGCGGTGATCAATAAGTGTCGGCAGTATTTCGACTGTCTGCTGGCGCATACCGGTCAGAACTACGACTACAACCTCAACGGGGTGTTCTTCAAGGATCTCAAACTCGCCGATCCTGATATCTATATGGAGGCCGTGGGGGATGACCTTGGCGCCACGATGGGTAACATTATCGACAAGTCGTATAAGGTGATGGTCGAGACGAAGCCCGATGCCGTTCTGGTGCTGGGTGACACGAACTCCTGTCTGAGCGTGATTGGTGCCAAGCGCCTGCATATCCCCATCTTCCACATGGAGGCTGGCAATCGTTGTAAGGACGAGTGCCTGCCCGAGGAGACCAACCGTCGCATCGTCGATATTATCAGCGATGTGAACATGGCGTACTCCGAGCATGCCCGTCGCTATCTGGCAGACTGCGGACTGCCCAAGGAACGCACCTATGTCACAGGCAGTCCGATGGCAGAGGTGCTCCATCAGAACCTCGCAGAGATAGAGGCCAGCGATATTCACCAGCGTCTAGGCTTGGAGAAGGGTAAGTATATCCTTTTGAGCGCTCACCGTGAGGAGAATATCGATACTGAGAAGAATTTCCTTTCGCTATTTAATGCGATCAATAAGATGGCAGAGAAGTACGATATGCCGATTCTTTATAGCTGCCATCCGCGCAGTCGTAAACGCTTGGAGCAGTCTGGCTTCCAACTCGACCGTCGTGTCATCCAGCACGAGCCCCTTGGCTTCCACGACTACAACTGTCTGCAGATGAACGCCTTTGCCGTGGTCTCCGACTCTGGTACGCTGCCCGAGGAGAGCAGTTTCTTCACCAGTGTCGGTCATCCGTTCCCAGCTATTTGCATCCGAACGAGTACAGAGCGCCCCGAGGCCCTCGACAAGGCTTGCTTTATTATTGCAGGTATCGATGAAAAGTCATTGCTTCAAGCTGTAGATACAGCAGTGACATTGAACCAGAACGGTGACTATGGCATCCCCGTACCCGACTATATCGAGGAGAATGTCTCGACGAAGGTCGTGAAGATAATACAATCTTATACAGGTATTGTAGATCGTATGGTATGGAGGAAAAACTGAGATGAACGTCATCTTTCTTACATTAGCCAGGATCTCGGATATTGGGGAACGGGGCATTTATAATGACCTCATGCGTAAGTTCCGCGATAGTGGCCATCAGGTCTATATCGTGACCCCCTGTGAGCGTAGCCTCGGCCTTCCAACCGCTTTGGTGAAGGCTGGTGGCGTGCATATCCTCAATGTGAGAACCTTGAACATCCAGCGCGCGAATATGCTGGAGAAAGGAATAGGCACCTTGCTGATAGAACGCCAGTACAAGAATGCCATCAAACGATACTTGTCTGGTGTACGGTTCGACCTCATTACCTATTCCACGCCGCCGATCACTTTCACCAATGTCGTGCGCTACCTGAAAAAGATCAACCCACAGGCTATCTCGTACCTGCAACTGAAGGATATCTTCCCTCAGAACGCCGTCGATATCGGACTGTTCGGTGAGAACAGTTTCTTCCACCGCTATTTCAGGAACAAGGAGACCGAACTCTATCGGAATTCCGACTATATCGGTTGCATGAGTCCGGCTAACGTACAATACTTGATAGCGCATAATCCATACTATCCCGCCGACAGGGTAGAGGTGGCCCCGAATGCTACAGAACTGGTGGATCAGACCTTTGAACCAGGTCAGCAGGAGACGGAAAGACGCTATATCAGGGCAAAGTATAACCTGCCGACAGACCGTCCTGTATTCATCTACGGTGGCAATCTGGGAAAGGCTCAGGGCGTGGACTATCTTATACAGTGTATCGATGCCAATAAGGACCGGCAGGATTGCTGTTTCCTGATTGTTGGTTCGGGTACGGATTTTCACAAGGTGGAAGAATGGCTTAATCGGCAGCCGGCAGCCAACCTTAGTGTCAGACTACTGCACGAGTTGTCAAAGGCAGACTATGCGAAGCTTGTACGTGCCTGCGATGTCGGTCTGATTTTCCTGGATCACCGGTTCACGATACCTAATTTCCCATCACGCCTATTGCCTTATCTCGAATATAAGATGCCCGTCATCTGTGCTACCGACCCCAGCACGGATATGGGACGCATTGCCGAGGAGAACGGCTTTGGCTTCTGGTGCGAGAGTGTAGATCCTGCTGACTTCACCCGACTGGTTGATAAGATGTTAGTTGCAGACAGAAGGCAGATGGGCGAGCGCGGCCATCAGTTCCTAAAAGCGAACTATCTGGTGGAGCATACCTATAACATCATCATGAATCATCTACATGTATAGACATTTTTTCAAGCGTTTTCTGGATTTCTGGATTTCGCTCTTCTTGCTGATATGCTTCTCACCGGTATTACTAGTGGTGGCTGTCTTTCTGCACTTTGCCAATAAGGGGGCTGGAGCCTTTTTCCTCCAGGAGCGCCCTGGAAAGGATGGGAGAATTTTCAAGATTGTCAAGTTCAAGACGATGACCGACGAACGGGATGCACAGGGACAGTTGCTCTCCGATGAAGCCCGTCTGACGAGGGTAGGGCGGTTTGTGCGCTCGATATCGATTGACGAATTGCCCCAGCTCGTCAATGTCCTCAAGGGCGACATGGCATTGATAGGGCCTCGACCACTACTCCCGAAATACTTGCCTCTGTATTCCGAGGAACAAATGCGCAGACATGCGGTGCGCCCTGGTATATCCGGATGGGCGCAATGTCATGGCAGGAATTCCATCAGCTGGACGGAGAAGTTCAAACTCGACGTGTGGTATGTGGATCACCTTTCGTTGTGGGTTGATATCAAGATCATTTATTTGACCACCTTGAAGGTCCTCAAACGTGATGGTATTTCTGAGGAAGGACAAGCCACCATGGAAGCCTTTAATGGGCACAACTGATGAAAAAGGAATTATTTAGAGAATGAAAGATAAGAACATATTATTTTGTAGCGTCGGACGACGCGTTAAGTTGTTGATGGATTTCAGGGCGTCCATGAATGGATGTGGCAATCTCATTGCCACGGATTTAAGTCCTGTAGCACCGGCTCTGTTCCTTGCCGATAAGTCACATCTGGTGCCCCCTGTCACGGCTCCCGACTATTTTGACTGTATCAAGGCTATTTGCCAACAAGATGATGTAAAGGCGATAACGACGCTCATTGACCCGGAAATAGCAATATTGGCTTCTCATCGTGAGGAGTTACGTGAGATGGGTATCCTGCCGCTCTGTCCGGCCGACTGGACAGCACAGCTCTGTTTTGATAAGTATGAGATGTTTAAGTACCTTCGTTCCAAAGGCGTGCGTACCGTACTTACCTATCACTCGTTGGAGTCGTTCCGTGAGGGATTAAGTGCTGGTGAGATAGCCTTCCCGGTCTTTATGAAACCTATTACTGGCAGTGGCAGTGTGGGCATTGGCCGATGCGACACGATGCAGGAGGTGGAGAAGAAATGGCATGACGGTAAGTTCACCTATATCATCCAGGAACTGATGAAGGAAGGTGATTGTGATGCCGATGTCTATGTAGACTGCGTCTCTCATAAGCCGGTAGCTGTCTTCTCGAAGAAGAAGATTGAGAGTAGGATAGGGGGTGCTTCCAAGACCATTTCTTATAAAGACCCGAAGCTATTCTCTTTTGTCGAGGAGGTCTGCTCGGTGCTCGAACTGAATGGTCCCTGTGATATGGACTTCTTTATGAAGGATGGTGAGTACTATCTGTCAGAGATTAATCCGCGTTTCGGAGGTGCTTATCTTCATGCCTATGCGGCAGGTGTCGATTTCATCAAGATGATTCTCCGTAATATGGATGGCATGGAAAACGATAGTGTCATAGGTCAGTACGACGAAGATATCATTATGATGATGTATGACGATGTGGTGATCCGGCGCAAGAGCGAATTGTTGTCTGCTGATTTCCCTTTGCTGTAAATAATGAATTAAACAATATAATGTCTGAGAGAAAAAAGATTTATCTGTCCTTGGCGCACATGAGTGAGGCCGGACTGGAACAGAAGTATATCAATGAGGCGTTCGAGACGAACTGGGTGGTGCCTTTGGGACCGAATGTGGATGGTTTTGAGAAGGCATTGGAAGATTTTGTAAATGAAAATGGACGCCTTTCCAAGCGCGTGGTGGCGCTGTCGTCGGGAACGGCTGCCGTACACTTGGGACTGGTGGCTGCTGGTGTGAAGGCTGGCGACGAGGTGCTGGCGCAGAGCTTTACGTTCTGTGCTTCGACGCATCCGATCACCTATCTGGGGGCTACGCCGGTGATGATCGACTCCGAACCTGACACCTGGAACATAGACCCCGACCTGCTCGAGGAGGCTATCCGCGACCGTATTGCCAAGACCGGCAGGAAACCCGCTGCCATTGTGCCCGTCGCCCTCTATGGCATGCCCTATCGGATAGACCGCATCATGGAGATTGCCAACCGCTATGGGATCCCCGTGGTGGAGGATGCGGCTGAGGGTTTCGGTTCGCGCTACCATGGCCAGGTGCTGGGCACGTTCGGACTGAATGGTGTCCTCTCGTTCAATGGCAACAAGATGATCACGACCTCCGGTGGCGGTGCCCTGATCACGGCTGACGATGCAGCGTGGCGCGAGGTGATGATGTATGCCACCCAGTACCGTGAGAGCTATCCTTACTATCAGCACGAGAAGATAGGCTACAACTACCGTATGTCGAACATCTGCGCAGGCATCGGTCGTGGACAGATGTCGGTGCTCGAGTCCCATCTCGCCCATCATAGGCATGTGCAACAGCTGTATGAGCAGTTGTTTGCCGATGTCCCCGGCATCGAGGTTCACGCACAGCCTGCCGGTGGCGCCTTCGACTCCAACTACTGGCTCACGGCGATCACCCTCGACCCGGATCTGCGGGTGAAGGGCCAGGAGAACGCCTACAAGACGATGGTGACCGGCCCTGTGGGTGGTGTGGCTGGTGTCATCCATAAGGCTACGTCGGTTACGACCGATTGTCAGCCCAACGACAATGTCGAGGCCCTGCGCGTCGCACTCGACAAGGCGAACATCGAGTCGCGCCCTGTCTGGAAGCCCATGCACAAGCAACCAGTTTATGCTTCCGTGCCGGCCTATGTCAATGGCGTCAGTGAGTCCATCTTCAAGGTTGGCATGTGTCTGCCGACGGGTCCATGTGTCTCCGACGACGATATACGTTATATTGTTGATATCATCAAGGCAAGTATCGAAAGTTGACTCTTTCAAGCTGACCATAAAAACAGACCGACATCATGAAAGTTTTTGTGACCGGTGCTACCGGTTTTATTGGTTCCTATCTGGTAAAGGAACTCCTCCGTCAGGGGCATGACCTGCTTTGCCTGAAGCGGCCCTCCTCCGACCTCTATCGTCTGGGTGATGCCAGCCAACAGGTGACCTGGGTAAATACCACCGACGACTGGATGGCGGCCTTTAAGACCTTCCAGCCCGAGGCCGTCTTCAACCTCGCTTGGGACGGGGTGTCGTCCAAGGACCGTGTCATCTGGAGCAAGCAGGTGGGAAATATCGCCTTCCAGCAGACCCTCCTCGACCTTTGTGTGACCTGTGGCACCCGTAAGTTCATTGCCCCCGGTTCCCAGTCGGAATATGGCGACTTCGAGGGCGTGGTCGATGAGCACTATCCCACCAACCCCAAGACCGCCTATGCCGCTGTGAAGGTGGCCTGTTCCGACCTCCTCCGTACCTTCTGCGAGATCTACGGCATCGAGTGGTACTGGTTCCGTATCTTCCCCCTCTTCGGCCCCTACGAGACCGACCGTTGGTTGATTCCCAGTCTGATCGAGGCGATGTCGCGTGAGCAGTCGATGGATCTGACGTTAGGCGAACAGCGCCTCCCGTACCTTTATGTCGGTGAGTGTGCCAAGGCCTTGGCCTCCCCTCTGCAGGTGGAAGGTCAGTGTGGGGCCTATAACATCTGTGCCGACAATGCCCGGCCGCTCCGCGACCTGGTCACGAGTATCCGCGACGCCGTCAATCCCGCCTTCCAGTTGAACTTCGGCGCCTTGCCTTATCGCTATGGCCAGAGCATGTTCATGGGCGGTGATACCACGGCCCTGCGCACCCATCTCTATACCCTTGATACCTCCTCCTTCGACCGTCGTCTGAAGGAGACCATCGATTATTATACGACCTATTATGGAAAAGAACGTTGACTATGCGTCCTTCGCGCGTGAGATCCGTCGTCTCTCGCTGATCCTGGCGCATCACGCCCGATCCTCTCACTCCGGAGGCGCCCTGTCGATGGCCGATATTCTGGCCGTCCTCTATAGTGGCGTGTTGCGCATCACGCCAGCAACGGTCGACGATCCTGATCGCGACCGTTTCCTGTTGAGTAAGGGCCATTGTTGTGCCGCCCTCTATGCGGCCTTGGCCATCCGGGGATTTCTCGATAAGGACGACCTCTGCCGTCACTATGGTGACGACGGCAGTGTCTATTTCTCCCATGTCAGTCATCATCTGAATGGGGTCGAGATGTCTTCTGGCAGTCTGGGCCACGGTCTGCCCGTGGCCTGTGGCATCGCTGTCAACGGGAAGGTGCGCCACCAGTCTTATAACACCTATGTGTTGACCGGCGACGGCGAACTCGACGAAGGTTCTTGTTGGGAGGCCATCCTTTTTGCCGCCCAGCAGCAGCTCTCCCGTCTCTGTCTGATTGTCGATTACAATCAGATCCAGAGTCTGGGCAATGTGAAGGATATCTGCGACCTGAGTCCGTTGGCCGATAAGTTCCGCGCCTTCAACTGGCACGTCGAGGAGATCGACGGCCACCAATACGATGAGATTGCCGCCGCCTTGGCCGCCTTTGAGGCCGAGCAGCAGCGCCCCACGGTGATTATCGCCCATACCGTTAAGGGCAAGGGGGTTAGTTACATGGAAGGTCAGCTGCTCTGGCACTACCGCAATCCGAACGACGAACAACTGAAACAGGCATTGGAGGAATTGGCATGAGAACAACATTCATCGAACAGTTAGTCATCGAAGCCCATGAACATCCGAACATCTTCCTGTTGGTCGGTGACCTGGGCTACAATGTCGTCGAACCCTTTGCCAACGCGTTTCCCGACCGCTTTATCAATGTTGGCATCGCCGAACAGAACATGGCCGGCATCGCCGCTGGTCTGGCCATGAACGGCTGGATTGTCTATTGCTATTCCATCGGTAATTTCCCCACGCTCCGTTGCATCGAACAGATCCGTAACGACATCACCTATTATAAGAGCAATGTACGCATCGTCTCTGTCGGTGCAGGCTATGCCTACGGCAGTCAGGGGGTGTCCCATCAGGCCACCGAGGAGATTGGCATGTTGCGCACCCTGCCCAACATGGTGGTGTGCAGTCCTTCCGACCCTGTCGAGACCCGCATGTTGGTCCAGCAGTCCGTCACCCATCAGGGTCCGATGTACATCCGTTTAGGCAAGGCTGGAGAGCAGGTGTTCCACACCGCTCCCATCGCCGACTACCAGTTGGGCGATCTCCTGCCCATCGTGGAGGCACAGTCCCCGACGCTGGTGCTCACCAGCGGCTCCATCCTCGCCAGAGTGATGGAGAGCCGCCGTGAGAAGAGCCTGCCGATAGATGTCTATACCGTCCCCGTCGTCAAGCCCTTGAATGTCCGTCAGCTCTGCGAGCTGTCCATGCGCTACGACCAACTCATCATCGTCGAGGAGAACCAGAAGTCAGGTGGCATCGGTTCTGCCCTCATCGAGGTGCTGAGCGACAGCTACAACAACGGTCTGCTGCCGCGCTATCCGAAAGTCAGCCGTGTGGCCATCAACGATATATACCTGCAGATCACAGGTTCCCAGCGATACCTTCAGGAAGCCGCCGGCCTCGTCCTATGAAGCGTGCCAGTCTCCTCCAGTTCGTCAAGTTCGGCATCGTCGGCCTGTCCAATACGCTCATAGCCTATGCCGTCTATGCCGCCTGCGTCTGGCTGGGTTGTCATTATCTGGTAGCCAACGGCCTCGGTTTTGTCGTCGGTGTGCTGAATGCCTATTACTGGAGCGACCGTTATGTGTTCAAGAAAGGGGAGGGTGAGACGCGCAGTGCCCTCTGGACCCTCGTCAAGACCTATCTGGCCTACGGTGCTACCGGTCTGTTGCTGGCAAGCCTCCTCCTCTACGTCTATGTCGATCGGTGGCAGGTCTCAGCCTACCTGGCCCAGTTGTTGGTGCTGGTCGTGACGGTTCCTTTGAATTTTATCATCAACAAGCGTTGGTCCTTTAAAACCAAACAGACAAATGAAGAAGATTAGTATATTGATTCCCTGTTATAACGAGGAAGAGAACGTCGTACCCATCAGTCAGGCCGTTGTCGAGGAGATGACCACCCATCTGCCGCAGTACGACTACGAGTTGGTGTTCATCGACAACGACTCCCGCGACAACACCCGCCCTTTGCTGCGTGAGATCTGCAAGCGCAACCCGAAGATCAAGGCCATCTTCAATGCCAAGAACTTCGGACAGTTCAACAGTCCCTATTACGGCATGCTCCAGACCACCGGTGACTGTACGATCGAGATGGACTGCGACTTCCAGAACCCCGTCAGTCTGATACCGCAGATGGTGGAGAAGTGGGAGGAAGGAGCCCGTATCGTCTCCTGTGTGAAGACCGCCAGCAAGGAGAATCCCGTGATGCGCTTCTTCCGCTCCTGTTATTACAAGCTCATCAAGAAGATGTCCGATGTCGATCAGATTGAACATTTCCAGGGTTTCGGCCTCTACGACAAGAGCTTCATCGAAGTCCTGCGCAACTTGAAAGACCCCACGCCCTTCCTGCGTGGCATCGTGGCCGAACTCGGTTTCAAGCGCGTGAGTCTCGAATACACCCAGGCCAAGCGCATGGCCGGTCAGACCCACAACAACTTCTTCACCCTCTTCGACGCCGCCATGCTGAGCTTCACCTCCTATACGAAGGTCGGTCTCCATCTGGTCACCTTTGCCGGTCTGATCCTCTCGGCCCTGTCGATCCTGGCCGCCCTGGTCTATCTGGTGCTGAAACTCCTCTACTGGGACCGTTTCTCAGCCGGTTTTGCCCCGCTGATCATCGGCCTGTTCTTCCTCAACGCCGTCGAACTCCTGTTCATCGGTTTTGTGGGCGAATATGTCATGAGCATCAACACCCGTATCATGAACCGCCCCTTGGTCATCGAGGAAGAACGCATCAATTTTGACGACCATGCGCAATAAGTACGTCTGGCTGTTCCTGCTGCTGAGTCTGCTGAACCTCTTGGTGATGCACTACACGATCATCTCGACCTGTGATGCCGAGAACGAGTTGCATCCCGAAGATTTCGTCGATAACCTCGCCTTTGTGACGATCGAGGTCATCCTGCTGTTCAGTGGCCTGATGGTCCTGTGCTGGGGTAGGGTGCGCCGCGCCCTCCTGCTGACGTGGGTGATCACGGCCCTCTGGGCGTTCTGCAACCTCGTCTATTCGCGTTTTTTCTTCCAGTATATCCCCCTGTCGGCCTTCACCGAGAGCGACGGTCTGCTCGACCCCATTGTCATTCGCAGCCTCGTCAACGGTTTCCGTTGGGGCGACCTCTATTTCCTGGTCAGTCTGGGACTGGCCGTCTTCCTCTGCCGTCGTACCCCACCGATACGGCTGACCGTTGGTGCCCTGAGATACACCCTCCTGAGCATCCTCACCGTCATCTTGGTGGGCATTGGTGCTCATTGGGTCTGTCGGCCCATCCTCAGTCCGAGTGCCTATTTCGGCATGCTCGACTACGAACTGTTCCGCACGTGGCGTTACACTTGTCGCCCCCTCTACAGCAATTTCCAGCGTGGCAACCTGCGCAGCCTGGCCTATGCGGCTTACTGTGAGATCGTGGGCAGTCAGTCACTCACCGCCGAACAGGAACAGACCCTCAACCGTCAGATCCGTGAACTGAAACCCCTTCAGCAGAGTGCCCATCAACTGCCCGACAGCATCCAGAATGTAATCGTCATCTTGGTGGAGTCGTATATGTCGTTCACCGTCGATCTGAAGGTAGGCGGTGAGGAGGTGACCCCCTTCCTCAACAGTCTGGCCCGCGATTCCAGCATCTATTATAATGGCCACATGCGCCCCGACATCACCTGTGGTGAGTCGTCCGACGGTCAGTTCATTTACATGACCGGCATGCTGCCCTTGCGCTCCGAGATTACCATTACGAAGACCAAGCGCAACGTGTTGCCCGCCCTCCCCAAGGTACTGAAGGAAGCCCGTGGCCTCCGGTCGCGGATGGTCATCCCCACCTCCGCCGCCATGTGGAGTCAGGATGCGATGTGCAAGGCCTATGGCGTCGAACGCCTCTATAGCGTCAACGAGTATCATGGTCCCCACGAGCCTTGTCTTTCCGATGACCAGGTGGTCGCCCTGGCCGACTCTGTCGATGGCCTGAGCCGTGAACCGTTCTTCTCGATGGTGCTGACCTTCTCCACCCACATGCCCTACGACAAGACCGTCGATCCGACCTTCAAAGCCACATCACAGGTACAGCCCGAGGATTATGCCAACTACCTGAATGCCTGTCACTTCATGGACCGTAACCTCCAGCGCTATGTCGAGTCGCTGAAGCGTCATGGGCTGTACGACAACAGCCTGATCCTCATTGTCTCCGACCATCATGTGCAGGAGCAATTCCTGACCCTTCCGGGGGTCAAGCAGCGTGAGTTGCCCGTCTTCATCATCCATGGCGGTATCGATCGGCAGAACGCCTGGACGGGTCCCTGCCATCAGCTCGATGTCTTCACGACCCTGCTCGACCTCCTTGGCATTCGTCCGGCATGGGCGGGTCTCGGCCACACCCTGATCAACCCCCACTACGAGAACTCTCTGCCGGAAGGTTCCCCGAAATGGGACTATTCCGACTGGATGATACAGTCCGACTGGTTTAAACGATAACAACATGAAAGTAGTATTGTTAGCAGGCGGTTTTGGAACCCGCATTTCCGAAGAGTCCGTCTTTCGGCCCAAGCCGATGATTGAGATTGGCGGTATGCCCATCCTGTGGCATATCATGAAGGAGTATGCCTACTATGGCCATACCGAGTTTATCATCTGTGCCGGCTATAAGCAGGAGTTCATCAAGGAGTGGTTTGCCAACTATTTCCTCCACTGCGCTGACGTCACGTTCGACTACACCCATGGGCGCAACGAGATGACCATCCACCACAGTGAGGTCGAGCCCTGGAAGGTGACCGTGGTCGATACCGGCTACAATACGATGACAGGTGGCCGTATCAAGCGTGTCCAGAAGTATGTGGGCGACGAACCCTTCTTCATGACCTACGGCGACGGCGTCTGCGATGTCGATATCAACAAGCTCCTCGCTTTCCACCAAAGCCATGGCCGACTGGCCACCCTGACGGCGGTGAAGATGAAACAGGAGAAGGGCATCCTCAACATCGGTGGCGATAATGCCGTGAAGTCCTTCCGTGAGAAGAACCTCGCCGACGGGGCACCGATCAATGCTGGTTATATGGTCCTTCAGCCCGAGATTTTCGACCTCATAGCGGGCGATGAGACCGTCTTCGAGAAAGACCCCCTGAACCGCTTGGTCGATGAGGGACAACTGATGTCGTATGTCCATGAGGGCTTCTGGCAGTGCATGGACAATATCCGTGAGCGCGAGATGCTCGAAAAACTGCTCCAGGCCGGACAGGCCCCTTGGAAAAAATGGTAAACGATGATGAAAGATAGTTTCAATGGCAGCTTCCGAGGCCGACGGGTCCTCGTTACCGGTCATACCGGTTTCAAGGGCTCTTGGCTCAGCATCTGGCTCCATGAGATGGGGGCAGAGGTCATCGGCGTAGGACTCGATCCCTATTCCGACAAAGACAACTACGTGCTTTCTGGCATCGGTCAGAAGATCAAGGCCGACCTCCGGGCCGATATCTGCGACGGTCAGCAGATGAAGGAGATCTTTGCGCACTACCAGCCGGAGATCGTCTTCCACCTCGCTGCCCAACCCCTTGTGCGACTCAGTTACGAACGCCCTGTCGAGACCTACGCCACGAATGTCATGGGCAGCATCAACATCATGGAGGCCGCTCGTGTCACCGACAGTGTCAGAGTTGTGGTGATGATTACCACCGACAAGTGCTACGAGAACCGTGAACAGATCTGGGGCTATCGTGAAGACGAACCCATGGGCGGCTACGATCCTTACTCCAGCAGTAAGGGTGCTGCAGAGATTGCTATCAGTTCGTGGCGTCGCAGTTTCTTCAACCCCGCCGACTATGGTAAGAAGCACCATGTCGCCATCGCCAGTGTCAGAGCCGGTAATGTGGTCGGTGGTGGTGACTGGGCGAAGGACCGCATCGTGCCCGACTGCATCCGAGCCCTCGAGGCTGGTCGTCCCATTGAGATCCGTTCTCCGAAAGCCATCCGCCCTTGGCAGCATGTCCTCGAACCCCTCAGCGGTTATCTCCTCTTAGCCGCGAAGATGCTGGAGGAACCGACGAAATATAGTGAGGGTTGGAACTTCGGTCCCCGCATGGAGAGCATCACCCCCGTCTGGGAGGTGGCCACCCTGTTGACCCGTTATTACGGTCATGGACAACTGAAGGACGTCTCCGACCCTCATGCCCTCCACGAGGCCAGTCTCCTGATGCTCGACATCAGCAAGGCCCGGTTCCGTCTGGGTTGGGAACCCCGCACCAGCATCGACCAGTGCTGTCAGATGACCGCCGACTGGTACAAGCGTTACCAGCATGAGTCGGTCTATGACCTCTGTGTCGAGCAGATTAAGAAATTCCTGCTGTGAAGCAGCATGCTTAAAGTAATATAGTAGTGGCAGGCGTTGATCATCCGATCAGCGCCTGCTTTTTTTATCCCCCTACCGGAGGTTCGAGATCTTTGTATGTTTCGACGACATCGAAGCACGGACAATCGCGGCCGGGATTGAGATCCCGATGCCCGACGATCAGGGCCTTCGGGAACTGCCGGTGCAACTCCGTCAACATCCCCCGGAGGGCCGCCTTCTGCTGCGGCGTCCTGGTGTCCGCCGCCTCCCAATGTTCATCGAGGCCCCCCTCATAACAGATGCCGATGGAGTGACTGTTGTGCCCATCACAGTGCGCACCTACCTCTGCCACGGGTCATCCCAGTTCGACACTCCCATCCCGTCGGATGACGAAATGGTACCCAATGCCCTTCCAGGGCCTGCCATGCCGATCCTTCCGTGCCTTATGCCACTTGTCGATATCGGCCGCTGAGCTCTGCCGTCCCGGCGGGACAGCAGAGCAATGAACAACAATCAACGTAATCTTCCGCATAATTTTTCACTATTCACTATTCACTATTCACTCTTCCCTTATTATACGCAACTAATGGTGGCCAATGCCGTGGCGATTGACGTCGCAATCGTCGCCACCCACCTCAAAACCGAAATCACAATCTTCTTCTTCATTCTTCATTCTTCCCTTTTCACTCTTCACTATTCCCTTAATTAATCTCCCTCACCTGGCATCGTCGATCCACCGCCTTGGCTATTACCACCGGTGTTATCTCCGCCAGTAGTATCCGTGTCATCCGTGGAATCCGTGCCTTCAGAAGTCTCCTCCTCCGCCTCTGCCGAGGTCTTAGTGATACGCTTGAAGGTCGCCTTGCTCTTGAAGCGCTCATCCCACTTCTTCGGCATTTCGATGGCGATGCTCGCCGTGAGGTCACCGATGGAGAGGTCAGAGAGTGCGAGCGCACGGTCCACATCGATCAGTGCCGCCTTCTCGGGATCCGTCTCCGCGGCCTTCTTCGCCTCCAGTTTCGCCTTCAGTTCACTCTGCGTGATTGAACCAGATACCTTCGGACGGAAGGTCAGACCCTCCGGCGAACACACCACCTTCGCATTCAGTCCCAGCACCAGTGGCAGACGCATCTCAATCTGTTTCATCACCGCACTCACGTCCGCTGCCGTCACCGTCGAGCCGTCCGCCAGGTACTCACAGAGCTCGTTGAAGTCGAGCGACTGTTGGTTCACAAGACGCGGGATGACAATGTCCTCATTTGTCATTGCGTTGTGATACTTGTACATCTGTACATTTAAAGCCATAATGTTGCCCCTTGCCGGTAGGGGACTTCGTATTTCCTGCGGCCTTACCTGCAGCCCCGGCCATGTTAAGCATTTTCGGTCTCTGCCTCCGCTCTCTTTGCGGTCAGGTCAGGATTCCGTTGCAAAGGTACCGCTTGCCGGAACACCCTTTTGGCGTTCCTTGGCGATACCGCCGTTTCCCCACAATACCATTACGGTTGATGCCGCTTTCGTCACTGATGTAGGTCTCGCGACCCTTCACTCTCACTTGGCTCAGGATGATCCCTGTGCACAAGCTCGTCAATTCATCTTTCAATTTCATGATCTTTGTTTTTTTTGTTGTGAAAAATACTTGTATGCACCGCCAACACGGCAAATGCGCGGCAAAAGTATTAAATCCACAGAATCGCCCGTGACCGTAGTGGTCACGCGATTGTAAACAAATCAGAAACATTTTCCCGTTCTTAAGATAGATTAACGATTTCCCCTCGAAATAAGGCCCCAAATCAGTTGACCCGAGTCAAAACCCCTTTTGACCCGAGTCCCCCGTCCCCAGGTGGGGATGAGGTTTGGAGAGGGGTAGGTACCCTCCTTAGGCAAGGAGGGGCGGGTAGTTGTGAAAAAAATCTCTTTTTCTTTGGAACATATCAGGAAAATCCTTATCTTTGCACCGCGAAAGGGAGAAAAGCTATGAATACGATAGAAATTAATAATACAGGAATCAAAGTAGATGTGTCGGTTTTCTTATTCAAGGAAGACGATGTATTTCATGCTTATTGTCCAGAATTAGACCTTATTGGCTACGATTCTACCGAAGAAGGAGCCAAGAAGAGCTTTGAATACGTTCTCAAGGACTATCTCGACTATACAGTAGAAAACGGCACATTAGAACAAGATCTGTTGAATCATGGCTGGAGCCAGGATTGCTGCGCCCAATAACATTGCAGACTCATGTAGATCCAGTTCCAGAGTTGGTCATTCGCAATTGCTTGTCCAATCTTGGCAAATCAAAGCAAGAATTTTTCAATTGGTATTATAAGAAATAGCCCCGCTCTCTGACGTTCGCTCCCGCCCGCCCTCGCTCTTAGGTGGCTTCTCGCCCCCTGCCGCGCGGCATCCCCTAAGTTTTAGCATGGTATTACAATAATCGTAGCGCCATTGCGCTACAATAAAAACACATCCCGACCCTTTGATGGGTCGAGGATACATTAATGTAAGAGCGACAGGCGGAGCGGTTAAGTCTCTTGCCAACGATTGGCGAGAGATTTAGAGAGTGGTTCGAAGCCTCTTCTTAAGGACAAGAAGAGGTTGGTGATGTTGGTGAAACGCAAGGCTTTGCCTTGCAACATGCAGGGTGAAACCCTGCTATCAAAAACACTTTTTCAAAAAAGGCCGATATTGTAAGAAAAATGGATTTTTACAAAGATAAATCCCTTTTTCTTTGTCAATCCTAAAATCCGCAGATATTTTTTCGAGTGTCTGATTTAGCCCTTGCTTGTGACGATTCTGTCTGACTCTGGGCTTAGAAACGCTTGACATTACTTGTATGCAGACACCTTCCCCTTACC
>Ga0256405_10000601_pt1 | contig 116264 bp, 104 predicted proteins | sample RumenRJG_02DNA_FD_189096 | JGI IMG/M metagenome (GOLD analysis project Ga0256405, IMG submission 189096) | Bovine rumen microbial communities from Lethbridge, Alberta, Canada - RJG_02 | ecosystem: Host-associated > Mammals > Digestive system > Stomach > Rumen | place: Canada: Alberta...
CATGCTGTGCTTTACTTTCCAGTCCTGCCTGCTGTCTTCCAGCTCCTCGAATATATTCCCTTCCACCATACGGGAAATTTTATCATACTAAATTCTCTGTGTAAATCCTCTCATGCTGAAGCCGTGAGCACACAGCGGCAAGTCTTGCACAGAATGCAGTAATCTTCTATACTATTGCATTATGAACAGAAGACTTATCACTTCAGCTTTACCTTATGTGAACAATATTCCCCATCTCGGTAACCTCATCCAGATGCTGAGTGCCGATGTTTTTGCCCGCTTCTGCCGCAGCCGCGGTTACGAGACGCTTTATGTCTGCGGGACTGACGAATACGGCACCGCAACAGAAACGCGCGCCATCGAGATGCATAAGACACCCAGAGAACTCTGTGACTACTACTACGCCCAGCACGTAGACATCTATAACTGGTTTGATATCGCCTTTGATAAATTCGGGCGCACATCCAACGAAGAGTGCACGGAAATCACCCAGTCCATCTTCCTTGACCTTGACAAAAACGGCTATATCAAGGAGCACACGAACAAGCAGCTTTTCTGTCCGCACTGCAACATGTTCCTTGCGGACCGCTTTGTGCGCGGTACCTGCCCCAAGTGCGGCTACGAAGATGCACGCGGCGACCAGTGCGAAAAGTGCGGTTCACTGCTCGACCCCACCGACCTGAAAAATCCCCGCTGCTCCACCTGCGGGGCAACGCCGGAAATCCGGGAGACCAGGCACCTGTACATCGACCTTCCGTCCATCAGCAGCAAGCTGGACGAATGGATGACCAAAGCCAGCAAGGAAGGCCGCTGGTCAGAAAATGCCATAAAAATCACCAAGGCATGGATACGCGACGGTCTGAACGAGCGTGCCATTACCCGCGACCTTAAATGGGGCATTCCCGTGCCCAAGCCGGGTTATGAAAACAAAGTCTTCTATGTCTGGTTCAATGCACCTATCGGCTACCTTTCCATCACCAAGCAGCTGGCGGATGAACGCCTGCGTGAAGGAAAAGAAAGTTTTGACTGGAAGAGCTGGTGGCTGCCGGAAGAAAGCGAGGAAGCAAAGGGCAAGCCGCCCGTGGAGCTTTTCCAGTTCATCGGCAAGGACAATATTCCCTTCCATACCGTTGTTTTCCCCTGCAGCGAGCTGGGCAGCGGACACAACTGGACAAAGCTTTTCCACATGTCCTCCACGGAATATCTGAATTACGAGGACGGTAAATTCTCCAAGAGCAAGGGCGTGGGCGTATTCGGCAGCGACGCCAAGGAAAGCGGCATAAAGGCAGATGCGTGGCGCTTCTACATCTTCTATAACCGCCCGGAAACACAGGATTATCAGTTCACGTGGAAGGAATTCCGTGAAAAGTATAACGGAGAGCTTATCGGCAACCTGGGCAACCTTGTAAACCGGACGCTGCTCTTCGTTACCAAGTACTATGACGGCAAAATCCCCGACGCCCCGGTGGACGAGGCGCTTTGGGAAAATATCCGCAGGCACGAGGCCAAAGTCACCGAGTATCTGGAGTGGGCAGACCTGAAAGATGCATTCCATGAGATTTTTGCAATTTCAGATATCGGCAACAAGGCCTTCCAGGACGGGGAACCGTGGAAGACGCGGATAAGCGACCCGGAACGCGCAGCAAAGCTCATTCACAACCTGAGCTATCTCATCAAGGACCTGATGATTATGGCGCACCCCTACATGCCGCAGTTCACGGAGACCATCATGTCATACCTTGGCAAACAGATTTCCGAGCCGCGGCTTGGTGTGCCCGGCATTGCAGGCGGCCTTACCTGGGCAGACCTGGGAAAAACCGAGGGGCTTTCCGAGGTGAAGGACAGCGCCGTCTACTTTACCCCGCTTGACCAGAAAACCGCCGACGCATTCCGCGCAAAGTTCTCCGGCAGCCAGAAAGAACGCGCCCAAAAAGAAGAAAAGAAGGCAAAAAAAGAGAAAAAACAGCCTAAGGCTCCGGAACTTGCCCCCGACCAGTGTGCGTTCTTCAACGAGAAAATCGATCTGCGCGTGGCAGTCATCACTAAGGTTGAAGAGAATCCTTCCAGCGACAAGCTGTACGTGGAGCATCTTGACGACGGCACCGGCACAGAGCGTATCATCCAGAGCGGTCTGCGCGACTACCTGAAACCGGAAGACCTATTGGGAAAACACATCATTCTTGCCTATAATCTTGCTCCCCGCACTATGCGCGGCATAGAAAGCCACGGCATGCTGCTTGCAGCAGATTACAAGGATGCAGACGGTAAGGATTGTGTCGAACCGCTGGAAGCCCCGTGGGCACCTGCCGGCACAAAAATCATGCTTGAAGGCAGCGCCACAGCGGAAAAACCGGCGGAAATATCAGCTGACGATTTCTTTAAGGTGGCAGTCCGCGTAGCCGGAAAGTCCGTGCAGGTGGGCGGCACCCCGCTGACCGCCGACGGAAAGGCACTCACCACCACCTTCACAGAAAACGGCGACGTACACTGAAAATGTTTCCCCCTGCATGCAGGGGGAAGTTTACTTACTAATCCTCAGTATTCAAAGTCATACACTGAAATCCCCCCTTCAGTGGTGTAAAGCAGCTTGTAGCCAGTACAACCATATTCATCAGAAAGTACTTTGTATAGATATGGGAAAAAATATTTATATTTGCCTACCATAGATGTAGCAAAACGAACATTTTCACATTCGAAAATATGAAAATCAGCATTGTCCAGCCCAAGAGCAGAAAGTTGTTTTTCATGTAAATCACTTCTCCATGTGCTTCCACCCCAGCCCAGAAGATTCCTTGGCATATTCTCAAAGGGTAGAAGTGAAGACGGATTGAACGTGTAGATGAATATATCATCCGGCCGTGCACGGACGTAGGACAAGAAACATTTAAAATCAGACATCAGATTCTCTGTCGAACGAGAATTCATCAATCCGAAAACAGGGGCAAAACCTGAAAACGAGAGCATAAGAACAACTACAAATCTATATAAGTTTTTCGAAATTTGCATCCCGAATGCAGCTGATGCTTTTACAAGAATAACTGAAACAATGCAGAATTCAGGAATCATGCATACAAGCAGAGCCCTATCTGGAGTTCTTCCCCTATAATACAAATAGAAAATCAAAATCCACATACCGAGCACTGCCATGCTGGAAGTCAGAAAATTTACGTCTAGCAGACGGCGCTGACGAAAGAAAAAGTAAAGAGGCACAAACGAAGAAAGTATAGAAAAACAAATGACAATCCGACCATAACTGCCAATACATTCCAAGAGTGCAATTATTAACTTTTTTATGGACTGTACAATTTTTTCAGAAATCGTCTGTCCGACAGGAACCAACACGGGCTTTATAGTCTCATCCACATAATCAGATGAAGACGACTGTGAAATTGTCATCTCGCTAGGTTCAATCGAAGAAGAGGCATTCACAACAGCAAGAAAAAAGTCTGTCGTAACAGCAGGGTCAAGAAAGCACCAATTATGAGCCAAGTAATATCGTTCCCGCGTCCATCCCATACCATGAAAGAAATCAGGATTGTCATCATAGCTAATATGCGGGTAATCCGTGAACAATACCCGTGCAGTGTTAAACTCTTTGAATTCATCCGGATTATGTGCATCCATTATTTTTCTGGATGAGAAATCTACTAGAAGGATAGATCCTAAACAAAATAAAATACACAATATGCATTCAATACTTTTTCGGGCAGAAAATCTTATTTTCGCGCTTCCACTGAAAAACCAATAGAATGCTCCTACTCCATAAAAGCAGAAGACAACATATCCTGTCTCTCGGCGTATCAAGGAAGCAATACATATGAATAATACTATAAACAATGGGATCCCAATTCTCTGATTGCGATACAAATCCTGTCGGGGAAGAAAGAACAAGGATATCGCCCCCGCAGACAATAGAGCCGGAACGACAGTAAAGGATACGACCAAAATATTGTAAGCAAAATAGAGAAAATTGAACAGAATAATTACTATAAGAGGAAGAAAAGTGTTTTTATGAAAGATTTGTTTTGACCGGTCAAAATAGAAAAAACATGTATAATTAAAAAATGCAGCTCCTACTACAGCACAAATGATTTCAGTGACAAACCACCAAGGAATATCAGGGATAATGCTGAATAGAGCCACCTGTAGGAAACCCATAAAAACATTCACAAATTGAAAATACGGATACCCACCCCCCCTTACATCTGTATAGCACCCTTTAAAAACATCCTGTATTCCCGGATCATCATTTGTCGCATAAAAAGGTGGTTCAACAGCATACAACAAAGCAAGTGTAGCAAGGGGAATCAACAAAGCTAGTGCCATATAGAACAACTTTTTGGAGTATTTCTTCATTTTTATATCCTTTAAAGTAAAATTATTTGGAAATTACAGGTATTCCTATCCACGTCATTTTACAAGAACAGCATGAACAATAGCAAGTACCTATAATTTTAAAACAGCTTGAAAAGCTATCATACAGAACCAGAGCATAGTTCACTTGATTTTGACAAACGATACACCGATACTGAAAAAAAGAGCGAGAGAAAGTACATTAAACAAAATAAACGGTATACTTACCGCAAGGAATCGACAGTGAAAAGGATACATCCGCCGAAAGCGTTACGGTTTCTGGTCTGTACTATTGCAGTGCTCCTGTTCTGCATTGCTGTGCTGTGTAAGCTCTACCACCGGAAAGCCCTGGAACTTTGTTCCGATCCTGCCTACCAGACAGCGCTGCAATCCGAACAGGGGGAAACCTGGCTGCATGAGGTGCTTGCGACGGGGCACAGCTACTACCTCTACCTGCCCGAAGCATTGCGGGATTGTAAAGAGCCGGATGTAAAAATTCCGCTTATTGTGGCCTTCCACGGTTCCCAGGGGAAATCAGGCGCTGTCAGAAAGATGGGGCAGCGCTTCATCAGTCCGGAATTCCAGGAGCGGGTCTCACCTGCCGGTGCTGCAGTACTTGTCATGCACTCCCGCATCGACTATTTTACCGACCCGCACAGCATGAGTCTCCTGATTCAAAATGTAGTCTTAAAAAATAAATGTATTGACAAGACAAATATCATTGCCTTTGGTTTTTCCCAGGGGGCAAAATTCGTAGTGGAACTGGCCTGCACCGAACCGCGTCTTTTCCGTGCTGTGATTTCCGGCAGCGGGTTTTATCAGATAAGCTTCAGGGAACTGCTTTCCGTCCTTCCTGTATCGTTCTACTCTGCACTGTCAGAAAATGACAAGGGTATATTTGAGCAAGGAGTACAGACGGGACGGCTCTGCGGAATGTTCTGCCGCAATTCCCGGTACGTCCAATACAAGGAACGCTACCATTTCTGCATTGAGCTTTACGACAAGACCGGCAGGAATGAAGAGACCATGGAAGACTGGCTGCTGCACATCATCAATCAATAAGCACGACTACACACCCTTTGCGTTCCGGCGCCTGCACGGGGCTTTTCCTGCGGCTGTATTCTGCCGATATTGAAGAAGGCACCCGCAGCATTTTCTCACACCAGTATCGGGTTGCCGCAGGACACTATGGAAGCACAGCGATTTTTACAGACTCCCTTCTGGGCAGAATTCAAAGCCTGCCATGGATGGAAAGCACTCTATTTCCAAATTGATGCAGATGGAAGTATTTTACCAGGTAACAATGAAGAAAAAAATAGACAAACTCAGGATATTTCTAGCAGTAAAAACCAGTACACTTCAGACTGTTTAGACAAAAATAGACAAGATAAGAAACTTTCTAGCACAACTGTGCAAAAATCCAGTCTTCCTCAGACTGATTCTAGCTCTTACACCGTCAGCAGCCTTACCGTTCTTGTGCGCTCGTTTTCGGTAAAATTCCGTTCTTTCAGTATTGCCTATATTCCCATGTCACCGGAAGCTCCGGCAGATGCAGCAAGCCCAGACGGCACGGCTGCGTACCGTACACGGCTTCAGCAGCTGGCAGCCATGCTCAAACCCTATCTGCCGGACAATACCATATGCGTGCGTTTTGACCCACCCGTGGATTTCAGCAGCTGCGAGGAGCGGGATGCCTTTGCAGAAGCGCTGCCCCACCGTAGCAAAAGCAAGTCTGAAGCCATGCCACCGCTCATCCATGCCCCGGTTGCCGTACAGCCGCCGGACACCGTACTGCTTCCGCTCGCTCCGGAGGAAACAGAACTCCTTTCCGCCATGAAAAGCAAATGGCGCTACAACATTCGTCTTGCTGAAAAAAAAGGTGTTACTGTCCAGGCATGGCATGCTGCAGACAACGGATTTGAAGAGGCTTTCGATCATTTCTATGAACTCTTCCAGACAACCAGCGAGCGCGACGGCGTAAGTTTCCATGCAAAATCTTACTACCGGGACCTGCTGAAGCGGGGAACGCCGGATCCATCCATACCGGACAAGCCGCTCATCACCTTGTACCTTGCCCGCCATGAACAAGATTACCTTGCAGGCATTATCACCCTGTTCTGCAGAAGGGAAGCCGTCTACCTGTACGGGGCAAGCGGAAATGTCAAGCGGAATTTCATGCCCGCATACCTTCTCCAGTGGACGGCAATAAAGGATGCAAAGCAGTTCGGTTCCCCGGTCTACGATTTCTATGGAATGCCGCCCACAGATGATCCAAACCACCCCATGCACGGGCTCTATCTTTTTAAGACAGGTTTTGGCGGGCAGATTGTGCACCGACCCGGAAGCTTTGACGTACCGCTCCGCATCAGTGACTACCGCCTGTACATTGCGGCAGAACGGCTGCGGGCATGGTGGCACCGGAAAGTGCTCAAGAAAATCAGGGGCCGCTGAGGGCCGCTGACAAAAGATAGTATTCAGTTTATTTTTTGGCTGACGGCTGATTCTTTGCAGCCTGCTCAGCTGACTTTTTCTTTGCCTGCATTTTGACCGGCATAATACTCAGGTTCACGGTTTTTTCCATAGCCCGGTCAGCAGCAAGGTCGACAGCCCAGAACAGGCTGACAACAAAGGTACGGGAAACCTCCCGCAGCTTGTTTTCGCAGTCCAGACGCCTGAACGGAATATCTGCGCAGGAGAAACCGCAGGCCTCATTCGGTTCAAAAAGGAAGGATATCCGGTCAGCATTGTCCACAACCTGAATCAGAGATACGCCGCTGTCTGCTGTATAGGAACTGTCCGCAGGTACAGTTTTCTTGCTGCCCTTGAGGATAAGCTCGGAAGAATACTGCTGGATTTCCCGGTCAAACTGAGTCTGGGCAAAGTTCGCCTCCACAACAAGGACGCCCTTGAGCGGGAACGGACTTTCGTTCTTCAGAATGTACTGTACGCTGAAACCGCTTGAAGAAATAATGAAATTCTTCCGCAGCGTTACCGGCAGGTGCAGCGAAGAGAATGTCCCCCGCCCCTCCATCTGGATTTCCCTGCGCCGGCAGTCAAATTTCTTCTCCGTAAACAGCACCTGAGAAAAAATACCCGTACCGGAAGGTTTCTGGCTGAAATAATTCTGAATATCCTGCGGCTCAAAAAGGTGTTCCACGAACAGACCGCGCGAATAGGCATCAGTTACCTTGTCGAACTGCTGGATACGGGAAAGGCTTGCCGCATAATTTGCACTTGCGCCGATGATGTCAAGTTCCGAGACCTGCCCGGAAAGCGGTGAAATGACCGCATGGAATTTCTCCATCTGGCAGATGTATTCGTTCAGCCCGTCACCATTGTAATCGAAATTCGTCAGTGACTCTGAAAATGCATAGCTGTCCCGCACAATTTTTTCAGCTTCATTCAACAAGCGGTAAGCGCTCTGGCGTTTCCCGGCAATTGCGGGCAAGCCGAGCGGCAGCGTCACATAATTGAAGCCGCACTGCGCTTCCCAGAGTTTTTCCTGCGCAAAACGCTTGCGCTGCTTGTCGCCGCCATGGCACTGCGCAATTATCATGCTGATATACATCATCCGCTCATACAGACGGCGGTTCTGGCGGTACGTGTTCAAAAAATCATAGATAGTAACAGGGAAGCGGCTTTTGTTCTCGCATTTCTCGTAGACCTTGCGCGCCCACTGCGACACGTTCCGCTCCATTCCAGCCGGAACATAGGCCGGGGTAAAGCGGCGGGCAGCTTTCAAATAGAGCTGCGGCAGGTCAAAGTGAACCTGGCACTGGGAACTGTCTTCCACCAGCGTGTAAATGTATTTAAAGCATTCCGAGCGGAGGAATTCCTGCCCCCGCTCCACCGGAATCGAAATAACAGCAACGGGATCAAAGCCATTTTCCCCGCTGTCACATTCCTTACGGATGGCCTGCTGAATGCGGGCAACCCATTCCTCCCCCTTTTCGCCGGAAAGCGGAAGGAAATCCGAGCGGAGGGGCAGCACTTTAAGCGTCTTCCCCTGCTCGCTGGTAATGAGCGGATAGCAGCATTTGCAGGACGAAGGCACAAGCGTGCTGTCCAGCAGCACATATTCCATGCCGCATGACTGGAACGTCGTTACAAGAGAAGGATCCCAGATGCTGCCAAACAGCGTCATGCCGCGCGGGCGCTTACCCACCGTAGCACGCAGCAGGGCACTCATTTTTTCTATCTGCCCGCTGCGGTCAACAGGAAAAAGCAGCGGGAAAATCGGGAAATAATAGCCCCCGCCAAGCACCTCAACCTGATGCCGGCTGGTCAGTTCCCGCAGGATCTGGATGGCTTCCGGATACTTTTCCTCATAATAGGAAAGCTGCTCCCCTGTAAAAGAAACCGTCAGGGGAAACTTGGGGTGAGAATACAGAAATGTCAGGAAAGGCTTGAACACTTTCTGGTAGCATTCATCATAAAACGGCACTCCGCCGGAAGAACCGCTGCCAGAATCAAGTTCAAGACATACATGCACTATGCTCATTCGTGTCCAAAGGCTTTTGAGCCGTAGATTATTCTATAGCACTTTTGCCAGAATTTAAAGAGCTTTTTCCCCTCCGGCGGCAATTTTGTCCGCACACTGCTTGCAGAACAGGAAACATCTTCCGAAACATCCAGGACGGAAGGCTTCCCGCAGAGCAGCTCCGACGGCTGACCCGGCGGCACAAGCCGGATGATGCCTTTTGGACAGGCCGGAATGCAGGCGCCGCAGCCGTTACAAGAAGCCTGCACCACGGCGGTACCGTTTTCTATGCTGATGGCATAGCGCGGACATGCCGAAACACAGTCCCCAAAGCCGATGCAGCTCCAGATGCAGCTATACACACCGTCATACAGGGAAAGGAAAAGCCTGCAATTCTTTGTGCCGCTGTAATGCAGCACCTCATCAGGCAGGACTTTCCGGGAAGAACAGAGAACCACGGCTTTGCGGCCCGTTCCCTCGTCTGCCTGCATGCCGGAGGATTCTCCCTTAGTATTTGCCGGGGAAAGGGTTCCGGCATTGAATTCCCCCTGGGAAAACAAGGGATTCGACGTATTCACCTGCTGGGCATGGAGCGACGGCAGGAACACAAAGAAAAGGAAGAAGAGGACAAGCGCCGCACCAAGCAAAATGAGCAGCATAAAGAGGATTGTCACTACCATCTTGCAATACCTCCCTGGTTGAGCCAAGAAACATTCCACACCAGCAGTATAATCATGATGACTGCAATGCTCAGCAGCAGAAGGAAGTCAGTCTTCTTGTCTTCCTTCGGGCGGAAAACTTCCGTCCGCTTGCGCACAGCGTAGAGCACCGGCAGGAACATAAAGCAGGAGAGCACGCAGAAGCAGGAATTCACTACACAGTCAAGGAGGGAAATACTTTCGTTTACCCCGAGCAGAATGGCAAGCACCGAAACGGTGTATTCAGTGGCGCTCTTCTTGGACGTTATGCGGATAATCGACTCAATGAATATCGATATAACTGCATACACGAGCACGGCAACAAAAGGATACAGCTCGGTCAGCCTGACGGGATGCAGCAGATTCATCACTATCAGGTACGTAAGGGAGGAAGACGCACTCACGCTCAGCAGCATTTTCAGGCAGCCGCGGAGCATGTGGCGGGGCGAGGAACTCAGCAGCACGGAACGGTTTATGCCGATTCCGTAGATGAGCAGCGCAGAGGCATAGATAAGGTAATAGGCAAAATTATGAAGCATCTGCATCACCTCCGTTTTCAGCAAGCGATTCTCCTGCATGGCGCAGGTTCCTGACAAAGCCCGCCGACAGCATGATGCACAGCATGCTCAAAAGCAGCGCACCGGGAATCGAAGCCCAGAATGTACCGGCACCGCAGCGTCCCGAAAGCACCTGCAGCTGCACCAGCCCGCGGCGGGCCGGCAGGGTGAGCGTGCCGTAACCGAAAAGATCCCTGAAAGCGAAAACAAAAAGAGCATACAGGGAAAAGAGACCGCTCTGCTTCAGGTTCACCAGGCAGTCTGTCCATAACGGGCGGCGTTCCCCGGGCTGATAAAGGCTGCCGATAATGAACGAAGAAACCGCCGGCATAAACAGGGCAAAGCCCAGCGTCAGCGCCATCAGCGGAGAAAACAGCACAAGCAGCTGCTTAAAGATAACCGTCTCGGAGACAAGCAGCACCGCAATAAGCACGGAAAGCAGGTTATCGAGGGAAAGCAGCGAAACAAGCCTGCGGAATAACGTGCCCGTCAGCATCAGCAGGTTAAGCAGAATAACAAGGATAATCCCGTAGGCAAGGCGTCCGGGGAAGGGCACCAGCAGGGCAAGGGATGCCATACTGTACAAATAGATAGTATTTTTTTTCATTCCGCGCCCCCCGTATGTACTTCCGCAGTGCGGACAATTTTGGGAATCCTCCGCTCCCAGTAAGCAATCTGCGAATTCCGTGCAGAAGAGATAATGCTGTCTTCCACGCGGCTGCTGCCCGTCAAAAGGCATACAAAATCCGCAGAAGACTTCCGTTCATCGTAGAGAAAGACCATGGGGAACGGACCAAACGAAGTCATCACACGGATGATAACGGCATGCAGGCCTTCGTCCGTACCTGCAGATTTTCCCTGAGTATTCCGTACAAGGCTGAAAGATGCACAGCTGACAACAAACGGGGACTGCAGCACATCAGTAGAAACAATTGTATAGTCCTCCGGCAATACCTGCTCTACCTGCAGGCACAGGCCCTTATCCCAGGCATTCCGGCTCAGCAGCGTAAACAGAACGAGCAGCCCGAAGAAGACGACCAGCATCGCACTGAACAAACCGTACTGAATCAGGCGCTCCTTATACTGGGACAGGTCAATCAGCTCTTCATGTTCCCCTTCAAGATCAATATCTGCCATTTCAGACTCCCTCCTACAGGGCATTCACCTGCGGCAACAGCACTTTTGCCAGCCTGCGCCGCACATGCCGCTGCTCAATGACCTGCACCATGACAGAAAAAAGGTTCATGAGCAGCACGACAAACACATAGCCGACAGGCGACATCCCGCAGCCGATAATCAGAAATGCGCAGACACCGGCGGTAAAACCATACAATGCCTTACCCCAGAGGGTTTGCGGCGTCGTTCCGTACCACTGCAGCAGGAAAAGCGTAGAAAACAGGACGCCGCTCGTCAGCAGCGCAAGGAAAATATCGCCGTAAAGCACCATGTCGGATGCAATAAAAAAGCCGGACACAAAACGCACCAGCAACACATAGGTTCCGATGAACACCGCAGGAATCAGTATGTCCGCCAGTTCAAAGGCAAAGAAAATAAGCGATGTCAGCAAGGTGATGGTATTGAAGCGGAAGGCCGGAATTGCAGCACCGGAATCCCAGAACAAGGTCACGTAGCCGTCAGGAATCTCCACCCCAAAAGAAGAGAACACGGTGCGGTTTAGGAAAGCGGTAACAGCGGCATCCTGCGGAATCAGCGGCACCTGCCCCCCCTGGATGAGCACAAGCGCGGCATTGCGGTTCTGCAAATCAGCATTCGTCAGCAAATACGGGGGAAACGCCGGGGCATTAAGGAAATAGGCAAGCGCAACGGTAACAGCAACCGTGTTGACCCAGGAGGCAGCAAAACCACCGAAAGCATACTTGCACAGCAGCATGGTCACCAGAATCAGGAAGAAAGCTTCTACCGGCGGGAACGGGGACGGCAGCAGCAGCCCCACCATGATTCCCTGTATCAGCGCGATAAGCCAGGCACTCCGGGCCGTACACTTGGCAGCACGGAACACACCTTCGGCAAGGAGAGCTCCTGCCACGGTTGCCGCAACAATGGCAAGGGAAGCATAGGAAGCCGTTACAAAGAGCATGGCAACATGGGGCAGGAGGAAGACAAGCATGCAGATGCTTGCCGTACGGATGGACGGCAGCAGGTGTACAAAGGGATGCAGCGAGATAGTAGTATAGTCCTCCCGCCGGAAAATATTACTGAACTTCATGTATTTCCTTCCTTATAATAGCGATTGTCTGGCTCAGCGGCAGCATGGACGGACAGCTGCTGCTGCACAGGCTGCAGCCGGAGCACAGCAGGGCCGTGGAAGCAAGTCCTTTATCAAGGCTCCCTCCCTGCAGCACAGACACGGCAAGTAGATCCGGGAAGATTCCTTCCGGGCAGGCACGCCGGCATCTGCCGCAGCGCACGCATTCGGAAACCGTCTGATTGCGCAGCTCGTCCGCCGGAACAAATGCCACGGACTTTACTTCTTTGTCCACCGGCATGTCAAGGCTGTTGACGGCAAAGCCCGTCGCCATACCGTTCACGATAATTTTTGCAGGCGTAGACTTAAAGCCTCCGCACTGTGCGGCAAGCATGCCGATGGTTGTACCGATTTTCACTCGGAACATTCCGGCTGAACGGAGACAGCTGCCAGTCACATGCACAAAGCGCTCCATCACAGGGATTCCCAGCACGACGGCCTCATAGACGGCATGGAGCGTGCCGGAATCGACAAAAACGCAGCGGCGGGAAATGCCGGCAAAGGCTTCGTTCGGGGAGTTTCTGACAAACTTCCGCACCTGCTGCACAATGTTTTCCCGGAACCCCGTGGGATACTTCCGGTCATCCACTTCCACGCTCAGGGTACTGAAATCCTTCACCATGCCGATATGTTCCAGGGGAACATGCTTCCGGGGAAGAATGAAAATGATGCCGTCTGCCGCCATCGCCCTGGCGGTGATTGCAGCACCTTCCATAATCTGCGCCTCATAGCGGGAAGCAACAAAGGTGTCCGTCATCCGGCTGGGATCCTCATCAAACAGCCGCACCACAAGGAAGCGGGACGAAGGAAGTTTGCACTTAAGGATTTGCAGGGCAAGCGATGCCGGGGTACCGTCAAACGTATTGACAACCCCCTTGGTGAGGAAGGTACGCAGAATGTCTTCCGGCGGCAGCTGCTTCCAGTCGCTCCGCCCCATCTTCTTTCCAAGGAAAGTGAATGAACCTTCCAGTTTTATCTTAAGGGCAAGCCCCAGCCGCCCGTCGGGAAGGCAGCACCGTCCCACGCCCATCACCTTTCCGGGAATCGGGGCATGGATGGCAGCATCAATGCCGTTGTCAGACTTGAGCGGAACGGCAATTATCTGCCCTTCGCGCACATGGTCGCCCACAGAAACCGCACATTTAAAGCGTTTCTGGGACAGGCGGTTGAACGGGACGAGCGCATACTGCGGCAGAAAAGCGTTCACCGCTTCGGGGAATTCCTTGTCATCGGATCGTATCAGGCCACTTATCGTTTTCATACGTTCTTTCTTCCAGCTGTGTTATAATAGCATGCACAGAGCAGCAGCGGCACGCACAGCGCCCCAAGCAGCAGCAGCAGGCTCATGCCGTCACCCTGTGTTTTTCCCGAAGTACGGGAAACCGTATATGCAGCACGGCAATGCTTTCCCTGCCGTTCCAGGAGCTTTTCCAGCGCCGGATAGTCCAGCGCACGAATATCTTTTTCAAGCTTGTCGGTGAAATCCCTGTTGTACTCAAGGACAATATCCTGCCGCTCCTCTATGCCGGAATTTGTCTGCACAAAATCCGGGACAACAACCCTGTCGCCCGGCTGCACGGGCTGCTGCGGCCGGGCATCATGCAGGCTCCGGTACGGAAAGGTCAGCGTATCCCATGCCCAGGCAAAATAATCATCCAGCGACGGCAGAAGCTCCTGCCCCTCAACAATATTCCCGGACTCCACCGGCATGGGCAGCAGGATGCCTTTCGCGGACGAACGGGGCATGAAGCGCGCGGAAAACAGAAAGACCAGCAGCAGCGCAAGAAGCGGCGCACAGAGGAACATGACAAAGCGGGCCGTCCGTGCATACATGACGGGCAGCTGCGCCGCAGAGAAAATAAGCTGATAGGTAAAGGCCCGCTTTTTGTCGCAATCAGATTGATATTGTTTTAAAATATAAATTGCTGCCGCACTGGCTCCCAGCACCAGCAGCGAAAGCAGAGCGCAGCGGAGGGACTGCAGCAGCAGCAGGACAAAGGCCGCACCCAGCAGGGAATCAATGTAAAAACTGCGGCAAAGCACGCGGATATCATTCCGCCTGCCCCAGAGCCGGTTCGCAAGGAACAAAGAAGCCATGTACAGGCAGACTGCCGCACCCACCGGATAGAACGGCATGGACAGCGACAGAAGCAGAGGGAACAGCGCAGGAAATGCAAAATATGCACGATGAAGGGAAAGCACGGTAAGGCAGCCGTAGACCAGCAGGCAGATTACCGGGACTGCCCACGGATAGCGGGATTCATCATCAAGCCCGGCGTGAACATGCGAGCCGGAAACAATGGTACGCAGCGCCTTTCTCGTCTGCTGCTCAAAATTGTCCGGTATGTAGAAAAGCCGGTAGCGGCTGTCCTTGTCCGTAAAATACTGGAGCCGCTGCACAAGGTACGGTGCAGAGGAATCCGGCGGCAGGGCGGTCATGGGAGCCTGCAGCGGCGTCCGCTGGGCAGACAGGGAAATAACGTTGCGGCAGCCCGCCTCCTCCAGGGTGGCAAGCACACTTTCCTCACTCACTGAGCGGTCAACGTAGAGCACCCGGTAGCTGCCCCAGATACGGCTCACGGCAATACTGCGGAATGCCGCAAGGCAGAGCAGCACAAGGAGGATAAAAGCACATGGTATGACATATTTTGCCTTGAGCGGCGGTACACTGATTTCCATTATGCAAGCACACTGAACGCAAGACCGATGAAAAAACCCAAGAGACAACCGATGGCCACTTCCGCCGGGGTATGCCCCTGCACTTCCTTGATGGGCTTAAAATCCATGATACCCTTCTCCGCCAGCATCCTGCCGATGCTGTTCAGGAGCCGGGCCTGTATACCGTTTGCACGGCGGACCCCCACCGCATCGCGCACCGTAACCAGCAGGAAACCGAGCGACAGGATAAAAACATCGCTGCCAACACCGGAACGGAACGCAATCGTCGTGCACAGCGTAGCCACAAGGGCTGAATGGCTTGAAGGCATGCTGCCTGTGCGCCAGAGCATCAGGTCGAAGAGTTCCCCCACGCTGTGCACCTTGCGGGAAAAGAGCTTTATCAGCGTCTTGATGATCTGTGAGGAAAACCAGCTGAAAATGCAGGAGAGCAGTACCGGATTCGTGAAAAATAAATGTAGTTGTTCCCTTGCATTTGCCATACCCCTATTTTACGCCATTACAAAGTTTTGTCTAGTAGAAAAGAGACTTTTTTTGTACTATTATAGAAGTATGGAATTCCGCAGCTTTTCTGCCGGACCGGATGACGACGGACGGCGTATCGGCAGGATACTGAAGACAATTTTCAAGGACACGCCCGGCGCCAGATACCAGGAGGCGCTGCGGAAAAAACTCATCAAGGTAAACGGTGCGCGGGTGCCGCAGGACTATCGGGTCAAGGCCGGAGACAGCATAAGCGTAGCAGCATTCCTGCTTGACAGGCCGGATGCTTCGGATGCCCCCGGAAGCAGCACTCCCGCAGCAGCCGGAAAGGCCAAGACAGACATAACGAATATACAATTTAAGACAATATTCCGAAACGAACATATCTGGCTGCTGGATAAGCCCTATGGCATCCCCGTGCAGCCTTCGCAGGGCTGCGCCACAAGCATCGCCGGAATCGTTGCACAGATGCAGGCAGCTGCCGCCCGCTCATCCATCGCTTTTACCCCCGCCCCGCTGCACCGGCTCGACCGCTACACCACCGGGCTGCTTGCCCTGTCACAGAGCATGGAAGGCGCACAGTGGTTTTCCCGCGCACTGCAGGAACACCGCATCCGCAAAACCTACCTCGGCATCACGCAGGGAATTCCGGCCCGGCAGCAGCGCTGGCAGGACAAGCTTGCCGCTGTACCCGGCAGCACCCGCGGCGCCTTCCATACCGTGCAGGCTGCCCCCGGCGGTGCACCAGCCATAACGGAGGCAGTGACGCTTGCAAGCGGAACATGGCACGCAATGCCGGTGGCGCTGGTGCAGTTCCGCATAGAAACAGGACGCAAGCACCAGATACGTGCCCAGGCGGCCCTGCACGGCTGCCCGCTCATCGGCGACAGTGCATACGGAGCCTGCAGCCTGCCCGGCGGCAGGGCATTTTTCCTGCATGCGGCGCACCTTGCCGTTCCCGAAGAAAACCCGCTCGGTCTGCCGGAAAGTATAAGTGCCCCAATTCCTGCTGAATTTGCACATTTTCTTACTTCAGCCTTGATAAAATGGGATGAACAAATTATACTCTAATGTAACGCAATGAATATTCTGAATCAGCTTCTCCATCACGGCATGACGGTCTATGCGCTTGTCGGTCAGAGCGGCACGGGAAAAAGCTTCCGGGCAAAGCTCATCACGCAGAAATACGGACTCACTGCTATCATCGATGACGGCCTGCTCATCGAGGACGACAAAATACTCGCCGGAAAGTCCGCCAAGCACGAGAAGACCTACATGGGCGCCGTCCGCGTTGCCCTCTTTGATGACAAAGAGCACCGTGATTCAGTGGCACGCGTCCTGCAGAAAAACAAAATAAAGCGCATACTCCTGCTGGGTACCAGCGAAAAAATGGTACAGAAGATAGCAATGCGCCTGCAGCTGCCGCCGCCTGAAAAAATAATTAAAATAGAAGACATTGCATCACGCGAAGACATCGAAAAAGCTATCCGGAGCCGCCAGATCGAGGGCAAGCATGTGATTCCCGTGCCGGCCATCGAGGTACAGAAGAGCTACCCGCAGATTTTCTACAATGCAATGCATGATGTGCTTTCCCGGGGCTGGCGCATGCTCTCGCGCAAAGGTTCGCTGAGCGAAAAATCAATCGTCACGCCGGAATTCAGCAAGAAAGGAAGGACTGAAATTTCAGAGGCAGCGCTCACCCAGATGACGCTCCACTGCGTCCACGAGCTGGACAGCCAGATTCACGTGAAGAAGCTGGCAATCAAGACTGACCGCAGCGGCTACCGGCTCATCATCACTATAGATGTTCCCTTCGGGAAACAGTTGACCGGGCTCATCCACAGCCTGCAGAACTACATCATAGACAACATTGAGCGGATTACCGGCATCCTCATTGAGGAAGTCAGCATAATCATTGACAAGATAAGTGTCCCCGAGGGCAGCACCGGAAACTGAGCCGCAAGGCGGGCAGTCCGCAAAGCGGCCGGAAACTCACGGCTGGAACGCTTTCAGCCCGCAGGAGAATGCACTGCCGCAGCCTGAACCAGCTTTGCACCGGATGCTTTCAGGCCGGCATTTTTTGTACCCGCAGATTTTGCCTTAGCTGCCGCAGCAGGTTTTGCACCAGCTGCGCCCTGCTCTGCCGCCGCGCGTGGCCGCTGTTGTTTTTTCCGGGGAGATTTAAGCGGCACGCCGTATTCCGTCAGAATCTTGCGCACTGCAAATTCCAGCTCGGTGCGCTGCGGGTTCATCGGCAGGATATAATTGCGGCAGCGTGCCCACGTACATTTGTACAGGTCTGCAGCGGAAGAACCGTCCTGAACCTCAAGCTTCCAGTCAGTCAGGTCGGAAACAAAGTCCCGCAGCACAAAATAGAGCTTTTCGCCCAGGCGGCAGTCGGGAGTTGCGGCAACATAGTCGTCCAGCTGCCGCAGGCTTTCCATATAGGCTTTTGCGAACTTGCGGCTTTCCTGCATCATGTCCGTAGCAGCAGGCTGCAGGTACGCATACAAATCAGTATCCAGCGCGCTCGTTACAATATCATGGGAATGCCCGCTGTTGATGATTTTCAAAAGTTCTTCCGTCAGGCGCGACGGCGACACGGGTGAAAGCAGCTGCGCGGAAAGGCGGATTTTCTTTTTGAGTGAATGCGGCAGGCGGCAGCCGGTTGTGGCACCGTACTTAACCGCGCGGAGCATGCGCACGGGATCATCCACAAAAATTTTGTCCATCGGAATCACCGGGCGCACAATTCCCTTCTTGATGTCCTTTACGCCGCCCACATAATCGATTACCTGTTCCTTGATGGGGTCATAGTAGAGCGCATTCAGCGTAAAATCGCGGCGCATCACATCTTCATCCATGGTACCGAAGGCATTTCCGACCGAACCGTCCACCGTGGAACGGAATGTGCTCACTTCAAAAATCTTCTCGCCGAAGAATACATGCACAAGCCGGAAACGCTTGCCGATGATACGGGAATTGCGGAAAATCTTCTTGATACGGCTGGGTGTGGCATCGGTTACAATGTCAAAATCCTTGGGCTTCTTGCCGACGATAAGGTCACGCACCGCACCTCCCACCACATAGGAGGCAAAACCGGCGTCCCTGAGCCGGGTAATGACATAGACAGCATCGCTGTCAATCTGCGAAACGGGGATGGAATGTTCACTTTTTGTATAGATCACCGCCTTCTGGACGGGACGGCCGCTGCTGTCAGTAGAATATCGGATAAGCACAGTGTCCCTATTTTAATGTTCGGGGGCAGTCTCGTCAAGGTCTTGAGCGCGCTTTGGCACGGGTTCATGCATGGGAATGCAGCCAGGCAAGCACATCCGCCTGCACCTGGGCGCGGTCACGCTCGTTCAGCAGCTCGTGGCGGTCGCCGTCGTAGAGCTTCAGCTGCACATCCTCCATTCCACCGGCACGGTAAACATTCGCCAGCGCCTCCACCGTGCGCCCGTAGCTTCCCACGGGGTCTTCCTTCCCGGCGATAAGCAGCACCGGCAGCTTGTGCGGAATGCGTGCAAGGTTCTGCGGGGCATGGATGAAGCCCAAGCCGCTGAACATATCCTGAAAGAAACCGACAGTACACGTAAAGCCGCACCACGGATCGGCAACATAGGCATCAACCGCAGCAGGATCGCTGCTTACCCAGTCCACCGGCGTCCGGGGGCTGTCTATCCGTGCATTGTACGAACCGAACACAAGGACGTCCATCAGCGGCAGCACCCGCCGCCGACCGCAGATGCCAAGCAGCAGCGACAGCGTACGGGCAAAGGCCACTTCCGCCCGCCGGGGACCGGCAGTACCGCAGAGCACCACGCCGTCAAAGTCACCGCCATAGCCTTCCATCACGCACTGAGAAACGAGCGAACCGAAACTGTGACCGAAAAGAAAGAGCTTTTTTCCGGGAAAACGCCTGCGCAGAAGCAGGGCTTCCTCATGGATGTCGTCTGCCACACGGAAAAAGCCCTTTTTGTCCGCAAGGTAACCGAATTTTCCCTTTCCCGCCTTTTCCGCACGGAACGCGGTCTCTCCATGCCCGCGGTGGTCTTCGGCAAACAGCGCCATGCCGTTCTCTGCCAGCACGGACGCAAAGCCTTCATAGCGCGACGCATGCTCCGCCATGCCGTGGCTCAGCAGGACGAGCGCCTGCACGTCACCTTCCGGAAGCCAGCTGTGCAGCACATTCTCTGCACCGTCCGTCATCACAATCGTTTCGCTTGAATACTGCATGTTTTCAGTATAGCACAAAAACGGCGCTTTCTGCTATACTGGGAGCCTATGGCTACGACTCAAATCATCACGGCGGAAAAAATGGTGTTTGGCGGTGACTGCATCGGCAAGATAGAGGGGAAAAATGTCTTTGTCCCGGCAGCAGTCCCCGGCGAAAAACTGGAAGTCGAAATCACCAGGGAACAGCGCGACTACAGCACGGCACGCATTGTCCGCGTGCTTGAACCGTCGGTACACCGGGTGCTGCCCTTCTGCCCGCTCTACGGCAGGTGCGGCGGCTGTAACATGCAGCACATAGACGCAGCGTACCAGCAGGAGCTGCGTGCCGCAATCCTGCGCGAGGCATTTGAACGGGAAGGACTCACCGTGCCGGAAATAGTCTGCGTGGCGGGAAGCCCCACCGGCTACCGTACGCGCTTCCAGTTCCATTCCGGCGGACTTATGGAACGGCAGTCAAACAATATTATCCAGCTGAGCGCCTGTCCCTGCGCCAGCGCGGAAATAAACAAGTATCTGGCGGAAGTTCCCCCGGCGGAACGCCCGGAAGGCAGGGTGCATGTGTTCGGTTCAAGCCGCATCAGCTCGATTCCTGAGGGCTACGATAAAATCGTCATTGCTGAGGAACAGCGCAGGCAGGCTCCCCGGCAGGAAAAACAGCGGCCGGCAAGCACGCCCGGAGGCCGCAGGCTGCCGAAAATGAAGCGGATAAAGCCGCGCTTTGAGGGAACGACGGCAATTCCTGCAAACCTGTGCACCATCAGCCTGGCGGGAAAATCCGTCACCTTTGACGTGCAGGGCTTTTTTCAGTCGAACCTGGACGTGCTGGAACAGGCAGTACCCCTGGTCTGCGAGGGACTGCACGGTACCAACGTGCTGGATATGTATGCCGGGGCCGGCACATTCTCCGTCTTCCTTGCAGGCTGTTTCAAGAACATCTGCATGGTGGAACACAACCGGGATGCCCTTGTCTATGCGGAGCAGAACCTTGCCGGTACCGTGCACGAAAGTTTCGGCCTGAGCGGCGAAACGTGGACAAAATATCACGCGGGAAGCTACCTGAAGCGGCACGGCGGGTTTGACGCCGTAGTCATAGACCCTCCGCGCAGCGGCATGGAAAAGGCCGTCTGCCAGTGGCTGTGCCAGTCACAGATTCCTGCCATCCGCAGTCTTTCCTGCGACCCGGCAACGCACGCACGGGACGCAAAATTCCTTGTCCGGGCAGGCTACAGGCTTCAAAAGCTCTTCCTGCTGGATTTTTATCCCCAGACCTGTCACATTGAAAGCCTTGCGTGGTTTAGCAGATAAGGAAGCAGCAGCCTGCCCACGGAGCATTGCCGGCCGTTTCCCTATCGCTGTCAGAGAAAGCCAAGGCATGATCCGGGAACCGCTCAGGCTGGTTCCGGCATTGCCGCATAATTTTGAGGTGCAGAATGGATTCTATCATACATAGCGGCGCACACAGTTCCTGCAGGAAGTCCTGCAGCCGTTTCTGTGCAGGCAGCCGGCCGGAACCCCGGCATATACTGCCGCCGGGAAAAAAAGCGGGACTGGGCGCATCCACGTTTTCCGCCCTGCTGCTTGCCAGTGCCGTCCTTGCCGCCCCCCTGCCGCTTTCCGCCCAGAGTGCGGCAGGAAAAAGCAGTGCCGGCAAAGCACCGGCACCGGTCTGCACCGAAGTAAAGCTTGCGGAGACAAAGCCCAGCTGGATAACCGTGCTCGGCGGAGGAATAGTTTCCGCACCGGTCCGCAGTGCCGGCGGCTACATCGCCCCCGTAGAGGGCAAAATGCTCTACTCCTTCAACGAGGAAGGTCAGGTTGTCTGGCAGCACGGTATTCCCCAGCTGCCGAGCATGATGAGCACGGGTACAGGAGGAATGCTCTGCTGCGTCAGCCGCGGCAGCCGCCTGAGCCTGGTGAACCCCAGCGGGCTGCAGCTGTGGATCAAGGACACCGGATTTACCATCACAGACGAACCGTACACCGGGCACGACGGACGGATTTTTGTACGAGGAAGCACCACGCTTGCCTGCTACGGCCTCAAGGGGGTGCGGCGCTGGAAAATAAACGTGCAGGACCAGAATACCAGCCTTCCGCTCGTCGAACTGAACGATGGAACGCTCTTCATCTTCCTGAACAAAACTGAAAACGGAAAGACTATTGCGCATACAGTGTCACCATTTGGTACCATCGGCGAAGAAATAGTATTCTCCGGCACCGTCTGCAGCGCTGCCACCTGCACGGAGGGCGTCCTGCTTGCATTTGCTGACGGGAGCATCGGCCTGTGTGCCAGCGGAAAGAACGGAGCTTACTCAAAATGGATTGTCAGCAGCAGGGAGACCGGACTGTCCGGCAGGAGCAGCATCATTCCCGGCGCATTTTCCGCTGACTGTGCAGCATTCGTATCCGGCCAGCGGGTTATCCTTGTGGACACGGCCACCGGCAGCATACGCACATCGTTCAGCAGCGGGGTCAATGCAGGGGCGCTCACGTTCAAGGGGATGACAGCGCAGGGACTGGTGCTTGCAGACAGCAGCCGCGCCGAATGCTACAACAAGGACGGCAACCCGCTGTGGCGGGCAATCTTCGGTTCCTCAAAAGGCTGGAACTACCTGTTCCCCACCGACGCCGGCTACCTCGTCTTCTGCGACAGCAACTGGACCATTGAATCATACCGCATCAGGCAAGGCGGGGCATCAGCCTCCACCTTCCAGGAGGCACGTGCACGCCCCTACACCGAACTCTATGCCCAGTCCGACATGGTATCATCATCCGTCACGGGGCGGGCAATCAGCCCTTCCCTCTGCGCAGAAATGAAAAAAGCCTTCGGGCAGGGGGACTTCGGCGAGCGGGAACGCAAGTGGATTTCCTTGCTGAATAATGAAATGGCTGCCATAAACAACGCATGGACGGTAAAAAGCAGCGTTGCCCACACGGAAGAAAACAATTACTTCCGCACGCACGTCGATTACACGGAACAGGTGCTCGGTATTGCCGCGTCCACAGGAACAGGGCTGTACCAGAGCTATGTTGCCTCACTCATCCGCTCCACCAGGGACAGGCGGCTGCTCACGCAGCTTATCAAGGACGCGGGGTCCATGGCATACGACCCCGACGGCCTTATGCTTTCTGCCATAGAAACAGTGCTCGTGCGTACCGATGCGGCGGGGAACGACGAACTTTTCACTGCGGTCTGCGATGCTACCTATGAAATCTGCCGCTTTATGGGACGCCCCACGTTCTTTGACCACGGCAAGGATATGCTCGCCCGCCTGCTCTACCCGCAGTACAGCAGGAACGTGCAGGACTATGCAAAGGAAACGCTCCGCAAAATTATCAAGAGTAAACTATAGGAATGTCTGGAAAGCCGAACTTTTTCGGACTTCCCGGTAACAAATCCAGCCTGCCCCCTTCCTTTTTTTTTCAAAAGGGAGTATAATAGAAAGAACGGCAGCCTTGAAGCCCTGCTTTTTCCAGGAATCCCTGCGGTTCCCGGAGGACTGCCCTTCCGGACGCAGGTTCCCGAAGCTGCTGATCCGGACGGTACCCTATACATTTCTGGATGTTGGAGGATTTATGAAAACCAATAAAATCGCGGCAGCACTCCTGTCCCTCATCATGCTGGGGCTTGGGGCTGCAACGGCAATCGAAGTCAATGAGCCCGAACTGAGAAGCGTCGGGAAAACCGTGGAGTTTACGAACTATACGGGGCCCCATTCAGTCATCGAGACCGCAGATGCAATCACGGAAATCGGCCGCGGCCTTGGACGGCAGGTTGCCCGCAACGTCAGCACCAGTGCATCTTTTGGCCTGAACGGCAAATATGCAGTCATCCACGCAGTGGATCCTTCCACAAAAGAAAAGCTTGACGCAGACATCATCCTCATCAACCCGAACGCAACGGTGGATCACATTCGGAACCTCCGCAGGATTATCGCAGGTTACCTGACCGCAGCTTACGGTTACAGCAATGCCGATGCCACCACGGTCGCAACCTTTGTTACCGTGTACAATGCAGTGTACCGCGGCAACCTTGACATCTACAAGAGCAAGTATAAGGACGTCGTCACCAAGAACCTGACCGCTGCAAACTGCGGTCTGAGTACCACGTGGAGCGACTGGCCGGGCAAATCTCAGATTGTCATCCCGCTCTACGACCTCAACGGCGGGCTTTCCACCGTTGATACATCAGTCATCAGTGACAAAAATGTCGTCAACAACCTGCGCGAGCAGGACGACATGGGCATTGACGAGCGCAAGAAGCTCGTTGACATAAAGGAACGCGAGGCAGAAGACGCCGGGGAAAAGGCGGAAGCCGCAGCACAGGCAGCAGAAGAAGAAAACAAGAAGCTTGCCCAGCAGCAGCAGGACGCAAACAAAGCCCAGCAGAATGCAGACAAAGCCCAGCAGAATGCAGACAAGGCTCAGAAGGATGCCGATAAAGCCCAGCAGGATGCAGAAAAAGCGCGGCAGGATGCGCTGAAGGCTCAGCAGGACGCACGGAACAACCCGAACGACGCGGAAAAGCAGAAGGCAGCACAGAAGGCCCAGCAGGATGCAGCGAAGGCCCAGCAGAATGCCGACAAGGCTCAGCAGGATGCAAACAAGGCCCAGCAGAACGCAGACAAGGCTCAGGAACTTGCTGACAGTGAAAAGTCAAAGGCCGATGAGCAGCAGAAGAAAGCTGATGAAGCAAATAAGAAAGCTGAGGAACAGCAGGAATTTGCAGACAAGAAGCAGGAAGAAGCCCAGCGCGAACGTACTGAAATCGCAAAAGACCAGCAGCGCCTGCTGCAGGATGCCCTTGCGGTTTCTGAATCAAATACTGTTATCGGCCTCAAAGTCGTTGACAGCGCAAAAGATCTGAGCCAGATGGTGAAAGTAAACGTGGAAACTGGAGACACCGTGCGCGTTTCTCCCGTCAGCCTTATCCACAGAAGGATTATCCTGCCGGTCGCAAATCCGACCGTTGACACGGATTCTGCCGCAAAAGCCATCCGCGAATCTGTCCAGACGGAAGCCATGGCAAGTGACATCTACTACATGGCAATTTGTGGTGAGAACGCAAATCAGGGAGCTGTACGGCTCTGCCTGCTCGATTCAGACCGCATGGAAATCCAGAAGGAAAGCAATGAAATCGTTGCAGAGGATTCCGTCCTCATCAATGACGGTACCAGCTACTACTGTGTTATTCAGGATAACAACAAATGGGTGCTGGGTAAGTATGACAAATCAGTCAATCTTCTGCTCAAGAGCCCTGTTGCGGTCCAGCCGAACACACCCATCACGATTTCTTCACGTGCAATCGTCGTAACGGACAGCACTGGTGTCGTTGTGCTCCTGAACCCGAAGGATCTGAGCAAAAAATAAGACCCATTGTACTTGAAGCCGGCTGCAGAAGTGCTCCCCTGCCGGCGTTTCCGGTACAATTCACACTAAAAAGAAGCCCCCATGCGCATGCACGGGGGCTTTCTCTATATTTGGAAGCAAGTGCTCAGCCCTGCTCCCTGCTCTTGTTTTCGAATTTCGTGTAGCTTGAAATAAACAGCAGCTCCACATCGCCGATAGGACCGTTACGCTGCTTGGCAACAATAAGTTTTCGGTCCTGCACAGGATTGTATTCCTCGCCCTCAGTCTGCTTTTTCTTCTCTCCATGAATGAAGATAACCATGTCAGCATCCTGTTCGATAGAACCGGAACCACGGAGTTCTGCAAGGTTCGGCTCGTTTCCTTCTGCGGTGCGGGCAACCTGGCAGAGCACAACAACGGGAATCTCCAGCTCACGGGCAAGGCTCTTCAGGGATTTTGATATGGCAGACTGCTGTTCATAGACCGGTGCATCCTCGTTTTCACTCGTGATGAGACCAATATAGTCAATAAAAATAATCTGAACTTTCTGATTCACACGCATGCGGCGTGCCATTGCACGCAGATCCAGCAGTTTCATGTTCGGGGTGTCGACCATATACAGCGGGGCATTGTAGCAGGCACCCGCCGCATCCTGCAGTTTGGTGAAATCTTCAGTCTTGAGCATACCGCTGCGGAGCTTGGTACCGGGAATCCGCGCCACCTGAGACAAAAGACGCTGGCCAATCTGCTCAGCGGACATTTCCAGGCTGAAAAAACCACAGGGAATTTTCTTGTCAATCGCAATATGCTGCATCATCGACAGGGCTAATGCTGTTTTTCCCATGGAAGGACGGGCGCCGACAATTATCATTTCGGAATTCTGGAAACCACTCGTCATGCTGTCCAGCTGCATGAATCCGGATGGAATGCCGGAATAGGAATCCTTGTTTTTGTAGCGGGTATCGATGAGCTGTATGGTCTTTGGCACCACATCTTTCATCGAATAGACCTGCGTAGACTGATTAAGGTCGGTCAAGCGGAAAATCTTCTGCTCGGCTTCCTCAAGGATACCCCGGCTTTCCTTCGTCTCGTCAAAACTGTCAGCCTTTATTTCCGAAGAAATCTTGATGAGGTTGCGGCGCGTGGACTGATCCTGCACAATACGCGCATAATAATCAACGTTTGCACTGGTAGGAACCGTATCCGTCAGGGACGAAATATAGGCAGCCCCACCAGCCTCCTGCAGCTTGCCGGTTTTCGTCAGGGTATCAATGAGCGTCAGCAAATCGCCCTTTACCCCGCTGGAAAAAAGGCTCATCAGGGCTTCATAGATAGTCTGGTTACGCTGATCATAAAAATTGTCTGCCCGCAGGTAGGTCACAATGTCGCTCACGGCACCCCAGTCGAGCAGCATGGCACCCAGCGTTGCCTGCTCGGCTTCCTGATTATGCGGCGGTATCTTATCTTTCAGTTCCATTCCAACCTCCAGGCATGTTCCAGACATTTCGTCTCATTTAAAATAGAAAGACCCGCAGTACAAGCTGCGGGTCTTTCCGCTGCCGTGGTCTAGAAGCAAGAAGCTCCAGCCACAGAAGAATTACTCTGCATCAGCAGGAGCTTCTTCCTCAGCAGGCTTTTTCTCATCCTCAGCAGCTTTTGCCTTGGAATCTTTCTTTCCTTTTGCTGTATCAGCAGCCTCAACCTTCTCTTCCTGCGGCTTCACAGTAAGCTTCACTTCCGCAATGGCAGCCTCATACAGGTGCACCTTGAATGTGTAGCTTCCGCAGTTCTTGATGGTCAGGCCGGGAATCTCAATGCGCTTGCGCTCAATCTCATAACCATTCTTGTTGAAATAATCAACAAGGCTCTGGTTAGTAACGGCACCATACAATTTTCCGTTTGCACCAGCCGGAACAACAAGCTCAACAGTCAGACCTTCCAGCTTCTCCTTAAGGGTCTTGCTGTCAGCACGCTTCTGCTCCTTGCGGGCTTCAATCTCAGCCTTCTTGCCTTCAAAATAAGCAACAGTCTCTTCGTTGTACGGAAGGGCATATCCATGCGGGAAAAGATAGTTCCTAGCATATCCGTTAGCAACATTCTTCACATCACCCATTTCACCGAGGTGCTTCACATCATCATTAAGAATAACTTTCATACCAAGCTCCTATTCTATAGTATGCCGGCTGCGTCACCAGGAGTCGGATCGCAGTTCCGGCAGTTCATGTATCAGCAGTGCGCCTTAGTCCGCTACATACGGAAGCAGGCAGATTGCACGTGCACGCTTAATGGCATTTGCCAGCTCCTTCTGGTGGCGTGAGCAGGTGCCAGTGATGCGGCGCGGCAGAATCTTACCACGCTCAGTCGTAAAGCGGCGGAGACCGTCTGCATCCTTATAATCAATCTTTGCCTTGTTGGCACAGAAACGGCACACTTTCTTGTGGAAGAAAGCCTTACCCTTTCCATTGCGGCCACGGCCTTCATCTTCGCGACCAGAATCTTCCGTTGTTGTCTGATCTGCGGCGTTTATATCAGCCTTCTGCTCTTCTACAGCTTCATTCTTGTTTACGTCTGCCATATTATTAGCTCCTTACTATCGGTGTAATTCCTTGTCAGAAAGGAATATCTTCAGGGAAATCCTGACTGCCGCCGCCAAAAGAGTCTCCTTCTGCCGGGGCTGCTTCCTGCCGGGGTGCGGATGCCGCATAACCGGGGCGCTGCTGATAGCCGCCCGGAGCGCCAGAACCAGCATAATCCGCTCCGCCACCGTCTGAACGGCCGCCGAGCAGTTCAACAGTATTCGCAACAACGCGAACCTTGCTGAATTTCTGTCCGTCTTTTTCCCAGCGTTCCTGTCTTAAAGATCCCTGTACTGCAATCTGTTTTCCCTTGGTGAGATATGGTTTCACTGACTCTGCGGATTTCCCGAAATATGAAATATCGAAATAATTCACTTCGTTGATCCACTGGTCATTTTCTTTCCGGCCGCGGTTCACAGCAATGGACATTGCTGCAACAGCCATACCGCTCGGCAGATAACTCAGTTCTGCGTCACGAGTGAGACGTCCGACCAATGCCACGCTGTTCAGATCACTTGCCATCTCTACCTCCGGGAAACAACTTACGCTTCTTTTTCAGTCTTCAATACGAAAAGATACTTCAGAAGGTTCGTGTTCAGCTTGAACTGACGGTCAAACTCAGAAATCTTGGCAGGATTAGCCTTGATGTGGAACAGAACGAACCGTCCGCGGCGCTGCTTCCTGATTTCGTAAGTAAGGTCGCGGTCACCGAAGGGTTCCTCTTTTTCAATCTCTGCACCGAACTGTGCAAGATCAGCACGAAGCTGGTCAGAACCAGCCTTGAATTTTTCATCCTCAAGAGGATAAATTGTCATAAGTTCATACTTTCTCATCGTATATGCTCCTTATGGTCTCAATATGGGAGATACATACGTATCTCCAAGGGGTAAGATAGTATAGCAGGACGGCTGAAATTGGTCAACACCCCGGAATGCTGCAGCACCAACGGCTGCAAGGGATTTTCCGGCACGCCTACAGAATTACAATAATGATGCCAGCAACAATGCATGCTGCTCCCAGCACTTTTCTTCGGGTAATCGCTTCCCCAAAGAAGATTTTGCCGGTAAGAAACGAAAGCAGCAATGGAAGTGATTCAGAAACAGGACTGACCACGGTCATTGGAATAAATTTCAGGAGCCATATATTAAGCACCATTACAGCAAAAAACATCGCATACCCGCTCACAACCCAAATATTCAGGTACTGCCGTATAAGAGAACCGTACTCTTTTTGCGATGCTTTTTTCAGGAACACCTGGGCAATGGCAGAAACCATGCAGGCAGCAAGCAAAATGAGAATATAAAAAAACATACTCACTCGTCTTCTCCCTTTTCACGGCCCAGACCAATCACAATGATCCCGCAAAAAATCAAAAGAATACCAAGCAGCATCCTTGCACTGATTTTTTCACCAAACAAGCACACCGCCCAAAGCAAAGAAAAGACAAGAACAACAGGTTTACTTGACATTGCAACAGACAGGGGAATTTTTTTCAGTACAATTTGCCAAAGCAATGCGTATAATGCCATGATAAAAACCATTGCCCCAAAGCACAGCAGATATTCCACAGAAAGAAAATCCCTACCGGCAGCAATCTTTGAAAAAATGCCAGAAAGAGAATATATAAAAAACGCAAAATACATTAGGACAAAATGAGATTTATTTTTCATTCTCAATATTCACCGTATTCCGGATCACATACTGCGGGGCTTTGTTCAGGCATATATAGATACGGCCGATATATTCACCAATCAGCCCAAGCATAAGCATAATCATTCCTCCGATGAACAGCAGGACACACATCATTGAGCTGTATCCCATTTGTATGGCAGGGTTCATTATTTTTTTGACCATAATATACAGTGCATACAAAAAACCAAGCAGCGCCGTAAAACCGCCCGCAACGGTTGCAATTCTCAGCGGCTTCACGGAAAAGGCGGTAAAACCGTTAAGCCAAAGGCTAAGCAATTTTTTTAACGTGTAACCGGAATGTCCGCTTGCTCGTTCATGATGTTCTATCTCAACATTCTTTAATTTACGAGTAGCACGAACTTGAAGACCGGCTAGATATGGAAAAGCATTTTCATAACGCACCATCTCATCTACAACAAAGCGCTTGCAAACATAGTAAGAATTGAGCGTCACATCTTTTGGAATTGAACACAGCCACTGCCCCATTTTCGTGGCCGTCCAAGACCCGAAAAGACGAAATAGATTTTCTTTTTTGGAGGGATATTTAGCATACACAATATCCGCGTTTTCGTCCAAAGCATCTATCAATTTATAACAATCTTTTGGATCGGTCTGTCCGTCGTCATCAAGGCAGACAATAATATCACCCGTAACATGACGAAAACCTGCCATAAGCGCATTGTGCTGTCCAAAGTTACGGGCAAGATTTACAACTTTCAGATTCTTATTGCTCTTTGCCAAGTTTTCCAACACGGAATAAACACAGTCAGGAGAACAGTCGTTCACACAAATTATTTCGTATGAATTTCTATCTCCTACAGTTGCTATGATTCCATCAATTACCTGAGAAATCGTTTTTTCCGAGCCGTAACATGGAATTACGAAAGAAAGTTTTATCATATTTACCTAAGCCTTCATCTCAAAAGTTTTACAAAAACCAAACTTGCCAAGTTCCATAATCACAGCAGCCCAAGTAAGTCCAACACCAAACCCACTGAAACAAACTTTTAATCGTTCTGCCATTTCTTTTCCTTCAAAAGTCAGAACCGTTACTGCAGGTACAGTAGTACCAGAACTATTACCATATTTCTCTACTACATTTGAAGGCATTTTCTCATAAGGGACTTCAAGTTTCTCAGCAAGTTTCTGGAGCATAAAACGGTTTGGCTGATGGAACAAGAACCAGTCTATTTCATCTTTAGAAACATTTGCCCGCTTAAATAACTCAAAAAGCATAGGTGGAACATCCTGCATTACGAAGTTGAATACAGCAGTACCATCCATTACAAGATTATCCAAAGCACGTTCATTTCCTTCTTCATCAGCATGTAGAACAGCCGTCTCCGCTGAACATGGCATTCTAAAACCACCTGCAGGAATTTTTAGAGCGTCAGAACGTGTTCCATCATTTAAGATAACAGCTTCGATATTATTTTCTGATTCACTTTTTTCTACAATTGTAATAGAAGCTGCATCACCAATAAGCGGATAACTGTTCCTGTCTTTTTTTGAGATTTTATGAGATAAAACATCGGTTGTTACAAGAGCAACTTTATTTATTGTTGGCTGGTCAAGAAGTAAGAATGCCTGAATTAACCCTTCCTCAAAAGCACAGCATCCCTGAGTAATATCAATACAGTATGTTTCCTGTTTTAAGCCCAATTTTCCATGAAGAATACGGCTGGTTGGTGGAAGAAAATGATCTGGAGAAGCTGTCATATAAACTAACGCATCAATGTCATCCTTCTTCAAATCACCTGCTTGAAAGAGCTTGTTAAAACCATATTCGACCATGTCACTTGCAGTTACATTCTCAGGAGCGATACGGTGTTTATCATATCCCATAACCTTTGCAAGTCGTAAAGAACGTTTTTCATCTGCATTGAACTCTCTCATGTCGTCCAAAAAAGTCCTTTCATTTTCTGGAACTATAAGAGCGACACCTGTTATTTGTTTGTTCTTAAAAGAGAAATACATTTAGTTTACACCATTCTTTTTCAAAAGATTTTCGATAGCTGCAACATTCAAGAAATTTTCCGCCACAATGTCCATACCGTCAATATGAATATTAAATGCCTTGTCCAGCTCAGAAACTAATGTTACAAGGTCAAAACTATCCAATAGACCTTCATCAAAAAAATCTTCTACACCGTCAAATTCAAATTCTGGACGAATGCTCTTAAGAATTGTTAATATTTTTTCACTCATAATAAAACTCCTATCAAATATTTTTTGCTTCTTTGAGACAAAAGTATAATTACTCAATATCTCAAAGTCATATCCAAATTTCTTATACAGATTTATGGCAGGAGTATTTGTATCAATGACCCATAACATAAATCTTATGCATCCTTTTGAAAGGAAGAATGCTTTATTTAATAACTTCTCTGCAATACCTTGCCTTCTGAAATTAGGACTTGTAAGCAGATGTTTCAGATACATACTTTTTTTCTGTATCTCAATAACAGCAAAACCTGCTATCTGTTCTTGTTTTTTACAAATAAGAATATTATTATGCTCGATATATGCTTTTAACTGCTGTTTTGCCGGAATTCGTTCCGACACCGGATCAAATGCAGAATTAAACATATCGAGTAAGAAATCTATATCTTTTTCTTCTGCAAAAGCAATTTCTTGCTCATCTTCAAAAGAGTTTTCTTTCAAAACAAAAGACATTCGTCTTAATGAAGTATGAAGGTCAAAACCACCGTCAGAACTAATTTCTTTTATAAGTTCACGCTCTTCTTCACTTTTACAGATATAATCATAAACTACGATTTCTGCTTGTAAAACATCCTGTAGCTTTTGCAAGGCAATCTTTAAGTCAGTAAAATCTTTTACAAAAAAGTATATAAAATCTGCTATTTCTGTTTTACGTACAAAGAAATATGCAAACTCTTCGATACTTTCTATAAACAATTCACTATTTTCTATCCAAACTGACATTTCTGATTCATTTGGGTAGAAATTATTAAAAAAACAACCTTTATTTCTGAATTCTGATACACATTCAAGAATTTCATTCCATGAATTTATTTTTTTCATCACGAATTCAGCCTTCATTAACTTGTTTATTAAGCAAAGCTCTATCAATCTTTCCGTTCATGTTTTCCGGCATTTCCTTTTTCCAAATATATTCATGTGGAATCATATATTTTGGAAGCATACCTGCAATACCAAGACGAATATCTTTTACCTCAATCTCTTTATCAGCTTCATAGAACATTACAAGTCTCTGCTCAGCCTTTTTGTAAAGAACCGCACTTCTTTTAATACCAGGAACACAAGAAGCAGCAGTCTCAATTTCACCTAGTTCAATACGGTAGCCCATGTGCTTTATCTGATTGTCTTTGCGGCCTGCATACATAATTTCTCCTCGCTCGTTCAGAGAAACCAAATCACCAGTGCGATAAATGCGTTCTGGGTAATTTTTCTGCAACGGATTCTGTACAAATGCCGCAGAAGTTTTTTCTGGATTATTCCAATATCCCAATGCAAGTGAACTTCCGCGAACACAAAGTTCACCGATTTTTCCCGCTTCTTTTACAAGATTATCATTTTCATCAAGGATAAGAACATCCGAGTTCCTGCAAGGAACGCCAATTGGAAGTGGCTCATCGTCCTTAAATTCACGGTCACAAATATAATAAGTGCAGTCTACGGTAATTTCTGTAGGTCCATACAAGTTAGAGAACAAAGCATTCGGCAATGAAGCTCGCCAGTAATTGAGCTGTTTGTTCGGCATTACCTCTCCAGCAAACAGAACGAAACGCAAACTAAGCGGATTCTCACTAATACTACGCAAAGAATCTGTGTTTGTAACCATAGAGAGAACCGAAGGAACCCAGAAAATTGAAGTTATTTTCTTCTGACGCAGGAAGTCTACAAGTTTCACAGGGAAAGTAAAAGTACCTTCTGGAATAATTGTAAGTGTTGCACCTGTTGAAAAACAGGTATAAACATCAAGCGTAGAATTATCAAAGTAGAAAGGAGCCTGATTTCCGATATTATCATTCTCTGTAAAATGATAGCAGTCTTTTGCCCAATCAATGTAGTCAATAATGCCACGATGGCAAACAACAACGCCTTTTGGAGTACCAGTTGAACCTGATGTATAAATTACATATGCAGGATCTGTATCAATTGTCTGCAAATAAGCGGTTGGTTCAAAATCTTTAGAAAAATCAACTTCATCTATAAAGACAAGTTTTTCATTAGAGATTTTCAATCCAGCACACTTCTCTGCATATGATTTTAATGTAATAACCAATGCAGGACTCAAATTCTCTATTATTTTTTCAAGGCGTGCATCCGGCATTTTTGCATCAATTGGAACATAAAAATTTCCACTATAAAGAATTGCTGCAAAAGAGAGAATACAATCTGAAGATTTTGGTAGAAATACGCAGATTGGCTGATTCTGTAAATCACCCAGCTTTTCAGATAACACAAAACTTAAAGTACTTGCTTTCTTCTGCAACTGAGAAAATGTATATGTTGTTACCGTATCATCAACGGCAATTCTTTCTGGAAACTTCTTTGCAGTTGCTTCCAAGTAACAGATGGCTGAATTCTGCATATTTATACCTCACTCATTAATTCATTGCGTTCAGAATATCCTGAACAGTGACGAATGTTTTAATCTGCTCGCCTTTGAGAGTTTTTCCAAATTTCTCGTCAAAAACAGAAACCAGAGATAACTTTGACATTGAATCCCAAAAATCAGATTCTTCAAGAACTGTTTCTGGAGTTACATCTGCAACATCCACATCAAATACATCTTCTGCCAAAATGGTGATTTTTTCTTCGTTAGTCATATTTTCCTCCGTTACTAACAATGTGTCACAGGTTTTCCGTCCTGTTTCATTACATATTCATGCGTTAAATCCGCTTCCGTATATGGCGATTCAAGAAAATAGAATCTGTCTTTTTCTATATTTTCTTGAATCGCTTTTCTTGCATTCTCTTGTGTAATACAAGAAAGTTCTTTGTCTCCGAACGGCATCCAAAGAAGCTTTTTCTCTTCAATGAGTTTCTTCTTAAAATGCTCATTCTTGTCGTACAGTTTTACACCGCCACACTGGGTGCTTATTGTCCAGTCAGTATTATAGGTTCTGCCATCGTAATCAGTGATATTTCCATTAAAAGTCATATCAAAACGATACGGAACATTTATCATACGCTCAACATAATGCACATAAGTAAAGCAGTCTGCTAAATCCGCTCCAAAGAACAGATATTTTACATCATTCAGCTTATCAAGGAAATCATAGCAAGAGTTTTTTCCAAGAGCATTTTTCTCATTTTTAAATGTCTTGAATTCCTCTGCTAACTTTCCTTTTATTGCAAAACTACAGATAGGGTCTATAGTTCTATAAACGCCTTCCGTTTTTCTAAATGCTTCTGAAAGAGTTCCCATAAGAGAACGACTCTCTTTTACATCAAAATCCTTTCCATTATTGAATGAATAAGAGAACACTGGCATTATGATATTCTCTACATTCAAACAATCAAAAATATGCAAAAGCGACGCAGTAAACTCACGCCGCTTTATTTCCGGGTTCATTGCCCCAAACATTACATCGCTATGAACAAATAAAGTCTTGCAGTTACAAGCTCCTATTTGTCTAAGCGCATTTACAAAATCATCATGACAAAGCTCATTGCCGTCCTGTGTCTTGAAGAGGTACATATCTATTTAGTACCCCCCCCCCGACATCTAACAAGTGCGCCGTGGTAAATGAAGACATATCACTTAATAAGTAAGCACAAGTTGCAGCAACATCTTCTGGCGTACCCCATCTGCCGATAAGTGACAGCTTTACCTCATTATCTTTTAATTCTTTTGAACCATATTGTTCAAGAGAACGCTCTGTCATTTCAGTAAGAATATTTCCCGCAAGTATTCCATTTATTCGAATATTCTTTTTTGAAAGCTCCGTTGCCATACTAAGTACTGCATTGTTTAATGCCGCTTTTGCAGTACTGTAGCCAACTTCACCAGCGACAGGCTTAACTGATGTTACTGATGAAATAGCAACAATACTTCCACCATCACAATATTTTGTCTTGCTATACTGGCGAACAAGCTCCACAAAACAGAAGAAATCAATCTTAAAACATTCCTGCAAGGCAGACGGTGTTAAACTCCGTAAAGGCATTACAAACGGAATTCCTGCAGAATGAACCATTCCATTCAATTTTATTCCGTCTTTAACGGCTTCTTTGAAGATAGTTTCAATGCTATCCAAATCACTAAGATCAAAACGGATTGATATATGACCTTTTCCTTCCAACAGACCTAACGTTTGAACTAAGCGGTCATCGTTACGTCCTGTAGCGACAATTTTTGCGCCAAGCTTCGAAAGATAAATCGCAGTCGCCCGACCAATGCCAGAAGAAGCTCCTGTCACGAGAATCTTTCTGTTTGACAAATCCAAAGGGTTCAAGCTCATCGCAATTCTCCCGCATTTGCAAGTCTATCTATCATTTTTCTGGCTTTCGTATAATTATTTCGCAAAATAGAAAAATCAACTTCATATTTATAAGCGGGGATTCCACTTCGAACAACGTCTTCCACAGGCTCCAGTCCCAGCTTTCGCTGCAATTCAATCTGTTTTTTATTATGTTTATAAATGATACCTATTTTTGTTTTTAACTGAAGCGTTTCTATGCAAAAATCACACAATAAGATTTCCGCTTCCATAGTCTCATACGGTTCGCCAACATTCACTTCGCGGCCAGTTTCCGCAGACACTCCCTGTATATCATACACCCCAATCAGCCCAATCCGTTCCTCCACGCGATTGAGTACGACAAAATAATAGTCTCCGGGCTGTTTCATCTGCCATTCTATAAACTTCTTTTGGTCTTCCAGACTAGCAGCAGGTTGTCCCATTATACTTACAAAACGCGGGTCTTTGCGTAAATTATATGAAAATTCCGCGTCGTCAAGTGTTATACTTCGGAGAGTTACAAAATGACCTTTTATCGGTTCCGGATAAATCATATCGTAGATAGATTATCTTAGATTATAAGGGAAATTTCACCCGATGAATCGTTTACTTCACTACTTACAAATTCTTAAATTAAACTGTCTATTTTCAACAACAGGATTTCTATTAATCTTCTATATCTTTTGTATTTTGAGAGTTATCTTGATTTTTTAAGCAGTCTGTTTAAAGACAACAATCTAAAAGCAGCTATCTCACTCGCCTACTTAACAGGAATTCTGCCGATTGTACGCGACCGTATTCAATCAAAGTTGAACGAATTTGATGAATACTCAATGACAAATGCCCGCTCGCTTGCACCTTTTGCTGGATTTACAGAATGCGAGGTAAAGTCCTTGTGCAAGGAATACAGACTTGATTTTGAAGAATGTAAACGATGGTATGACGGGTAAAAGCTCAGTAAAGAAGAACACATCTACAGTCCAAAATCAGTAGTCACGGCGGTAGATGACGGTGAATTTGACGACTACTGGACACAAACAGGTTCTTACGAAGCGTTAAAAGACTATATCCTTATGAACTTTGAAGGCATAAAAGATGATGTAGTTACCATGATTGGCGGGGGTAAAATTGATGTAAATAGTCATTCCTACCAAGGATGATGTTTTCACTTATCTTATCCATTTGGGCTACCTGGCCTACGACCGGAGTATAAAGCAGTGCTACATCCCGAACGTAGAAGTACGTTCCCAATGGATTTTATCTATCAAAACCTCGCCAGATTACACAAAAGTAATGGAACTTGTGAATGACAGTAAAAAACCTTTTGAAGCACACGCTTGAATGCGATACTGAATATGTGTCAAAATCTCTTACCGATGCACATACACGGACTACAAATCTACTTACATACAATAATGAAGCATCATTCCAGAGTGCAATAGGACTTGCCTATTTTTATGCAACAGCGCAATATACAATCATCAAAGAACTGCCCACCGGCAAAGGGTATGCAGATGTTGTTTTTATTCCCTTTGTTCCCAATCTCCCTGCCAGAAATATAGAACCTTTCTTTCTATATGTATCCTCTATTCCTTGCTATCTCGTGCAAGTCAGCTACGGTTTCAACCTGCTGTTCCTCTATGATCCTGACTATATTTCCCGCATCAAACAGATCTTTTTCATTTTTTATGGGAAAAGAGATTATTCCTCGCAGCAGCGGATAATTTTGTACAGTCTGGCCATCTTTTGAAAATAAACTTAATCGTTCAACAGAGGGATAAAAGCACAATGGGAGAGGTCTTTTCTGATAATCAACAAGTGTGGTACATAAGTCAGAATCAAGAATGATCCGATTCAAAGAACTCGTAATATCTTTGCCATATAAAAAAAACAGTCCATTGATAACAAAAAAAGAACTGATCTTATTACAAGAACAAAAATACTCACTAGACTGATTATTTAAAGCAGATTCATCTTCAGCGGTTTCATATACAAGATTTATTCCCAGTTGCCCACCATTTCCCAGTGCAGATTCTGTAAAGCAAACGTCTTCCTGCCTGCCCCTGATACAGATTTCACGTATCCCAGCAAGAAGAAAAAATCCCAGCTGAAAGTAAACGATCCGTTTAGTATACAAAAATGAGCTTGCTGCTATATTGTGGGGATATTTCATAATAAGCAAGCCCTTGCAGCCTGGATCCTCACTTGTAAAATTTCCCTCTAAAACGGCTTCTATATCTGTATCAAGTATGGCAGAAAGCCTTGTCAAAAGAGAAATATCAGGAGTCCCAATTCCCCGCTCCCATCTGGATACGGCCTTGTCAGTAACATTGAGCTTTTGAGCCAGCTCATTCTGCGTCATCCCGGCCTGCTTTCTGAGGAATGCAATTGTATTCCCTACTTTTAACGGGTTCATAAACGATTTGCAAAAAAATCCTTCAAAGCATCAGCAACAGCACAAATATCCCCATCCGGCATTCCGTACCACAGGGGAAGCCGGACCAGACGGTCACTCTCTTGTGTGGTGTATACGTCATTTCCGGCAAAGCGGCCGAATTTCTGTCCTGCAGGTGATGAATGAAGCGGAATATAATGGAACACACAGCCAATTCCGCGTTCCTTCATAAATGCAATGAATGCCGTGCGCTCCTCCAAGTTCCTGCACTTTATGTAGAACATGTGCGCATTGTGGACGCATTCCGCAGGAACGGCCGGCACTCCTATCCTGCCGGAAGCCGCAAGCGGCTTGAACGTCTCATAATAGCGCTGCCATACAGAAAGACGTGCTTCATTTATTTTATCAGCCTGCTCAAGCTGTGCCCAGAGATAGGCTGCATTCAACTCACTGGGAAGATAGCTTGAACCATAATCCACCCACGTGTACTTGTCTATCTGCCCGCGCCAGAACTTAGAGCGGTTTGTGCCTTTTTCGCGGATAATCTCGGCCTTTTCAATATCTTCGTTAGTTGTGTTGATAACAACAGCCCCGCCCTCGCCCATGCTGTAATTTTTTGTTTCATGGAAAGAATAGCAGCCGTAATCACCGATTGTACCGAGCGCCTTTCCTTTATAATATGCCATTACGCCCTGTGCGGCATCCTCTACAACTTTCAGATTATGACGACGGGCAATATCCATGATGGTATCCATCTCGCAGGCAACACCAGCATAATGCACCACACAAATAACCTTAGTTCTGGGAGTAATTGCTTTTTCAATGAGCGTTTCATCGATATTCATCGTATCCGGGCGCACATCAACAAACACGATACCAGCTCCCCGCTGGACAAATGCATCCGCAGTGGAGCAGAACGTATAGCTTGGCATAATGACTTCATCACCCGGCCTGATATCGCAGAGCAAAGCAGCCATTTCCAGCGCGGAAGTACCGCTTGTGGTAAGCAGCACTTTCTTTGCACCAAAACGCTGCTCCATCCATTCGGAGCATTTCTTTGTGAATTCGCCGTCGCCGCAGATTTTATGGTTCGCAATTGCCTGCGCCATATAAGTCTCTTCCTTGCCGACATGCGGAGGAACATTAAAAGAAATCATACCTTCACCCCCAAAACAGGCAACAGAAGCAATTCCACAAGCCTATACAAATCAGTGTATCACAGTTAAGAATCGTTGGTCAACCAAGCAACAAGGTCTCAGCAGGAAACAGCAACTAAGATTCCGCAGCCTTGACGCAATGCAGTGTTGCTTCTATAATTATCTTATATATGGAATATTTATTTGGGGAAACACTTTCTTTCCTGCAAGAAAGCGGCCGGCATTTCCGCAGGGCAATGGTATTTACTGCTCTGCTTTCCATAGGCTTCTTGTGCATAGCAGAGGAAAAAGGAAGCGGAACCGCAAAAAAAGGGAAAAATTTATCCGCACAAACGTACCTTGATCTTGCCCTGACGGAAAAAATTGATGCGGGTACGCGGGCAGAAACGAACATACTCATTGCAGAACCGGATGCAGCGGATGCAGACGGCATGACAGCGCTGATGAAGGCAGCCAAGGAAGGCAACAACTGGGAAATACAGAGTCTTGTGCAGAGTGGTGCCGACCTGCAGAAGCGGGACAAGGAAGGCTGGTCTGCACTCATGTATGCCGTGCGCTACCAGCAGGACAGCAGCATCGTACGCCAGCTCATCGCCGCAGGTGCCCATACACGAGTCCGGAACAAATACAACTCCACACCCCTGATGATTGCCGCATACTATTCGCAGAATCCCGACATTCTCGGCATACTGCTTGAAAACCGCTCAAGCTCCGAAGAAGAAGTGTTCAATGCATTCATCCTGTCACTGACAAGCCAGACAGGGACAGAACACGCAAAACTTGCAAAAATCCGGCAGTTCCTGGCAAAAGGGGTTCCCGTGAACCGCCTGTGGCAGGGCATGACACCGCTTATGTATGCATGCCGCTACGCAGCATCAACGCAGCCCATTGAGGAGCTGCTCAAGAACGGGGCGGACGTTTCACCGCGCGACAAGGACGGCAGGACAGCATTTGATTACGCCATGGAAAACCGGGAACTTGCCCGTGACAACACATTCTGGCGGCTGAACGCTGCAAAGTAGCTGAGACAGGGGGATACGCATGAGAATAACCGGAGGAAAACTGAAGGGGCGCCTCACCGACACACCGAACGGCAGGATGGCAATCCGCCCCGCCATGGACCGGATGCGGGAATCAATATTTGACATTATCGGCTCGGATTTGCCGGGAAAATCATTCCTTGACCTCTTCTCCGGCTCCGGTACTATCGCCATAGAAGCGGCTTCCCACGGGGCAACGGACATAAGCCTTTGCGAAATGGACAAGGCAAAAGCCCGCACGGTGCTCGGAAATGTTGCCATGACGGAAGAAATTGGAGTTCGCATTGACTGTCATTTCATGGCTGTTGAACTCTTCCTGAAGCGCTGCAAGAAGCAGTTTGATTACATCTTCCTGGATCCGCCCTTTCCCTATAAATTCCGGCAAGAACTCGTGGAGACTATCGGCAGGAGGGAACTGCTGACCGAAAACGGAAAAGTCCTGATTCACCACCCCCAGGAAGACCCGCTCCCGGAGGAACTCTGCGGGCTTATCTGTTTTGACCGGCGGATATACGGGCGTTCCATAGTTGATTTCTTTAAAAGAATGCCAAAAACAGCAGAAAAAACTTGACAAATCAAACCAAGCTGTTAAAATTAAGAGTATATGAAGTCATGTATTTTTTAAGGATTATTTGATGAATGAAGATTTAAAAAAGCAGATTGACACCAAGCAGGGGAAAGACGGTTTCATAAAAGTGACCGACCAGCCGGTCGGTAATTTGTCTGACCAGCAGAAAGTTTTTTTGAATCGGAAAGCAAACGCCCTGTTCAACGAGGGCAAAATCGACATGGCAGAACGAATATTCATCACAACCGGTTATTCGGACGGGCTTACCAGAGTGGGAGATGCCTATGCCGCAAAGAACGAGTTCCTGAAGGCATTGAAACTGTACCTTCTGGCACATAACAAACGGAAATCCGATCCGCTGATTGAAAAAGTATCGGGGGTCGTATCAGCAATGTTAAAATAGCGGGGTAAAAAAGTGAAGGAAGACACAAAACACTTCAAACGGCAGCCTGAAGACGGGCTTGAGGACAGCCAGCCGGGCATTAATCTGCCGGAACCAAAACCAGAAGAATCTGATACCAACGAAATCAGCGAGCTGTCAAAAAAAGGGTATTCACTGCTCAAAGAAAACAAGATGGATGCTGCAATCGATGCATTCAAGAAAATCCTTGCCCTTGAAGACAACAATAATTATGCGCTCGTGGGGCTCGGCGACAGTGAACGCAAACGCGGGCATTTCAGGGATGCCATCGAATACTATTCACGCTGCCTTTCATTTCATCCCGGGAACAATTACGCCCTTTTCGGCCTGGCAGACTGCTACAAGGCACTGAACCAGTACCACAAGGCCATCGAAATCTGGGAGCAGTATCTGGTACACGACGACCGCAACATCACGGTGCTTACCCGCGTGGCAGATGCATACCGCAAAATCCGCGACTTCAAGAAATCAAAGCAGCTTTATCTGAAAGTACTTGAGATGGAAGAAAACAACGCCTATGCGCTCATCGGCCTGGGGCACCTGCACTACGATTTCAAGGAATACAAGGATGCGCTCTACTACTGGACACGGATGCTGGACGTAAATCCGTCCAACGTGGACATCCGTGTGCTCACTTCCATCGGAAACTGCCACCGGAAGCTCAAGACATTTGAGCGCGGCCTGCCCTATTTTGAGCGCGCGCTTGAGATGGATCCGAAGAATTTCTATGCACTTTTCGGCATGGCAGACTGCTACCGCGGCATTAACCAGCAGTTCCGCTCCGTAGAGTACTGGAACCGGATACTCCAGATGGATCCGGACAACAAGGTTATCCTGACGCGCGCCGGTGATGCCTACCGCAATACCGGCGACTACAAGACTGCAACGGAATACTACAACCGTGCGATGGACATTGACTTTGACATCTACGCAGCTCTTGGCCTTGCGCTCATCTGCAAAGGAGAAGGAAAATACGAAGAGGCTGCGGAACGGCTGGCACGGCTTATCAGGGACGACCAGAAGAATTTCCGCCTGTACATTGACCTTGCAGACTGCTACCTTAAGCTGAATCAGCGCCAGCAGGCAATAGAAACCCTGCAGTCATTCACACGGCAGGGCGGCCACAGCCAGGCAATAAGCGAGATGCTGGACAAGCTCCAGAACAACAAGCCGCTCTTCTGATGCAGGGGAAAATTGCGCTGGCAGGGCTGGAACCTGCCGAAATATGCACAGCACTCCAGCTTACTCAGGCATTCCGCGGAAAACAAATCTTCCAGTGGATCAGCAAGGGGGTGCTGAGTTTTGACGAGATGACGAACCTCAGCAAGGAAACCCGTGTCCTGCTTGAAGAAAAGGCATGCCTTCGTTCATCTTCCGTAAGCCAGGTGCTGCGCGATCCCGACGGCACAATAAAGCTGCAGATTACACTTTCCGACGGCTGCGCTATTGAAACCGTGCTGCTCACCGATCGGGAAGGCAGAAAAACAGCATGCGTCAGCTGCCAGGCCGGCTGTGCCATGGGCTGCCTGTTCTGTCAGACCGGACAGCTGGGCTTCCGCAGAAACCTGACGGCAGGGGAAATCGTCGAAGAATTCCTCTTTCTGGAGAAAGAGGCGGGAACACTGGACAATATTGTTTTTATGGGGATGGGGGAACCCATGCTCAACCTGCCGGAAATCAGGAAGGCAGTACAAATCCTGACGAACAAGGACGGCCGCGGTCTGAGCGCCCGCCGCATTACACTCAGCACAAGCGGCATCATCCCCGGCATTTACGAGCTTGCAGACAAGGGGCCGCAAATGCGGCTTGCCGTCTCCCTCACGACAGCAGACGAAGCCCTGCGCGAGCACCTTATGCCGGTAACAAAGGGCAATCCCCTGCCAGCTCTCAAGGAAGCAATCAGGTATTATATAGAAAAGACCGGCAAACGTGTTACGCTGGAAGCGGCGCTCCTTGCCGGAGAAAACACCGGGCGGGAAAGCGCAGAACGGCTTGCAGCATTCGCAGCCGGCATGGATGTGTATATAAACTTAATTCCCTGGAATCCCGTGCCGGGGCTCCCCTTCAAAAGCCCCTCACCGGACGAAACAGCAGGTTTTGCATCCCTGCTGGAACAGAAAGGACTGAATGTCAGCCTGCGGACACGGCGTGGAACAAAAATCGGCGGGGCATGCGGGCAGCTGGGGAAAACAAGCGTTGAAAATTCTTCAATTTAAGATATTCTTTATATCTTCAATACCTCCAAAAGCTTCTTGTCATACAAAGAATTACTCAAAAAAGCTTGCATAATTTTGCTGCTCTTATTATAATGGGTGAAGGTTGTTTTTCGGGACCCAAGGAAATTCTGATACCACCGCTCATTTTAATGCTATATCAAGGAGTCAGCTGATGCAAAAGAAAATCTATGTCACAGGAATGGACGATGACGCAATTGCGGCAAAAGTCGATGCTGCCGTGAAAGCTGTCGCAGGAGTCTCAAGAGTGACAGCGACACCTGCCAAATGTCAGGTTTTCGTCGAATTCGATGACGGTGCAGCAGGCGCAGCAGATGCCATCACTGCAGCAATAAATTCCACTGGTGTCACCGTTTTGGGCTGACAGGTACATCCGCAGCATGAAAATTACTGTCCTTGACGGAAACGCACTGAATCCCGGCGATTTGTCCTGGAAGATTCTGGAAGAAATCGGAGAAGTTTCTGTTTATCCGCGTACAGCACCAGAAGACGTCATTGCCCGCATAGGCGACAGCGATGTCGTCCTGCTCAATAAGATTTCCATCACAGAGGAAGTTCTTTCAGCCTGCCCCAAACTCCGTTACATCGGTGTACAGGCAACAGGCTACAATGTCATAGATATCGAGGCCTGCCGCCGCCATCACGTAACGGTGACGAATGTCCCCTCCTACAGCACAGCGGGGGTTGCTCAGCTGGTGTTCTCCTTCATCTGTGAGTTCGCCTGCCACGTGCAGCTTCACACAGACAGCGTCATGGCGGGCGACTGGACGCGCTCACCTGATTTCTGCTACTGGAAGGTGCCCCTGCAGGAGCTCGAAGGGAAAACTCTGGGAATATTCGGGTACGGCCACATCGGCTCCCGGGTGGCAAAGATTGCAGAAGCATTCGGAATGCAGGTTATCGCCTGTACACGGACTCCCAAGGCAGAAATTGCACATCCGGTAGATTTTGAAACCCTTCTTAAAACATCCGACTTTATTTCGCTCCATGCACCGCTTACGGCACAGACAAAGGGTATCATCAGCGGCGGAGCGCTTGCACAGATGAAAAAGACAGCATATCTCATCAATACGGCACGGGGTGCCCTGGTAGATGAGGCGGCTGTCAGGAAAGCGCTGGACAGCGGTACCATCGCAGGATATGCCTGTGACGTTGTGGGCGAAGAACCCATGCTGCCGTCCAATCCCCTGCTGGGCGCACCAAACTGCCTCATCACGCCGCACATCGCCTGGGCAGCAACAGAGACGCGGAGCCGCCTGCTGGGAGTCGTGGTTGATAATTTACGGGCATTCTGCAACGGAACACCTCAGAACGTTGTCTCCTAGTACTTGCTTTTTTTATCAATACTGCATATACTTTATCTTGAATAAAGAACCAGAGAGGTAAGACCATGGGAATGACCATTGCGCAAAAGATTTTTGCATCACATCTTGTTGACAAGCCCTTTCAGGGGACAAACATATTGAAGCTTGACCGCGTATTCTGCCACGAAATCACCACCCCGATAGCGATAAACGACCTTATGGAGCGCGGCAAAGACCGTGTCTTTGACAGTACCAAAATTAAGGCGGTCATCGATCATGTGACGCCGGCAAAAGATTCAAAGTGCGCCATGCAGGAAAAAATCCTGCGTGACTGGGCGCACCGCAACAATATCAAGGATTTTTTTGACATCGGCGCAAACGGTGTCTGCCATGCGATTTTCCCGGAGAAAGGCTTTGTGCGCCCCGGTTACACAGTCATCATGGGAGACAGCCATACCTGTACGCACGGTGCGTTTGGCGCATTCGCGGCAGGCGTCGGTACTACCGACCTTGAAGTCGGCATACTGAAGGGTGTCTGCTCATTCCGTGAGCCAAAGGCAATCAAATTCGTGCTGAACGGGACGCTGAAAGAAGGTGTCTATGCAAAGGATGTCATTCTCCACATTATCGGACAGATTGGTGTAAACGGCGCAACAAACTGCGTAGCAGAATTCACCGGCCCGGTCGTGGACAATTTTGGTATGGAAGAGCGCATGACGCTCTGCAACATGGCAGTTGAGGCGGGTGCAACAAGCGGCATCTGCTTCCCGGACATGAAAACCGTGGACTACCTGTGGGAATTCATCAAGGACGAGTACAAAACAAAGGAAGACGCTCTCAAGGACTACAGCAAATGGGTGGATGATCCTGATGCAACTTATGAAAAAGTCTACACCTATGACTTGTCAAATCTCGTTCCTGTATGTACAATAAATTATAAGCCTGACCAGATAAAAAAGGTAGCGGATATGGCCGGTACCCGTGTCGATCAGGTCTATATAGGGAGCTGCACGAACGGTCGCATTTCAGACCTGCGCATCGCGGCGGCAGTTCTGAAGGGGCATCATATCGCTGACGGAGTACGCGGCATAGTATCCCCGGCAACGCCGAAGGTGTACAAGACAGCTCTTGAAGAAGGCTTGATTGACATTTTCATGGATGCCGGTTTCTGTGTGACGAACCCCACCTGCGGTGCATGCCTTGGCATGAGCAATGGTGTCCTTGCGGAAGGAGAAGTCTGTGCGTCCACGACGAACAGGAATTTCAACGGACGCATGGGCAAGGGAGGCATGGTTCATCTGATGAGCCCTGCAACTGCAGCAGCAACAGCTATTGCAGGCACAATCACGAATTCAGCCTTTTTCAAGGGCTGAACACAACATGAGAGGAAAGTATGAAACAGTTTGGTGGAGAAGTCCTTTTTCTTGACCGCTCAGATATCAATACTGACGAGATTATCCCTGCAAAGTACTTGACAGAGAACACGAAACAGGCGCTGAAACCCTACCTTCTGGAAGACCTGAAGCTTGACGGCTTCAACCCCAAGGTGGATATTTCCGGGAAAAAGGTCATCATCACACGGGAGAATTTCGGCTGCGGTTCCAGCCGTGAGCACGCACCGTGGGCACTTGAAGTGAACGGTATTTATTGTGTCATTGCGGTTAATTTTGCGCGTATCTTCCGCCAGAATATGTACAACTGCGGATTGCTTGCACTTGACATGCCCAAGCGCGACATCGATGATATGTTCCATACATTCGCAAGCAAAGACACCGAATGCAAGATTGAGCAGAAAGAGGACGGCACATGGAAAGTGAAGCTCATCGCAGGTTCCCTGTCCAAGAGTTACCCCTTTAAGCTGGAAGGTTTTGAAAAGGCCCTCGTGGAAAATGAGGGCTGGATCGGCTACGCTGACAAAAAATACTAAACCAAAAGATAGCAGGAAAGTTCCCGGCGGGAGCTTTCCTGCTCATTTGCTCATCCAATCTGCCCGCAGATACAATAGCCCCCTGCGCATTGTTCAATAAGTTGTTCTGACACCAGTTTTTCTGCCGCTTTTTCAAGACGGGCCATATCCACGTGTTCTGCCACGGAAATCTGATAGAGCGTGGCACTCCCCTGCTGCGACAGCTGCCGGATAATTGCCCCGCGCGCCTGCCGCAATGAGCCTTCAAAGCGGGACTGCACCGCATAGCTCCGGCTGCGCCGGGACGGGTTTACCATCCGCTTCTTCAAGTCCGCACCATAATCCATGAGCGCATAATACCATTCCCGCGGATTATGCACATCAAGCGTCTGTTCGACCAGCGGTATCAGCACGGAGTCAGGGATTTTACTGTCCGGAGAGATAAATGCATCTTCATAAAAACAGTGGATGAAAACTGAACGGATATTTGTTTCAATAAAGACTTCAGGAAACCCAAACGCAAAGGCAGCAACAGCTCCCGCGGTGTACGGACCGATTCCCGGCAGGGACTCCAGCTGCTTCCGCGTACGGGGGAACATGCCGCCGTGCTCCGCGCATACCGCCGCACAGGCTTTCTGCAAAAAAACGGCACGGCGGTTATACCCAAGCCCGTTCCATGCAGCAAGCACGTCGGCAAGCGGAGCCTGCGCAAGGCTCCATACATCGGGGAACCGCGCCATCCACGCATCGTATTTGGGAACGACGCGGGAAGTCTGCGTCTGCTGCAGCATCATTTCCGATACAAGCACCGCATAGGGATCGCGCGTATGGCGCCACGCAAAATCACGCCCGTATCCGCTGTAGAAGTCATAAATCCTGCAGCGGAAGGAATCTATCTGTGCAGCGTCAAGGACAAGCGCATTCACACGCGTTCCACCAGGGAACGGTTCTCCAGCTCCGCAAGGATTTTCTCGACAATCTTTTCAGGAACATTCACGCTCGTATCGATGACGATGTCTGCTGTATCCTGGTAAGCATTATTGTCTATGCCGTAAAGCTTCTGGTAACGCCTGGTATCCTCGCTGTCACGCATAGCCGTAAAGCGTTTTATTTCCTCAAGATCTCCGCCTTCCCTGTTCAGAATGCGCTTTGCACGGAGCTCATCGCTGGCAAGCAGGTATACTTTTGCATCTGCTTCCTTGAGCATCCAGATGGCAAGACGGCTGCCCAGTACGCAGCTTTCCTGCCGGGCCAGCTCAACCTGATGCATGTCAACATATTTGTCATAACTGTCGTCGGTCTTTGCATTCTCAATCACCTGCGCAAGCGTCAGGCCTTTTTCCGCAGCCAGCTGCCGGAAGGTGTAGTTTATAAGCGTAATGCCAAGCGTCTTTGCCAGCAGCGTGCTCACCGTCGTGTTGCCGCAGCCGCTTTTTCCGCTGATTGCTATGCGAAGTTCCTTTCCCGCCGGAATTCTATACTCTGCCATCTGTTTCCTCCTCATTCCTTTGCTAAAAACACGCATTCATGCGCCAGACATCAAACGGCACATTCACCGTCTTCCAGTATAGCACAGTTTCCGCCTTCCGTGGAAAAAAGAAAGCAGCTTTTACAAAAAGCGGCTTATTAAATCAGTCCAGAAACGTAGTTTCCGAACCGGTCTATTCCACATTCTTGCTCTGCTCGCGTATGTTCTCCAGGGCATCCTTGGCAGAAATAACAGCGGCGCCCACTTCCTTGAACTGGTTCTTGCTGCCGATAGTATTGATTTCCCGGTTCGCCTCCTGACAGATAAAGTCCAGACGCTTACCCGGCACGGGATTACTGTCAAGTTCCTTGCGCATTGCCTCCAGATGGCTGTGCAGGCGGATGATTTCCTCATTGATAGTGTATTTGACAAGCATAGCCGCCGTTTCCTGCATGATGCGGTTCTCATCAGCATGATCGCCCAGCAGCTCCCGGAACTTCTGCGTCAGATTTTCCCGGAAACGCTGTTCCATGGAAGGCTGCCACTGCTTGAAGAATGCAGCACACTCGTCCAGCGTGCCAAGCTTGGCCAGCAGATCGCGCTTGAGGTTCTCGCCTTCACGCGCACGATCCTGCAGGAACAGGGAAAATACCTCCGAAAAAACCGGCTCAATTTTCTTCCAATAGGCTTCCGCATCGTATTCGCGGGAAATGTTCAGCACCCCCTCCTGTGCAATGATAAGCCCAAGGGGGATGTCCTCGCTGGATTTGCCGAGCGCACGTGCAATTTCTGCAATGGCATCACGGTACATCACGGCAGCCTGCGGGTCAGCAGAAACAGTCGGCGGAGTCCCGCTGTCACGCACCCGGATTGTCAGGTCAACTTTGCCGCGCACAATCTTTTCTGCAACCATCCGGCGGATACGCTGTTCAAGCGGATTCAGGTACGGAGGCAGGCTTATAGTCAGGTCAAGAAAGCGGGAATTCACCGAACGGATTTCCACGCTGATTTGGGTATTGTCCACGACGGCTTCCTTAAAGCCGTATCCAGTCATAGAATTCATGGGCCAAGTATAGCACAAGCACGGTCTAAGGGCAAGTTTCCGCAGAAAGAAGCCTCAGGGATTCTCGGTCCTGCGTTCTGAAAACAGGCTTGCTATAATGAAGCGGCAGGCTTCCTCCTGCTGGGAACGGGCAGGAAGCAGGGGCTTTCCGTCGCCGTGCTGCACACCGTAATCACCAAACTGTGCATGATTGCCGCCGGCTATCACGTGCTGCATGGTTCCGGCGGGTGCATGACACATCCCCTTTGCAAAATTTTCCATATTCAGCACTGTATCCTCAGAGCCATACAGCACCACCAGCTTCATATCGGCATCCAGCGCCGCTGCAGGATAGGCAGCACACAGCACAAGTCCCTTGAACTGCGGGGCATGCCGGGCAGCATACGAGGCAGCCATGGCTCCTCCCAGGGAATGCCCCCCGATGTACCAGTCGGAGCAGGAATGCAGGGCGCGTACCCGAGCAGCCCTGCTGCGCCCCAAAAGTGCAAGGCGGGCGGGCATCTTCACCAGGCAAACATCCAGGCCCTGTGCCGCAAGCAGATGCAGGAAGGGCGCATACGCGGTCTCCTCAACCTTTGCGCCGGGATAGAAAATGAGGGCAGCGCCTGATGCCGGACCGTCAAAGAACCAGCCGTAAGAAGTCCGTTCCACAATGACGGCGCTGTCAGACTGGAGCGCTGCACGCGCCTCGTCCGTGGCATGGTAATAGTCCTGTACCCAGCAGAAGCCGGCAATGATTGCGGCGCAGAGCAGCACGGCGGCAATGCCGGGCACATGCCGTACTGTCACTGCTGCTCCTGCTGCAGGCGCTCCAGCACCTGCACGCCAACTTTCCAGTTGTCTCCGGCACCCATCGTAACAAAGAGGTACCCGTCAGGATATTGAGCGCCGCTCGGCTCGGAAAGCATGCGGCAGGCACAGTCCGCCGCCTCTCCGAATTCCCCGGCATAGGTAACATGCGCATGGTATTTCCGGGCATGGTCTGCAAGGATTTCTCCGGTCACCGCAGCAGCAGAAGCATCCTCGCGCGCACTGCCGTAAATTTTGTTCACAAGCACCTCATCCGCACTGCCAAAACAGGAGGCGAATTCTTCCAGAAGTGCCTGCGTGCGCGTATACGTATGGCTCATAAAATCCACGATGATTTTGTGCCCGCGGTAGAAATCCCGGTACCCCTTCAGGGTCGTGCGGATTGCCGTAGGATGATGCCCGTAATCATCAATAAAAATAACATCCTGCCCGCAGGGAGTTTTTGCACGCCCCACAATTTCGCTCCGGCGCTTTCCCCCGGAAAAATGCAGCAGGGCACGCTTTATGCCATCCTTTGCAGCCTCCAGAGCAGCCGCGTCCCTGCCATCCGTCTTCAGAAGCTCCATGCAGAGCGCAGCAGCGGCAGTGGCATTCCGCACATTGTGCTCGCCCGGCACACAGAGCGCACATTCGCCCAGTGCTGAAATGCGGAAGTACTGGCGCCCGCCTTCAAGCCGGCCAAAGCTCAGATGATAGTCACCTTCAGCCTTTTCGCCGTAGGGTACAAGAACAATGTCTCCGCGGCGCTGTTTTGCGAGCAATGCAGTTTCCGCAGCCCCCTTGTCATCGGCACAGTATACAAGCTGCCCCCCGGGTGGAAGCGAGCAGATATAGTCCACAAAGGCAGAGCGGATATCCTCATACGTGGGGTAATAGTCCTGATGGTCGCTTTCCACCGAAGTCAGGATGATTTTCTGCGGGTGGAAGGACATAAAATGGCGCTGGTACTCACAGGTCTCCGCCACAAAGTACGCAGCTCCATCCCTGCAGGACGGCGCCGTCATGGTGCAGCTGCCGCCAAACGAGGCAATGACAGAGCCTGCAAGCACCTGCGCAGGAAAGTCCAGTTCCTTCAGGATAGTGCCCACAAGTCCGGTTGTACTTGTCTTTCCGTGCACGCCGCAGACGCCGCACGAATAGGCAGCAGCGGACAAAGCACCGAGCGCTTCGCTGTAAAGCAGCAGGGGGATTCCCCGGCGGGCAGCCTCCGCCAGATCCGGAGTTTTGTCCGGCGAATAGGCACTTGAATAGACGACACAGCGCACATCATCCGTAATGTTCCCGGAGGCAAAAGGCTGTGCACGGATAGAGAGCCGTTCAAGGATTTCATCCGTATAGAAGCGCTCCGGCACGTCACTTCCTGTTATGACAGCACCGCGTGCAGCAAGAATTTCAACAAGGGCAGCCATTCCCGTACCCTTGATGCCGACAAAATGTATATGCACTCCCCGCACATCCGCAGGGAGAGTCTTATCTGTTCCCATACATACCCCCGGCGCCCGCCGCAAAAAAGCCCGGCGCCATGGGTTTAGTATAATCCATATTGCATTCTTTTACAATGTTGAGGGAGTTTTAAAACAGGGGTTCAGCTGAGACAAAAAAGACCGCCGGGCAGCAACTGCCCGGCGGCACAACACATATATAAGGAGGAAACAAATGCCTTTCTATGCACGCTGCCCGGAAAGCTCGATGTAGATGGCGTCTGCAAGACCAAAGCCTGCATTCTTTGTCAGCTGCTCGGCATAATTGTCGTACAGCATGTCCTCATACATCTCCTGCGCATAATCATTTTCGCCGCCGAGCAGGCTGCTCTTCTGCACAGTCTTGCGTGCAGATGAAAGCATCATCTTCACCATGTAGTTTTCAAGCTCCATGGACTGCTCATACAGCTCCGACGTACGGTCTATGACAGGACGCCCGCCTTTAGCAGAAGCGCTGTTTGCAGCAAAGCCCTGCGGACGCGCAGTCTTATCCTTATCAGATGTATAGGTTCCGCCAAAACCCTGCGTATAGTCGCCGTTCAGGCGGCGGGTTGACGAAATCTGGCTTGAAGAAACCGTAGGAACAGAAGTCTCCGGCTTTTTCGCGCTCCCTTTTGCCTGCATGGAATTCACCAGATCCAGGAATTTCTGCTGATCACCCGAAGTCTTTGCAGCAAGACTGCTCGCTTTGCCGTCGGTCATGAAATTCGTCGTGCTATGGCCATGTATGTTCTGGATATCCATCAGTACAACCTCCGGCTACCTAGCGCTTCAGGCTTGCAGCAGTCTGCAGCATGTTGTCGCTTGTCTGGATTGCCTTGGAGTTGAATTCATAGGCACGCTGGGCAACAATCATCTGCACCATCTCATTGACAACGGACACATTGCTCATTTCAAGGAATTTGTGCTTGGTCACGCCCATGCCCTCAAAGCCCGGTCTGCCCGCGATGGGAGCACCGGAAGCATTCGTCACCTTGTACAGGTTGTCGCCGGTGTTTTCAAGACCCACAGCATTCGGGAAGCGGTACAGCTCCAGCTGTCCCACCTGCACCGGTTCGACATTTCCGTTCACCTTTACGTTCACCACACCACCATCGCTGATGGAAAGCGTTTCAATCTGAAAGCCTTCCGGCAGGATGATTTCCGGCATAACGCGGAGACCGTTTGCCGTAACGAGCTGCCCAGTTGAATCAACCTTAAAAGAACCGTCACGCGTATAGGCCCAGCTGCCGTCATACTGCTGCACGCGGAAGAAACCTTCGCCAACGATGGCAACATCGGTGTCCACACCAGTCTGCTGCAGGGATCCCTGTGACATAATCCGCTGCGTGGCAGCAAGCTTAACGCCAGTTCCTTCCTGCAGTCCCACCGGAGTTACCGTATCTTCGGTAGCCGGGGTACCTGCAAGTTTTACATTCTGGTACATCAAATCCTCAAACTCTGCACGGTGCTGTTTAAAGCCCGTCGTGTTCACGTTTGAAAGATTGTTTGAAATTGTATCGATATTAGACTGCTGACCGTTCATGCCGGTTGCTGCATTCCAAAGGCTTCTTACCATTATCTTGTCTCCTGTCTATGCCTGGAGGAAGTTTCAAAAGCCTTTACTCTTGAAGCTCCCTCGCCTTATTCTCAGCGATTTACGTTTGCAACTTTTGACCAGAGCGTATCCATCATGCCGTCTTCGGTCTGAATGGATTTCTGGTTCGCCTCATACGCGCGGTTCACCTCAATCATCTGCACCATCTCGTTCACAACGTTCACATTGCTGGTTTCCGTGTAGCCCTGCAGCACCTGCGGACGCTCGTCGCCCTCCGCAATGTGATAGCCGCCGGCAATGTCGTTCGTGTTCCACAGGGAAGAGCCCTGCTTCTTCAGGTAACGCTCATTGTCAAAGCGCACAACCTTCAGTCGGTCTACAAGGGTGTTGTCTTCCTTGGTGTAAATCATGCCGTCCTTGTTCATGAAGAATTTGTCGTCGGGTACATGAATAGGACCATTTTCGCCGAGCACAGGGTAGCCTTCTTTGGTAAGCAGGATTCCTTCTTTGCCGAGAAAGAAATTCCCGTTCCGGGTGAAGCGTTCGCCGTCGGGTGTCTGAACAACGAAGAAGCCCTTGCCGCTCAATGCAAAGTCTGTGTTCGTGTCCGTAGACTTGAATGAGCCCTGTCCGAAGTCAGTGTACAGCTCGTTCGTTTCTACCCCCAGCCCAAGCTTGCCGATGATAGGTGCGGCATCAGCGGAACCAAAAGGAGTTTTATATACGCCGTCAGCCTCTGTCCTGCGGAGGAGCAGCTGGCTGAATTCTTTACTAACCGGAATCTCTTTTTTGAAACCAGTCGTATCGACGTTGGCAAGGTTATTGGAAATGGCGTCCAGCCTGTTCTGCTGGGCATTCATGCCACTTGCACCGATATACCATCCTCTAATCATCACGCACCTACCTTATACTTACCTGAAAAGCGGAACCATAGTCCCGGAAAGCCTTGCGGCCGCCGGAATCATGCCCGTCTATCTTAATATCGGCATTGCCGTGCGTTTTTTACAGGATTTTTTTACCTGCAGCGCCACAAACACCACCTTCTTCCGCTGCCGGAGCCGGACCGAGCTTTTTACATAAATTTTCCTTGTCTTAGTCGGAAAACGGTTTTATAATGGAAAGCATGCTGGGGAGCACAAGTTTCCGGGCAGCTTTATTGGAGTGAAATTTCAAAAATCTGACGGCTTTTGAAAATTCTTCCAAATTAATCTCAAAAAACGCAATGTAATGAGGCGTTGCAGCCAGTTTTAGAAAGCGCAGGCTTTTGGAACCGGCTCTGGACAGTGCTATGATTAAAAAATTGTTTTTGATTTCAGGAAATGCAGCCGGTATCCCCCCGGCGCTCAGTGTCATGCTCAGTGTACTTTGTGCAGCCGCAGCCCTGCTGCTCATCGCCCACCTTTATAAGAAGCTTCATTCTGTCTCCTGCGACGAAATAACAGATTTTCCCACGTTTGCCCGCTTTAAGCAGAAAGCAGGAAAAATGCTCCGCCGCGCCGGGAAAGATGAATACATGCTCCTTTCGCTGGACATCAACGACTTCCGCTTTATCAATGCAAGCCTGGGCTTTACGACGGGGAACACCATACTCCATGAGATAGCAGAGCATTTCAGGCGGGAATGCCCGGAAGACCTTATCTGCCGCTTCTATGCCGACAATTTTATCTTCCTGACCAAACGGCAGGAGTTCATCTTCATCGAAGACAAGGTGTTCAGGATGACGAGTGAGTTGAATCCTGTTGCCGCCTACCTACCCGACCACTACCGGCTCACTTTCAGTTCCGGAGTCTACTATATAGAGGACACCGGCACCGATATAACCTGCATGATTGACCGGGCAAACTATGCACGGAAACTCGGCAAGAAAAACTATGCGACGCAGCGCGTGGTGGAATATACCCCGCAGATGAACATCATGAACGAATGGAACCGGGAAGTGACATTCTCCATGGAAAATGCCATAGCCCAGGGGGAATTCGAGGTCTACTACCAGCCGCAGTATTCGTTCAACGATTCGCGCATCATCGGAGCAGAGGCACTCATCCGCTGGAACAAGCCGAACAAAGGCATGCTGCAGCCGGATACCTTTATCCCGCTCTTCGAGCACAACGGCTTTATCCCGCGCATAGATTTCTTTGTCTTCGAGAATGTCTGCAAATTTCTTGACGACTGGAACCGCAGCGGCAAGGACGGCAGCTGCCCCTACCCCATAACCATTTCCTTCAACCTGTCGCGGCAGGATTTCCTGAACCCCAACCTGGTGTCGGAGCTGCACGAAATCAAGAAAAAGTACCAGGTGGAACCATGCAAGATTGAAGTGGAAGTAACGGAAAGTGCCGTCTTTGAAAACCAGAAGCACCTTATCGCTTCCATGCAAAAGATAAAAAAAGCCGGCTACGACATATCCGTGGACGATTTCGGTTCCGGCTATTCCTCGCTGAACCTGCTCAAGGACATGCCCGCCGACGTGCTCAAGCTGGACAAGGAATTCCTTTCGTCCGCGGCAGGCAGCGACCGCGAGTTTTCCATTATTTCATCCGTTATAGACATGTCCAAGAAAATCAACCTGATGACCATAGCGGAAGGCGTGGAAACAAAGGAGCAGGCAGAAACCCTGCGGAAGATGGGCTGCGACATTGCGCAGGGCTATTATTATGCCCGCCCCATCTCTGCGCAGGCATACAAGGAGCTGCTGCTGCAAAACGTATAAAGCCGCAGGTAACGGGTTAAAAACTCTGTTCTATTTTTTTGTTGCAAAATCAACAGAACGGATTTATAATAAAAACATAAATTAAATAGGGAGGATGTAATAATCATTATGGGTCAGAAGAAAGAGACAACAGAACCCCGTGTACTTGCAATCATATTGGGCGGCGGAAAGGGAACCCGTCTGTACCCGCTTACAAAAGAACGTTCAAAACCGGCAGTTCCGTTCGGCGGAAAATACCGGATTGTTGATATACCGATTTCAAACTGCATTAACAGCGGGTACCGTAAGATTTACCTGCTCACGCAGTTTAACTCTGCGTCGCTGCACCAGCACATTATAAACTCTTATAATTTCGACCGCTTCAGCCGTGGTTTCGTCGAAATCCTTGCAGCAGAGCAGACACTGGAGCATTCCGGCTGGTACGAAGGTACTGCGGATGCCGTGCGCAAGAATATCTCTCATTTCCGCGCACAGAACCCCACCCACTATGTCATTCTCTCCGGTGACCAGCTGTACCGCATGAACCTGAAGCAGTTCATGGATACACACATTGCATCCGGCGCAGACATAACGATTGCTGCAAAGGCAGTGAACCGCAGTGATGCGTCCGGCTTCGGTATTATGCAGGTTGACAAGGACAACCGCATCACTGCATTCATGGAAAAGCCTGCAAAGGACTTGAACATTGACGAATGGAAGATTCCGGAGAATTCACGCGGAGACCTTCCGGCAGAACTTGAATACCTTGCATCCATGGGTATCTACATCTTTAATGCAGACACAATGGATGAAATGCTCGACAACGACTTCAATGACTTTGGCAAGGAAATCATTCCCGGTGCCATCAAGACAAAGAAGGTCAGCAGCTACATCTTCAACGGTTACTGGGAAGACATCGGTACCATCCGTTCCTTCTATGAGGCAACGCTTGACCTGACAAAACCGGTACCGCAGTTCAATTTCTACGACGAAGACAAACCGATTTATACGCACATGCGCAATCTGCCGCCCAGCAAAATCAACAATGCTGACATGACAGCAACCCTTGCGAGCGAAGGCTGCGTTATCACGAATTCCCGCCTGCAGAGTTCTGTTATCGGTGTGCGTTCCATCATCAACCAGGGCTGTGATTTTGACGGCGTGATTATGATGGGTGCAGATTTTTATGAAAATGACGCGGCAAAAGCCGATAATAAGAAAAAGGGAGTGCCGGACATCGGTATCGGCAAGAACTGCAAGATAACACGGGCAATCATCGACAAGAATGCCCGCATCGGTGACAACTGCTGTATCAACGTAAGCGGCAAACGCTATGAAGATGGCGACCACGGTTTGTTCTACAGCGCGGACGGCATCATAGTTATCAGGAAGTTCGCGGTGATTCCGCCGGGAACGGTTATCTGATGAAGCTGTCTGGAAATATCAGCTTTCCAGGCAGGTTACATGCATGCAAAGGGTGCTGGAGCGACAGCACCTAGCAGTGGCTCCGGGAACACGGTTCCCGGTGTATAATTACATGGCGCGTGATTTTATAAAGGACGCACGGAGGGCTTAGCTCTCTGAAAAGTGTGAAAGCTTTTATAAAAACGCGCTTTTTTTATGCCCTCAGCGCCGGCTGGCGCCCTCCTCTATCCATGCGCTCACAAGGGCGTATGCGGCAACAACTTCGCGGGTTTTATCATTTGCAACTTTCGACAGCACTGGATTTCCGGCATAGCGGTCAGGATGATAGTATTTCAGTTTTTCTTTGTAAGCCCGCCGCACATCATCGGGTGAAGCATCTGCCGTAATGCCAAGCAGACGGAATGCACGCTCCTCATCAGGTGTCAGGGAACGCAAGGGCGCTACTTCACCTGCAGCGGAGGGAAACAGCCGGGTGACGCGCTGCTGTTTCCGGGCAGCACTTCCGGGGGATTCCCGGCGGTACGATGCAGATTTCTTCTTCTTTTCTGCCCTGCGCGCTCCCTGTGCCGGGCCGCTATCAGGCTGCGGGGCAGCCCCATCTTCTACGCCGCGGCGTTCACGTTCCTGTTCGGCAAGGCTTTCTGCAGAATGTATCGTCTGGCGGACGGGAGTGTCTTCCCCGGCATCGGCTTCAGGATCCCGCACAATGCGTACAAACTTAACCGCGCCGTTTTCAAGCGTTTCATTCAGCAGGTCGCCGAGCCTGTCATACATCGTCTCCATCAGCCTTCGCCTCCACTTCCAGCCCCCACTCCCCCAGTTTACGCTGGAGCGTCTTCCTGCCGATGGCAAGCACGTCGGCAGTCTTGGTCTTATTGTTACGGTTTGCCGCAAGATTTGCCTGTATAACGATTTTCTCCGCCTCGTCAAGACTTATGCCCAGCGGCACGGAAATACTGTCGGCAGCGCTGCTCCGGCTCACGGTCGGCGGCAAGTCGTCAAGCTGGATTTCATTTCCTGAGCACATAACAACGGCGCTCTCCATGCAGTTACGCAGCTCGCGGATATTTCCGGGCCAGTTATACTTGTAGAGCGCAGCCTTTGCACTGCTGCTCACGCCGGTGATATGCTTACCGTTTTCCCGGTTGAATTCGTCAAGGAACGACGCCATGAGCAGGGGGATATCGTCCTTGCGCTCACGCAGCGGCGGCACATGGATATGGATGACATTCAGGCGGTAGTACAAATCCTCGCGGAAACGCCCAGCCTTCACTTCTTCCTCAAGATTCCGGTTTGTCGCTGCAATCACGCGGACATCAACTTCAAGTGTCTGTTCGCCGCCCACACGCTCGAATTTTCGTTCCTGCAGCACACGGAGGATTTTTATCTGCACGTTCTGATTGATTTCACCGATTTCATCAAGGAAAATAGATCCGCCGTGAGCAAGCTCAAAGCGCCCCTTCTGCAGGCGGTCGGCACCGGTAAAGGCGCCCTTCTCGTGCCCGAACAGCTCGCTTTCCAGCAGCGTTTCACTAAGCGCGGCACAATGCACTTTGATGAAACTGCCGTCCTTGCGCGGCGACAGGTTATGAATGGCATTCGCAACAAGCTCTTTGCCCACGCCGCTTTCCCCGGTGATGAGCACACTCGCCCGGCTGGCAGCCACTTTCCGTATGGTTTCCTGAACTTTCTGCATGGCAGCAGACGTGCCTATCATGCCCTTGAGCGCAGAGCTGCCTTCAAGTTCCTGCTTAAGCCGCTGGTGCTGCAGGCTCATCTCGCGGCTCTGGAGGGCACGCTTCACAATCATGCCCAGCTGGTCAAGGTTCAGCGGCTTGGTCAGGAAATCGTAGGCCCCGTGGCGCATTGCATCCACTGCACTGTCAATGCTGCCGTGCCCGGTCAGGATAATGACGGGAATGCCGGGCGTCTCTGCCGTTACCTTGGCAAGCACCTGCTCCCCGCTGATGCCGGGCATGCGGAGGTCGGTAATCACCAGGTCAATATCCCCCTTCTCGATGAGCCTGAGACCTTCCTCGCCGGTAGCCGCAGTCTTGACGTTGTAATCCTCCATCTCGAAGTTCGCGGCAAGTCCTTCGCGGATGTTTTTCTCGTCATCAATAATAAGCAGTGTAAATTTCATGCGACAACCTCAGATTGTGCCAGTTTCAAACACCTGCACTTTTCGATTTATCTTCAAGGAGCTGCGTATTTTTCTGCGGCACCGGAAGCTTTATGGTAAAAACCGTGCCGTGGCCGGGCACCGACTTCACATCGATCCCCCCGCGGAATTCCTTGATTATCTTGTAGACCGTCGTAAGCCCCAGCCCGGTTCCGGTAGTCTTTGTGGTGTAATACGGTTCGAATATCCGCGCAGCAGTTTTGCTGTCCATACCGCAGCCGTTGTCTGCAACAGTCAGGACATAATCATCGTTCTTGATAAAGGATTCCAGCACCAGCTCGCCCCGGCGGTATGAAGTACAGCCGGAACGTTCCTGCAGCGCTGCCGTCTGCGGCGGAAAGCGCTCCTGTATGGCAGCCAGTGCATTCTGGGCAAGGTTCACAATAGCCTCGCGGAAAAGTTTTTCGTCGATAAGGAGACGCGGAGCGCTTTTGCAGAGATGCAGCTCTACATTCACGCATTTGCTCTCAAATTCCGGGCGGAAGAATGACACAATTTTTTCTATGAGTGCATCCGGTTCAACAAGTTCCATCGTTGCCTGCACAGGCCGGACGGCAAACAGGAAATCAACCACGATTTTATTCAAATTCTCGATTTCCCCGTTGATAACATCCAGATACTCTTCCATGAATTTCGGGGGCGGAAGCATACCGTCTCCTGCGCGCGACTTCTTCACCACTTTCTGCAGCAGCTGGATATGGATGCTGATTGCACCGAGCGGGTTCTTGATTTCATGTGCCACAGATGCAGCAAGGCTCGTCAGGCTTGCAAGGCTTTCCATGCGGTGCAAAAGGATTTCCTGCTGCCGCTTTTCAGTGATATCATCCACGGTAATGATGGAACCGACAATTCTTGTCTCCCTGCTTTCGGAATCATCCTTCCGCCGCCGCTCAACAAGCGGCATAACGGCAATGGAAAAAAAGCAGACTTTGTCGTCCTTTGCAATCGAAAATTCTTCGCTGGCATTTGACTTCTGCTCGGTGGCGCAGGAACGGAGAAATTCAGCAATAAAATGGTCGTCCACAAGTGCCCAGACCGGCTGGCCTTCACCCTTCTGTTCCTGACTCTGGCGGGTGGCACGGGCTTTGAGCGGAAGACAGCGCTCGGCAGCCTTGTTCATCTGCAGCAGGTGCCAGGTGTCGTCCACAATCACCAGCCCGGTGGACAAGCTTTCCAGCACAGAGGAAAGCGTATCGTTTTCGGCCTGCAGGGCCGTTATCAGGCGCTCCAGCTGCTCATCAGAAAGCTTGCCGATCTTCTGTGATACCTTGTTGATAAAGTCATTCACCGTCAGAAGCCTCCTGTATGAGCGAGCGGAAGATTCCTCCGTTCAGCATGTTCGTCTGCATCAGGCTGCGCGTAAGGCGTTCCAGTGCAGCTGCCGGGTTCAGATTGAACACCCGCACGTCATCGGCAACAGTACGCAGCTCTGCAAGAATGCGTGCAGAAGCTTCCGCTCCAGCCGCGCTCACGGCAAGCGGACGCTGGCACTCTATGATTCCCTGCAGGAAAATCGTGAAGAGCACAGCCGGGCTGAATGAGCCGCAGGCCGCAGCAATCTGCGGAATGTCAGGGACATGCCCTGCAGCAATGCAGCGGAAATACTGCCCGGCATAATCCCGGACCAGATCCGGCTGCACAGGCAGAAAAGTCTGCAGGAATGCGTCGATGGAATCAGGAAGTTTTCCACCGTTCAGGCGCGCATTGTAATGGAACACACGTTCAATGACGGTTTGCTGCTGCTGCTGCGTCCGCGGAAAAAATGTATAGGTTCGCACACGGGAAAGAATGGTAGGCAGCATGGCTCCACGGCGCGTGGTCGTCAGAATGAAGGTGACATTTTCCGGAGGCTCTTCAAGGATTTTCAGCAGCGCATTGCGGGCACTGTCCGCCATCACGTCGGCATTCTCTATGATGAGGACTTTCCGGCCTGCCGCAGACGTAAGGTGCGCCCACGAAGAAAAATTGCGAATCTGCGAAACTGGAAGCGCATCATAGAGGAAGGAATCTTCAAGCTTTGCACATTGCTTTGCAACATCTGCAGTAATTTTTTCCAGCTGCTCGCCATCAGGTATGGTTCTGCCAGGTTCCAGCTGCTCAAGGTCTTCATCAATCGCCTGCAGCAGCGGGGAGAATTTCGAAACCTTGTCATCGCCCTCCCAAAGTACGGGGCTGAAACGTACGGTCAGCTTCCTGACGGCACGCAGATACAAATAGCGGGCAGCCTCCAGATGGCTGGTATTATTCGCATTCTGGGCAAGCAGCGTATTTCTGGCGGCAGCAATTTCCAGTGAACGGTTGCCGGGACCTGTTACAAGCACGGCAGGACTCACCAGCGCCTTATGCTGGCGGCAGTTGGAACAGCTGCAATTCCAGGCCCCCTGCTCCCGGCAGGAAAGCACGCGGGCAAGCTCCAGTGCACAGGTCAGTTTGCCGGAAGCGGCGGGACCGGCAAAAAGCAGCGAGCCAGGCAGCCGTTCCCGGCGAATATCCTCAGTGAGCAGGTCTGGTGCAGATTGAAAAAGGACATTCTCAAACATAGGAAACTACTGCCTGCCGGAAGACACATCCACCACGGCGGAAGAAATAGTCTGTGCCGGCAGCGAGGCAACAGATTTAAGCATCCGGTAGAAAATACTGCCGCCGATGAGCCCGTCCACATTGAACCACGGCTGTGCCATCAGAATAATAAGGATAACCGTCACAAAAGCAACGCCTTCCACAAGACCAAAAAGGAAACCAAGTGAATGGTCAAGCTGCCGGAAAATCTTGTCGGCAAAAATATTCCCTATCAGCTGCTGGATGATTTTTATCACCAGGAAGACGAGGATAAAAACGATAACAAAACCAAGTACGTTTGCAACAGCTGCAATCTTTACATACTGCAGCAGGGGCTGAGCAAGCATGCGGTAAAAAAGGACTGCCGCCCAAATTCCCAGCACAGGCGCACCTTTGTCAAAAACCTCGTTCACAAAGCCTTTCAGAGAGGCCCCAAGGGCACAGGCAGCGATAATCACGATGAAGACAAAATCAATAATCGGCAGAGTCATGTTTCTATTCCTTTCAGGGCAGTTTCATACAGAACCTGCGCTATTTTTTCTGCAGGCTTCTCACTGCCGCAGAGCATACGGCAGGCTGCGGCAAGTTCGTCCCGCCGTGCAGCGCTGCACAGGGGTTCCAGCACCAGTTTCAGATGGTCAGCATCAGCCTCTGCTCCGGCAAGCACAACAGCAGCCCCCTGTTTCTCAAAGAAACGTGCATTATCCAACTGGTCGCCTCTGGTACCAGAACCACAGAGCGGCACAAGCACCATCGGTTTTGCACATGCGGCACATTCCCACAGAGAATTCGCCCCGGCACGGGAAAGTACGACATCTGCAGCCTGCACAACAGACGGCATCTCCTGATACAAAAACGCATAGGGCTTGTAGTTTTCATCCGCCTGCGCCATCACGTCAGGATGCTGATCCGCAAAGGCCTGACCAGTCTGGTGCACGACGATAAAGCGCTCCTTAAGCCAGCCAAGGTTTTCGCTCACCAGTGTATTTATCTGCTGCGCCCCCAGGCTTCCGCCCAGCACCAGCAGCACGGGCTTGCTGTGCCCTGCTTCTATGCCAAGGAATTTCAGCCCGGCAGCAGAAGCATCCTCATAGAACACCGGCCGCACCGGATTCCCGGTTACCAGACATTTCTTCTGCAGAGGCGCCTTCAGGTACGACAGAGTTTCCTTGTAGGACAGCAGAATGCGGGCTGCTCCACCCGCATTCAGGCGGGTTGCCAGCCCCGGCGTACAATCGCATTCATGCGTATAGTACGGAATGCGCAGTATCCGCGCAGCAATACAGGGCGGAACGCTTACGAAACCGCCTTTTGAAAAGACAATATCAGGATGCAGTTTTTTAAGCATCCACACAGACTGTATGCAGCCATACAAAATCTTGAAGGCATCCAAAAAGTTTTGGAATGAAAAATAACGCCGGAGCTTTCCGCAGGAAATTCCCAGGAAAGCCGTGACAGAGCCGCCTTCAGACACAAGATTCTTTTCGATGATAGTCCTGTCCATGCCACGGCGGTTCCCCAGCCAGTAAATATCAAGCTGTACACCGCGCTGCAAGAACAGGGCACGGAGCGCATCTGCAACGGCTATGCCCGGATATATGTGCCCGCCCGTGCCCCCGCCGGCAAACACAATACGGACAGTATTTGATTTGGAAGATTTCATGATCATGCAGGAGTTTTCGGAGGATATTTTTCCATCAGTTCCACCAGCGCCGGTTTCTTAAACAGGTTTGCGTAGCCCCGTGCGCTCATACCCATGCTGTCTTTTATATCAGGGTCAGCACCATGCTCAAGGAGCAGTTCCACAATCCGCACATTACCATTACCAACAGCAAGCACAAGAATCGGCTGTCCGTCGGAACTGATAAAATCCAGTTTTGCCCCCTTGCTGATAAGGAACTCAGTGATGTCATAATTCTTACGCCACACCGCATCCATGACGGCAGAATAGCCCCTGTCCTTGGCAACGGCATTGATGTCCGCTCCCTGATCCAAAAGCCACTTAACCTTGTCAAAGCAATCGTTTCTTGTTGCAACACAGAGCATCGGCACGCCCTCTGCCGTGTAGGCATTGGCAAGCATACCCGCATCACGGAAAACATTGCAGGTTTCGGTATCATCCTTTGCAATGTACTTAGCAAAACTATCGCTTGTAAACGGAATGCCAAGGGTGAGCAGCTTTGTCATAGACGTACGCTGCAGATCGGCAATCCGGTACTGCTCGTATTTTGTGGAAATGAAATTGAACATCTCCGAAAGATTATCATAGCAATGAAAGAAGGAGCGGTCCTGGATATTCAGCTCTTCATAATCTTTTTCGTAGGCACCGCCTGTATAGATGAACGTGCGGACCTGCTGACCGGTCAGGACTCCAAGCACAAACGCATAGTCGGAAACACCATGCATTTCCGCACTGCCGACAATAATACAATGGGTAACCTGCAGCACGTCCTTCAGATCTTTCAGGAAATCTGAATGGGAAAGCCCTTTATAGATAAAAATCTTTCGATATTCAGCTTTATAGCCTGCAAGGAAATTTTCCGCAGCCATCGTGTCCGGATCCTGACAGGGTGCAATAATCAACCATCTCATGCATATTATTATAGTATATAGCAGAAGTTTTAACAAGGGAAAGCATTTTAAAAGTAACAGACTTTCAATCAGACTGAGGCAGCAGAAAGCAGATGCGTAGTGTCAGCCTGAAGGGCAATAAAAAACCCCGATAGAAACTATCGGGGTTGGATGCCAGCGAACAGAATCGAACTGTTGACATAAGGATTTTCAGTCCTCCGCTCTACCAGCTGAGCTACGCCGGCAATCACTTAGGATGGTTAGTATCATATAGTTTTTTATAATTTGTGTCAATAGGAAATATACTTTTTTTTCTTTTTTTTCGAAAAAAAAAGCTGTACGACACGAGTGCCGTACAGCCGGATTTTTTTAATTAGAGTTGATTTATTTTCAGCGCTTGAGGCTCAGGACAGTCTCAAGCATTGAATCCCCTGTCTGGATGGTCTTTGAGTTTGCCTCAAAGCCGCGCTGAGTAACAATCATGTCTGTCAGCTGCTCAGTCAGATCGACGTTTGACATTTCGAGTGTACCAGCGAGCAATTTGCCCTTTCCGGCCGTGCCGCTCTCACCCACGCTTGCCATACCGCTGTTGATAGATTCAGCGAACATGGTATCGCCCTTCTTCTCCAGACCGCCCTGGTTCGTGAAGCTTGCCATTGCAATCTGTCCGATGGTGCGGGTGGAACCGTTAGAATAAACACCGGTGATGGTTCCGCTCTGGTCAATCTTGAAATTATCAAGGTAGCCGAGCTTGTAGCCGTCCTGGTAGTTTGCCTTGGTGGTGCTCTTTGAAGCGCTCTGGGTAATCGTACCGTTCATGGTACCGATGGTACCAAGATTCAGGTTGAAGGTCTGGCGGTACGGGTTGCCGCCCTCATCTGCATTGCTGTCAGCAACATCAAATGAAGTTTGCAGAATGACTTCTCCGGTGGGAGCAGTCGTATTGCCTGCGCTGTCCGTTACGGAGCGGAGCGTGCCCATATTGTCGAAATTCAATGTGTAGGTGTTGGTAACGCCGTCGGTCGTACCAAGACCGATCCGGGTGTTCGTACCAGCCTCGGATTCGGGGTCAACATTCACCGTAACTGTCCACTGGTTCGGGTTGCCGGGAACCTTCTGGAAATCCATCTGGAGCTTGTGGGCAGTACCGTAGGTATCATAGATATCAACTTCAGTCTGCCACGTACCTTCGGCAACCTGGTTCGGATTGTTCGGGTCGGTGATTTCAGGAGTGTTCTTGTTCAGGTTGCAGACATAGTTGACGTTCTGCGTTGCCTTGGGCGGATCCTTCTGCCCCACCGGAATTGTAAGATCGCCGGGGGTCGCTGAGGTCCGCAGAATCTGCTCACCGTTCACGTCTTCTGCCATCCAGCCCTGCACACGCAGACCGTTGGCAGGATTTACCAAAGTACCGTTGCAGTCAACGCCGAAAACACCGGCACGTGTATAGAAAGTCTGGTCTCCGTTCTTCATGACGAAGAAACCATTACCCTGAATGGCAATATCAGTAGAAACACCCGTTGACTGGAGGTTACCCTGCGTAAAGATGGTGTCAATCGCAGCAACGCTCATACCCAGACCAACTTCCTTCGGATTAACGCCGCCGACTTCTTCCGTGGGACGTGCAGCACCACTCAGCTGCTGGCTGATCATGTCCTGGAAGTCAACACGCCCGCGTTTGAAACCATAGGTATTGACGTTGGCAATGTTATTGCCGATGACATCCATCCTTGTCTGGTGATTCTGCAGGCCGCTTACGCCGGCATAAAGTGATCTCATCATATACTTACCCTCGTTTTAAGTGTTAGTCGCCGTAAACGGCCGTAATTTGTTTCATATCATAATACATGTTGCCAACCTTCACCTGCGGATTGTTACCGTAGGTCACGGCATCTACAACACCCGTGAGCTGCACGCCGCCAACGTCAATGTCAACAGCCCTGCCAATGGTATTCACTGCCTGTGAAGAATTCAGCATGGCATTCATCTTCTCAAAATTGGCGTTCATGTTCGTCATCTGTTCAAGAGAGCTGAACTGCGCCATCTGGGCGATGAATTCGGTATCTTCCATGGGAGAGGTCGGATCCTGATTGGAAAGCTGGGTGATAAGCAGCTTCAAGAAATCATCTTTCCCCAAAGACTGATTGATTGTGCGACCGTTCACGGCAAGAGACTTGTTGAACGAATCCACCTCCATGTTCAGTTTTGCCTGTTCCTGAGCGCTCATCGTGGTGTTCAATGAGATTGCGCTTTCCATTTCCATTCTATACTCCTTTCCTTAACAAAAGCAAAAGACTTGGAACGCCGCTGTTACGCAACGACGTCAATATGATGGTCACTGCCACCGCTGTATGCTCCCACCGCAGCATGCGAACCGGCGCTATGGCTGCCGCTGCTTCCCTCTGCTTCCTGGGCAAAACTGCCAAACGTTTTATTGGCAAAGAACTGTCCGCCGGCCTGCTGCCCCTGCTGGAACTGCCCGCCGTCAGCGTTGGAGGCAAGGTTCAGATTGAAGCTCGCAGTATCAAACCCGCTCTGGTGGAATGCCTGCTTGAGCGTATCAAGGTTCTGCTTAAAAGCCTCAAAGGCTTCCTTGCTGGCAACCGTTATCTGCCCCTCTATACCCTTATCGGTCAGCTGCAAACTAATCTTTACATTTCCCAGGGACTCGGGTTTCAAATTCATGTTGATGATACCGCTGTTACCGTCCTTGAGGATAATATTGCCCGCCTTCACGAATTCGGGAGCCTGCTGCTGGATCTGGTTGGAAAGCATTTCCTGGAACGTAGAACCGCTTGCACCGGCTGCCTGGTTGTTTGCAGACAGAATATCCTGCTGAGCGGTGTTGGCAAGGTTCAGCGTAAGGTCAATGTTGCTGCCATTCTGGCGTGCGGCTTCCGCAACAAGCAGGTCAGAGCTGTCTTCCTGCAGGGACGCAAGCTTTGCATCCTTACCGCGCTGGTCAATAATGGTGAAAACCTGTCTTGATTCCGGGGCTGCGTCAGATGCAGCAGCGGCAGGAACTTTTCTGCCGGCACCGGCGTTTTCCTTTACAGATGCAGGACGGACATTTTTGCCGGCAGCTTTAGCGTCCACGGCGGCAAGCACGGGTGCAGCTTCTGCCGGAGTTTCCTCAGGAACTGAGCCGGCATCCACGGCGGCAAGCAGCGCCGCATCATCCTCCCCTGCGGAAGGGGCTGCCTGCTCCGGAATAGCGTTCTGAGCCGCAGCAAACTGCACTGCAGAAGACGATGCCTGCACTGCAACGGCAGCACTGTCCTGCACGGCAAGTTCTGCACCGTCAGCAACGGAAACTGTTTCCGCGGGAAGCGGCTCAGCTGCAGGCTGCGGAACATTCAGTGCCGCAAGCGCTGCATCCATGCTGCCGGACAGCTCCACGGGCTGCATTTCCACCGCCGCCCCATCGCTTTCCGTGCGGGAAGCGGCAATTTCGGCGCGGTTCTCCCCGTCAGCACGTTCTTTTTCGGGATTCCGTGCTGCAAGCTCTGCGGCAGTTTCTTCCTTCGATTCCGGCTCCGGTGACTTCTCCGCCGCTGCACACTGTTCTGCGGCAGCAGCGTCTTCCTTTGCCAGGGAGGCTGCATATTGTTTTTTCTGTTCTGATTTTTTGCTTGCGGACGCCTTTTCAAGCATCGCTTTGAAAGATGAATCTGAAGCTTTGGTCGGCTTTAGTGCTGTCTCCGGCTTCTCTGTGGAGACAGTCTGAGGGGTCAAAAACTGTACATTCAATGCCTGCATCGGCAACCTCCGCGACGAACACCGCAGAAGCACCGGCAGGCATCTTTTTCAATCGAGGGATGTCGGCTTGTTTGCCATCTTGCGCTGGATTTCCGCGGCCCTGTCAGCGGGCAGCAGTGACAGCCAGTACGCACCCATAGAAGAAGTGCCTTCGGCAGCAGCGACCTTCTCTGCACAACGCAGCACGTCTATGACATCCTGGTCATCCATTGCCTCTATGATGGCAACGGCCTTGACAGGCTGCATACCGTTCAGGTTCGCTACAATCTGCTGAATGTTCCTATCTCTTTCATCGGCCTTTTTCTTCTCATTGTTGAATGTTTTTTCACGTTCTTCCTGCGCCGTCTGCCTGTCCTGCAGCTCCTGCGCTATCTGCGCATTGTTTTCTTCCTGTTCGCGGATATCGGATTCGCGCTTATCCAGCTCTTCAATGCGGACATCAAGAGATTCAAGTCGCTTTGCAAAACGGTCGTTGTCCAAATCTGCTTCCGCCAGATTCCCCGGAGAGGAAGCCGCATCGGAAGTCACAGGCGTCAGCCCCACCAGTTTGTACACAGGCGCGACAATTTTCTTCGCCTGAATCAGCCCGAGGAAGTCAAACCATATCACCCCGAACAGCGCGACTATTATGATAAGTATAAAAAGCAAGACAGACTTACCTAAAACTTTGGTATGCGACACGGCAAAACTCCTGGCAATGACAGTTCAAGGGCAGCCCCGGAAAATCTGCGGGTTTTATGCCGCCAAACAGAGCGGCTTAAAACATCGCATTTTCAAAGTTACCTCGGAAAAGTGCAATTTTCCGGGGCACCCTTCAAGTTGACCGTCAGCATTGCAAAGTAACGGTCAACTCTACTTATCGGTATTTTTTTAAGCTGAATGAAGGATTATTTTTGCCGCATTTACTTTTTTATCAGCCCGCCGATGGCAGAACCGAGCGTAATGTCATTGTCGCAGCTTACAACCTCGTAGTACAGGCCGCGCTGGCGCACAAGCACGTCTTCAAGGTAGGCCTCCACACGGCTGTGCACCTTGTACGTTTTGTAGAACGAGGTGCCGTCGCAGAGCAGGCAGACCGGAAGATTGGGGCTCTTCCCCTTCCCGCTCTTGATAACGGCAGCGGAAAGCAGTGCAGCGGCCATACGGGCAGTGCGCTCCACCACGGCATCGAGCAGTTCAAAGAGGCGCACGTAATCTTCTTCCGTGGCAGATTCAGCGGCTTTTGCCCCCAGCACGGATGATGTGTTGTACGGAGCATGAAGGAAGGAATCCATCTCTATCTGGGTAAGGCCTTCCAGCTGCAGCAGGGAATCCGCAAATTTCTTGCTGAACAGCCCCTCTGCGGCAGCGGTATGGATAACCTCAAAGCTCAACGGTCCCAGGTAGGCACCGGAGCAGTGCTTTTCCATAATGCCGCTGCCCGGCTTAACGCTCTTTTTGTCATAGGCAATGTCAAAATCCGAGCAGCTGACAGCGTTGAATTTACCGCTTTCGCAGACGATAATCTGCTCCTTGAGTCCCTTGTAAGCGGGATTCTCAGGCTGGATATAGGCGCTGTTCATGCCGGTACCAAGGATGAAACCGACATAGGAAGAATAGCGTTTGCCGTTTGCGGCAGTGGCAGCACCGGCAAGCAGGGCGGCAACAGTGTCGTTGAGCAGGGAGATATGCATCTTGTTCTTCCAGCCGTGCTCGGCGAGTGCCTTTGCAAGCTCCTTGCCGATATGGCAGCCGACAACTTCCGGTGCCTTGATTTCCTTGGAGAAACCGATGAGCACACCGTCACCGTCCTCCGTGATGGTCATCGGGTAGGAGAAGCAGAAGCCGATATTCGTTGACTTATCCTTAAGATGTTCAAGATTTTCTGCAAACTGATTGAAGAATTCCTTGCGGGACAGCTCGCGCTCAATGCCCGGCATCTTTGTTTTTTCCATAAATTCAATGCTGGGATTGCAGTTTGCATCAAAGGTCACCAGGCAGGAGCGGAAATTCGTGCCGCCGGCATCAATGACAATGACGCTCTCATTTGCGGCGGTCTTGGACGGCGGGGTGCAGAACGTGCGGATCATGTCCTCGCCCGCCGGACGGCCGGAAAGCCCTTCATGCATATCGAAAAGAAGCGCATCGATGACGGAATTGATATCCTGGTGTACAGGAAAATTATGCTTGCCCAAAAAAGCTGCGACAGCAGTATTCATTAAAAACTCCTTAAAATGCAAAATCCGGAAAGCGCAGTTCCCGGCAGAATGCCCGCATGCGCCGGCATCCCCTTGTTTCTTATTTTAGCATAAATTACGGAAATTTCAATAGAGCTGCTCCCAAAACCAAGACTTTCGCCCCGACTTATTCCGCTGCCATCCTGTGCAGATACGCACATAAACTTGAAAAACGCAGAATCTTGTGCTACTATATGGCGTCCCTGCCGGGGTCTGGAGGAAATATGAGAAAAACATTCTTTTTGCTGGTCACCTTGCTCCTTGCCGGAACGGCCTTTGCAAACGACACCTACTTTTTTACGTCGGGCGGCAATCTGATTCCAGCGGAAGAAAAGAATATTTCAATCCAGATGAAATCAGAGGTGATTACCATTGTCCTGCAGCCGGATTATTATGAAATTACCGTTGATTTTAACTTTTACAACACCGGAAAAACAACGGAATTACTGGTGGGATTTCCGTTCTTTGAGGCGGGAATCGGCGGTCATGGAAAAATCTATGATTTCAAGTGCTGGACCAACGGGGAGCTGAAAGATTATTCCGACATGCCCCTGATCCGGGAATTCTCAAATCACAATTACAATGCAGAAAACTTGGAAAATGCCTATACAAGAACCATAACGTTCCCGGCAAAGAAAAGCACCTCGACGAAGGTCAATTACAAATCTGAATACGGCTTTGACACGGACGGACAAATCATTAAGTATCTTTACGGTACAGGAAGCAGCTGGAAAGGTTCTATCGGTGAAATAACCGTTATATTGGAAAACAATCTTCCCTATGCGCGGCCCAATGAGTTTGAACTGCCAAAAGGAAAGTCAACGCCATTCACCCGCATTGCAGACAACAAGTGGGAAGCTCATTTTTACAAGATTGAACCAAAGTACACAGACTGCATTACTATACATACAGGCAACATCCTTGATGATACCGGCCCCAAGTGCTTTCCCTCCTATTTTAAATTCAACCGGGTCAAAGCAGAAAAAGACTGGCTTTTCTGGTATACCAGGCCCCAGTTACGGATTGTACGGAATGCACTCTACGCCCTGCACGGATATAATTTCAAGTCAGCAGACCTGAAAGAATTATTCACTGAATGGGGAAAATACTGGTATCCTGAATACACCGTAAACCCTGCTTTCACTGAAAATGAACTTTCAGATATTGAAAAATATAATATTCAGCTGATTCTGACGGAAGAAGAAAGCCGCAGCAAGTAAAACCGAAGAACCGGCGGAACAGCCCCGCTTGAATTATCGCTAAGGAGTCCTATGTCACTGGAAGAAAACCTGAAAGACGAGCTGAACCCGGAACAATACCGCGCGGTAACCACCGTAGACGGCCCCATCCTCATTATTGCGGGCGCCGGCAGCGGCAAGACACGCGTTATCACGTACCGCATCGCGCACATGCTGGAAAAAGGCATTCCCCAGAGCCAGATACTGGCACTCACCTTTACAAACAAGGCAGCAAAGGAAATGTCCGAGCGCATCAAGGGGCTTACGGGCAAAAAGCTGCAGAACCTTACCGTGAGCACTTTCCACGCATTCGGCGTGCGCATTCTGCGGCAGGATATAGAGCAGCTCGGCTTCCGCAGCAATTTTTCCATCTATGACGAAACCGACCGCAACGCGCTCATCAAAGAGTCAGGCCAAGAGCTGAAATTCACTGCGGACGCGCTGGACGTCTACAAAATCGGCTGCCTTTTCAGCGACATCAAGACCGGGCGCAAGAACTGGGAAAGCGCAAACGACATGTACCGCAATCTCTATGATAGCTACCAGGAGGGGCTCAAGCTCAACAATGCCGTAGACTTCGACGACCTCATCACGCTGCCAATCCGCCTGTTCCGCGAGCACCCGGACGTGCTTGCCCGCTACAAGGAGCGCTACCGCTACCTGATGGTGGACGAATTCCAGGACACAAGCCACCAGCAGTACGAGATGATGCGCCTGCTGGCTGACAGGAACGTTGCCGTCGTGGGCGACGACGACCAGAGCATCTACAGCTGGCGCGGGGCCGACTACCAGAACATCATCAATTTTGAAAAAGACTTCCCCGGCGTAACGGAAATCCGCCTTGAACAGAACTACCGGTCCACCGGCACCATCCTTGCGGCGGCAAACGGCGTCATAAAGCACAACACCAACCGCAAGGACAAGGAACTGTGGAGCGGAAACGGCAGCGGACGCCCCATAGAAATCTACATGCCGGAAAACGAGGCTGCAGAGGCAGACTTCATTGCGGAAAGCATACAGGGTATCTGCGCAGAAGAAAAGCGCCACTACGATGAATTCGGTGTGCTCATGAGGGCAAACACCCAGAGCCGCCCGCTGGAAGAAGCCTTTCTGGAGAACAACATCCCCTACACGATGAGCGGCGGTACCAGCTTCTTCGAGCGGAAGGAAATTAAGGATATCATCAGCTACCTGCGCGTCATCGCAAATCATGATGACGATATTAATTTGCGTCGTATCATCGACACCCCTCGCCGGGGCATCGGACGGAGTACCAAAGAGATTCTCAACAAGGTGGCGGGCACACTGGGAGTTTCGCTCTGGGAGGCTCTGAAGGCAATCATTGCCGCGCCGGAAGACGAATGTCCCGTGAGCACAAGTATACGGGCAAACCTGGAGGCTTTTACGTCGCTCATCGAGGGCAACAAGAGCATGCTCGGCGGAAAGGGGCTGAGCAAGAAAGTGCAGGCACTCGTTGATGACATCAATTACTTTGACTACCTCATCGGCGAATACCCCAAAAGCGATAAGGTGCCCCGCTTCAAGTACATGAACATCGAAAGCCTGATCAAGAGCATGGAACAGTGGGAAAACAACCCGGAGCATGAAGATACAAGCCTGTATGCCTACCTGAACCGCATCACCCTGCTCTCCCGCGACGACCTTGACGACGGGGAGGAAGACAAGGGCAAGGTAAACCTGATGACTGTGCACGCAAGCAAGGGGCTGGAATTCCCCGTCATCTTCATTGCGGGGGCGGAAGAAGGCCTTATGCCCCATGCCCGTGCCGTCGAAGAAGGCGGAGATACTGCGGTGGAGGAAGAGCGGCGCCTTTTCTACGTCGCAGTCACCCGCGCCCGCGACAGGCTCCTCATATCATCGTGCCAGCACCGCAGGCGGATGCAGGCAACGGTGGAGTGCGAACCGAGCCGCTTTCTGGACGAAATACCTGCAAATCTGGTAAAATACCACGAACCATCGAAAGAAGTCGGCTCAGAGGACGCGCATGAGATGCTGCAGAACATGCTCAAGAACCTTGCACACCCGCGCGTACCCAAGCTGTAGGCAGAAAACAGAGGAGACAGGCAAGCGATATGAATGCATCATGGAGAACAAAAAGAGCCGGCAGGAGCAGCCCGGCTGCAGTACGCAGAACGGCGGGTCCGGCATCAGGGCTGGTATCAGCAATGCTGCTGGCAGCAGCAATGCTGCTGGGGTCCTGCCAGAGTACGGCGGTGGAAGAAAAACCGGCGCCTGCAGACGCGCAGACCACGGCACAGCAGCAGTTTCTGGGCTTCCGCTACGAGGATCCCGGCATAAAAATTGAATGTGAGAAAATGCAGCTGAGCGGCTGCAGTGCCGCTACTGACGAAACGGCCAGCGGAGGAGCATACATCACCCTGTCAGCAAAGGAATCTGCGGCGGAATGCCGTGTGCTTCTTCCGGCGGGAAACTACGAGTGCCTTGTTGCGGAAAAAGCCTATGACAACGAGCACGCCACGTTCCACCTGTACATTGATGAAGCTGCAAGCCGCCTGTACCCCAGCAATCCCCCGCTCGGCATGTGGGAGCTGACGACCCGCGTCCCCGTCTACCTGAAGCTGGAGGAGGAGCGGACCGTAACAGTAACACTCAGGAGCGACGGACCGGCAAAAAAAGGTCAGACCGGCATGGCACTTGACTACATCCAGTTCGTACGCCAGTAGTTTTCCAAGATACCATTTACTTGCCAAGGTCAAGCATGCGCCTGTCCCATGAGGCAGGCGGGTCTTCCACAATGCTCCAGTCAAAGTCAAGCACGCCGTGCGGCGGGAACGGAGACGGAGCAGGCGGCTTGCGGCGGGCATTCTGCTCCGCAACAATCTCTTCCAGCGTGCGGGTACCTTCGGTGAGCGTCAGATACGGCTCCCCAAATGCACAGATGGTAGAAGTACGCACCGTATAGGATGACACCGTACCGTCAGCCAACTGTATCTTCTTTTCCACGAGCACAGAATTGCTCGTATATTTCTGCGGGAAATCCTTGCTCTTGTCGATATTGCGGATTTTTGTGCGCCGCCCCAGCGTACATGTATAAGTCTTTCCGCCAGAGGCAATCATCTTGGGTACCGAGTAGCTTCTGTCTCCATCGGTAAACTCAGCCAGGGCATCTGCATCATAATCCATGTCTGTACGCCAGTAGCGTATATGGTAGACCGCGCCGTCGGCAACATAGTAGGAAAGCAGCTCGTTACTGGTAACGGGAGGGCTTATCAGTATGCCGTTCGCGTTCCCAGCATCCTGCCAGTACCCGCCCAGCAGGTTCCCGGACTGAATCGTGATGCCGTCCAGCAGTGCGCCCTGGGGAACCGAATCACTGTCCTCTTTTTTTATGGCAAAATTAAGGTATAGCTTATTCCCGATGACGGCAACCGGCACATGGTACGAACGCTCGCCGCCGATTTTTTTGCCGGCATAGCGGATTTCTACATCCCAGGCACCGCTCGGCTCCTGTTCCGCCGTCAGCTGGTCGCCGTCAGCCTGCGTTACCGGCATATTGTATGCGCTGGTAAAAAGCTGGTCGGTCAGCGGCGTAAAGTGCAGCTCCATCTGCTCCGGTACCGCAGGAACGGTGTCATTGCGGTCGGGGGAATGTTCAGCAGTGTATGCACTGCTTTCGGCAGCGCGGTCGTTGTACCACTGGTAAAACGTCCTGAGCACCACGTTCGGCACGGTGCCCCCCGTGGCAGAGGAAATATAGTGCGTATCGAACACGACGTAGCGGCTGTCATTCTGCCAGATGCCTTCAAGCAGCAGCGGAACCTCGCCTGCCGCAACCGCCGTTACCTGTCCTTCCCCCTGCACGGCCGCATCCTGAGCATACAGTGCACCGCCTGCCCCAGGAGAAGCAAGAAGTGCAAGGCAGAGCGCCGCAGCAAGAGAAGTACCCTTCGTTGTCATGGTATACATGTTCACTTTTCTATTATCGGACACAGGCAGGCGCAAAAGTACCCCTCCGGCGGCAAAAAAGCGGGGGAACAGCATGCCCCTTGCCCGCGCTGCTAGCGGGCATCCGGCGCGGCATGATCCTTTCCCGAACACAGTGTGCCCGACTGGGAAACAAAGGGACGGGTAGCAAAGCGGCTTCCGATGCTGTCACGTGCCGCATAGCGGATTATTTTCCGCGCATCAAAGGCCTGCTGCACAAGCGCATCAATGTCCATATCGCGGTAAATCTGCTGCGATTCCTCCACGGATGCCTTGAGCACCGGATGGCGCGGGCTGAACAGTACGCAGCAGTCTTCGTACGGCAGAATGGATGTATCATAGGTACCGATTTCCCGGGCAGTATCCACGATTTCCTCTTTGTCCATGCCAAGCAGCGGACGCAGCAGCGGATACTGCGCAAAGCTTTCCGTTACCGCAAGATTCTCTACGGTCTGGCTGGCAACCTGCCCCAGGCTTTCACCCGTGATAATGCAGTCTGCCTGTATGCGCTGCACCAGCAGGTTTGCAGCCTGCATCATGCAAAGACGGAGCATAAGCGTGCTGTACGGCTCCGGTGCCTTCTGTTTTATGCGCATCTGCACGTCGGTAAAGGGAATGATGTTCAGATGGGTGTCCACACCGTAGTCCGCTATGATGGAAGCCAGATCCTCCACCTTTTTCTGCGCCTCCTCCGAGGTATACGGATAGGAATGAAAATACACGCACTCCACCTTCATACCCCGCCGCATCATACGGTAGCCGGCAACGGGACTGTCAAGGCCGCCGCTAAGCAGCAGCAGGCCCTTCCCGCTTACGCCGACCGGCAGACCGCGGCAGGTTTTCTTCTGGTCGGAATACACATAGCAGTGCTTGCGCACTTCCACGTACATCACCACGTCCGGATGATGCAGGTCAACGGTAAGGATACCATTGTCAAAGACCTCTCCCGCCGCCTGTGCGCATATCTGATAGGAATTGAGCGGGAACGACTTGTCCTCGCGGCGTGCTTCTACCTTAAAGCTCCGGGCCCCCTGTGCCTTTGCCTCCTTTGCAAGCTCCGTGACGGCGCTGCGGATGGCGGAAATGTCCTTGTCCACGGCACGCACCTTTGCCCAGCCGGTAATCCCCAGCAGGTGATCAAGCGCATATTCCACGCCGGGGCAGGATGCTGCAGTGCAGCGCACGTAGAGCCGGCCGGCCTGCGTATGAACCTTGGCGTCAACCGATTCCAGTGCTACGCGTGCATTCGTAACCAGCTGCTTTTCAAAGAGGTGCATGTTGCTGCCTTTCAGCGTCAGCTCGCCGACCTTGCCCAAATAGGTCTCTGTGTACAGGGCATCATCAAGTTTTTCTTTCGTTTCCATATCGTTTCCTGCAGACGGCTTCCAAGGAGGAAGCTCCGCAAAAGCAAGAGTTTTTGCCGGCGCCCCTAGAACGTAAAGCGCACACCTAAAGTCAAGTAGTTTTTTATGATATTGTCGAGATTTTTCTCCCATTCAGCCTTTGCACGTTCCACAAGCCCCATGCCCCGGTAATACTGGAGCACATCTTCCTTGTGCCCAGTCCTTCCTGCAAAGGAGTATATATTTCTGTTGTCAGAATCTTTCCCGATATACTGAACCTCATACAGATTACCGTAACGATTCGTACCATAGCCATATATTCCCAGCCCGTCATAGATGTTACGGTCAGCACCGGCATTTCCCACATATTCAAACGTATAGCCCGCAGTAAGGGAAAGCGTTCCCACGCCAAAAGACGGGAAGGTATAGTCTGCATCAACACTCGTCTGAATCAGCAGCAGCTTGTGCTCCTGGTTCAGGAAATTAAGTGTTTCCCAGGCTGAATCAACATGCTCGCCGCCGTCGTGCGTGTCATGCCCCGGATTATCGAACATGGAATGCATGCGTATGCTGCCGTCCGTGGCATACATGCCGTTTTCAGCAAGCAAGTACCACAGCGCTTCATCATCACTCAGGGTTTCCGCCTGGTTCCCGTGGCTTACCAGCGTCGTACCGATTTTCAGATGGAAATTCTTTGCCGGCGTCAGTTCCACGGAAGTAAAGACTGCAAGGCTGTTGGGCGGCAGCGTGGATCCCATCGGTATCCCGTTGTTCGTATAGTCCTGGTAATTGTACATCTGCGCTGTTATCCCGGCTTTACCAGAATCTTTCCCGGTAGTGGCATATTCCCAGTGCGTGTAAGTATACGGCAGCACCGCCGCCATGCGGATTTCCATCTTGTTCATGATGGCGCTTTCCGGCGTATATGCAGCGCCCAGCTGCATTGCAATGCGGTTCTTTGACTTAAAGCTAAAGTCCTTGACCATCTTGTTTACGTCTATGTCGTCCACGAAGATATCAGCCGCAAGAAGCAGTCCCTTGTACGGGCGGAACTTGAGCAGCAGTCCCATCTGCAGGTTATCCGCATTACCGCCGATTCCCTGCGCCGCCATGTAGGGCACCGGCAGCAGATAGGAAAGGTCAAAGCGGTTGCCGTAAACCATGGTCTCGTAGTAGCTGAGCGAAAGATTGGGCAGGAATTTGTACTCAATCGCATGGAAAGCAAGGAATTTGCCGGGCGCAAGGTTAGAGCCGTCATAACTGTATGTGGCGCCGATAGCAGAATACTGCTGCGCGTACGACCATTTTTTCTTTACAATAGAAAACGAAAGATTCGCCGCATGGTAGGCACTGTCATTGAGCGCAAGCCCTGCATCGCGGAAGGGACCGTACCCGGAGCGGTAAATACCGGCCTGAAGGAACAGGTCGCTGTGCCCGATGGATATCACGTCATTCACGTCTATGTAGCCGTACAGCGGTCCCAGCGATGCGGCATCCTGCCGGGCGTCGTGGGGAGAATTCTCCATGCGGGGCAGGAACCATGCGTCACTCTCCTCCGAACGGATATTGAGCCCCAGACGGTAGCTCATGGAAATCCAATCCTTGTACAGCAGCATGTCACCGGCAATGGACGGGTTCGTCGACACCATGACGGGATACTTGTGGTACAGCGAATCACCGTCTTCATAGGTATCCTCCGTACCGGCAACAACAAAACCGGCATCGCCCTGTGTATCAGCCGTTACATACCAGGCCTTGCCCATAAGCTTCTGCCAGTATTCAATGGCAAGATCCACATCATGCTTGCTGCCGCGCTTTATGACATTCTGCAGGATGTTCTGAATGCTGGCCAGTGAGTACGGGCGCAGCGGCGGCACTTCGCGCAGCAATCCCCGGTTCTCCCAGCTTTCCACTAATGTATAGAAATAATCATCCGGATCCACGCCAACCTGCGCATGGACATGAAAAGCGGCAAGCAGCAGTACCGCAGAGAACAGTTTTTGTATTTTCTTTTTTATCAATTTCACCATCTTTCTACCGGAACGACATTCTGAACTTGCTATTTGCCGGACATGCATGTTCCGGGTAGCAGCCAGGCCCGCCCGAAAAACGAACACGACAGCCACAAGGGGAACAGTTCCCCAGAAAGAACATGCAGTAAGAACCGAAACACACTAGTGAACGTGTTCGGAAAGCAAAGGGCTTCCGAACAGCTCTATCTAGAATACCATATTATATGAAAAGAAACAAGCAAGAAGAAAACAGAACGAGGTCTCAAACCTTAAGACTGTTTCAACTCAACGGCATCCACCGCAGCCTGAAGTTCTTCGGAACTAACCGGCCCGGGGAATTTTTCCAGTACCTTCTGGTAGAAAGCAATGGTACGCCGCCCGTGGATGTCCAGCGAGAAACGCCGCGAAACTTCCAGCGCATACCGTCCGAATTCGGCACATTTGTCCGGGTTGTCAATCAAATCGATCAGGTAGGAAACAACCTCGTCATCCGTTGAGCCCTCGTAGCCGTCCTTTCCGTGGAACACCGTGTCCGCAAAGCTTGTGTCCCTGCGACAGACCACCGGAAGCCCCAGCGAAAGGGCTTCAAGGATGGTCATTGAGTGCATCTCGGACAGGGAAACGGTAACAAAGATGGAACCGATGGCATAATATGCGCTCAGTTTTGTCCAGTCCACAAAGCCGGCAAACAGGATTCTGTCGCCCAGCCCGGCTTCCTGCACCCGTTCCACCAGCGTATCATACGCGCCGCCGTCTCCCACAAAGAGCATCTTTGCATTGTTCCGCTCCGTCACCACGCGCTTCATAATTTCAAGCAGCTCGATAACGCGCTTTTCTTCCACTACGCGCCCCACGTACAGCACCACGCGGTCGTCTTCCCGTATGCCGAACTTGCTGCGGAGCGCTGCCTTATCGGCCTCCGTGCACTGGCGGGCGGTAAATTTGCACGTATCGATGGCGTTCGGCACAATGGCAGAGGGAATGTGCGGCAGCATGAACGGCTTGTTGAAATAATCATGAGCCTTCTGCGACACATTTATGAATGCGTAGAACTTTTTGTAGACAAGCTGCACACCTTTGCGGATAACCCTGCGGGGGATAATCTTCCCCATTGCCAGGTAATATTTATAGTAATCTTCCCACATGGTATGCGTAGTCGCCACGACGGGAATTCCCAGCTCCCGCCCGGCAACAATGCCCATGTGCCCGATGAAAAATTCTGTATGCGCGTGGATGAGCTCCACATGGTGTTTCTGAAGGAAATCCAGCACCAGCTTTTTGTGCGGCAGGCCCAGATACTGCCCGTCCCCGACGGGAGAAGGTATCGAAGTTACCCGCAGGACATCCGGCTCTTCCGGCTGCACGGCATCGCCGTGTGCCTCCACAGTCACAATCACCACGTTGTGTCCCAGCTGCTCCAGAGCCTTGCGGAGCTGAACGACAACCGTCACTATACCGCTTTTCGTAGGAATATAGCTGTCTGAAAATAGTGCGATATTCATCCCTTCATTCTACCTCAAATATACATAAGAGACAAGAGAGCATAAAGCCCCTGCTTTCCGCTGCAAGTCTGGACTTTTACGCCCTGCCCCGCTATAATCTGCGTATGACGGCAGCGGAAAAACAAAACATATATGTATTCTTAAAAAAAACAGATGACTGGCTCCATGGTTACACAAGTCCGGATTTCTGCACCGGCACCTTCATGGACGATATGGAGATTGCACCTCCGCCACCGCAGGCTGTGGACTCCAATAATTTAATTCAATCCACAGAACATTTTAATACAGAATCAACAACCACAAACGAGGCTAAGCAGACAGGCGGCGGCGCAACGCTGGAAAGCGTAGCAGCAAAAGTCCTGCAGTGTACAAACTGTGCCCTTGCCCGCGGGCGCACACATGCCGTGCCGGGGGAAGGCGTACTTCATCCGGCAGTCATGGTCATAGGAGAAGGCCCCGGCGAAGACGAAGACAAAACCGGGCGCCCATTTGTGGGGCGTGCCGGGCAGCTGCTCGACAAAATGCTTGCCGCCATCAGCCTTGACCGCCGCTGCAACTGCTACATAGCAAACATCGTCAAGTGCCGTCCGCCGCAGAACCGCACCCCGCTGCCCGAAGAAGCAGCTGCGTGTTCCGGCTACCTGGAGGCACAGATTCACCTGCTGAAGCCCCGGATGATACTGGCGATGGGACGCACTGCCGTGCAGAATCTGCTGCAGACTCCGCAGGGCATCAATGCGCTGCGGGGCAAATTCTTTGCATACCGGGGAATACCGCTGCTTGCCACCTATCATCCCAGCGCCCTCCTGCGCAATGCCGACCTCAAACGGCCGGCCTGGGAGGATCTTAAGGTTTTCCGCGCCCGGCTGGAGGAACTGTGCCCCGGCTACGAAGAGCCCTTTGCCACACAGCAGCGGAACGGTCAGTAGCAGATGCCGGTTTTCATAGAAGTGGCCCTGAACGTGCCGCTCGATCAGACTTTTACCTACACCGTGCCCGCAGATTCGCCCGTGGCAGCAGACCTTGGCGAAAAAGAGCTTTCCGCTGCATTTTTCGGGCGCCGTGCCGAGGTGCGTTTCGGCAACAGGAAAATGACAGGTTTCGTCGTGGGAGCATCGCACAGCCTGCCGCCAGCCTGCCCCGTCGGCATGGAAAAAATCCGCCCCGCCGTACGATTCATCGACAATGAAGCAGTCCTTACCCCGGAACTCTACGCTACCGCCCGCTGGATGGCAGCATACTATCTTTCCCCCATCGGCGAGACCATCGCTGCAATGGTGCCTTCCGGCAGACGTGAAAGCGATGCAGCGGGTTTCTCCTTCGAAGAGGACGAGACAAGCTTTGAACGGCGCAGACTGAGCGAGGAACAGCTGCATGCAGTAGACGGAATTCTTGATCCGCAGGAAAAACGGCGCTACCACTACCTGTACGGCGTAACCGGCAGCGGCAAGACAGAGGTTTTCCTGACTGCCGCAGAAAAAGTAATGGCACAGGGCAAGGGCGTCATCTACCTGGTGCCGGAAATCGGACTCACTCCGCAGGTCACAGAAGCGGTGGTCAGGAGATTCGGCAATACGGCGGCAGTGCTGCATTCCGCGCTCACGCCAAGCCAGCGTCTTGGAGAATGGAAGCGCATACTCAGCAGAGAAGCACGCGTGGTGATAGGGGCACGGAGCGCGGTTTTCGCACCGGTGCCGGATCTGGGACTGATTATCATCGATGAGGAACATGACGCCTCGTACAAGTCAGGTTCTTCCCCGCGCTACCACGCGCGGCAGGTTGCCATGTACCGCGCGGCAGCACATGCAGTCCCGCTCGTCATGGGTTCCGCAACGCCTTCCGTGGAAGCCTGGCACCTGATGCAAAGCGGCACCATTGTACGGCACACGCTTTCACGGCGGCTGGCGGGCGGTGCCCGGCCGGAAATCCGCTGCATCAACCTGAGTCTTGAAAAGGACGGCGGCTCAAGCCTTTCCGCCGCGCTCACCGACGAAATGCGGCAGACGCTCCAGCAGAAACGGCAGATAATTCTCTTTCTGAACAGACGCGGCTTTACGCACTTTTTCCGCTGCAACAGCTGCGGCTATGAACTGACGTGCAGGAACTGCTCGGTGTCGCTCACTTACCACAAAAACGAAAACCGGCTGCGCTGCCACTACTGCGGCTACTCCGTGGAACCACCGAAGCTCTGTCCGCAATGCGGCTCACTGGATGTGGGCTACTCTGGATTCGGCACCGAATACATAGAAAATGAAGTGAAAGCAAAGTTTCCCAATGCACGGGTCATGCGCATAGACACGGACAGCCTCAGGCACAAGGGCGAACTGCAGGAAAAAATTTCGGCGTTCAGGAACGGAGATTACGACATCATGCTGGGTACACAGATGGTGGCAAAGGGACTGAACTTTCCGAAGCTCCAGCTGGTAGGCGTGGTGCTTGCCGACACCTCCCTGCACCTGCCCGATTTCCGCGCCGCAGAACGCACCTTCTCGCTCATCACGCAGGTAGCAGGGCGCGCAGGGCGTTTTTTCCCCGACGGCAAAGTCATCGTGCAGAGCTATTCGCCGGACAGGGAACCGGTAGCCTTTGCCATCCGCAGCGATACCGAAGGTTTCTACCAGGCAGAGCTTGCTCACCGGGAGCAGCTTTGCTTTCCGCCGTACACGCGCCTGCTCCGCCTGGTATTCCGTTCCGCGGTGCCGGGTGCAGCAGAGCAGGCAGCAGAAGGTGCATACTCCATTCTCCACACCGTGCAGGAAGCAGGCACAGAAATCCTGGGGCCCGCAGAATGCCCGCTGGAGATGGTTGCTGCAAACCACCGGCAGCAGATTCTGCTGCGGGGCAAAAGCATCACAGCGCTCCAGCACATGGCAGCACGGCTCGTGCACGGGTACACCGCGCCGCGGGACGTCTACATTGAAGTGGATGTAGATCCGGTAAATATGCTGTAATTATCATAGTGATAGTATCAAAATAAAACTATTCAACCAAAAAAACGTAAGCGGCTGTCATACAGACTGCAAAAAGATTGAGGGCGTTTCAAAGGTCTGCACTTTTGAAACGCCCTCAATTTTCTACACATGACGCCGCACGCCGTCAAAACGCACGTCCCACAGGAAGAGTCCCTGCGGCGGAGCCGTCGTACCGGCCCGGCGGCGATCACGGCTTTCCAGTATGGAGCGGAAATCATCTGCATTCATCCCCTTCTGCTCGCACTGGATGAGGGTGCCGGTGATGGAACGCACCATCTTCCACAGAAAGGCATTTGCACCGATTTCAAAGACCAGGCAGCCGTCGTCTGCCCCCTCCCCGGTAAAAAAACGGGCGCTGTCTATGAAGCGGCAGGTAGAAAGGCTCTGGTCACCGGCGGCGGAGAATGTGGCACAGTCAATTTCGCCGTGCAGACAGGAGCACATCGCATTGAGCACATCGATATCCGGGCGGCGGGGAATACACCACACGTAGCGGGTTCTGCTTGCAAGCGGGACTGTTTCCGGCAGAATAAAATAACGGTAAATCCGGGAAGTTGCACTGAAACGGGCATTGAAAGACTCATCCACCCGCTGCGCCTGCATGATGCGGATATCCTGCGGGAGCAGGCCGTTCAGCGCCCGAACATAATTTTTTTCAGGTATACTGTCTGCAGGGGAAAAAAAATTCGCCGCCTGGGCAGCAGCATGCACACCGCTGTCCGTGCGGCCGCTGCCGTACAGGGGAATATGGGTGCGGAACATTTTTTCCAGCGCCGCTTCCAGCTCCCCCTGCACCGTACGCACGGCATTGCCGCGGTCAGCCTTGTCCTGCCGCTGCCATCCGCAGAAATCGGTACCATCGTAGGAGATGGTAAGCAGGATATTAGTCATCGCCAAGTATATTGTTGGCGGAAAGCTCTTTTGCTACGGAATCGTAGAGGTTGCGTGCAAGTTCCAGAAGCGGGCCCGGCTTCTCCTTGCTGGACTTACCCAGACCAAAGAGACGTGCAATGGCGCTCTTGAACTCGCTCAGCTTTTTCAGGCGCAGGCTCTCGTCCTCACGCTGGCCGTACTTGAATTCAAGCACGCCGCTCAGGTACAGGATGCCGTCGTAGCCGTAGTTCTTGTCCATATCCGGCCCGAAGTTCGAGACAGATTCGATGGATTCCACGCGCCCGGTTTCGTTTATGAGCGTCTGCTGGTAGAAGAAAAGAGCCTTGCGGTAAAAAACCTGCGCGATGTAGTCGAAATTATGCCCCGGGCACACACGCTCAAGGTCATTGCAGAGCCATGCAAGACGCAGGGAAATCATGGCACGCTTGAAAGTGGGCGCATACGCAAGATCCACTTTCTCGTAGCAGAGCAAGGCAAGGTAATAGGCAGCAGCACCGTCGTAAAGGCTGCGCTCCTGCATCACGTTATAGTACGGGAATATGGTTTCCACGCAGGCCTTGCGCTTTTCGGACTCATCAGCAAGGCGGGTCAGCGTATCGGAGTCCTTGATGTCGGTAAAATCTTTCCACAGCAATGCCGTCTGGCACTTGGGGCAGCAGCCGATGTCGTAGATGAGCGGATAGACCCGCCCGAATTTTTTTGACGGCTCAAAAATACGGTGCAGCTCGTCGGTAAGCTCGCCCGCAATCATGCGTCCGCCGCCTTTATGCATTATCTCCTGCGCAAACTGCTTGCCGCAGACCGGGCAGGAAATCTTGTCTTTCGCCCAATACGTGATGGAAGGCTTCTTGCCGTCGTCCGCACCCTTCTGACCCTTAGACTCTCGTACCATACATACCCCTCATTCTATCTCCGTTACAATTCAGAAAACCTTCAGCTTTTTGACATAGCCCGGTATATCCCTATTATTATCGGCATTCTATGACCACAAATGCAACGGCATATTCTTTTTCATGGCTCAGGGAAAGATGCACGGAACACCCTTCCCCGCACATAGTCCGCAAAGCATCCGCCGCCCTGCCGCTTACACAGAGCGAAGGCTTTCCCGCATCGTCCTTCTGCACATAGACATCGGTGAGGGAAAAGCCCTGCAGCCCTGTTCCCAAGGCCTTGGAAAAGGCTTCCTTTGCAGCAAAGCGGGCCGCATAATACTCGCAGCGGCGCCCAAGCGTGCCCCCGTCATGCGGAAAAAACTCCTTTTCGTTGAAGAACCTCCTGAGCATATCCGCGGACTCCACCCACCTGGCAAAGCGGGAAATCCTTGCAATATCACAACCTACGCCGAAAATCATTCCACCAGCTCTTCAAGGGGCGGCTCTTCCTCAACAACCTTCTCAACCACAGTAACGGACATGTGGTCGATTGACTGCGAGGCAACCTGTATCCCGGCAGGGACAAAGACGGACACCGGCAGGCGGTATGTTCCCGAAGCAGAAAGGGAGGAACAGTCCACGGAGGCAACAATAGAGCTGTCCCGAAGCTTTTCGATGGCAAGCAGCGTGCCGGAAAGCACGACATCAACGCTGCTCTGCGCGCTCGTTACTTCCAGCATGTCGCCAAGATTGTCGTAGCCGACCCGCACGCCCTTCAGTATCTTGGAACCGCCGATTGCAGCCATCGTCACAGACACTTCCACCGGCGTCGTTGTGTCAACATCGACAAGCTGGTTCGTTCTGGTCGCAAACGTCCGCACGGAACGGCTCTTTTCAAAGCCGTCAATGTTAACCAGTTCCGTCTGTATCTGCTCCAGGCTGGATACAATGCTCCTGGGGCCGGAAACCTTCACCGTTGTCGGTTCATAGGAGAGTCCCGTCTGCTCATAGCCGTAAGCGGGAACACCGGCCACAACGACATCAAGCGGCAGGTAGCGGACAATATTTTCTTCAACTGTCAGCTCCACAGCTTCCGGTTTACAGATTATTTCCAGCGGACTAACGAGCATCAGATTGTCGGACGGGTCGATATAAACAGGAAAACTAAACCTACCTTCCTTTGTCTGCGCGCTGATGTCAACAGAGGCTTTTATGTCATTCACGCTGATGTTGGCAAGCTTGTCGCGAGGTCCGCGCAGGGTAACCTTCACCTTCTTGGTGACACCGGTGCTTGTTTTAGCAGTCATGTTTCCGCGAGACTCTACCTTAAGCGGCACTTCCAGAACCTTTTTCTCCATCGTGTTGAAATTATGGAAGAAAACAATCAGTGCCGCCAGGACAACACAAACGATTTTTGGTATAAAATTATACGACAAATACTCAGGAAAGTGTTTTGTGTTCATCAATGGTATCCTCTATCTTTGCGGCTTCGGGGGTTATTTCCAGCAGTTTTTCAAGAATACGGGTCAGCTGCTCTATAGTCAGGTCATAGTGCAGCTTGCCGTCATAGGCAAGGCTGATGGCGCCGGTTTCCTCGCTTACCACAAGGACAACGGCATCACTCTGCTCGCTCATGCCGAGAGCCGCACGATGGCGCGTACCGTAGGTCTTCTTTATGTCGAACTGCTCGCTGAGCGGCAGGAAACAGCCTGCAGCAAGCAGTTTGCCGTCCTGCACAAAACTTGCACCGTCATGCAGCGGAGTATCGAATTTGAAAATAGTCACAAGCAGGCTGGATGACAGGTCTGCATTTATTTTGGTGCCGGTGTTCATAATGTTGTCCAGCTTGGTATGCCGCAGGAAAACAACAAGCATACCGCGGCGAAGCTTGGAAAGGATTTCGGCAGCAATCAGTACGGAATCAACATAAGTATGTCTGGAACGAGAACCGAATACAAACCATTCCGTCTGCCCCAGCCGGAGGAATATCTTACGGACTTCCGGCTGGAACACAATGGCAAAGCTCACGACAAGCACTGGGGCTATCGAGTCAAAAATCCATTTCAGGGTACTGAGGTCAAGCATGGTGACCACAAGGTACGCAACGGCAACAATGACGGCGGCCTTCAGTATCTGGAGCGCATTCGTACGGACAATCAGCTCGTATGACTTGTACAGCAGGAATGCAAGGATTCCCACATCAAGCACAGGGCGGATATACTCGTAGATTTTCAATAAGCCATCTATTCCGTTTTGCACTGCCGTCACAGCACTCCTCCGTCTATGAATGATTTTAGCACGTCAAGGGTATTCCGGCAAGGTGCAACATCATGCACCCGTACCAGGGAAGCCCCCTTCAGCACGGCGAGCAGGTCTGCTGCAAGCGTACCGTACAGGCGGCCTTCTACAGCCTCGCCCGTCATCTCGCCGATGCACGTTTTGCGGGACAGCGCCATCAGCACGGGGAACCTGCCGCCGCACAGCTGTCCGCACCCGGCGATAAGTGCCCGGTTTGCCGCAAGATCCTTGCCGAATCCTATGCCGGGATCAACAATGATTTTTTCCGGGGCAATTCCCTGCGCTACGGCATACTGCGCGCGGGAATCCAGGTATCCGCCCACTTCCGCGCAGACATCTGCATAGGAAGTGTTGCGCTGCATGTCCGACGGAATGCCCCGCTTGTGCATAAGAATGACCGGGATTCCCGTTGCAGCGGCAAAGGAAGCCATATCCCCGTCATCTTCCAGCGCAGAGACATCATTCAGGATGTCTGCACCTGCATTATAGGCAGCCTCCATCACCGCCTTCTTGCGCGTGTCCACAGAAACCGGCACTGCCGAATGCCTGCGGATTTCTTCTATGACCGGCACAATGCGGCGGATTTCCTCATCACAATCTACATAGCTGGAACCGGGACGCGTGGATTCCCCGCCGATATCGATAATATCAGCACCTTCGTCGATGAGCCGGAGCGCATCGTCTGCCCCGCCGCGGCTTCCGGCAAAAAAACTGTCGGGCGTGGCATTTACAATTCCCATGATAAGCGCAGGACGCTCAGTGAGAAGCGTTCTTCCTGCCAGCTGAAGTTCTACCCCTGCCATTCTTTTTGACAGCCTCCTTTTCGTTTGCATCGGACAGCAGGGCTTCTGCTGCCGCGGCTATATGTTCCGGGGAAAGCCCCACGTCTGCAAGAATCTGCTGGCGGGAACCATTCGCAACAAAGCAGTCCGGGAACGCAAGAACGGAAGTTCTGGGGCAGCCGGCCGGCAGCGCCCCGTGCAGCATGTGCTCAAGGCTTACGGCAATACCGCCGAGCTTTACGCCGTCTTCAACAAAAACCACGGCACTGTAGCGTTCCGCAATGGAGATAAAATAACTTTCGTCAAAGGGCTTTATGAAACGCAGCGTGTAGATATCCGCCGGAATATCCTTTAGAAGCAGTATGCGCGCAGCCGTCAGGGTCTCACTGTATATGCTGCCCGTACACACCAGCAGCACCGTGCGGGAAAGAGCCGGGGCACGGAGAGCCGGGGCACGGAGAGCCGGGGCACGAAGTGCCGTGGACCTTCCGCCATGCCGCTGTGTACCGTCACGGCGGTTCCGGGAACCAGTTCCCTTTTCTTCCAGCATGTCCGAAAACTGCGCCCCCAGCGCGGGCGCAAAGTCCTCGCTCCGCAGCAGTACGCCGCGCCCCGGCTTCACCGGCTTGCTGAATGCCCCCAGCTCCGACGGACAGGAAGCCTTTGCCCAGCGGATGGCAACGGGGCCGGAAGCCTCATGCACCGCCCAGTCAAGACACAGCGAAAGCTCTGCACCGCTTGCAACGGACAAAAGTGCCAGGGCCGGCACCGGGCGCAGCAGCGCAATGTCAAAGATTCCCTGATGAGTCTCTCCATCGGCGGGCACGGCACCGGCGCGGTCAAACACCATAACAACATGGCGCCCCTGCAGGGCAACGTCTTCAATAATCTGATCAACAGAGCGCTGGATAAAGGTGGAATAAATCGCAACGACGGGCAGCATTCCCCCGGCAGCAAGCCCGCCGGCAAAGGTAACGGCATGTTCTTCTGCAATGCCCACATCGAAAAAACGCTTAGGAAAGTGGCGTGAAAAGGCATCCAGCCCCGTGCCTTTTGACATGGCAGCGGTGATGGCGGCAATGCGGGAATCCTTTTCTGCCATGGCAACAATTTTCCGGCTGAACGCTTCGGTAAAGCTCAGCGTATCATACTTTTCAACCACGCCGTCGGTAATATTGAACGGACCAACCCCGTGGAAGGCTGCCGGATCGTTTTCCGCGGGGCTGTAGCCCTTGCCTTTCTTCGTCACCACATGCATAACGACGGGACGGTGCAGGCGCCGTACGCGGCGGAACATCTTTTCCAGCTGGGCGGTGTCGTGCCCGTCAAGCGGTCCCACGTATTCAAAGCCAAGGTCAACAAAGAGGTTATTGGACAGCAGCAGCCCCTTCAGCCCCCGCTTGAACCTGAAGATGAATTTGCCGAGGTGCCTGTTAACATAGGGAATGGCGTCCACAATGCTGTCAATGCGGCGCCGGAAATTCTGGTACGGGGCGGTTATGGTCAGGCGGGAAAGATAGCGCGATATGACGCCGGTGTTGGGGCTGATGGACATCTGGTTATCGTTGAGCACCACAATCAGGTTTTCAGCAAGCTGACCGGCGTGGCACAGGCCTTCGTACGCCATGCCGCCGGTAAGCGCACCGTCCCCGATAACCGCAATCACCTTGTCGTCGCGGCCTTCAAGCTTCCATGCCGCCAGCAGCCCGATTGCAGAGGATACAGATGACGAGGCATGCCCCGCATCAAAATAATCATGGGGACTTTCCGATATGCGCGTAAAGCCGGAAATGCCTCCCTTCGTCCTGATGGAGGGGAACGAGGCATACCTTCCGGTAAGCAGCTTGTGGGGATACGACTGGTGGCTCACGTCCCACACAATGGCATCCGAAGGGCTGTTAAAGACACGGTGCAGGGCAATGGTAAGCTCCACGACCCCCAGGTTGCTGGCCAGGTGCCCGCCGTTTTTGCCCACTACCTCGATTATCTTCTGCCGCATCTCCGAGGCAAGCGCAGGAAGGGCGTCTTCCGGCAATTTTTTGAGGTCTTCTGGCGAATGAATAGTTTGAAGCAGCACCCCGGTGCACCCCGCTACGATGAATTTCGGCAGGTTCCGGGCACATGCATCCAGCAGGAACCGCCGCTTTCTTTTCAGCACGAATAAAAAAAGCCGGGAAAATGTCCCGGCCAAGTTTTGCTTCGGTGCGAAAAAGCCACACACGAAAAAAGACCGCGGCACGCTTACCAGCATACCGGCAGTCTTCAGGCAAAAGGCGTAACAGCAGCGCTATTACTTTGACTTATGCCGATTCCGTCTAAGCATCTTCTTACGCTTATGTGTCGCTATTTTTGCGCGCTTTCTTTTCTTTCCACAAGGCACGTTAGGACTCCTTATATAATAAGTATTTATAATTATGAATATTTTTGCCCTTTAGGTCAAGTACCTAAGCATAGAATTCAGAAATAAAATTCCCTGCTTTGTAGCCGCATAGCGTACGGAACCATCCGATTCCCGGCGGCACAGGCAGTCCCCGCGGACAATGCCCTGCTCCCAAAGCCCGCCGTGCAGTCCCAGCCGCAGCGAAAGATCCCCCTTCCACGGTTCCACGGCAGAAAAACGCGCACGGTATTCCCGGTCTGAAACTCCGCTGAGGGTACGCAGGCCCATCATCAAAAATTCAAACTCCTCGGTGGCAAGCGGCAGCTCCTCCACGGTGCGGGGCACGGACAGCGGTTCCCGGAGCCCCTTCCCTGCAGCGCCGGGGGCGTTCCACCAGCGGCAATAGTCCTGCACACTGCATGTGTTCGTCCAGCGGATTCCCGGCTCCGCGCCGCTGAAATCATACACGGAACCTGCTGCCCCCGCCCCAATACCAATGTAATCCTGCTGCGTCCAGTAGACCATGTTGTGGCGGCTTTCATGCCCGGCACGCGCAAAATTCGAAACCTCGTACTGCTGCAGCCCTAATGACTCCAGCACCGTACGCCCGGAAAGCCACTGGGCATCAGCAGCATCCCCGTCCCAGGCCTCCCCGGCGGCTACCCTGCGGGCAAGCGGCGTGCCTTCCTCCAATGTCAGTGTATACAAAGAAACATGCTGGGGCTTGCAGGAGCATATTTTGCGGAGGGAAGCCAGGAATTCCTCCTCATCCTGACCCGGCAGCCCGGCAATGGCATCAAGGTTTACGTCTCCATGCCACAGCTGCTGCACCATTGCAAGCACGGATTCAGCCTGAGCTGCCGTACAGCGGCGGTGCACAGCGCGCAATGCCGTTTCCGAAAGGCTCTGAACCCCCAGCGAAAGCCGCGTGGCACCGGAATCCTGCGCGGCAAGCAGCTTTTCCCGGCTTGCAGACTCCGGGTTCATCTCTACGGTTACTTCTTCCGGCCGCGGTGCAGCGGGGCACAGCCGCCACAGTCCTTCCAGCAGGCGGGTCAGCTGCGCAGGCGAAAGCAGGCTCGGAGTGCCGCCCCCAAGGTATACCGTGCGGAATGCACTGACTGCGTACAGCCGGACATAAAACGCAGCTTCTTCCAGCAGCGCCTGCACATACTCATCGGGTACCGTACCGCCGCAGTCCGTGCTGAAAAAGTCGCAGTAATCACAGCGCCCCCGGCAGAAGGGCACATGTACGTAGAGGCTTTTCCTGTTCATGGCAGCTCAGAAAATACGGATTTTGTTCAGAGGGAAGTATTCCATCAGCACCTTGCCTTTCAGGCGGGACAAAGAAATCGTTCCCCACACACGGGAATCGGTGCCTTCCACACGGTTGTCGGCAAGTACAAAGTATTCATCCTTCTGCAGGGTCATTTCGCTCATGTTGCCGCTCACACCGATATTGTCCCATTCTGCAGGAACTGAATAGATGTGGATGTTATACGGCCTGCCGGTAAGCTCGAATTCCGTAAGGAAAAGCTTTTCGCCCGCAGGCTTGATATAAAGAATGTAATCCTTCATGTAAATAGTGTCACCAGGAAGCGCCAGTACCCGGCGGATAACCGGATGAGCACTCATACGCTGAGACCAGCCGAAGGGATAGAATTTCTGGGCGGTAAGAAAGCGGCTCAGCACGTTGACCATCCCTCTGGGAACAGACGTTTTTTCGCCGTCCATGCGGGAAATATAGAACACATCGCCGCGCTTGGGGTTGCGGAACAGCGGGCTGACAAAGAGCGAACCGTTGCGCACGATGTCGCTTTCCATCGTGTCGGACTTGACGGACACAGAAAAGAGGACAAAATGCAAAATCAGGGAAATCCCAAGGAACACGGAAACCACCACCGAAAGGACAAACACAATCTTGTCCCGGCGTTTTTTCCGCATCTCATAGGAATAATCGTATACATTCTGTCTCATACCGCACATGATAGCATATCGCCGCCAAGTTTGCAAGGCGGCGGAATCAAGGGTTCAGCATAAGGCAAGCATGCGCAGCTTTAAGAAAGAATTTTTCAGTTTTTTCGCGAAAAACTGCCAAAAAATGCATAATCCCGGCAAGTCTATAGGGTAAGGAGGTCAAATACATGACTGATTCAAAGCAAGCAGAACTGGAAACCGACACCTTGCCCCCGCCCAAGCGTGAATACAAGGACCGGTTATTCAAGGCAATCTTCGGGCGCAATACCGAAGAAAGCAAGCGGTGGCGATTAGATTTGTACAACGCGCTGAACAATACGGCCTACACCGACCCGGACGCACTTACGCTGACGACCATTGAGAATGTCATTTACATTACGATGAAGAACGACATCTCATTCTTGATTGGAAGCCAGATGAACTTGTACGAGCAGCAGTCCAGCTTTAACCCGAACATGCCGCTTCGCGGACTGATGTATTTTGCGCAGTTGTACCAGATGTATCTTTCCTCCCGGAGAGAAAATTTGCTGAGTTCCCGGCTCGTTACGATTCCAGCACCCTGCTTCATCGTATTCTATAACGGGGATAAGAAGCTGCCTGACGTATCCTGCCAGCGGCTCTCGGACGCATTCGAACCTGCGGGAAGCGGTGAAGGCTTCGAGTGGACAGCGGCTTCCCTTGCGGGAAGCCAATGAGTTTCTGCTACGCAGAAACTCACGAATGCAGGCTATTTCGCGAGTTTGTGCCATGCACAAACTCGATGCGTTCGCTTTGCGAACGCAAAACACTTCAAAAAAAGTGCAAGCCGTTGTATGATTATTGTAGCTACGTGAACAGGGTCAAGCAGAATTTTCAGGCAAAGATGCCGGCTGCCAGCGCTGTTAAAGAGGCGCTGGACTACGCCATCGCGGAAAATCTGCTTGAAGGATACTTTAAGCAGCAGAAAATGGAGGTCTTGAACATGAGCCTTACGGAATTTGATCAGGAAGAATACGACCGCATCCTGCGGCGGGATGCGTACCTTGACGGCAGGGATGACGGAAGAAATGAAGGTCTCTTTATGGGCAAGCAGGAGGATGCCCGCAATATGCTGGCGGATGGCTTGCCGGTGGAGAAAGTTGCTCAGTATACCGGGCTGTCTATCGAGGACATACGGGCGCTGGAAGCAGAGCCGGTAACGGTGTAGTGCATTGCGGGAGCTGCCGCAATACGCCGCCTGCTACCCCCATGCATTTCAGGTAACCTGCGGCGGCTGGTCCGGCGGGGGCGAGTTTACGGCGCAGCGATGAAATACCCCGACTGCTGGCCGCAGGTAGCTGACCGTCGCACCGCCGGAAGCCCTGCATTATGGTTTCTGTGTAAAGTAGCCCGGACGGTCGTTTTCAGGCTCGTCGAGACGGGCGTAGGTCTTGTCTTTGTTTCCGTTATACGCTGTACCTGCCCCGCCTACGAGCGCATGGCAGTACTCAAACATATTGTTGCTGTTTGTAACATTCGTCGTATCAAAAGATTCAGACGCATAGATAGTGACCAGTCTGTTGCATGAATTGAACATAACTTGCATCTTGGTGACACATCTGGTATCCCATCCACTCAGATCCAAGCTAATCACCCAATAACATCCTTCAAACATGTAGCTCATGCTAGTAACCTTGCTCGTGTTAAAGTTACTCACATCCAGAGCGGTTACCTTCTCGCAATGGTAGAACATAGAATACATACTGGTGACGTTACTTGTATCAAAGCCGCTCACATCTATACTGGTCAGATTATCGCAATGATAGAACATAGAGCTCATGCTAGTAACCTTGCTCGTGTCAAAACCGCTCACATCCAGACTGGTCAGGGCTTTGCATTCAGAGAACATACCGCCAATATTAGTGACATTGCTTGTATCGAAACCGCTCACGTCCAAACTGGTCACCCCACTGCATTTATAGAACATGTTGTCCATATTGGTGACCTTGCTCGTGTCAAAGCCGCTCACGTCCAGACTGGTCAACCCGGTGCAATTGTCAAACATAGAACCCATATTGGTGACATTGCTTGTGTCAAAGACGCTCAAATCTATGCTGCTCAGCTTGTTGCAGAATTGGAACATCTCAGAAGAATTCGCATTCAGCGGAATCTTTACGACAGGGCTAACGTCGGTGTAGCCTTCCGCATAGTATTTGATGCTCGTTCCGTCTGTATCAAGCCATGCCTCTACGACTGTCTGGGAATCGCTTGCCGACAGTGTTACAGTCGTAGTTCCTGCGTCAGGCGGGACGGCGGAAGCACTGAAGGTTTTATTCGGAGCAGCATTTGCGCCGAGCGTGGACCCCGTAAGCAGTGAGTTGATCTGGGGACCAGTTTTCATATTCACTGCTCCCCTCCACTTTGCATACAGCGTCAGGTCGGCCGTAACAGCTGTGGTAAAGTCGTATGCAGTTGCATCAAGCGTTACCGTGCTGCCGCTTACGGTGCCCGTGTACCAACCGAGGAACGTACAACCTGTCCGCGTCGGGTCTACAGCCGGTTCGCTTGCCGTACCGTTGTGCACAACTATCTGGTCTGCAACAACACTGCCGCCCGTGCCGGTGTCGAATGAAACAGTATGCGACAGCAGGAACACTTTCAGCGTCGCGTCCGGTGCATCGTGACCTAACGATTCGGTTGCGTCGGTGTGCTTAGCCTTGCACGTGATGGGGATTTCCGTCGGCGTCGTCGATGACTGTGATATTGTGCTTGCCGTAATGCCCATTGCAGCCAAGGTCATGCTGAGTGAGCTTCCGTGCTGCGTCGTGCCAGTGAGCGCCGTTCCGTTTACCGTCCAGTCGAATGTTGTTCCGGCCGGGAATGTTGCGCCGCCCGCCTCAATCGTTATCGTGCCGGTCAGGCTGGTCAGCGCATAGGCTGTAATAACGCCGTCGCTGGTAACGCAGTTCGCACTGTCATAGCTTGCCGCTGCCGGTGCTGCGCTTATCGTAAAGTCCGGCAGCGTCTGCAGGAGGAACGCGGACGCGGAGCCGGGCGTGCCCTCTTTGTCGGCGGAAGCAAGCGTGTGGCTTGCCGTGCAGGAAATGCTTATCGACGTTGCCGCGGCGGACGTGCGTCCAATGCTTTCTGCCGTCAGGCTCAGCTGCGTGGGCGTTGCGGTGAATGCGCCGCCGGTGCCGCCACTTCCGGTGTATTCGGGCATGGTGCCCGCTTTCACCGTCCAGCTGAACGTGGTTCCGGAGGGGAAGCTCTTTCCGGCCGCGGGCACCGGCGTAAAGGTGAATGCGTCGGTCAGGTTCGTAAGGGCGTATTTCTTTGCCGTGGCGGTACTCTTTGCGGACGAATAGCTTGACGGCGGAGTTATCTGGATGGTGAAGTCCGGAATCCCAACCATAATGGTCACGTTTTGCTGTGCGCTTGCAGTCAGCGTGCCGCAGGTAGCAGTTACTTCCACGGTTGCGCTGCCGCCGGATCCGACCACGGGGTGCACGGTGGCATGTGCCCCACTGCCGCTCACCGTTGCCGGGGCGGCGCCGCTTAAGGGCGGAACCACGCGCCAGCTGTAGCTTATCGCAGCTCCTGCAGGGAAGCCTGATGGCACTGCCGTCAGCGCAAGCGTGTCGCCTTCCTCCAACACCGGGTCGCCAGTGGCGGGCAAGCCTGCACCCGTGATGGAAAGCGCGCATTCGCCCCACGTGGCGTAGAGCGAGAGCTTTCCTTTATACATGCTCGGCGGGATGCTGGTGCCGGTTATGTCAGGGGTGCCGCCGTCGGTGAGCGACCAGCCGGTAAAGTACATGGTGTTGCCGGTGCTGCCGTCCACAAAGCTTGCGGTGGCTGCCGGCAGCGCGGCGGCTGTGTTGTTGGAATAGTAGGTGGGAGCAGTGCCAGTGATTGCGGCATCCGCCGGAAGCCCCGAAGACACATGGCATTCCACGGGGTACTGCACCCACATGGTGATACTGTTGGAACCGGGCTGTATGGTGGTGGGCGATGCGGTTACGGCGGTAAGCGAGCTGTAGCCCAAAGAACCACCGCCGGAAGCGCTCACGCCGATTGTTGCACTGGCGGAAAGCGAAGCCCCGACCGGCACTTTTTCGATGACCACGGCCTGGGTGTCGCCCACACTAAAGCTGACGGGGAAATCCGTGCCATTTATGGTGACGGTTACATTATACGTCGTCCACATGACGTCAAGTTCTGATTGCGTTTCGGTGAAAAGAGTACCTGCAGGGAGTGGCGTAACGGTGACGTAGCCCAAGCCGCTGGACGCATCTGCGGTGATGCCGGTTTGCTGGGCAAAGTCTACGCTGCGGCTGCGGTCAACCGTGTAGTTTGCGGCGTTGGAGCCGACAACGATGTCAGGCGCAGCACCGCCGTTCGAAAGGCCGCCTGCGGCGCTGTTGCCAGAGCCCCCCCCCTACTATTTCTAGTAGTACTACCTCCACTGGAAGCCCCGGAACCGCCGGAAGAACCGCTCCCGTCCACCGGTCCGCCGCGGCTGTTCACCGCATTTGCACAGGAAGAAAGCAGTGCCGGTGCGCAGAATAAAAGCCCGGCCGCAAGCAGCAGGGCAGCGGCTGCCACTCCTCTGCGGGCAATGAAACGGGGGTAAAAAACAGGCTTCTTCTGCATACAGGACTCCTTTGGGGCAGAAACACGCCCCCACTTTATGCTGCTATCATAATAGTATAACAGCCTGCGGGAAAATTTCAATTAGAAACCTGGGGTTTCCTCAAAGTTTCCTTGTTTTTCCCGCGCCATTCCCATGCATTGGGGGAAGCACAGGAAAGACCGGTGAGGAGGCAGCTCACTGGTCAGTGAGAAGGCAGCTCAGCGGCCGCTGAGAAGGCAGCTCACTGGTCACTGAGAAGGCAGCTCACTGGTCACTGAGAAGGCAGCTCACTGGTCACTGAGAACTTAGCTCACTGGTCGCTGAGCAGTGGGCTTTCCCCTCAAAAAGCGCCGGAAAGCAATAGACTTTTGGCGGTCAATCTTATATAGTAGGGAAAGGCATGCCCGGAACACGGGAATCGCCTGAGGAATATGGCAGAAGGACGCAAAATCATAGCCCAGAACAGAAAGGCTCATTTCAACTACGCTATTGAGGACTCAATTGAATGCGGCATTGCGCTGGAAGGAACGGAAGTCAAATCCGTAAAGGCAGGGAATGTCTCGTTCGCAGACAGTTTTGCCACGATAGAAAACGGTGAGGTGTGGGTGCAGAATTTCCACATCGCCGAATATGCATTCTCGTCTGTGTTCAACCACAGCCCTGACCGCAAAAAGAAGCTCCTGCTTCATAAGGAAGAAATCAAGCGCCTGCAGCGCAAGGTGGACGAGAAAGGCTACACGCTCATTCCCCTGGATTTTTATCTGAAGGACGGTCGCGTCAAGGTAACACTTGGAGTCTGTAAAGGAAAGAAACTCTTTGACAAACGCGCGGACATCAGGGAACGTGACATCAACCGGGAAGTTGCGCGGGAATTCAAGAACCGGCAGCAGGATTAAAGCGCCGCAGATTCTCCCTACAGAAGAAAAACGAACGGTAGTCAGTTACAAACGCAAGGTCTGTATCTTCATTTTGTCTTCAATATGTGCTTAGGGTGTAGGGATTCACGGAAAACGAACGGTCGTATGCATGCTGACAGCTGCCGGGCAGCCAGCGCAGCCCGGTCAACTTTCAAGCCTGCTTCCACGGGCGGGCTTTTCCGTCCCAGCCCTGTGCTTTCCAATAGCGTACGTCATGCTCATTCCAGCCATGCTTCTGCAGAAAGCGCATGAGCATAAAAAAGGCTTTTGTTTTAAGGCCCACATGAACCCTGCCATGCCGGCGTTTGATGCGTTCTGCAACAGCAGTCGTTTTAGCGGCTATCCGGAGCTTCTTCTTTTCACTTACACTGTCCCAGTTGATGGCGGCAACGGCAAAACCAAGGCTGTACTGCTTTGCGATTCCCCAGAAGAAAAGGCTGTCTGCCATGTCCTTTATGGTGGATTTCACACCGGCACCCGCCGCAGTCGCAACGCACACCGCCTGCTTTCTGAACATGGACGGTTCCGGGCAGTGCACCATCCAGCGCCAGCCGTAATGGTCAAGGAATGCTTTCATGGCCCCCGTAACGTGGTATACATACACCGGACTTGCAAGAATAATGACATCCGCAGCGTTCAGCGCGCGGGTTATCGGAGCCAGCGAGTCATAATGCGGGCATTTTGCCTCCGACTCCTTAAAGCACATCATACAGCCAAGACAAAATGAGCCGAAATCCCGCGGAAGGAAGAATTCCGTTACTTCTCCTCCGATTTTTTCAGCAAGTTCCCTGGCGATATGACAGGTTGAACCCTGGTGGTTCTGACCATGAATAATAAGCGTTTTCATGCAGTCCTCCTCAGACTGTAACAGCGCCCTGCCGCAGCACACGAAGGTTTCCGTCCAGCAGCGACACAATAGTGGAAGGCAGGGAACCTTTTTTGTCCCCGTCATCTACCAGCAAGTCCACTTCCCCGCCAAATTCCGCGCGGATGGCAGCCATTGTGTCCAGCACGGGGCTGCCGCTCCGGTTCACGCTTGTGGAATATATGGGAGCAGCGCACGCAGCAACAATTTGCCGGAGCCACGCATCACCGGGGCAGCGGAACGCAACGGACGGAACAGCCTCGGCAAGCGGCGGATCAGCTTTGACAGGAACAATGACGGTAAGCGCCCCCGGCCATTTTGCAAGGAGCGCAGGCGGCAGGACAACATCTGTATAGGCATAGATATCCTGCGGGGACGCAATAAGCTGTATAAAGGGTTTTGTTTCGGCACGGCCTTTTATGGTCCGAATTCTTTGATCAGTCTTAAAACAGGCAGAATCTTTTAAATCAACAATGCCGCTCAGCCCGTAAACGGTATCAGTCGGCAGCACGGCAATGCCTCCCCGCTTCAGGCAGGAGGAAACAAGCTCTACGGAAGCACGGTCACTTTTCCGGCATATCATAGCACAACAGCACCCTGTGTCCGGTCATAGACTTTTGAAGACCGGCTACCCCTGATTGCCTGGCAGGTCACATCAAGGAAAAGAAGAATCACATATATCAGCGTAAAGACAGCAAGACCTGCAGCCTTGCAGAATTTTTCGGACATACAGGTCACCCCCTTATGGAGCATGACGGTGCCGGGATCATAGACGGAGACCTCGCTGAGGGAGAGCCCGCTGATTTTCACGAGTTTTTCGCCTTCATCCACATAGGACAGTCTGCGCGCATAGGCGGCAATCACATCCAAGTCCTTTTCCAGCATGACTTTTTCGAGGTTCAGTTCTTCATTCGTTTTTTCAATCTCGGCAGTGTGCATGCTCAGCTGGCGCTTCTGTTCATCAAGCTGGCGGGCAGCCCACATGCTGTTTCTGCCGCAGACAACTGACGCAAGCACATAGACAAACGTTCCCACGCATGCCGCAACAAGAAATTTGCATCGTATCATTTGCTATAGTCTCGGTATCCTTTTCTGCAGATATAAGCAAATTTCCCCAGTAGAAAAATTTTGTAAGCTGCGTTAAAATAATACTGTCATTCCATGCCAATACTGCCGATATAAGGAGGAGTGTACCATGCAGGCAGCATCCCGCCTGAACACAGGAAGCCGCACCGCATGGTCAGAAGAACCCGGAAACTGCATTGTTCCCGGATTCAAGCGGGGTTCCCGCAGGAGCACAGCGGCCTGCAGCAGCCCCAAGATTTTCAGATGAGGATGTTATGAGCGATTCTGCAGATACAAACAATGAGCTTGACCAATATGGCGTCTGGGTAAAAACACCGCCGCATGATCCGCAGGAAGAAGCACCGGCAGGTTCAGAACCGGATTCTGCAGCCTCCGGCCAGGAGGATGAGGTGGACCATCCGGCAGAGGAATCCAGCCCTTCCGAGCAGGAAGACGGTGAAATCTCCCTTGACGAATTTATTTCAGCAGACTCATTTGACGGCGGGGACGACGTACCGGTACCGGAACGGAGCACACCGGCTCCGGCAGATACTGCCGATGATACTATTTCACTCGACGAATTCCTTGATGCAGATTCATTCGGGCTTTCAACAGAAGAAAGTACCACCGAAACAACGGATGAAGAACCGCTCGATATAGATCTTTCCTTTGATGATGATTTTGAAGTGGAGACCGAGGATGCACCGTCCGGCGACAGCGATGACGGCTTTATCGATCTGGATTCAATCACAGGTTCCTCAGATGACGGCGCCTCAGAAAGCGTAGAACTTTCGGATTTCTTCTCTGACGAACCGGATGCAGGAAGCGGGCCGCAGAAAGACAGCGCACCGGAAACGGTGGATCTTTCAGAATTCGGCATTGAAGAAGACAGCAGTGCGGCGGCAACAGAAAGCGTGGATCCCAGCAGCTTTGACACCGCGGAAGCAGCGCAGCCGGCATCTGATGACAGCGCAACGGAAGAGGTTGCCGCAACGGAAGACGTTGCCGCAACGGAAGACGTTGCGCTTGATGCATTCACCGCGGATGCTCCGGCAGCAGCTGATACAGAAGACGCAGCAGCAGAACCGGCGCTTCGTGAAGCGGAAACTGCCGCAACTGAAAGCGTTGATATAGATGATTTTACGTCAACCCCGCCCGCTTCATCCGGCGAAGACACAGAAAGTGTCGATCTTTCAGAATTTGGCGTGGAAGAAGATTCCGGCAATGTCGGACAAACGGTAGGCATCTCTAAAGAAGGGCCGGAAGTTACGACCAATTTTGACCTGAGCGTTTCTTCCGACGATGACGACACGGCAGGAAGCATAGAAAGCAGTTCTGCAGAAGACGCAACGCATGAAACCGTTTCCCTGGAAACTGATGAAAAGGAACCGGAGGAAGAAAAAGCTTCTGCACCGATAGCAAGCACCAGTGCCCCCAGCGATGACTTTGACGTAGATTCACTGCTTAATTCTATTGAAGATGAAAGCGGTCAGTCAGTTTCCCTGAGCGAAAGCGCTGCAGCAACGGAACCAGAGGAAGAAGAGCCGCTGCCAACGGTGGAAAGCATTGTTTCCGAAGCAGGCCCTGCAGAAGATGCATTTAGCGAGGAAGCTTCGGTAGCAGAAGACAGTCCCAGCAGCGAAGAACCGTTAGCTGAAGCAGCTCCCGCGTACGAAGAGGAAGCCGCCCCTGCCCTTGCAGAAGATGCATTTACCGAAGAAGCTCCGGCGAATGCCTCAGAGGACACTTCTGGCAGCGAAGAGCCATTAGCTGAGGTAGCTCCCACGTACGAAGAGGAAGCCGTCTCTGCTCTCGCAGAGGATGCTCCTGCCAGCGACGAGCCGTCAGATGAAGCAGCTCCTGCAGAGGAAGAAGAAGTCACCCCTGCCCTTGCAGAAGATGCATTCACCGAAGAAGCTCCGGCGAATGCTGCAGAGGATATTCCTAGCAGCGACGAGCCGTTAGCAGAAACAACTCCCGCATACGAAGAGGAATCAGTTCCCATCTCCGAGGACAGGAGCATCCCGGAAGCCGATACTGCAGTTGATTCTGTTGATATCGCATACGAAGATCCTGCTTCCGGCGAAGAAACTGCTGTAGCAGAAGAAGATATCGCTGCTGTTGACACCGAAGCCGAAGAAGCGTTCGGTGACGATATAGACATTCCCGTCGGTGCAGTGGAAGCCGAAGAGCCGCTGCCAACCGTGGAAAGCATTGTTTCAGAGGCAAATTCTGACCTTTCTGAAGATGCATTTAGCGAGGAAGCCCCGGTGAATGCCGTTGAGGATATTCCCGCCAGCGAAGAACCATTAGCTGACGCAGCTCCCGCAGAGGAAGAAGAAGCCGCCCCTGCCATCGCAGAAGATGCATTCACCGAAGAAGCTCCGGCGAATGCCGCAGAGGATATCCCCGCCAGCGACGAGCCGTTAGCAGAAACAACTCCCGCATACGAAGAGGAATCAGTTCCCATCTCCGAGAACAGGAGCATCCCGGAAGCCGATACTGCAGTTGATTCTGTTGATATCGCATACGAAGATCCTGCTTCCGGCGAAGAAACAGCCGTGGCAGAAGAAGACATCGTTACTGATGCCGCGGCCGAAGAACCGCTTGGTGACGATATAGACATTCCCGTCGGTGCAGTGGAAGCCGAAGAGCCGCTGCCAACCGTGGAAAGCATTGTTTCAGAGGCAAATTCAGAGCTTTCTGAAGATGCATTTAGCGAGGAAGCTCCGGTGAATGCCGTTGAGGACACGCCCAGCAGCGAAGAACCGTTAGCTGAAGCAGCTCCCGCAGAGGAAGAAGAAGCCGCCCCTGCCCTTGCAGAAGATGCATTCACCGAAGAAGCTCCGGCGAATGCTGCAGAGGATATTCCCGCCAGCGAAGAACCGTCGTCAGAGGTAGCTGAACCCGCGTACGAAAAGGAATCAGTTCCCATCTCCGAGGACAGGAACATCCCGAACGACAGCACGGAGACTTCAGCTGATGTCATTGACACTGCGGACGATACCGGTATCGCAGAGGAAGCCAGCCCTGCCCCCGCATCCGGCGAGGATGCTGCCGTGGCAGAAGAGGACATCGATACTGCTGCTGACACCGAGGCCGAAGAAGCGGTCAGTGACGACATAGACATCCCCGTTGGCACAGAGGAAGCAGAAGAGCCGCTCCCAACCGTGGAAAGCATTACCAGAGGACTTGCAGCCCAGCCGGAAACTGCGGCTGCAACACTGGGTGCCGCCGCGCTGGCCGCACAGGATGCATGGGCAGATGCAGCAGCCGGAGAAACGGCTGATGAGAATACAGCTAACACAGTTGCAGATGAAACTGCTGTTAATAATACAGAGACTGTTGTTGAAGAAACAACTGAAGATACTGAACAGGAAGAAGATATGACCGAAGAACTAGCAACGATTCTGAAACAAATTTCAAGTGAGATTTCAAGCTTGAAAGATGAAATCAACAACCTGAAATCCGAAGTTGAAGCCATAAAAGGCCAACAGCAGGACAGCCATGCAGATTCCGAAGAACTCGAAATAGTTCCGGAAAGCACGGATCAGGACGCAGGTTTCTTCGCTGATGACGAAAATGCAGAAGATGCAACGCTCTCCGGCAACGAACTGAGCAACATACTCAACAGCGCAGACGTCACCACGCAGGAAGAAAGTCCGGCTGAAGCAGACAGCACATCTGCCGCAGAGCCTGCAGCTGCAGAAGAAAGCACTGCAGAGGCAGAACCCGCTCCGGCTGCAGAAGCTGACGAAACGGTTCAGGAAGAAGTTCCCGCAGAAAGCGGAAGCGAAACCGAAGCACAGGACGAAAGCATTAATGCTGATATCCCGGTGCCAACAGATCAGAGCAGCGAAGAAGGTTTCTTTGGCGGTGACGAAAACGCCGAAGACGCAACACTTTCAATCAATGAGCTGACCAATATTCTTGATACGGCAGAAGTGACGGCAGAAGAACAGCCGGCAGCTGCTGCAGAGGAAGCAGAAGCACAGCCGGAAAGAAGTGCTGCTCCGGAGTCTGAGGCGGAAGAAGCAGAAAGCAGTTCCGATGCAGTAGAAAATCTTTCTGCACCGATAAAGCTTTTCGACGAAAGCAGCGAAGAAGAGCCCTTGACTGAAGACAATCTGAACTACCTTGAAAGCGACGAAAATGCCGGCAAGGAGGAAGAAGAAGTCCTCGAGACGGGTATCAGTGAGGAACCTGTGGAGCAGGTGTTCAACGAATGGGCACCGGGCGAAGCTGAGGCTGAATCCCAGGAGACAGAAGCTGCAGGCGATGCCGCAGCAGAAACAGAGAGCGTTCCTGCTGCAGAAAGCACGGAAAGTGAGGCATCCGGCAGTGAAAGCCCCGCGGAGAGCAGCGCTGCTGCCGCAATTCCTGCCGATATGAAGGAAGAAATCAAGTCTGTGCTGTCCTATATGGATCAGCTGCTTGAAAGTCTCCCTGAGGAAAAGATTGCAGAATTTGCCAAATCTGAGGAATTCAACACGTACAAGAAACTGTTCAACGAACTCGGCCTGGCATAATGGACGTTGTTTTTACCAAAGCCGCTGACGGCACCATGACCTGCACATGCAAATCCATCCGATTGCATTCTGCATACAAACCTGGTCATGAGGCCGAGCGCTTTGTACAAAGCATTGACTGCGACTTCACCCCCGGTTACGTCGCTGTAACCGGGCCTGCCCTTTCCTATTGTGTTCCGTATTTAAAAAAACGTTTTCCCGGCGCAAAGCTTTGCGCTGTCCGTTATACAAAAGATTTCAGTTCCACAGATTCCCTTTGGGACAAAGTATTTTTCACAGAGGCACTTGCACAGCCGCTGGCAGAACAACTCTATGCATACATGGGCGAAGAAGGCCTTTCCAGCTGCCTTTTCATTTCCTGGCAGCCATCCGAAAAAGCATTCCCAGACATATACAGGGAAACCTGGCAGCAGATAAAATCCGCTGTGCTCAGGAGCCGTGACATTCTTGCCACCAGAAGTTTCTTTGCACGGCGCTGGACACGGAATGCCATCCGCTTCTGTCTGTTCACAAAACATACAGCACGCATACAGGGCGGCACTGCGCCGGTAGTTATCTGTGCAAGCGGTCCCAGCCTTCAGCAGTCACTGCCCTTCATCAGGCAGCACCGGAGGGAATTCTTTCTCATTGCAGTTTCATCCGCACTGCAGCCGCTCATCCATGCAGACATCATGCCAGATATTTGCCTGTCCACGGACGGCGGCTATTGGGCAAAACTGCACCTGGCAACTGCATTGCAGGCACATCCGGAAATCCCGCTGGCAATCCCTGCAGAAGGTGCATGCTTCGCACAAACATTCCGGAATCCCATTATCCCGCTTTCCTACGGCGACGGCATATCCGAAACCCTGCTGCGCACCAGCGGATTCACTACCATCCATGCAGAGCGTAACGGAACAGTAAGCGGGACAGCGGCACAGCTTGCACTCTCGCTGACCAGCGGAAAGGTATTTTTCTGCGGTCTTGACCTTGCACCGTCAGCAGGGGCGGCACACACACAGCCCAATGCCCTTGAGATGCAGGCAGCCCCGGCAGACGAACGCTTCCGCAGCAAAGAAACACGCATTGTCCCGGCCACATTTCGTTCGGCCTCGCTCGAAGTCTATGCCGCATGGTTCAGCACTCAGGATTTTGGCGGCAGGCTGTTCCGGCTGAGCGACCACTACCCCTTCAGTAACACGCTCGGCACCGTGCAGGATGTCAGCTGGGAATTTTGTGCGGAGGAACTCAAGCGCGCACAGGGCTCACAGCTGCCCGCCGTCGAAAAGGCTCCGCGTCCGGAAGCACTGCCGGAAGACAGCGCCGGAAGAACAGCCTTTCTCCAGCAAATTCTCAGCAGGAATAAAGAGAATCCCGCATGGCTACAGGAAGCCTGTACCGCAGACTGCATACTGCTGGAACGGAACCGGGGAACAGCACAGGAAGCTGGAGCACGGGAAAAACTGCTCCAGGACATGCAGGCATTCTACACAGACATACAGCGGGCTTTCGGAAGCCGTGCAACAGGGGGATGCTGATGGTCTACGCACAGACGCTCAGCGCAAAAAACGGGGATGCAATCCCGGTTTTCTGCAGCGGGAAACCCATGCATTCAAAATACAATCCGCAGGCAGAAACGCTCGCCCTGCCGCCGGAATGCACGGGAGGCTTCTTTATCATCGCGGGAATCGGGGCAGGATTCCACATCCGCACACTGCTCCAGAAAAATCCCGGTGCTGCTGTCATTGCCTTTGAGGACGATACCGCAAGCCTCAGCTTCTGCAGGCAGTTTCCGCTTGTACGGGAACTGGAATCAGCCGGCGGCAGGGTCTGGCTCTGTACCCTGCAGGAACTGGGGCGCAGCATCATAAGCCGCTATGCACCGGGCATCTACGGGGATCTGTTTTTCCTGCCCCAGCATGCATGGGAAACGGAAAACCGAGAAACTTGCGCTGCAGCAAAAGCAATTGTCACAGAAAGCCTTGCGGCAGTTTCGGCAGACTATTCCGTGCAGGCGCATTTTGGAAAAATATGGATGCGCAACATCCTGCTGAATCTCTCTTCATTTTCTGCAAATCCGGAAATTCACTGCGATACCCACAGAACGGCAGCTGTCATAGCCGCCGGCCCGTCACTCGACCAGACGGCGGGTATGCTGGCTGCCAAAAGGGACTCCTACTATATCATCTCTACTGACACGGCCTACGGAAGCCTGCTGCGGCGGGGACTTACGCCCGATGCCGTTGTTTCCGTTGACGGACAGCATATTTCCACAACGCATTTCTTTCCCTGCCCGAAACGCTCAGACGGCGCTCCCGGCACGCTTTTCATTTTTGATATCTGCACCAATGCGGAAGCAGTTGCCCTTGTCAGGAAGCGAGGTCATCAGGTTTACTTTGTACACAGCGGACACCCTCTTTCCTGCCTTGCAGCAGAGCAGGCCGCACTTCCCTACCTGGAAACCGGTGCCGGGACAGTCACCATAGCGGCATGCGACTTTGCCCGCCGGGCCGGCTTCACGAAACTTGCACTGTTCGGCGCAGATTTTGCCTACAGCAGCGGAAAGCCGTACACGCGGGGAAGCTACCTGGACGACCAGTTTTTTGCTTCTGCCACGCGTACTGCTACGGCAGAAGGCGCCTTTACCGCGCTCATGTACCGCACAGAACTGACGCCGCTGCACAAAGCAGGCACATTCTCCGGTGAACTCAGCCGGGCATTCACCAGCCCCGTCCTGAGCGGTTACGAAAAAACACTGCTGGAATGGGCAGAAAGGCACGGCTACGCCCTGCGCGGCGGCATACTGGAGCGGGCACAGCCGGACAAAGAACAGCTTCCCGCAGCCGGCAATAAGGCATTCAGCTACGCCGCTTTCATGCAGCAATGGCTTTCCGGCCTGCAGCAAATCCCGGAAGAACAGTTTCCGCCCCAGGACGCAGCGGCCTATGCACTGCTGCCCTACATTGCGTTCCTCAAGAAATCTGAAAATTCAGGCAAAGTGCCGTTTTTTACACTTTTCAAACTTGCATACTCTCATGCAAGTCGCTATAATCATATAATATGAGCAATACGCACAGTTCTGCAGCGGCAAAAACCATCATTGCCCTCTGTTTTATAATCATTGCAGCCTTTGTGCTGTCCCTCGGCATGGAAGTAAAACGTGGCAAAAAAGCGGCGGAAACCCGTATCACCACAATCACCAAAGAGCTGAGCAGGAACCTGAATGTAAACGAGCTTGGAAGCGACGCATTCGTCGATGCATTCCTTGCTTCTATAGGAAATCTGTCCGACATAGCATCATTCAACCTGGCAAAGGGAAGCGAAGACATCATTTCATATCCATCCCGGATTGTTGCGGAACAGCCGGTTGCGTCCCCCTTCATTCATCCTGCCAGCACCAACATGAATTCACGGGACGGCAGCCCGCTTGTGTTCAGCATTGCCGTCTATACACTCAAACCATCTTCCATCTTTTTCAAGGGGCGCATCGCATTTCTGGCATCACTCTGCCTGACGCTCTTCTGCCTCTTCTATCTTATTTACATGCATCTGGAGAGCGCACCGGCAAAAGCAAAGCCGGAAGACACCCCGGTGAAAAATGACGACGGGAACCTGGCATTTAATTTCCCCGATGACCCGATTTCGGAGAGCAAGAACGCAGCTGCTCCGGAAAGCACGCCTACTGCACCTGTGGAAGCAGCGGAAGACGCATCGCCGTTTGTCATGCTTCCCACTGACGGAACAAAAGATATCCTTGATGAAGATGCGGAAGAGGCCGAAGAAGAGTATACAGAAGATGAGGATATAGCCTCTGACATTGACGGGCTGGAATTCACGCTGGACGGCGAATTGAAGGAAAGCCATTCAGCAGCGCAGAAAAGCAGTGCAGCTCCGAAGCCCGCTGAAAAAAATACTGCCAGCAGCATCCCCGCTCCGCAGGAAGCAGCTGAGTCTGAACCAGCTCTCGACGGGGAAGACGACTTTCTGTTCCTTGATGATGAGCAGCCGATAGAACCAGAGCTTGACGATGCAAAAGATGGCAGTGGTGCAGCAGCAGAGCGCGTTCAGGACGCCCCTACCCGGAAAGCAGCAGAAGAAACAGTGCTCCCCGTGGCATCTGCTGAAAAAGCAGTACCGGAAACCGCAAAAACTGCCGGTGCCCAGCAGGAACTGATAGAAGCTGAACCGGAAGCTACGAAAGCTGCCGAAGTTCTGCCGGAACCTGTAGCAGCGGCGCCAGAGGACACGAAAGCTGCTGATATCCCGCAGGAATCTGCAAAAGCAGCACCGGAAGACACAAAAGCTGCCGAGGTTCCGCAGGAACCTGCAAAAGCAGCACCGGAAGACACGAAAGCTGCCGAGGTTCCGCAGGAACCTGTAGCAGTGGTACCAGCGGATACGAAAGCTGCTGATGTCCCGCAGGAACCTGTAGAAGAAGCGGCACCGGAAGGTACAGAAGCTGCCGAGGTTCCGTACGAACCTGCAGAAGAAGCACTGCCCGATATCGATGATGATGAAGAGCTGCCCTTCCTAGACGACGATTTGCCGACAGAAGCAGAGCTTGACGATACTCAGGATGCCGGGGAACAGGCAGCAGCCGAAGCCGCACCGGAAGCAGAGGAACCTACTGCGCAGGAGCAGTCCGCACTTCCAGAAGAGCAGGCAGACGATGCCAGATACAATGACGCTGAAGAAGATACAAATTCTCAGGATGCAGACGTTTCTGATGCTGCACCTGAAGTTCCCGCCGCACTTGCAGAGGAGCCGTCTCCGGCTGAGCAAGCAGCACCGGAAACAGCGGCCAATGCTGCGCCGCAGGGGCTTTTCTCAAAGCGCACAGGCTTCAGCTGGGAACAGTATATGCTGCCCCGCCTGGACAGTGAACTGATTCGTTCTGCGTCAGGTGGCACCGACCTTGCACTGTTCACCATCCGCGTGGAAAACCTGGACTGGAGTTCCGGCGCAGGAAACGAAATAAGCAATGTGATACTGCAGACCGGCAAATATCAGGACATGCTGTTTGAATACGGCACGGACGGCTGCACGGTCATTCTTCCTGACACAGACATCGACCAGTCGCTTCAGGCTGCCGACGAGCTGTACACAGCCATAAGCACAATCCTTGAAAACTGGCAGGAAACACTCAAGATAGGCATCGGGATTTCAGCCCGTTCGCTCCGCATGATTTCCGGCGAGCGGCTTGCAAATGAATCTTCGGAAGCCCTCAAACATGCATTTGCCGACAATACTTCACCTATCGTAGCCTTCAAGGTGAACCCTGAAAAATACCGCAATTATCTTGCCGCCGAAGCTGCAAAAGCAGAAGCAGAACAGCAGGGATAAAAAAAGAGCCAGTTCCCAAACATCCACAGAACGGGAACTGGCTTTTCTGCTAAAAAACAGTCACTTGCTATTTGCCCGCACAACGTGCAGACAACTGGCTGATAGTCTCTGTTTCTGAAGGAAATTTTTCTTTGAAGTCTACGAGGAGTTCCTGGGCACGTTCAGTCTGGCCGTCTGCAAGCAGCACCAATATGTAATTCTTCAGCAGGGATGAATCGCGAGGATGCTCTGTAACCAGTTCATCATAGAGAGACAGAGCCTTGCCGTAACTGCCTTCCATCGCATACACATAGGCGAGCGAAGCCTTCACGTGCATGTTTGCACTGTCCCGCTGCAGAATATCTCTGTAGACGGCGGCAGCCTTTGACCACTCCCCCAGCAGCGCGTAACACCTGCCCGTCTTGAAATAAGCCGATTCATGAAGCCGGTCATCAGACATTGCCTTTTTGTAATACTCAAGCGCCTTGGTATACTTTGCATCGTTCTCATAACTTTGGGCAAGTTCGTAATATTCCCCGGCAAGATTCCGCGCACGGACACCGTCCTCACCGGGAATTTTCCCGCTGGCACAAGCTGCAAACAGCAGCGAGGCGGCGGTACAGGCAGCAAAGAGACGGCGGGCGGCACCCATTACATTGTTCCCAGAACAGTCTGCTCTATCTTCCGGAGCTGAGAACGGTACAATCCAGCTATGTTGGAACCGTAATCGGCAATCAGCTGGATGATATTGCGGGGACTGTCATGTGTATCAGTACCGTTCAAACGATCCCCGGCATCTCCCAGTCCCGGCATGATATATGCGCTGCCGTTGAGTACGGGATCCATCCACAGCGTATAGCAGGTACAATTCTCAAGTGCGCGCGTCACGCGAAGGCTGCCCTTCAGTGCGGATATGACATTGAAGAACTGAATGCTCTTCGGTTTTATTCCCTGGGCAAGCAGATATTTTACAACGGTTACCAGAGAACCGCCGGTTGCATTCATGGGGTCAGCAAAAATCAAATTCTTGCCGTCAAGCTCCTCAAGATTGAAATAGGACTTCTTCAGGTTCAAGATGTACTGCATGTCGTTTTCATGACGGCTGTCATCCCGGTTAATCTTGAACAGGGCAAAGGGTGTCACATAATCAGAAGAAGAATATTCCTCTATCTCCTTGGACATAATCATGCTCGGCAGCAGCGCCCCGCGCAGCATAACGCACATAACAGAATTCTCGATTTTATCATCAATGTCGGGAATCTTATGCACCGCGTAGTTCTGCACAGGACTGGTCACCGGGGTTTTTACAATAATATGATTTTTCTTATCAGAATGCACATCCGTGTATGCCAGCCGGAAAAGCATCTCATAGGCCCGCTGGCTGTAATACAGGAATTCTGAATGATCGGTCTTTATGTCCCGGAGCTTGGCAATCACGCGGCTTGCTTCCGCATGGGAACCCTCCTCCGTCTCAAACGAGTACACCTTGATGTTCGGATGCTTGGCACAGATTTCCTGCATCCGGTGCCCCATCTCATCAAATTTCTGGACGATAGCATCCTTATTGACAGGATCAAAATGCATCATCGCTTCAGTATACAGCATCTGGAGTCCCTGAAGATCTTTCTGGTCTTCCTCCGTCAGGTATCCATCCAAATCTTCAGCTTTTAAAATCACATTGTCATTGCTCATGCCACCAGTCTCCTATTTTCTTGATGCACGGCTGGCACCAAGGAACATCAGCTCAATCTGCTCCTGTGTAACGGAAATGCCGGAAACTTCCAGCGTACTGTCATCAGCCTGGGATATCTTTGCCCCCATCTTGCCCAGCGAAAGCGAAAGCAGTGATTTGAAGCCCGGCAGTGTGCGCTTGTCCGTAACATGCAGCATGAAGGAAAGCTCATACGTGCTGCTGCGGCCATTGATGCCGCCCTGTGCCGGAAGCTGATGCATTTTTCCATACAGCCGGTCGCAGCCAGGAATTTGAATCGCCATACCGGAGAAACTTTCAAAGAACGTTCCCGGCTGTGTTACATAGAATACAATATCATCACCCTTCTGCTGCAGCCATTTGCTGCAATCGGTGACGGGCAGCTCCGGACGCACTGCGTACTGCTCCAAAAGCGGAAAAATGTTCTGCGCAAAACACAGCACTGTATCCGACAGGAAGGAAAGCTGCACAGCTTCCTCTTTATGCGTATAATACGTAAACGAACGGGGATACTGCCGGGCAAGTGCCGCCTCGCTGGACTTTGCATCATATTTCTGCTGCGTCCAGCCGTTTTTCTCCGTAAAGACAGAGCGGAGCCCCACCTGCGGAACCGTCCCGGAAGCGGCAGCCTCCAGACGGGAACCGTCGGTCTGGGAACCAACCCCGATGTACAGATGCTCAACATACTGCGCAATGCGCTTTGCGTTTGCCTCCGAAAGGTTTTCCACCTGGTTGCAGAGCAGCGCAGAGGTCAGTTCCATGTGCTTCTGCACAGGAATATGCAGGTATATGCCGGAATCATCACTCAGGAGCGCCAGCGGATGCACTTCCGCAAGCGGTTCCGGTGCAGCAGGCGTGCTGGTACAGCCGGACAGTCCCGCAAGCAGCAGGACGGCGGCAGCAGAAAGCACAGCACAGGCAGCTTTCTTTCCACAAAACAATACTTTCACGCAATAACCTCCACTATCAGGCTTTTGCAATCTGGACGAACCACTTGGCATCATCAGCGTCTATTGCAACGCCGCCGTTCCAGCCGTCCTTCCATTCTGAGGAAGCAGCAAGTGTTTCCCCGGCAATGAAATCCTTGAACTGGGCAAAGGCGTCCTTGAGCGCTGCATCACCGCCGACGGTCAGCTGAATACGGTCAGTAAGCTCAAAACCGCTCTCCTTACGCAGGTTCTGGATGCCGCGCACCAAATCGCGGGCATAGCCTTCCTTGCGGAGTGCATCAGTAATCTTTGTATCAAGGCCGACGGTCAGCGTTCCATCGTTCACAACCTTCAGGTTCTCTTTTTCCTTGCGCTCAACAATGACATTCTCCGTGTCCAGAGGAACATCCGCGCCGTCAACCTTAACGCTGACAGCCTTGCCGTCAAGAATCTGTGCTATCAGATTTCCGTCAAGCTTTGCGATTTCCGCCGCAGCAAGCTTCATCTTGCCGCCCAGCTGCTTGCCGAGCACGCGGAAATTAGCCTTGGCGCTGTATTCCACCAGCTCGTCCTCGCGCTCGTGGAAAATAACCTGCTTTACGTTCAGTTCCTCCGCAATGGTATCCTGCATGTCGGAAAGCACCTTTTTCTCTTCAGCATTGCGCGTCACAAGTGCAACGGACTGCAGCGGCTGGCGGTTTTTCAGGTTGAACTGGTTCCGCAGGCTCCGTCCCATGGAAACGGATTTCTGCACGGTGGCCATCTGGAATTCCAGCTGTTCATCACGGAAGCGGGCATCATACACAGGATAATCCATCAGGTGCACGGACTCTTTATCATCTGCAGTGCGCAGGTTCTGCCACATCTCTTCCGTAAGGAAGGGAATGAACGGAGCCGCCACAAGGCAGAAGGTTTTGAGCGCGGCATAGAGGGCGCCATAGGCTTCCAGCTTGTCGCTGTCGCTCCCGCTCTTCCAGAAACGGCGGCGGTTGCGGCGGATATACCAGTTGTTGATCTGGTCAATGAAGGTAAGCATGGGATCAATGGCGGCGCTCAGGTCGTAATCATCCAGGGCGGCGGTTGTATCCTTTACCATCTTCTGTGCAACCGAAAGAATCCAGCGGTCCAGCGGATTTTCCGGCAGCTTTCCATCGAATTCATGCCCGGTGCAGGTAACGCCGTCTATGTTTGCATACTGAACAAAGAAACTGTAGCTGTTCCACAGCGGCAGGATAATGCTCTTTATGACATCGCGCACGCCATCATCGCTGTAGCGGATTTCGTCTGCACGAACAACGGCAGAGTGCATGAGGAAAAGCCTGATGGCATCCGCACCGAACTTGTTGATTGCCTCCACCGGATCAGTGTAGTTGCGCAGGCTCTTGGACATCTTGCGTCCGTCCTCTGCAAGGACAATTCCGTTTACAATACAGTTCTTGAAGGCAGGCTTGTCAAAAAGTTCTGCAGCAAGCACCGTCAGTGAATAGAACCAGCCGCGCGTCTGGTCAAGACCTTCGCTGATGAAATCCGCGGGGAAGAGCTTTTCAAAACCGGCCTTGTTCTCGAAGGGGTAATGCTGCTGGGCATACGGCATGGAACCGCTTTCGAACCAGCAGTCAAGCACGTCAGGAATGCGGTGCATGGTCTTGCCGCACTTGGGGCACGGCATAGTGATTGCATCAACATACTGCTTGTGCAGGTCGTCCGGGTAGACGCCGCTCAGCTTTTTCAGCTCCTCGCGGCTGCCCACGCAGACAGTTTCGCCACAGGCAGGGTCTTCGCATTTCCAGATGGGGATCGGATTTCCCCAGTAGCGGTTGCGGCTGATTGCCCAGTCGCGCGCCCCGGCAAGCCACTTGCCGAAACGGCCTTCCTTGATGTGGGCAGGCTGCCACTTTATCCTGCTGTTCGCACTGAGCAGCTTTTCATGTTCCTCGGAAACGCGCACAAACCAGCTGCCGACGCCGCGGTAGATGAGCGGGCTGGAACAGCGCCAGCAGTGCGGATACTGGTGCTTTACGCTCTCACGCTTGACCAGCTTGCCTTCAGCCTTAAGCCGGGCAATGATGTCCTTGTCGGCATCCTTGACGAACACGCCTGCATAGTCGCTGACTTCGCCGGTAAAACGGCACTCTGCGTCAATCGGTGCAACCACGGGAATTCCACTGTCCTTCATCACCCGGTTATCGTCTTCGCCAAAGCCGTTGGCGTTATGGACAATGCCCGTACCGTCTTCCGTGGAAACATAAGCGTCCACAAAGACACGGAAAGCACCCTCCGTACACGGCTGCTTTGACTTTTCCTGACAGGCGGCGGGGTCGGCATACTGCGCAAAGTACGGGAAGAGCGGCTCGTAGCGGGCGCCCAGGAAGTCGCAGCCCTTGCGTGTATACAGGATTTCGTAACCGCCCTCGTCCTTGTAGTAGGCATGCAGACGGGACTGCGCAAGGATGTAGCAGTCGCCGCTTTCCTTGTCGCGGATTTTCACATAGTCGATGTCCGGTCCCATGCAGAGCGCCATGTTGGAAGGCAGCGTCCACGGCGTGGTCGTCCATGCCAGGAAATAGGTCTTTCCGTCCGCCATGTCCGGGTCGTCGATGGCAGGAGGAGCCTTTGTTACCTTAAAGCGGATGGTAACGGCGGGATCCTGCACCTCCTTGTAGCCCTGCGCAACTTCATGCGTTGCAAGTACCGTTGCGCAGCGGGGGCAGTACGGCAGAATGTACTGGCCTTCGTACACAAGCCCCTTGTCCCAGAGGGATTTGAGCACCCACCAGATTGATTCCATGTAGGCGGGTTCCATCGTCTTGTAGTCGTTGTCAAAATCAACCCAGCGTCCCATGCGCGTGATTGTCTTGCGCCACTCGGACGTGTACTTGAGAACGGACGCACGGCACTTTTCGTTGAAGTTTGCAACGCCGTAGGCTTCAATCTCGTGCTTGGAATTGATGCCGAGCTCTTTTTCTATCAGGTTTTCAACAGGGAGTCCGTGGCAGTCCCAGCCAAAGCGGCGCTCCACGTGCTTGCCCTTCATTGTCTGGTAGCGGGGAATAATATCTTTTATAGTAGAAGGAATGAAATGACCGAAATGCGGCAGGCCGGTCGCAAACGGCGGTCCGTCATAGAAAACAAAATCTTCTGCTCCCTCGCGCTGGGACACAGACTTCTTGAAAGTGCCATTCTTTTCCCAGAAAGCAAGGACGTCTTCTTCCTGCCTGGGGAAATCTGCCTTTGGGTCTACACTCTTATACATTATTCACAACCTCTATGCGTTTATACCTGAGCAGGTTCCGCAAGCAGCGCCCCGGAACCGCCCTATCTGTCAAAAATAACGCTTCCAGTATAGCACAAAGCGGCTTTTTATGCTAGGGCACAGGAAAAAGCATCACGGCTTCAGCATGAGAGGATTTACACAGAGAATTTAGTATGATAAAATTTCCCGTATGGTGGAAGGGAATATATTCGAGGAGCTGGAAGACAGCAGGCAGGACTGGAAAGTAAAGCACAGCAT